>Ga0307375_10002406_pt1 | contig 19185 bp, 18 predicted proteins | sample TR1MG_FD_202531 | JGI IMG/M metagenome (GOLD analysis project Ga0307375, IMG submission 202531) | Soil microbial communities from Risofladan, Vaasa, Finland - TR-1 | ecosystem: Environmental > Terrestrial > Soil > Coastal area > Acid sulfate soil | place: Finland: Risofladan, Vaasa | collected...
CAAAGGTAGAAGGGCGATATTTTCTCGCCGAAACAATAAAGTGGTCCATCATCAAAACATTAGATGCAATACAAAGCAAAGGTAACGAAAAAGCCCCTTCCGATAAAATTTTTCGGCCGGGGCTTTAGGTCATTTTATCGATTATCAAAAAAGGTCAACAGAAATGTTTTGGATAAAGGCAGTATAGGTGTATTCCTTTCCTACCCTAGCTTCAGAAAGCAAAATCAGTACGGAAATCTCATCACCCATCTTATTCATAATGGTAATCTCCTTGCGTTGTCCTATGATTTTCAGTTTATCAGGATCAACATAGGTGGCAATAAACTCATCACGCTTAGCAGCATCACCGGGGAAAAGAACACGGATATTTTTGCCCAGCACCTCGTTCCGATCGTAGCCAAATAGTTGCTCTGCAGCTTTGTTAAAAAACTCTATAACTCCCTGCTGATCTATGGTAACAACTGAGTCGAGAACACCCTCCAAAGTTTTTTCATTTCTAATTTTAACTTTCTCTATCTCCTTAAATTGGTTTTTAACCTCTTCACGAGCATCACGGAGCTTTCGGTTGAGCTCAATCTCATTTTGTCGTAGCTGCTCTTCCTGCTGCCGGAGAATTTCAGTTTGTCGCTTGGTCTCAAGCTCCATCAACTTTTCGCGCGTAATATCATGGCCAATAAAAACAACCTTGGCAATTTCGTCGTACATGTCGTTAACAGCAGTAAAGGTTCCCCTTATCCAGCGCTCCTCACCACTCTTTGTAAGCATTCGCATAGCACCCTCGTTGGGAATTCCATGCGTTACATCGTCCCACACTTTCTCTAGTGACTTCCTTTCTACCTCCGGAGGGAAATCGAAAACCGTTTTGTTGCGAACTTCAACGGAAGTGTAGCCTAGAGCCACTAGAAATTTTTCGTTAGCGTCAATAATATCACCAATAGGAGTAAAATCAGCCTTCATGTTACTCCGATTAAAAGCATTTATCTGCCCCTCATAGTCAAGACTTTGCTTCTTCTGTTCGGTAGTATCAATAGCCAAGAATAGAATTTTTTCAACTCCACCCATGGCGTTTCGCACGCAAGTGTAAGTTGCAATAGTCCACAAATCCTTTCCACTGTTGGTGACCAACTTCATGTCACCCTCAAAATGTTTCCCACCCGTTGCCAGGCTTTGCCAAAGGTCGTCGAACCAAATGCGATCCTTTTTATTGATGAACATTGAAATATGTTGCCCCTCAACCTCGCTATTTGAAGTATACTCCAATTCCTGAAGAAATTGTGTATTTGCATATAGCAAAATTCCATTCACGTCATATTCCGCCCGTATAAGGGTGTGATTTACTGAATTCGTAAAGCTAATAAACTTTTCAGCCTGCCGAGCAGCCTCTTCTTGTGTAGCCTGTAGCTCCTCCATGTTCTGCCGTAGCTGGGTTTCCTGCTCGATCATGGCCTCAGCACGCTCTCGTGAGTCTTTTAATAGTTGAGCTGTTCTAATGTTTATCTTTACACTTGAGATGGTTGTTGCGCTGTTTTCGGCTATCTTCTCAACAAACTCAATTTCATACTTCTCAAATGGCTTGAATGAAGCAATCTCAATTACGCCATGAATTTCACCATTAACTTTTAGTGGAACAATTAGCAAATTATCAGGCGTTGCATTCCCCAACCCAGATGTTATTGTTAGGTAGTTGTTTGGAACCTTTTTTAGATGAATTGTATCGCCTTCAAGTGCACATGCTCCAACCATTCCCTCTCCCCACTCAAGTCTTTTATCGGCATATTTTCTACGCTCATAGGCATAGCTGGCAGTCATTCGAAAGTGCTTATCGTTTTCGTGCTCATCTTCAAGTAGGTAAAAACCGCCCTGTATGGCACCTACATACTTTACCAGTTGGCTAACAATACCGTAGGATAGTTCCTCCATGCTATCATTGTTTGCACGTAAGATCTCACCAAACATAGCCAAACCTTCGGCTATCCAAGCGCGTTGCTCATCTTCCTTTTTACGAGCTATTTCTTCAATTTTGCTCGATTTCAAGTTATCGCGTAGGTTTACAATTGCCTTACCCAGCGCATCACCTTCGTCGGCAACAAAATCAGCATCAATTTCACCATTCCTAATGCGTTCAACAAAGCGGTAAAGCTTCCTTTTTCTTGATTCGTCCTCTTCTAAAAAACGATCAGCCTCAGACACTTTTAAGACTACCTTACCTCCAAAATAAAAAGTAAGGACTCCAAAGAGCAATGGCATCAGATCAATAAAGTAGAATATCGGATTACTCCGATGAATGGCAATAAAGCCAGACAATGAAATGGCGTTGTTTGTCCGAAAGGCCTCAAAAAAGAAGGCGAGCAAGAGTGCTGCCAAACCTATAAGAACTCCGTTAATAGTTAACCTAATAACTTTTGAATTGGAAAGTTCGCCGCTCATATTTTGTGGAAGAAAAATTATCCCTTAAAAGTAAACATTTTTTTTATGGCGCCAACTTTACACATGTATTCATGCTACTTTTCGTCACCATTTTTATGAATAGGCTCAATACGACCTTCGATGCAACTTTCTAGAAGCGGCAATGAACTGTTTTTTTCTACAGGGGAGTCAACCACTATCTGCTTTTGTTCAGCTTCATCACTTGCAGTATCGCTCTCAATTAGCTCAACATTAGCGGAACTCTCAGCAAGAACTTCCTCCGATTTTTCTTCTTCAGCACTATCGTCAACCTTAGTGATTAACTTTAAATCACGCTTAGGCACTGTGCCTGCCTTCTCAAACGTTTTTAAACGCCTCCGGAATAGCTCACGGCGCACCTCTGCTTCCTCGGAAATAAACTCTGACTGCAACGATATCTCGCTCTTGAACTTTATGCGAGCTACTTCTCTATCGACATCGATGCTTTCCTCGTGTCCAAAACGGATATTTTCTATTATAATACTGGCCTCTGCTTCCTTCTGAAATTCTTCCGCCTCCAGCAAGAAATCGTAGGGACCTCTTTTGGAGAGAAGCTTGACAATTATGGGAGATGCTTCTATTACAATAAAAAGCAGAGTAATAAACCAGCTAGCAATACTTACTATAGAACTCTTGGATGAGATATTGGACATTGCCTCCAACCGAGCGAGGAAGCCATTGGCACGACCACTCGTTTGGGTGGTTTGCGCCAGTCGCTCATCACGTTGTTTCGTTAATGCTTCAATACGTTCATTATTATGCACTAATTGTGTTTGGTTCTCTTTACGAACAGTCTCAAGTTCCCTCTCTGTTTTATCAAACTCCGCCTTTTTTTCCGAATAAACTGGTCCTTTGCCAACCTTTCCGGTAGGACTTTTACCCTCGGCCTCAGCAACAATCATATCGAAGAGTTGATTTCGACTTTGTTCCTTGGCGGCAATATCAGCCTTAAGCTGTTCATTTTCCTGAGTAAGTTGGCTAATTTCACCAAATTCTTTATCGACGAGGTTCGAAATCTCTATATTTTTAGCGGACTGCATCGCCTCAATTTCGACATTAATTTCCCTCTCAAAGAGTTTGAGCTCAATTGGTTTTGAAATTACGATGGCAATGAGAATGGCCAGTACAAAGCGGGGTATGGCAAAAGGCATCTCTTTTGAAACCCGATCCTGCTTCTTTAGGCTGGAAACTAGGAAGAAGTCAAGAAAGAAAATGAGCAACCCCCAAAGCATACCAAACAAAACAGCAAGCAGAGGACTTCTAAAAATGGTGTAAATGGCATATCCCCCCGACAATGAGGCTAAGATGCCAGTCATAAGAATTACTGCCCCAATTCCCAAAAACTTATTCAAATCGGAAGGACACCGCTCCAGCAGATAAAGTCTTGCACCCGAACACCAACAAAACACACGGTAGAAGAAAGGAAGGGAAGATCTGCGTAAATAACTTCTGGCGGTCATACTAATAGCTAATGTGGTTTAATAATATGGGGAGCTATAGCCTCAAGGGGAAGAATCTTGTCTGCAGCCCCCAGCCTGATGGCTTCCTTGGGCATGCCAAAAACGATACACGATTTTTCATCCTGAGCAATGGTTTTTGCACCAGCCTCCTTCATCTCTAATAATCCGCGAGCGCCATCATCGCCCATTCCGGTCATAATAATTCCTATGGCATTGGGACCTGCATACTGAGCGGTGCTTCGAAAAAGAACATCAACAGATGGGCGATGCCGATTTACAAATGGACCCTCCTTCACCTCCACATAGTATCGGGCACCACTTCGTTTGAGTAGCATATGGTAGTTACCAGGAGCAATCAACGCCTGACCACGAATTACAGCATCACCATTATGGGCCTCTTTAACAGAAATTTGGCAAATCTCATTGAGTCGATTGGCAAAGGAAGTAGTAAATTTCTCGGGCATATGTTGAACAATGATAATGCCAGGACAGTCGGGAGGTAAGGCCTTCAAAAAAGTAGCAATTGCCTCTGTTCCTCCGGTTGAAGCACCAACTGCAACCACTATCTCCGTGGTTTTAAGCATACTCTGTGTTAATAAAGACTTAGGGATTACGGCATCAGCAGAAAGTTTTGGTTCAACCTGCATTATGGTTGGTTCTACATAACGGCGACGCTGAATTCTCGCGCCGGCAGCAGCCTTAATGGCATCGCAGATGCGAATACTAGATTCCTCAATGAACTGTTTCGTATTCATTTGAGGCTTGGTAATAATCTCCACAGCACCGTATTCCAACGCACTCATCCCTGTTTCTGTTCCCGACTCAGTCAGGCTCGAAATAATTACTACCGGAATAGGATGCTGCGACATAATTTTTCGCAAAAAAGTTAGCCCATCCATCCGGGGCATTTCAACATCGAGCGTAATAACATCGGGCAAGTGTTCGGAAATTTTTTTTGCTGCAAAGAAGGGATCTGCTGCAGTGGACAAAACTTCCAGATCGGGGTCGCTGGTGATAATCTGACTTAAGGTTTGACGAACAACTGCAGAGTCATCAACAATCAAAACTTTTATCTTCTCCGACATAGCTTCAGGTTACTTGTTGTTTGTCGTGATTAACTGCTTTTCAATAAATCTCATTCTAACTTCACCAGTATGCGTATCAAACTCTATCTTTCGTCCCAACTTACCGCCTACACTAGATCCAATAGTAACAATTCCATATTCACGAAGCAAATCTTGAGCAACCTTTATGTTTCGCTCACCAATTTGAAACTGGTTATTAATGGTTTCTATAACCTCCCCTCCACCAAACACCTTTGCCTTTAGGTTGGACTTAAGACAACCAAAAGATATCATCTTTTCAATCAACCGATCAATGGCAATATTACCATATTTTGGTGACGCAAGCCCCTGCCCATTCCAGTATGGAAGCATGTAATGGTTTATTCCTCCTAATCGCATAACCGGGTCGTATAGACATACTGCTACACAGCTGCCCAGAATGGTGTGCACCTTATAAGGAGTCTTGTCGATAAACATGGCCGCAGGATACAAAAAATGAATGGGGAGCTGCTCCATAACGACTAAAATACTTGCGGTTCTCCTCCAAAGAAAAACTCATTATCGTCGGTAGCAAATCCTTCACTATCATCAGTAGCCTCAGGGATGGAAATAGTAAAAGTTGCCCCATGCCCCTCCTGGCTTGATACCTCAATAGACCCATCCAGCACATCCAACAGCGCTCGGTTTATGGATAAGCCCAATCCGTGCCCACGATTGATAGAGTTTATTCCTGTATCTACCCTCTTAAATCTATCAAAAATGATGGATTGGTTAATCTCAGAAATTCCTGTCCCATGATCAACAACCGAAATTGCAAGAAAGTTACTCTCTCTTAAAATATTCAGTTCAATAGTTCCATCGTCGAACGAATACTTTACAGCATTACTTAATAGGTTGGAAAGAATTAACTTCAGCTTCTCTGGGTCTGTTTTAAAATTGTATGGACCATCACCAGAGTAGCCCTGAATGTCAAAATTGGCGGAAATTATAACCCTCTTTTTCTTCGCCTCAAACTTGTAGGCATCAATCACGTTGTCTATCAGGCTCCGAATATCGACCTCCATTACCTCAGGAATAACTTCTCCCGCCTCAATTTTTGCAGCAACAAAAATATTTCTAAGCTGAAAATCGAGGTAAAAAGCTTCTGAGTGTATATGTGCAACCATGGATATTACCTTCTTCCAGTTCTCCTTATCCACTGAAAGAATTGCACGCGAAAGACCAATAATGGAGGTAAACGGGTTGACAATTTCGTTGGCAATGTTGGAAATAAAGTGACTTTTTAGCGATTCACTCTCCTCCAATTTTTTGTTTACCAGCTGAAGCTCCTTATTAAGCTCTTGCATCTCCAAGAATGACCGCTTATTCTCTTCGAATCTCTTAGTCAACTCATTAATCAACTCTTCGTCCGTTAACATTTTCATGATATGAGATGTATTAGTAGTGAATAAGGGTAATCTAAATACGTTTAAAGATGGTAGGTTTAACCTGAACCAGCGGTACATTCATGCTCATAATAGACTCGCTATGCCCCAGGAAAAAGTAGCCTCCTGGTTTTAACTTTGTGCAGAGCTTGTTAATTACCTGCTCTTGAGTTATTCTATCAAAGTAAATCAAAACATTTCTGCAAAAAACAACATCAAACATATCAGAAATATCATAGTTGTTATCCATAAAGTTTAACCTTGAAAAGCGAACTCGCTTACGGATATGCGGGGCAAGCTTTACGGTGGGTCGTTCTTGGTCCTTGCTCTTCAAAAAATGACGCTTTTTGATTTCCATAGGAATTGCTTCAACCCGATCAAAATTGTATACTGCATTATTAGCCTTTTGTAGAATTTGAGTCGACAAATCGGTTCCAAGAATAGAAAAGTCAAAACCTGTATGTTCTTCAGCAAAATCGGTCATTACTATCGAAATTGTGTATGGCTCCTCACCACTGGAACAACCAGCACTCCAAACCTTCATCTGCCGATGCGCCGTGTTTTGGCCATAAAATTCTGGTAAAACAACCTCCTGAAGAAAATCAAAATGGACCGGTTCACGGAAAAAGTCTGTTTTGTTGGTGCTTACCACGTCAAGCATGTGTACAATCTCACCAATCTGCCCGCTTTTGCTAAACACATAATCGCAATACTCCTTAAACGACAACATCTTAAGTTCGCGAAGCCGTTTTTGAAGCCTGCTCTGAAGCATGATTCGTTTTATGGGTGGCATTTTTATGCCACTTTCCTTGTAAATAAAATCGCTTAACCGACTGAACTCTATATCGCTAAGTTGCGCGCTGAAAACTTTATTAAGCAATGGATCCATACCTATTTTTAATAATACTCTTATAAAACGAAAAAGGAAAAAACTACAAAGTTTGTTGTGGTCCTCCCAATACTGTCAACCTTTACAACAAAGACTAAAGTAGTGCTTTTGCGTAACTTTTCATAATAATTGTAAGTATCGAAATTAGACTTGGGGGATCTTCATTTCGGAAACAACTTAGAAACAAATTTGTCAAATTCCTACCATACAAAACATTACTAACACTATATAAACATCACTAGGATGGTATTCTAAAAATTGTATTGCGCAACCAAAAGAACTCTCGTATTTGAAACATGATATCTATTAACAAGTTTTCCCTTTGAAGGGAATTCAAACGTACCATACTCTGCATTGGTATATTCAACTTCCGCTGCCAGCATAAAGTTTTTGATTGTCCATGAAATATTTGGGGCAATTCTATACAGTGATGCAATGTTTAGGCTGCGGCCATATATATTTTTGTCAGTGCCTACAATGGTTTTATCCGTGCCAAGATTTTTTGCATAGCCAATAAATATGGATGGCTTCACAGATTTACCATAGCCAATATTTAAAAAAGTAAAGAAGTGAGTAAATGGAGTATATTCCTCCGCTCCCGTCTCCCCATTGATAGAAGTGGTTCCATACCCACCCAGCATTAGATAGTGAGCCAAGTTTTGACCAACCATCGCCTTAGCCGTAATAAAGAACTTACTGGTGGAATATTTAAAGTAACCTTGATATGAAAATGAGGTAACCGTTGCAGAGGTTTGCTTAATTATGTCAGCGTCAAGCGGCGAAACTGTGTAAACTCGAGGCTGAAGAATAAATATATCACCCAGAGCCCCCATCACAACCTTGGAAGAACTGAATTTTAAATGCAAAGTGAAGTCAGGGATTGAAGTATTTCTTAAATATTTGGAAGAGTAACCGTCAGGGCCATTGCTGGTGTAATCGCTTTCCCAGGATGCTGTAGCCGCAATAGAAAAATGACTCGCGCTTTTATAGGTAAATGTCACCTGCGGACTTCTATTAAAGGCCTGTAAGGGTGCACCAGTGCTAAGGCCTAATACGGATGGAAAAGTTTCAGGCACAACCATTGGGTGCCAGTAGGAGCCGATAAGGAGGGAAGTGGTTGGCCAAGCCAGCGTAATGGCAGCATGGCGAAGTCTCACGCGGCTGCTCCCAGATGAACCAGTAAAGTCAGCCTCAAGTAAGCTAGAAGCATTTGCACCTAAAACCCTTTGTCCTGAAATATTTAACCGTATCCTAGACGAAACGGCTAGTGCATTGGCACTTGGATGGGCGTTTAAGTCGTTACCATAGCTGTCTGGGAGCTTTGCAGAAGGAACGAGTGAAAAAATTCCCTCGATAGCATCATCCGTCACTCGCGTATCGTTCCAGTAATCAAAGCGAGTAAAACCGGAGAATGAGAACTTCAGTGAATCCTTTTCCTGACCATACAAGCTAGAAATACCAAGCAACAAGGCCAAAGTTATAATAGATAAAAATTTCTTCATGTAATTGAATTTGCCGTTTAATAAAAAAATGTTCGCATCAAGCAAAATTGTCTGATGCGAACCAAGTTTAGTAGTTCCTAAGAGATATTGAAAAAGATTAGTTACAAGCCAACTTCCTCAATGTCTGCAGTTTTTGCAGTTTCCACTGCGGTGTCTTTCATGTTTGTTAACTCATTGGACGAAAAAACCATATCCATATCCAATATCATGACAAACCGGTCATCAACATTGGCAACGCCCTCAATAAATTCAGACTTATACTTACTTCCAATGCTTGGTGGAGGCAGAATTTTCTCCTTCTCAAGTTCCAAAACTGCCTGCACGGAATCAACCAGAGCTCCAACGTGCACCGATTCACCATCCATATCGATATCGAGCACAATAATACAGGTATTCGGTGTATAAACTGCTGGAGACATTCCAAACTTTACTCGCGTGTCAATTACCGGTAATACCGCTCCACGAAGATTGATTACCCCTTTCATGTAGTTGGGAGCTTTTGGAACTTCGGTAATCTTGGTCATCTCCAAGATATTCAATACTTTGCCAACATTGGCAGCAAATTCCTCTTCACCCAGCTTAAATGAAAGGTAAGAGTTTACATTTGAGAAGTCATTTTCGCTCATGCCTTTATCTCCTTTTCTTTTGTTATAATACTTGACTTTGCAACAATTCCATACAAAAGTTTCTTTCCATCAATAGCAAAAATACTTACACCTACTTGTCGATCGGTGCTTTTGAAAGAAAGGTTTTAATCATTTTATTAGTATCCATTACCAAGGCAACTGTTCCGTCGCCCAAGATTGTGGCTCCTGAGATCATTTCGTGGGATTTGAAGTGTTTGCCCAAAGGTTTCAGCACTGCTTGGTACTCACCAATCACGGTATCAACAGCCAGTCCTACCCGTTTCTCCTCAAATTTTACCACCACGATCTCCTCAAAGTGAGTGGTATCATTCACATCCATATTAAATTCTTCACGAAGATAGAAGAATGGCACCTGTGCCCCATCTAGAACAACCAGATTATTGAATTTATTAACCAACTGCGCATGTTCGATGGCAAATATTTTATCCACAACCGAGAGCGGAATAACAAATGACGTATCCTCTATTTTTACAAGTAAACCGTCGATTATGGATAAGGTAAGTGGTAACTTAATGGTTATAGTTGTACCAACGCCCAACTCTGAATCCACCTCAACCTCACCTCTAATTTCAGCAATCTTTCGCCTTACCACATCCATACCAACACCGCGACCGGATACATCGGTTACCTTAGTGGCTGTAGAAAAACCGGGTAGAAAAATGATATCGAATATTTCCTTGTTTGTTAACTTTTTTTCTGGAGTAATAATCCCTTGGGAAATAGCCTTGTGGCGTATCTTTTCAGGGTCGATACCTGCACCGTCATCGTAAATTTGAATATGAACATTTGCACCAGAATAGAAGGCTTTTAGAATGATTTTACCTTGAGCAGGCTTTCCCTTCTGCTTTCTTACTGCCGCATCCTCAATACCATGATCAAGGCTATTCCTTAAAATATGCATCAGCGGATCGGTAAGCCCCTCAATAATGGTTTTATCAAGTTCGGTTTCGGCACCTTCCGTGAGAAAGACCACATCCTTTCCAAGTTCTTTCGAAAGGTCACGGACAAGTCTCTGAAAGCGGGTCAGCATGTTATCAATGGGAATGAGCACAATGCTAAATGCATTATCGCGCAATTGTCGGGAAAGTTTCTGCACATTCTCAGAAATGGCCAGCAATCCAGGAACTGGATTCTGCTCTGCAAACAAGCTCAACCGCGCTTGTGTAGTAACTAGTTCGCTTACAAGGTTCATGAGCTGGTCAAGCTTATCAGCGGAAACGCGAATGCTGGATATTATTGTATCCTTGGGTTTGCTCTTTCCATTGTTGGCCATTTCTAGCTGAGCTTTAACCTTGGTGTGATTCGCCCGAGAAGCTAATTTTTGAATCGCAGCGATACCGATATCGTTCCCCTCGGCTGCAATTCCATTAAGTGCAGCAAGAAAATCGTTATCCGCCAGTAGATTTTTATTACTTATCTGGCTAATTTCAAGCGTTGACTCATCCTCCACGAAGATGAAAACATCACTTATTGCACCAACATTGTGAGGGGTCGCCAATATAATTTCCCAATAGGTGTAGCACTGGTCATATGCAATATCTGCAATCCTCGGAACTTTAGTAAGATGAGCAAATGAAATAGCATGCCCCAGGGTATGAAGCTCATCAATTAAATAGAGGGGATTAGTTCCATTTCGAAAAATCTCCTCCTTAGGCTCAAAATAGATAAAGTAAGTCTTTGCATTTCCATCCGAAGTAACTCCGGTAGACTTATCCAACTTCAGCTCCAATGAAGTCATAGAAGCACCAACAACAATTTGTGCCATGCGATCGAGTAGCGCCTGATGCTGTCGGTCCACATCTACATCCTTCTCAGAATCCTCGTCCAACAGTCGCTTTAGATGGTCCACTGATTCAAGCGTAATATCCAATATTGATCTGTTAACCTTAAGCTTACCGTTTCGAATAGAATCGTAGAGCGTTTCCAGATTATGCGTAAACTGATCGATGCTTACGAAGCCAAACATGGCACTATTCCCTTTGAGGGTATGCATAATTCGAAAGACCTGCTGAATTATCTGGATGTCCTCAGGATTGTCTTCAAGCACCAAGAGGGACTTTTCGAGGCTGTCGATTAAATCGTAGGCCTCCTCAATAAATTTTTTCTTAAAGTTATCCATCACCTCATAACCTTTGATAGTGCAGCAATAAGCTTGGTCGGAACAAATGGCTTAATAATCCATCCGGTTGCACCGGCTTCCTTAGCCTCCATCTTTTTAGCTGCTTGAGATTCAGTGGTTAGGAAAAGAATTGGAACGTGCTTATAAAATTCCATTGCCCTAACTTCCTTAATAAGCGCTATGCCATCCATGTTTGGCATATGCAAGTCAGTTATTATCAGGTCAATAGGCGAATTATCCAAAAAACGTAAGGCATCGTTCCCATCTACTGCAGCAAGGACATTAAAGCCTTCATTTTCAAGCGTAAAGCTTACGACTTCCCGTATGCTTTCCGAATCATCTACAATTAAAATTACTTTTGCCATATCGTGCCAATAGTTATCGATTACATTTTAATTTCAGGTGATAATATACGAGATAACCCACCATTCTTTACAAGCAGTGAGATCTCTGGACTAAGTGAGGAAGAAATTGTTACCGTCTTTCCCTTTTCCTTGGCCGAAACAACAAAGGAGTGAATCACTTGTAGAAAGGCTAGATCAAGGTTTTCTACAGCCGCGATTTTAATATGAAAGTTCTCATGATCAACTATTACCTTGGCCAATTGCACTGATAGCTCCTTGGCTGTATTAATTGTAAGATCACCACCTAAAACAATAGATGCTTTTGCTTTGTCTTTGTCTTCAGGCAAAGGTAGAATTACCTTGTAAGTCAACTTTTTCATATGTAGCTTGGTTTGGTTGCCATTAAAAAAACTCAATATTAGATTGCTGCGAGGTATCTGTATTGCTATCGTTTTCCTGATTTCCCATATTTTTATTGATCACATTTTCATGAATGCTATGCTCACTCTCCATGGTGTAGAGCCGTTTTATATTCTTGAGGTTGTCTCCGATAGAGCTAGGTGATTCACGATTTGAGGCCACCATTTCACTAATCTGGTTCAACTCCCCAATAATTTCAACAATTACTCGCTCAAAAAAGTCATAGTATTTACAAGCCTCCACCGAACTGGCAATACTATCTTTAACTGTAGACCCAAGCTGAAGGTTCTTCGATAATATATTTTCCACCTTGGAGCTCTTTTCCTTCAACTTAACTAAAACTGCTCGCAACTCATCAGCAACCTTCATTAACGAACCATTCTCTTTTCCAAGTAGTGCGCTGCCGGAAATAGAATTGGTAAGTGCCTCAAGAAGTTGATTTGTTTTATATTGGGAAGTTACAATAATATGCCTATTCGAATTAAGGTCCTGAAGAAGTTCAGTGATTTGTTTTTCAGTATTGCTCTGGAGTCCTTCCAAACAATAAACATTCTGCAATCGCTCTTTAAGCGATTCCAGCTGACTGGGTAGCTTTGCAATAGAGTCTAAGAAGTCTGCTGTAAGCTTAATGATCCCCTGCAGATATACAATTGATTTTTGCGAAAACTGAATAGACTGATGAATAACCTTCGATGCCCTTTCGAGCCTATTGGACAGCTGGAGAAAGTGTGATTCTTCATTTTCTACGTTGCCATTGGTAAACACCTTACACAGCTGAACAATATCGCCTAAATTATGACCAATGGACTTAAAGTTTCCTGTTATTACTTCAATGGCAGATTGGTATTCCTTATTGGCATGTATTAACTGAGCGGCTTGAAGTTCTGCAATGTCTCGAATCTTAGAAAATATGGAAAGATGAATCTGCTCGTCGTTATGGCCAGCCTCATCATCAAGCTCCCTGATAAACCCTTTGTGCGAAGCTTGAATATGCTCCATCTTCTGGCGAATAATGTCCTGATACTGCAACTTTGTGACAATATCACCAATGCTGTTGGTAGTTTGTTCAGTCTTTGCAGATAAGCTGGCAAGCATCCCCTTGGCGCCATCGTACTTTTCACCAAACAGCACAATGGCAGAGTGTGAGTATTCAAGAATCTCATCAACAGCCTCCAGCTGAGCGGTTGCTTGAACATCAAAAACATCAACACCGTTGGAGTATCCCAACTTAAACTGTCCTATTAACTTTGCCGAGTTAACACAAATATTTCTTATTTCTGCTACTGCAGTTAAGATAGATTCCGTCTCCGCTATAAGGCCGCCAATTTTCGCTTCATCGTTGCACAAAGAATTCAACTGCTTGTTGGCCACCAAAAATTTCAGGGTAAGAAGGTCCTGCGTCAGATTTTTAAGGGGAAAAAACAAATCGTCGATGCTCTGGGAAATATCCTCCATCGATTTTTTTGAATCTCGAAAGAAATGACTAAGCAAAATTTGATCCGCTTCGAGCTGTAGGTAAAACGATTTTAGCTGCTGAAACAAAACAGTACCATCACGGCCCGATACAAGACTAAATAGTTCTTTTGCGTTGGATTCCAACTCCTTCGACTGTTTATAAAATTGTTTAAAGGCTCCGTTCAGCGCCAAAAAATCTTCACTTGAACAGGTATGAAGCTGCTGTATTTTCTGGTCTATCTGCCAGAAAAAACCGGAAATCTCTGAAATTGAAAGATGGGTGTTCTGATTCTCCACAATAAACCCTTTTAACTATTTAGAATCTCCTTTACCTTTACCGTTAAGGTTTTGATGTCAATAGGCTTGGTAAAGTAACCCGCCACGCCAAACTTCATTACCTGTGGCTTAAGTCCTTCATTGGCAGCGGTTACAACAAATACAGGAACATCATCAAATTGATTGCTCTGCTTCATCTCCTCCAAAAAATCGATTCCAGAACGTTTTGGCATCAAGAGATCGAGAAGAATGAGGGAAGGTTTCTGAACCCACATAGCCTTTAATCCATCAGCAACATTTCTAGCAAGGATAGTTTGATAGCCCTCCTGTTCCAGAACTGCCTCCAACAGCACAAGGTTGGTTTCTGAATCGTCAATAATAAGAATATACTTCGACACGACAACTGTTTTAAATTTCTGTGAAAATTAGACATTCCCAATTAATTATCCTCCTATTTGGTCTTGCTTTTCAGCAAAAAGAACGGTGATATACATCAACTAATGACGAAATTATTTCTTACTTTTCCAGCCAAATATATAATCATCTATGTTTCAAAACTTACTCGAAAATTCAAGTTGGATCCAGTGTTTAACTCCCCAACAACTTCAGGAGTTAAAAAGTCATACAAGCCAAGTATCGTTTGACAACAATGATATTTTAGTTAAGCAAAATAGTCACACATCGAGTATTCTTCTTCTTGTTGAAGGCATTGCTAAGATGCACCTTGAAACGAGAAAGGGGAAGCATATAATTGTAAAACTTTGTAAGGCAGGATGCTTCCTTGGCATTGACAACCTAATTAATAGCAACACATTTTCCTGCTCTTTTTCGGGCATTACCCCAACCACTGTTATTTATATCGACTATCCCTTTTTTCAAAGGTTGCTGTCAGAAAACCCTACCTTTGCAAAGGAGATTATGCATACTATTTCCGATGAGAATCGTTTTTTAATCTCTCGCTTAGCGGCGCTATCCTACAAGCAGCTACCCGGTAAATTGGCGGACATTCTTCTCTACTTTTCGCAGGTAATATACAACAGCAATACCTTTTGCCTACCGCTGTCGAGGCAAGAACTTGCGGAGTTTGCAGGCACCACCAAGGAGAGTCTTATACGCACACTCACTGAATTCAAAAATGACAAGCTCATTACGGTTCAAGGAAAAAACATCACCATTAACAGTCAGCCAATCATAGAAACACTTAGTAAATTAGGATAACCAAAACCATCACAGCCATGCCTTATAGTATTCTCATCGTCGACGACATTTTTGTAAACCGACTTCTGCTCGCTGAAATTCTAAAAAAAATTCCGGCTACCTACATGGAGGCAGAGAATGGAAAAATTGCGATTGACTTGCTCTTAAAAAATAATTTTGATGCCATTTTTATGGACATTGAAATGCCTGTAATGAATGGTATTGAAACTACACGTTACATTAGAAGCACCTTACCCTTTCCCAAAAACCAAATCCCCATAGTTGCAATCACAGCTCACAACCCTATTAATTTTTTTGCAGATTTTAAAGATGTAGGATTCAGCGACCTAATTACGAAGCCTTTTTCTATTGAAAAAATATCCCGAGTCGTTAATCAGGTTTGTCAGGTATAACAACTAAAACCAGCACAGATGTCGATTACCAACCATTTTTTTTGGCAAACTCATATTTTATTTGTAAACTTTAACGCTTTATAAAATAAATATGCCATGCTTGGAAATTATTTTCGAGAATTACTGGAAAAACACAACAGAGTAATTATTCCAGACTTCGGAGCTTTTCTGGTCAAGGATACCGGTGACGTACGCGATATTAAAAATACCACATTCAGCCCATTTCTGCGGTATAACGACGGTCTGGTTGAAAATTTTCTTGCAGAAAGAGAAGAATTGACCAAGGTAGATGCATCTACAAAGGTTCGGGATTATGTTGAGAACCTTAAGGCTCAAATAGAAAAGGGCGAAAAGGTATACTTGCCAGAACTGGGATATTTCTCGCTCGATTCTAGGGGAACCACTCTATTTACGCTAGACACATCAAAAAATTCAGATAAACCAGCCGCAATAAAATCTATTGAAAATTTAAAAGAATCGGAAAAGGCTATACCTTCGGCAGAGCCAGTTTCGATAGAAAAGGAACCATCACCGGCCGCAAAAAAAACGTCCTCCAAACCACCTATTACCAAACGTAAACCTAATAAAGTTGAGGAAGAAAAGGCTATAGCACCTGAGGTAACAAGCAAGGCCCCAGTTGAATTAGTGCAGCCAATAGAAACAAAAAAAGAGCAAACAGAAGTGCCAATAACAACTACTGAGATTAAATCTATGCCTCCAAAGAAGAATTCAAAGCAAAAATCCGCATCAAATAAGTCAGGAAGGAATTGGCTCCTGCTTGTCTTTTCCCTCATTGTAGTTCTAGCCATTGCAGTATGGCAATACGACAATATAGCAAACCTATTTCGCCCATCTGGTGATACAACTCCCACCATCGACTATGCCAAAACCATAGCGGTTGATACTACGCATAAGGATACAACTGCAACCCAAGTTGCTCACTCTAACACGCCCCAGGCCAAAGTTAAACCACTACCGGTGTATGTGAAACCAGTAATTGACAGCCCATCCAACAAGTTTTTCGTAATTGTAGGCACCTTTACAAGTAAAGCAAACGCTGAAGCAATGAAAACCAAGTTGGAAGCAAAAGGCTATCAACCAATAATAATGCAGCGCGGCAATGGCTTAAACTCTGTGGTAATTAGCGGGCATAAGACTAAGGAAGAGGCTAAACTTTCGTTGGAAAGCTATAAAAAGAAAAATGGTGATGGATGGATAATGGCACGTTGAGCAATCTTTACTAGATTTACAGGCTGATACCAATCAGCCTTTTTTTGTGGAAAAAACAATAGAACATCCCCAACTTGGAACCATTACCTTACGAAAGCGTCGTGGGCTAAAGCGTATTTCCATCAGGGTTGATATTAGGGAACGCGTAATTCTTTCGATGCCATACAGCGTAGCCACCTCTGCAGGTCTAAATTTTATCTCGGCAAAACTTGAATGGATACAAAAGTCGTTAATAACAATTAGAACAAAAAAAAACGAACACCCCACTGTTACTATTGGAGATGGATACAAAACCCGAACCCATACCCTTATTCTAGTTCCCGAAACGAGGAAAAATATTCGAGCAGTAATTACCGCTGAAGCAATACTGTTTCACTACCCAGAAGGGGCTTCTTTGGAAACAGAAGCGATGCAGCACAGTTTGAAAAGTGCCATTGTAAAAACACTTACGCTGGAGGCAAAGGCGCTAATTCCCAGTATGGTTTCCGCCACTGCACTGCAACATGGACTGCGCTACAACATGATATCAGTTAAAAATATCCACTCTCGCTGGGGCAGCTGCTCCTCAAAAAACAACTTAAACTTCAGTATTTACCTAGTGTTGCTTCCCGAAAGCCTTATCCAATACGTAATTCTGCACGAACTTTGCCATACCTTGCAGAAAAATCATGGAGGTGAATTCTGGAAATTGCTCGATGCACATTGCGGGGGAAATGCGAAACTACTGGCAAAGGAGATGAAAAAATATACTACGCGAATATTTTAAGATTCAGCGCTAGCCAAGTAATCAACAAGGTTGACGGTTTTCTCCATCAGCTCCTTTATGAGATTCTTAAAGTATTGTTTTTTTTCCTTCGACGTGAACTGCGAGGGACAGCTAATCGTCTTTTTTACAAACTCGTTCTCCAGCTCCTGGGCCTCAAGCAAAAGTTCGTATATTTTTTCATAGTAGAGAGGATGCGCGTAGTTTAACGAGGCGTAGCATTCCTGTTTTATATGGTTAACAACCGCTTTAACGTCTTTTTTTATGTTACGAATACTTGACATAATCAGGTTTAAAATTCATCAGTTTTTCATGAAATTCGCTGCAATGAAGTTATGACAATCAATGGTTGAATGCAATAACATTAATCGTTTATTGTCAAAAAAAAATACTATTTAACAGACTTTACCACTCAACCTCATTTTACCGGTGGTAAAATCATAACAAACGTTAATATTAGCGGAAATAATAGCTAGTCACTCTGTGTGAAACGTGAAAATCAGGCAAACTCTTTCGTAAGGTTCGCAAACAACCATATTACGAGGAAGATCGCTATTCTTCAACCTACAAATTATGCCGATTTTGTGTTGCGATAGAAAAAGCGCACTGCTTCACCTAGCCAAAGCACTATTGAGGTAGTTCCAACAACCATTAGCCATTCGTATATTGAAAGCGGAACCGTTCTGAAAAATTGTCCCCCATAAGATACTATGGTCACCTGTCCTAGAAATATGACCGCTGCAATTAGCAAGAAGTTCTTGTTTTGAAGCAACCCCGAAAAGGCCGATTTATTGGTACCAAAGCTACGTGCGTTAAACAAATTCCAGAACTGAAGCATTACAAAGCTGGTGAAAAACAGGGAAAGTTCCTTGCTGGTAATGGTTCCATCATGCTTAAGAAATACCAATAGAATGACGCAGCTTATTAGAAAGACAAATGCAGTAATGAATATTTGCAATGCCATTGTCCTTGTCACTATAAACGCATCACGCTTGCGAGGTTTTTGATCCATCACTTTGGGATCGGAAGGTTCAGTTGCAAGGGCAAGGGCGGCAAAAGTGTCCATTATGAGATTTACCCAAAGCATTTGAGTAACAGTAAGTGGCAGCGCAATACCGAGAAAGGGGCCAACCAGCACTAATACTAAAGCTAAAACGTTGATAGTGAGTTGAAAAAGTATAAATCGCTGAATATTGAGGTATAGCGACCTACCCCATCGCACTGCATTTACAATACTAATAAAGGAGTCGTCGAGCAGAATTATTTCGCTGGCTTCGCGAGCTACCGATGTGCCAGACCCCATGGACAAACCTACATCGGCATAATTCATGGCAGGTGCATCGTTGGTACCATCGCCAGTAACGGCAACCACGTTGCCCAGCTGCTGCAAAATTTTTACCAGTCGCAACTTGTCGGCAGGCTTTGCCCTAGCCATAACTTTTATCCCAGGTGCGCGCCGCAATGCCTCCTCCTCCGAAAGGGCTGAAAACTCGTTTCCGTTAATGAGGCCCATTTGGAGTTCCGCATCGCTTAATAC
>Ga0307375_10002407_pt1 | contig 19183 bp, 31 predicted proteins | sample TR1MG_FD_202531 | JGI IMG/M metagenome (GOLD analysis project Ga0307375, IMG submission 202531) | Soil microbial communities from Risofladan, Vaasa, Finland - TR-1 | ecosystem: Environmental > Terrestrial > Soil > Coastal area > Acid sulfate soil | place: Finland: Risofladan, Vaasa | collected...
CGCCCGTCTTCCAGCTCAACCAGGTCAGGGTAGGGCGCCCACTTCCCCCTACCCTGAGGCGCCCACTGGTACTTCTCGAACGACCCCGCGGGGCGGTTGCCCGTATACCAGCCCGCCCCCGTTTCTTTCCATATCTGGCCGTCCTCGGTACGGTAGTAGTTCGAGTCGTGGTGCAGCCCGGGGAAGCGGGCTGCCTCCTCTGCGCGCTTCGACGAGGTCTGGAGGGACTCCTCCAGCCACCTCAACCACCGGTGCAGATTGGTCCAGAACTTCACGATCGCGTCCATCTCGTTCCTCCCGCATGAGGATGCCTCCGCCCCGGGATGCGGCCCGGGGCGGAGGCGTTTTGCGAAGGGACCATTCCCTTCTCTAAATGCCTTATCCCATGATCGCACCTACATTTTCACAAACTGATCGATCTGCGGGTATAAGGATTCCAACGAAAGGAGTTACCCATGAAGAAGGAGCAGGGCTTCACGCTGATGGAGTTGCTCGTGGCGGTCTTCGGCGTAGCTGGCGTGGTGTTGTTCGTCTACGTCGTCTACTTGATCATCTGCGCATTGCAGAAGTACATCAACAGTTAGGAGGTTTGATGCGCCAGAGCATAGACGGCAAGGAAGCGCTGGTCAGCTACGTCCGGTTCTGCGGCCAGCCCGTGGTGATCACCTGCGACATGAAGTGCCACTTGGCCTGGGGCATCAACTCGCGCCCTAAGATGCAGCTCTCGGCTGTTGACGAGGACGACTACTACCTCCTGGCGGACGGGGAGATGTTGGAGCCAGCCCCAGTTGACCCCGGTTCCTACGAATACACGGATAGCAAGCCGCGGGAGGTTCCAGAGGAGCACAACAGATGGTGCGCTCGGAAGTGCGAGCGCAGCAAGATCATCGACGAAGGAGAGCCCCTCACGTTGCGGGATTTCTCCAGGAGGAACTACAACAAGCTCGGGAGAGACTGATGTCGAAGAAGGGATCGGAGATCAAGGCAGGGCATTTCTACGCTGCCGCCTACAACGGCAACAACGGGGACCTCATTCTCGGGAAGGTCAAGTCGGTACGAATCCAGGGCGAGGTCGTGCTGACCAACCTTCTGAGCGGGGGGACATCGACCAAGAGCACCAAGATTCTGCTGGTGCGGAACAGGAGGGTGACCAAGAAGCAAGCGGAGAGCATCGTCACGGCCTACCAGCGTACCTACCAGAATACCAAGAGCAAGGACAAGGCGCGGCAGGCTGCGAGGGCGCTGGCGGTTTCTCTGACGAAGCCCAAGCCGGTGAAGAAGCCAGTGCCCAAGAAGACGCCGGCGCAATCGACGTACGGCCAGAGATGCCAAGCGGCAGACAATGCGATCAGGAAGAAGATGGGCTGGGGTAGCCTTTCGTGGGTGGGAATCAATTGGCAGGACCCAAAGTCCTTGACCGAAGACGAGGCGTTGCGACTCGTCAAAGAGCGTTTTCCGCAGAGCGTGACCGTCCATGTCTACGACATAGTAGATCTGGTGGTAGAGCTGCTGAATGACGTGCGGTGATAGCTCTGGGAAGGCCCTCCTGGTCTTTCCTTAGCTAAAGGAAGGCTCGACCCTTTCGGGGAGCCTGATCGGGTAGGACTAGCGGAGGGCGAGGAGGACCAGCGCCAGAGCGGCGCCGATCTCCATCTTCTTCGTCTTGGCGAGAAACCCGCCGAGATGGGCGAACACGACGTCGTCACACCCCGTCAACTTTGCGAAATCGAGGGATGGGTGATCATTGAATCGGTACAAGGCCCACCCCTCGCCTCGGTCGTCGCGGCTGACGCACGCCGCAACTTCAGGGCAGCGCTCGTCTCGGAACTTCTGCACGCCGGCGACGTTGGTGCTGTCCACGAAGAGCACCTGGAGCCCATCCAGGTTGTAGATCTCCGCGTGCTTCCGGAGCCACTCATTCTGCTCGTGAAGTTTGTCCGCGTGGGACAGGATGTCTTTGCCGAGCTGCTTCAACATCCGGCCCATGAAGTCGGTAGCAGTATTGAGTAGGACCTCCCTCTCTTTTCCGAAGCCCTCGAGGATCGAGCCCTCAATCGGGGAGAGGTTCTTGAAGATCGCGTCGATAGAGCACCCAAGGTGGGTGGCGAGTGCCATGGGCCCTCTATCATCCATGATGGCCGTGGCCTTGGGCCAGTCCATTAGGTTGAACCGCTCCACCAGCCCGAGGTGGGCCAGGAGCAAGGAGAGCGTGCAGAGCGCCTCTCCCTCCTTCGGAAGCTGGTGGTGGTCGAAGTTGCCTTTGGCGGGCTCGAGTACCTCGCCGATGTCGAGGACGAGCACCTTGTCGTCCTCCAGTTCCTTCTGCGTGGGTTCCCGCCGGTCGATCCTGGAGATCTCCGGCCAGGACACGACGGCGATGGCGCACGACAGGAAGTCATCCCTGTGCGCGCCGCCGGGGTGCGTAACGATCCTCTTGTAGCTACCAGGCTTCATGGTTCCTCCCTACTTCTGCTCGGGGTTGAGGACTGAGATCGGAATGAGGCCGCTGAAGTAGCCGTCCCACTCCCAGTAAAACGCGTCGGGGCGCACAATGATCTGTGCGTTGCCCGGAACATCCAGGTTGGGGCAGCCGTCCAGGAGGTTGTAGCAGGTCTTGTTGACCAGCTCCCAGACGTCATCTCCTGGTGCCTCGCCAAGGAGTCCGTGGAGGGCCTCGTCCTGGGCGGGGTCGAGCTGCTCGTACTGCTTGAGCTTGAGATACGGTGCTCCCAAGTCCAGGATGAGCCTTGGGGCGTGGTGCAGGGTGATGTCCCGCTGCTGGCACAGCAGACGGGCTACGTTGGCAGCCTGCACCAACTGCACCACCTCCCTGACGGTATGTTTGTTGAGCGCCGCCAGACCGAACTCTGTGTTTCGGTCTGGGTGGCTCATGGCAAGGACAAATCTGATCATAAATTCAGCTCCTTTCTTCTTGGTGTCCTTATACCCGGATCGGATCGAAGATTTAGGCTGTCGAAGGTATAAGATCTGCGTTGGGAAGAAGTGGTCGACCAACTACAATGTTGATTTGTATGAGGAGGCAGCATGATCAAACTGACCAAGGTGCAGGAAGAGGTACTTACCGCTCTGGTGCGGCTCTACTACCAATCCCCCGTATCTGGGCACTCGTTGGAGGATGTACGGGATGGGCGTTTCTTGGCTCGCCCGCGAGATGAACGCTACGACTACATTAAGAGCACTACCATCGCACTCCGTCAGCTTTCGGCTTTCTGTCCCAACCTTGTGGAGGAGCGGGGCGTTTCTTTCCATGGCTGGCATCCTACCGGCGCTGGTGTGGCGCTTGCCCAGACTCAACTGGGCCTCAAACGTCCCTAATTTTGCGACACGGTGTCGCAAAATGGGGTTAACCCAAGAGAACCATTGAGGATAAAAAATGGCACCGCGGAAACTCTGGAAAACGACCATCGTCATCTGGACCGAGGAAGACGCGCAGAAGATCTCCCCGGGTAGGCTCGTGCTCCTGGCTGAGACAGGGGACGGGTATATGTCCCGGTGTTCTTCGGCATTGATCGATAACCCCTATGTGCAGGAGGACGGCCCACCGGTCGAGGCCTTCCAGCGAGGAGAACCTTCATGACGTCAGAGAAGATGGCGAAGTTGGCCAGGCAGCACCTCAGTCGGATGGTGGAGCACCTGCTGGCCCACAGCTCGGAAGAGGGCGTGGAGAACATCAAGACCCTGGCGATCTCCCTGGCGAACAACGGGGAGCTGCGGAAGAACGTGGCCTTTTTGATCCGGGACTTCTGCGCCGAGCATCTACGGCCGGAGATTCGCAAGTTCGCGGGGATGATGGAAGTCAAGCTGCTCAAGCACGACCCAGCTTGGGGACAGAGCTGGAAGGGCGGCACCATGGAGTTCCACCTCTCCAGGATGGTGGTGATCGTGGAGGAGTTACAGCAGGCGGTAGCTGAAAAGCACCAGGTGGGGCTCAAGGCGGCCGATCTGGCGAATCATGCCATGATGATTGCGGATATCGCCGGAGAGCTGGAGGACGTGTAGAATGGTCGCGCGGAGGTGATGTATGGTCAAGACCACGGATGAGTCCCGCAGACCCCTGACCCTCTCAGAGAAGATCAGAAACGTCTGTATTGGGCTTGGGGCGGTATCGGGGCTCATCCTTGGTCTCGTGGCCAACTGCCGCGGAGAGCCTGTGGCGGAGAAGACGTGGGATACCTTGCGGGGCGAGGTCAACAAGCAGTCCACAGCTATCAATCGGATCCACGCCCGCTTGGTCTACCTGCAAGCCCACGAAGAGGGTCGCCACGCAGCAGACCTCCAGATCCGTCTGGAGGCGTTGCAAAAGCAGTATGATTCCCTCAAGTCTAAACTTCCTTTACGTGAGATCAAAGTCACGGGGAGAGCAATAACACCAAGTCCGTGCAAGGATGGGCACATAGAGGTGGGTGGTCTCTGCAAGAAGGTGGCTCCGGCCATTGCCAAGAAGGTGGAGGCGCAAGAGCAAGCTGCCGCGGCGGCCAAGAAGAAACTACTGGAGGAGAAGCGGCGTGCTGAGTCCTTGGAGAAGAAGCTGGACAGTGTCCAGAAGAACCAGAAGCCGCTTCAAGATCTGTTGCATTTACCCGAGAAGTTAGCCGACGTGAAAGAGGAATAGGAGGAAGAGATGAGGAAGCTATTTTTGATCGGTGTGTTGTTGCTGGTTGGTTGTCCTAACCCCATCACTGGAAAGGTAGACCCCTACCTGACGGCGCGTACCGTCATCATGCAGGCGCAGATGGGCCTTTCCGTTGCAGACGGCATTTTCGGCCAGTGGGCCCTCATGCAGTCCGACAAGGAAAAGGCCGCCAAGGCGCAGGAGACCTATCTCAAGATCAAGACCGCGATCGGCAACGGCCTCCAGCTCGCTCTGGACGGCGTCGACATCGCTGAGCAGGCCAAGAAGGATCCCGACGTCACCAAGCTACTCGCGCAGGCCAACGGCGCATGGGGCGACCTGACCAAGTTCCTGGGGGACTTGCTGGGTCCGGTTCCGGCAGTGGCGGCGCAGCCCACGACCCCCGGCATCGGCTCGAGCGCGCACGCTCTCTCAGCGCCAGACCCCTACAAGGCGCTGAAGGAGCAGTTCAAGAAGTTGCCGAAGAAGTTCGGCCCCAAGTAGGTGATCGATGGAACTGAAGACGCAGCGTAGGTGGGTCTTCTCTCCGCTTGACCTGATCATTCCTATCGGTGTGGGGCTGGGTGCGGCCGCGCTGTGTGTCCTGGGTTTTCTCAAGGCTCAGGACACAGCAGCTCGGTTCGTATGCTCGACGACGGGGTTCTTCTTTCTCTTGGGGATCCCCGCGTGGTACTTCGTGCGATCGGTCAAACGGAAGTACCATCTCCAGCTTCGCGGGGCGTATCTCGTGTTCGGGAAGCTGAACCACCCAGGGCATGCCGACGTGGAGCAGTGGATTGACGGGCTGGAGGAGCACTGGTACCGGGTGACGTGGGCATCGGGCGGCAAGTCAAAGAGGGCCCCGGATGGGGCTGTGTCCAAGGCGCTCGACGGTCTGACGGTGTTCTTTCTGGATGAGGAGAAGCTGTCCATCATGGGACGCCTCGTTCGAGGGTATGCCTGGGGCCGTGACTGCGTACTCGGATACCGCTCAAAAGATCCCCGCTACACGGAGAGCTTGTTCCGCCATGAAGTCTCCCATCAGATCTTGGCGCAGTCCGGGGAGTCCTGGAATGAAAAGCGCCACCACGCCATCTTTCAGATCACTCAGCTAGGTGCGTAGGCTAAGGAGACGGAAGACCGTCTCCTTAGCCCTCCATCTTGGCCCAGGCCTGAGCCAAGAAGGCCTGTAGGTGGAACAGGGCCCTTTTCGTATGCTCTGTCTTCCACCATTCCCCTAGTGTTCGATCTTCCTCGAGGAGCCGCAGACACTCGTCTGCGGCCGCTACTACCTTTTGGATGAACTCGAGATCCACATCGATCTCGACATCGGGGGAAGCATCCCTCCATTTGACAGAATAAATCTCGACCCCCTCCTCCGGGTCGTACGTCAGGGCCAAGCAAACATCGACATCTACCTTCGGCCACCCCAGGTGGTTGAGCGTGCCCTCTACGAATTCTCTGTGTATCTTTACGATCAAATCCCCTCCTCGGTTAAAAGACGCTCAGGGTAGTTTTCCTGGGGTCAGTATCCTTATACCGGCGGGACGTAAGTGTTTTCTTGACGCAGAAAACGAGAAGGTTACAATCGTCACCATGATATTGTCGCCGAAGAAGAAGCAGCAGATCTACACGCCCTACATCAGGGCACTGCAAAGCGCGCGCAAGGAGAACGATCTCTCCCAAGCCGCGTTGGCAGAAGCTGTGGGTCTCAGCTCGAAATACGTCACGCTCATCGAAAGCCACAAGCGTGTGCCCTCTCTGGACTGCCTTCTAGCGTTACTGGCCCAGAGCGGTGTCCAGCGGTCCTTGGCCCACAATCTCGTCGAGGAGATCATGGACCGGTTCGAGTGGTTGGCGCAGTAGATTGACGGCTTGACCGGGCTGGTGGTACCGTTTAGCTCTCACGATCAGGAGAAGAATCATGGCGTATACCCCCGAAGCTCCCCCGACGGTCGAAGTTGAAGGTCCGAAGGTCTCCAAAGACCTGACGCACTTCCACATCCACACGTTGTTGATTTCCGTGAATCCCAACTCGTCGATCCACACATCTATCAAAGCCCAGTTCTCTCGTGGCTATATGGATGGTGATACCTACGTCGTGGCCAACATGGAGTCCGTGCTCCTTGACGGTGATGCGCTACTGGCTGCCATGCAGGCGGTGACCACCGGCGGTTCGCTTTACGACGAGGTCCGCAAGGCGGTCTGGGCCCTCCTGTTGTCCGAGGGGCATCTCCCGGCTGGCGCGGCGGTCTAGTGCGGCCCCAAGAGCATGTGGAGCCCATGGGTGACTGGGTGGACGGGGAGGGACTCTGGAGAGTAGCCTTCTCGGCTGATTCCCTCCGCCTCATCCAGTACCTGTCGGGCCTGACGGAGATCCAGGCCACGTACTTCGACACGGCCGATGATGCTTTGGTGTTCGTCGTTAGAAATCAAGACCGTACCAATACGATCTTTCGCGGCGGGTGCCTGAAGGCGGTGCAAATCCAAAGCTACCGCCTGTCAGGCCAGGGCATCTACGTGGAGAGAGCTACTGCTCAATGAGGGCGATCAGCTCCTCGAGTAGGTGGGCGCACTCCTCAAGTTGTTCCACAGACGGAAGCTCACCGTAATCGATGTCCTTGCTGTCCGAGAAGGCCAGGCATGCCTTGGTCTGCTTCCCCAACTCGGCGCTGGCCTTGATGATGCCCTCCAGCAGTACCACCATCATTTCAGTGGGTTCCTGTGGGGCGGAAGGAGCCCGTTGCTGGGCCTTCTTCTCGGCAGCCAAGCGCGTCTTGGTGTCTGCCGCGGTTTCTTCAATCATCTGAGGTAGCTGCGCGCGCTGCTGCGCCGGCTCCATGCCGGCCAGGATGTCCGCTTGAGCGTCGGAGACCAGCTTCTGCTGGTATGCTCGGGCAACAGAAGCTGTCAGGTTCTCAGCACGTCGTGTGGCGCGCTCTACGGTCCTCGGAGAGACCCCGAGGTCCTTCGCCACAGTTTCCTTCGCCTTGGCCTTCGGCTTCACCTTGGGCGTCCTGGCGCCTTTGGGGGGGCCTTTCATGATGTTCTTCGCCCGCTCCGACCGGTCCTCCTTGTCGCGGGCCTCCTGAGCCATGTCGGCCTTCATGAACAGCCGGGTGTAGTACTCCTCCATTTTCTTCGCCGCTGAGGCAATCTCCGCCCCCGTCATCGGCTTCTGGCAAAGGCCCTCGCTGATGGAAAGGAACCCAGCCAGGTCGTCGCCAGCAGTGACAACAAGGCACCGGGCCGTCTTGCGCCCGAGCTTACGGAGCGCCTCGTAACGCCTTTGGCCCGAGAGCAGCTCGAACATCTGCTTGCTCTTGCCGGCCGGACGAACAGCAATCTGATGAAGCTGACCGATCTTACTGATGTTGTCCGCCAGCTCCTCGACATCCTTGTTGGTGATGGCACGCCCCCAGTGCTTCGGGGATACACGAATGGCACTGAGGGCGATCTCTTTGTTGACTAGCTTAGGTGGCATCCTGGCTCCTTTCTCGTGACGACCTTATACCCGCGTGTGATCAGGGTTTCGGGTATGATCGCACGGACCACCATCCGGCTCAAGAACAAATGTCACCTAGTTCTTGACATAACCCTCGAGTTCGGTCAGAAAGGGAGCATGTTCTTAACAGCCACCAAACGCTCGATGCCCGAACAGGTCCAAGGCCTGGGCGGCGTAAGTACGTTTTGGTGCCACCGTTCCGAGGATTCAATCTATCTCGGAAACCCAAGGGTGGGGCCGGGCGGCTGAAAGACGGGAGTAGTAGGACGTCGATCAAGCCGCCTGGGGAACCAGGCGGCTTTTTTGTTTTCGATCATGTTCGTGCCGTACTGAACTCAACGACTGTATGACAGGTTGCGGGCGTCAGAGAGGGACCAGTTCTGAGAGGGAAGGCGTCACGGTAGTTTGGCTCCGGCTGGGCTACGAGTACGTACAACATGATCCATTCTTGCTGTGCTCTTTGACAATCAAATAGCGGTTCGTGAGGTAAGGAGATGCCGCAGAACTCCGCGGCGAGATCAGTTGAGGGAGGGGGTGTATCCGACGGTCTGGCGGGCGTGCAGCATTTGTACGGCCTCGATGAGGCCCTCATTGACGTCGCACAGATGCTGCACTGCGGACATGTGCCGCAGTGCGTCCTCCTCGCATCCCACCCTGAGGAGGGTGGTCGAGAAGACGCGCGTCTTCTCGATTAGACCGATCAGAAGCGATCGGGCTGTGGTCAACGCCTCGATGCTGGGGTGGTTTCCCAGCTCGAGGAGCTGCTTCTCCGCTGCCCGCAGCTCCCACTTGAGCTGCGAGTCGCGGAGAGTACTCCAGTCAAAAGGCATTGCTGCCTCCTTTCCTCGTCTACAGTCCTTATCCCAGAATCGGTGGTCCGTTTTCGGGACTTCTGCTAAGCTCGCGAGACACTAAGGAGGCTAGCATGAGATTGATCTTCGCATTCCTGTTTCTGTTCCTGTGTGCTTGCGGTGGCGACGAGAAGGCCAAGGTGGACGCTGCTCCGCCGAAGGCTGACGCGGCAGTGAAGGTGGACGCAGCCACGCCGGATGCCGAGGTGGTGGCTGACGACGCCATGCCGGCCGATGTCGCCGGCGATGTGGTCGAGGAAGCGGCCCCGGAAGACGCCGCCGCCGAGTAGAACCGCCCCATCCCGCCAGTGAAAAACTTCACACTTCCGTGTGATAAGTAGTTTGTCTTGGTAACGAACTAGCTTGCATTTCAATCCTCTGCAAATAAGGGTTGACAGACCAAGCTGCATCGCTACACTCGTTGATCATATGCCGGGTTGGCCGAATGGAATAGGCACTTGCCGTTAAGCAAGCATTCAACCCGCCAGGCTACTCGGGTCTTTCGGGACCCCGCATGTCTGGCCTACAAGAGTATCCAGGTTCGAATCCTGGACCCGGCATAAGCAGTACATGGGGAGCTAGACCAATGGCAGGTCACCAGTCACCAAAACTGGCATCATTCATCAGCTTGGTCACTCGGGCGTTTCGGCGCCCCGCAGGTTGAGCCTACAAGATAATCCAGGTTCGAATCCTGGGCTCCCCGTAGGTTTTTAGTGTGTCTGTAGTATGGGGGTTTGCTTGCCGACTGGTGTTGGCACCATTTGTGGAAAATGGCAAAACCGCTTGATCACTCGGGTTCTTCGGAGCCCCGCAGGTTAAGCACACAAGTTTGAGGTTCGATTCCTCCAGACCCCCCTAGCCGAACGCGCCGCAGAGAGAGCCCACACGTAGCTCAATAGGTAGAGCATCTGTTTAATGTACAGGGTGTAGTGGGTTCAATTCCCATCGTGATCAAACAGCTCTCTCACTCGCGCGTTCGGCAGTTCCTTCCTCAGTTAGAAACCAGGCAAGCCGCAGGTCGAGCAGACACGTAGCTCAGGTGGTTAGAGCGATCGATTGATAATCGATAGGCAATGGGTTCAAACCCCATCGCGTCAACCAACCCGCTCGGTCACTCGCCTGCCTGGTTTCTTTTGCCTGTACTCGAACTGCTGATTCCCAGCAGATCTTCACACAGGAGGGCCGATATGGACGCTAACGAGCGTGTAGAGGCGCTTGGTCCGGCTGAGCGGATCATCAACGCCATCACCCAGTTCACTGACCACGCAGTACACAACCGACCCGGCATCGTTGTTCCGGATGCCCGACACCGTCTTGGTGTCCGGTGGGAGCAGGCCACCTGGGTCAAGGAAGGCGGCCAGAAGGTCGTCTACAAGACCCACAAGGTGGGTAGGCGGAGTACTCGCACCCGAGTAGGCATCGGTGTGCCGGGTACGATCGAGGTACGCGATGGTACGCGTACCATTGGCACGTTTCGCAGGCCCGGACTTTTTCCCGAGGTCGTGGTTCACCTCTACCAGCAGATCGCCGATGTCTGGAAGATGGACAACGAGTTCGCCGCGCGGTGGGCGAGCTGGGCGTTCGAGAACGACGACAACCGGGACCTGAAGGTGATCCTCGCCGCTTTCCTGCTCGTGCAGAACCGGTTCGGGGAGTTTGTTCAGGACGGGGACAGCACCTTCCGGGACGACGACTACCGGGCTGTTGGCGAGGCCATGTGCCTTGTGCGGCTCCAGAAGAAGGGGGCGACGTTCAACCCTAAGATGATCCTCCGCGTCGGACTCGTACTGGAGGTGCCGGGTGTCATCGAGATCAACCGGAAGCTGGGCTTCGGCCAGAGTGCTCGTCGGGCTATCAGGGGTCGGTACGAGACGTTGGTTCGGAAGTGGCTGCGGCACTCCGAGTTGAACCCCAAGGTGCTCGAGCAGCTCGTGAAGGGAGGGTTCGCCTCCAGCGTCACGGCGTTGGCGGCCAAGGTTCGGTACAAGCCGGTGAGCGACAAGTTCTTCGGCACGTTGCGTTGGAAGCAGGTGCAGGCGGTGGATGGTAGGCGTCAGATCGCCATCGGCAAGGCCGTCAAGAAGGCGGAGTCCTGGGAGGGTCTGACGGAGGCGCAGATCTGCACCAGGATCGTGAAGGGGAAGATGTCGTACAAGCGGGTGGTCGGTATGTTGCCGGCAGACGTTGGGCTGACGCCGGCGATCATGTCTGCGACCATTGAGGTCGGAGGTCTGTCGGACAGCGACCTCATCATCCTGACGCCGACCTTGGAGGAGCTGGGTCTGCTCAAGGACAAGGACATCGAGGCTCGCTGGAAGGGTGCGATGGAGCGGGCGGAGAACCAGCGTGCTGCGAACATCGCCCGGAACGTCAAGCGGGAGGATGTGAAGGAGGCGTTGGAGGAGGCGGCGGACAAGGCCACGGCCAAGGCGGTGGAGGAGGTCACCAGAGATCTCCGCATCTACGTGGTGGTCGACAAGTCCGGTTCCATGGAGGGGGCTATCGAGAAGGCCAAGGAGTACCTGGCCAAGTTCGTGGGGGCCTTCCCGCTCGACAAGCTGCACGTTTCGGTGTTCAACACGATGGGGCGTGAGGTGGAGATCAAGGCGGCCACCAAGGCGGCGGTGACCCAGGCGTTCCGAGGTCATACGGCAGGTGGCGGGACCAGTTACGCGGCCGGCATCGGTTGCTTGGTCTCCCGGTACAAGCCGGCGGAGAACGAAGATGCGATCTTCATCTTCGTGGGGGATGAGGGGGACAACAACATCCACCAGCTCGTACAGGTCATTCGAGCCTCCGGGGTCATTCCGGTGTCCTTCGGACTGTTGCACGTTCAGGGCAACAGTATGTGGGGTTGGGGCGGAACTATCGTCAAGCAGGCCGCTGTGCAGCTCGGCATCCCCTGCTTCGATATCGAAGAGGGCATTTTCGCAGATCCCTACGCTGTCCCGCGGACGATCAGAAACTTGATCGCCTCTACTCCGGTTACGCGGGTGGCAACTCCGGCGGCTCCTGTTCGACGGGTCAGCTTGATCAAGCAGATCCTCGACACGCCGCTGCTCCAGAAGCCCGTCTGGGCTTAGATGGGTTGGCGGGACCACCTTCAGGAGGCTCCCGAAACGCGTACGTTCCCCTGGGTAGGGGGTAGGAAGATCTACTCCCTCGAGCGGTCATGGAGAGTTGAAGGCGCGATCCCTCGCGAGTTCGGATGGTACTCGTTCGAACTCGCGAGGGGTAGGTCGGCCAAGCTCATCGGACCCTCAGACCCAGACTACACGTACGTGGACGGGCGCACTCTTACCAGAGGGTATGTGGTTGGCGACCGCTTCATACCGGAAAAAGCGGGAGTCGAGCCCGACCCCGACAAGCTACTTGATCAGACAACGCCCATTTTTCTGGTCGAGCCTGGGCTCGACCGGTTCACGCTCGTACAAGCATTTTCTGATGAAGAGCACAGGTTGCTCTTTGCCCAGCAACTCTTCGATGCCTCGGTAGAGGATGAGGTCCGACGTGCATTCGTTGACCGCAAAGAATCCCTCGACCAGCTCAAGGGCGTCACTCCTGCCCTGGATCTCGCTTTCCGCTTCGCTACCAGACAGCGACAACTCCTCGAGGAACGACGTGCGGAGCTGGAGCGGCAGCGGGAGGCCCAACGTAAGCGGGACGAAGCTGCCAAGAATATGGGCACGGGCCCCGGTCGCAGGACTCTGGCTGCCCAGGACTTTGAGGCGGCCGCTCGAGCGGCACTAGCTGTTGGTGGGGCGGTACTGCTAGACGCCCGTCCAGGTCGGAGGCGGACTGAGATGGTGGTGCAGTACCGCTTCGAGAACCGACGTATGGAGTGTGTGGCCGACAAGAACACACTTCAGATCATTGATGCGGGCATCTGCCTTACCGATCACTACACTAACGAGAAGGGAGACACTTACTTCACCCTGGAGTCTCTGCCGGCAGTCATCCGGCAGGCAATCAAAGAACACAAGCTCGTTGTCTACCGTCATGTCGATGGTGACTTCGACGATGACGACGAAGATTGGGATGACTGAGATGGGACGTGGTTTTGTTACGCATAGTATGGAGATGAAGATCAACGCCAGTCGCGAGGAGGTGCTCGAGTCCTTGAAAAAGAATCGACAGCGGCATCAGCAGATTGTGTCGGAGGCTCAGGAGGGTTACCTGCACGCGGCTCACGAGGTACTGAACGAGCGGCTGCGGGATATCATCGCCGGGAAGATCGTACCGTTGAGCTTCGGCATCTCGCCGCCGGTTTCTTTTCTCGAGGCGTACGATACGGCCATCAAGATGCTCGAGATGCACAAGGCCGATCAGATCGAGCTGACTGCCGTCGAAGTTCGGTGTCTGGTGATGGACGAGTGGGATTGGAGTCGGTCTTTCTTGGAGTCCAACAAGGGCTACTCCGGCCTCGCCAATGACCTCGCCGGGCGGATGGGCGTCTGATGGGAGATAAAGAGAAAAAGCTCGATCGGTCCCGCGTGCTACAGGACAGGTTCCAGTACATCCTGGACGATGAGAAGTTCGGCAGAGCCACAGATCGGGAGGTGTTGTCGCGTCTGCTTCTGGCCGCGCACATGTACGCGTTGGAGGCGGCGCAGGAGATGAACAAGGAGCTGATGGCCACGATAAGCCGCCCCATCATCGTCTGCACCGATCAAGAGACAGCAGACAAGCTGCTGGCGGAGATAAAGAAGAAGGAGAGCTGATGGAGACAGGATTGGTCTTCGATCGTTTCGGTGCTCCGATCTTCTGGCATGTTCCTCCAGACCGTAGTTGCGGGGCTCTCCCAGACAGTAGAGCCCTCTGGGATGTGCTCTGGGAGAGCCGGGGTTTCCTTGGGGGTGTGGCCCACACCCACCCATGGCATTGCGCGGCCGCGCCCTCCACCACTGATGTGACGACCTTCGCGGCGGTGGAGGCGGGACTTGGTCAGCGGCTGGTGTGGCCCATCGTGACGTTTACCGAGGTGGGCTATTTCCGTTGGATCGGGCCGGGCCGATTGGACTACGGAGATCTGGAACACAGGAGGTTCAGGATCCACAAAGAGAACATCAAGAAGTTGAGAGAGCTTTCGGGACAGGAGGAGCGAGATCAGCAAGCGAACGAAGCGTAGGAGCGCGGCTAGGAGAAGACGGGGGGAACACATCCCTTCTGGCCGAGATTTAGTACCCCCGTACGAGGAGTACATAGTGCTTTTACGATGCCGCCGTTGCGGCGAGGAGAAGGAAGCCGAGCGGCACTTCTACAGGCGCAGTGACCGCCCATCCGGTTATCAGCGCGAGTGTATCGAGTGCCGGAAGGAGATCAAAAAAGAGGCCAAGGAAAGGAAACAGAAGGAGGTAATCGACGAGAAGATAAAGGACCGTCAGATCAATCGGGATGAGAAGAAGCGCCGCAACGTGACTCAGGAGCGACACGAGAAGCTCATGAAGCAGTTGTCGGAGAAACTGATCGCGGGGGAGGTTTTCGGGGAGACCCCACGGACCTTCCATTTCGCAATCAAGATCATCCTCGAGCAACAACTGGACCTGTTCTACGGTCGGGATATCACGTCGCCCATTGGTGTCGGGCGCAAGAGGAAGATCATCAACGAGACACTCTATGAGATCCAGGGTGTCTTGTCCCGGACTGTGGGGCGGATGAAATTGGTGGAGAAAGCGGAGCCTATGTCGCCACTCGACAACCAACTTCCTGGTGGCCGGATAGAGCGCATGAAAGCCTTGGCGGTATTGGGGCTGAATGGGTCCGCGACTCCGGAGGACATCAAACGGCGCTACAAGGAACTCGCCCGAGGCGCACATCCCGACCACGGCGGTAGCGAGGAGCGTATGGCAGAGATCAACGCGGCCTGGTCGATGTTGGAGAGGTAGATGCCAAAGAAGACACAACTGGAGAAGAAGAGGTCCCAGATTCTGGCTCAACGAAAATCGAGGCTGAAGCTGACGGATTTCACACCGCTCGAGACGTCCATTCGTGGACGCACGGCGGAGTTTCTGTGTTGGGCGCGGGAAAAGTACCCGTACCAGACCATGACCTACGAAGAGATCACCCAAGCGATCTTCAGCTTGGGTAGGCTGCCCGACGTTAGGTCCAAGCACACCCGGAGTGTGCGTGGCCAGATGTCCAGCGCGGGCAAAAAGTTGATGGACGACTTCAACACCACGTTGATCACTGAACGTGGTGTAGGGGCGCGCGCCGCGGTAGATGACACGGATGTCCTTCGGGAGAGCATCCCGAAGGCGGTCGAACGTCACCGACAGACGGCCGTGGCGCTACAGCGCACAGCGGACCAGGTGCACCCTGACAACCTGAAGAAGCAGTTGGCAGAACTGCCGGATGACAAGGAGAAGGAAGAGCTGCTGGCTCTCGCTAGGTGGTTCAACGACGACCTCTCCAAGTACGTCAAGAAGCTCAAGCAGCCGCAGCAGACCGCTGCGCTTTTGCCGCCACCGCCGGTGGCGTAGGAGGACATCATGGTCGACATGATCCCGTACGAGCCGGTTGCTCGACTGAACGTGACCTACGGTGGGCAGAACGGAGATTACCCAGACCCCATCAACATCGACGCGACGGACGCCGACGTGAAGCAGATCGCCATGGAGTCGGTGGCGGCAGGCTACATTCCCGGCATCCCCGCCGACCCGGCGGTCAACTTCACGGATTTCGTGGTGGACCGCTTCCCGGCCACGGCGGAGCTGCCCGCGCGCCTGATGTTGAGGCCGAAGACGCCCTTCGGGGTGGACGTGAAGGAGGAGATCTACGCACTCCTTCGTAGCCGGGGTTGCCAACTCGAGGAGAGGGCCGGGATTCTCACGGTGGTCACGGTGGACGGGGATGTGTGGGACATGACCATCCCGCAGCTCACGGACAGACGATGAGTGTCATCGTTCCCAAGTGGGGGCTCAACCAACTGAACCTCCATGACCTCGGCCACACCATCCAGCTCGCGGGAGCGATCTACGCGGACTCGGAGGTGGTCTACATCTGCATGCTCCCGGATGAGCCTTGGGAGGGACGCCAGCCGCGGCTGCTCGAGCTGGACCAAGACGACTGGAAGAAGGTCCTCCACCAGACCGACCTGCTGGAGACGGAGGTCTTGACCCAGGCCAAGGACGGCACCATCGCCAAGGCCATCATCCGCAAGAGCACTCGCCAGATCGAACAGGGGGTTTCCTGGGCGGTCTACCGAAGGGACCGGTTCCGCTGCCGTTACTGTGGTGCCGATGAGGTTCCGCTGACGGTGGACCATCTGATCGTATGGGAAGAGGGCGGCCCGAGCATCGAGTCGAACCTGGTTGCCTGCTGCCGGAAATGCAACAAAGCCCGCGGCAGCATGCCCTACGAGGAGTGGTTGGGGAGCCCCTACTACAAGAAGGTCTCCCAGAATCTCCAGCCGAACTTCAAGAGGGATAACGAGAGGATTCTGGAGAACAACGCGTTGTCGGAGATCCCCCTCCGCCACCACATCAAGTCGAGGTGATCATGGGAGCTGATAAGAGGGTCGTGGTCGTGGGAATCGGCGCGCTTGGTTCCCACACCATTCTGGCCGCCCGGAACTGGGGGGAGACCCTGGCTGTGGTCGACTTCGATCGGGTAGAGGCCAAGAACACCCAGTCCCAGTTCCACACTCGGATGGGAAAGGGGAAGAACAAAGGTCTGGCGTTGAACGATGCTCTTCGGAGCTTGTTCGGCCGGACGTTGGACGTGTTCCCGGTGAAGCTCAACAAGGGGAACCAGGTGGAGCTGCTGGGCGGGGCCAGTCTGGTCATAGATTGCACGGACAACTTCGAGGTGCGTAACATCATCCAGACCATCTGTGTGTCTTGGGGGGCGGCTTGTCTGCATGGGTGTCTCTCGGCAGATGGGACGTTGGCGAGGATCGTGTGGACGGAGAACTTCGTGCCGGATGGGGAGGGTGATGTGAGTGGGGCCACCTGTGAGGACGGGGAGAATCTTCCCTTTCACATGATGGCCGGTTCAATGATCGCCCGTGTTGCGCAGGAGTTCCTCAAGTCGGGGAAGAAGCAAAGCTGGCAGATCACGCCGTACTCAATGGTTCGGATCGCATGATAGGGCCCGGGGACGCCTGGGGGTCAATGCCATAAATAGGCCACGGGGACGCCCGGATGGTAGGGGCCAAAATGATCGGGAGTGACACCGCCTGCCCCCTACCGTGGGCGGTGTTCTTTAGCCTTGACACGGAAATGGCTGTGGCTACCATAGGACCATGAACTCTCGAGCTTGACAGTCAGCCCAACGCGGCATCCCGAAACCCCCTCTGCCACTACGTTGTCGTCCGGCCGGACCTCCCTCGAGGACTCCTAGCGGCCCAGGTTGTGCACGCCGTTGGCGAAAGCACGTCTGAGCCGCATCCAGCCGGCACGTACGCCGTCGTTCTCCAAGCCCCACCCGAGAAGCTCCTGGCCCTGGAAAAACGTCTCCAGGAGGCTGGAGTTGCGTTCAGGGCCATCAGGGAGAGCGATGAGCCGTGGGCCGGGGAGTTGATGGCGTTGGGAATCCACCCAGCCAAGAAAGGAGAGCTGAAAAGGCTTCTGAGCAGCTTAAAGCTGCTGGAGTAGACTTATGGAGTCAGCCAGGTTCGATCCCTGGCCCGGGGGCTCTATCCCCGGACCTCCAATCGGGGAGGGGCTCCGCCATGGGGCAGTAGCTCAGTTGGAAGAGCGCCGGGCTCCTGCAAAGGCACCCGGAGGTCGGGCGGTTCGATTCCTCCCTGCCCCAAATTGTGCGTCCGTAGCTCAACGGTGGAGCGTCCAGCCTAAGCCACTGGAAGGTTGCGGGTTCGATTCCTGCCGGACGTGCTAGACAGGAGTGGGTTGGTTGGGTACGCTAGTTCTGTTCGACTACGAGAACAACTTTCGATCCGAAAGGAGGGCGCCATGACGATCCGAATTATCTAGGAGGTCGTCATGTCGAATCGTAGTAGAGCCTATCGGCGCTGGGTCCTCCGGCGCGCGAAAGAACGGGTCCGTTCTGTCATCAAGCACGTCTGGTACGATGGGGATCGCTGGTGTGATGATCCCGAGTTCATCGGCCGGATGACGTCAGTCCACCTCAAGCCCTGTTCGAGTCCTTGGTGTTGCGGCAACCCCCGCCGTTGGCGGGGGAAGATCGACCTCACCTTGGTCGAGCGCAAGGCCGCCCTGGATGACCGAGACAATCTCAGCGTGCCCTGGCAGAACTCGTCCGAGCGTCAGATGGAGGGTTGGATGGATGATGAGTGGGACTTGTCTGAGTGGTAAAGAAACGGGCATGGACGGGCAGTCAGCCTGTAGGGCTGAAAGAGCTGATTCCCGTCCCATGCCCAGCCGGCTACAGGTCTTCCGGCTTGATCGTCTTGCGGCCGTTGGCCTCGGCCCGTACCGTCGCGGCCTTCAGCTTGGCGTGGACGATCTTGGAGAGCGTCTCGGGCACCTCACCGCTCATCCGGAATTCGCCGAACGTCTTGACGGATTCCTTGACCTTGCTGGCGACGACCAACATCGGGGACTCGACTTCCTTCTTTGCCATTCCTGTCTCCTTTTTGTTCTAGCTAGAACCAGGGAACACTTGTTCTTTATACCCTCAGAGTCAATCTTTTTCTCTTGACGACAGATCGAGGCGCGGGTACTTTTTGTTCTGTCGCTGGGACCTGCGGGTCTCGGCCGCCCCTCCCCGATCTCTCTGGGCATCCATCGGGGAGGGACGTTTGATGCGGGTTGGGGAAGTGGTATCCTGCCAGATTCATAATCTGGAGATCGGCAGTTCAAATCTGCCACCCGCTATCGCATGAAGTCCGGCCGGCTTTCAGTGGCTTCCAAGACGCTCTCCACCATCACTCGCCTGTACGCCTCCTTCATCCATTCCTCTTCTTTCTCCTGCCCTGGAAAGGCCGGCATTTGGACTTTGCGTCCGTCGCAGACGAAGCGATTCTCTTCCAGTGTCCATCGGTAGGTCTGGCAGATCCACCCGCGGCAGTGGTAGCACTCCTCGAGAGACAGGAGCGGGGCCTCGGGGCTGGTGTCCTCCTCCTTCAACATCTCCAAGAAGACTACGAGTGTGGTTCCTGTGTCCCACAGGGCGGCAAAGAAACGCTCTCCCTTGCTCTTGATGAGCCCTGCGAGGTGCGGGAGAGGTCCGTGCTCTGGGTGCATGGGGTCCAGGTGTGCTTCGCCGGGCCAA
>Ga0307375_10002409_pt1 | contig 19157 bp, 12 predicted proteins | sample TR1MG_FD_202531 | JGI IMG/M metagenome (GOLD analysis project Ga0307375, IMG submission 202531) | Soil microbial communities from Risofladan, Vaasa, Finland - TR-1 | ecosystem: Environmental > Terrestrial > Soil > Coastal area > Acid sulfate soil | place: Finland: Risofladan, Vaasa | collected...
CCAGCCCTCCTCGGTTGCGATATACGTGATGTCGCCCGTCCACGCCTGGTTGGGACCAGACGCGGTGAAGTTGCGGTTCAGCAGGTTCGGCGCGATCGGAAGATCATGCCGGCTGTCGGTGGTCGTAACCCGGAAACGCCGCTTGCCGCGGGCACGAATGCCGTGCTGCTGCATCAGCCGCTGCACCCGTTGCTTGCCCACGCGTATGCCGCGCTTCCGCAGCTCCCGCCAGATGCGCGGCCACCCGTAGGCGCCGCGATGTTCCGCGTACACCGCGCTGATGTGCGCCAGCAGCGCCACATCGCTCAAGTGCCGGCGCGAAGCTATCTTCCGGCGCCGTGCCCGGTGCTGATGAAAGCCCGACACGCTCACCCGCAGCACCCGGCACTGCACGCAAATCGGCCAGAGGTGCCGATGACGCTCGATGAAGGCATACTTCACTTCTGGCCCTTTGCAAAGTATGCCGTCGCTTTTCCCAGGCCGGGGTCCCCACGGACAGGTCTTCGTCCGTGGGGTGGAGAATGTCGCGCTCCATCTTCACCCGCGCCAGCTCGGCCCGCAGGCGGCTGATCTCCATCTGTTCGGCCGTCACGCCAGCCTTGCCGCTGACTTCCTTCAGCTTGCCTTCCCGGTTCGCCTTCACCCAGTTGGACAGGGTTTGCTCCACCACTCCCAGGCTGCGTGACACCTCGGCAATGCTCTGGCCCGACTCCACCAGCCGCACCGCTTCCTGCTTGAACTCCAGCGTGTACCTGCCCCGTTTTCCCTTCCTCATCTTCGTATCCCTTTCGCTATTACAGCAGCTCAGCTAAGGGATACGTTTTACGCGGGCAAGGTCAGACTGTGCCCATTTTTGTGCCCACGCTCATTCAAAATCAGTCGCAATCCAGGCGGTATGGATAGCAGTCCGCAATTTTCGCCCAGGGCGTAAACGTATCTTGTATAGTGGCTTATAGCAATTGATAGCAGCAGGAGGAAGGGCAAAGAAGCTGGCTCTTAACCGACAGGTTGTAGGTTCGATTCCTACCGCGTCCACCATCAAGTCTACAGCTTTGCGAATGGCATGGGGTCATCCTCAGGGATGCCACTTGTCGTATTCTGCTGAATGTCATTTTCTCGGAAGCGCTACCGAAGAGTACGTCTTCCATGACTGCTCGGATTGCGCCGCTCTCTGCAAACATTTCCGCAGACTTGCAGGCCACCGCGGGGTGAAGTTAGGTGCTGGGCGAATCCTTGCTCGTTGTGAGGTACTTTGTGGTTCCGCAAGCGACAGCGACGCTCGCATCTGGCGCATTCTGCGCGGCGACTAGAAGCGCCGAGTATTCCGATACTCCCACAGCGTGGGCGAGTGAGTGGATGACCGCCAATGGCTCAAGGTATGTGAGGGCGACCCGCAAACCTGGCACCGTGCTCGACACTCTCTTGCCTTTGGCGCAAGACCAAAGCCGTGCGTCCATCCGAAACTTCCCGCAGTGGACAGGAGTAGGTTCCACAAGGGCGCCCCGTACTTGAGAGTGTGGCGAATAAGTCTCTTCATCTCCGTCTGACCCTACGCCAACAAGGCTGGGATGAATGTGCAATTCTGCACGACTCTCAAAAAAATTGAATGAACAGCGTTCTAAGGAAAGGTGAGGGGGCGGCATCAGCGCGGAAGGGGTGCGACCTTCGCGGGAAGTTTCCCCGCAAAATATAGATTCGCTGACGCCGCCGTTGGGCGGGAGCACCTGGTAACAACGTTGCATAACCTTTTCCGCGAAGGCTGTGCAATTTTGCTCACAGCTCTTGAAACGTTCGCCACACTCCAGCGCTTCGATGTTGAAGAAATTGCCGAAAGAGACGCTGCGAGTGTTCGGCGTCCTATCGCGTAAAGGCGGCGGCTTCAACTGCGCCTGGTCACTGCTCAGGACCGCGCAGTTCCCATCCGGCTGACAGTTCCGCTGCGCGACCACTATAATCCTCTTTCGAATGCATCCGATTCGGAACCTCATCGTGGATGACCCCGATCCTGCGGGTTGGTGTGGATGCTGTGCAGCGCAGTCTCGTTCCCTTCTAGATCAATCTCTCTTGCGTTTCAGGAGCAAACCTTCGTGACTTCCTCACTGTTTCCGCTCCCATCGTGCCATCCAGGAGCCAACATCGAATGAAAGCACTTGTTCTCACGCGCTATAACCATCTGGAACTCATGGAGCAGCCAGCGCCTGCGCTGGAACCCGGACAGGTTCTCATCCGCGTTGCGGCCTGCGGCATCTGCGGCAGTGACGTGCATGGCTACGATGGCACCTCAGGCCGGCGCATCCCACCCATTGTCATGGGACACGAGGCCGCGGGAACCGTTGCTGAAGTGGGCGCGGGTGTCGGTCGCTTCAAATCCGGTGACCGCGTTACGTTTGACTCCACCGTATATTGCGGCGCCTGCTTCTTCTGCACGCGCGGCCAGGTCAACCTCTGTGAGCACCGCCAGGTTGTCGGCGTCTCCTGCGGCGAATACTCGCGCAACGGCGCCTTTGCGGAGTACGTCGCCGTTCCAGAGCGCATCGTCTATCGCCTCCCTGACGAAATGCCTTTCGCGGAGGCGGCCATGCTGGAGGCCGTTTCAGTCGCGCTCCATGCCGTCGGTGTCAGCCGGCTCTCCGGTAAGGAAACCGCACTGGTCATCGGCGCGGGCATGATCGGCCTGTTGACCATGCAGGCAGCCTTCGCGGCCGGCTGCAGTCGCGTCTTCATTGCCGATATCGACCCCAGCCGTCTGGTGCTCGCCGCATCACTCGGCGCCACGCAGACGATCGCGCTTTCCGGCGCAGAGCTGGTGCGCGAGTGCCTGCGCCTCACCGATAATTTCGGCGTCGACATCGTTCTGGAAGCGGTGGGACGCACGGAGACGATTGCCGCCGGCATTGATGCTTGTCGCAAAGGCGGAACTGTTACGCTCATCGGCAACATCACGCCGGAAGTCACCATTCCCCTGCAGAAAGTTGTCAGCCGCGAGATTCGTCTTCAAGGTTCCGCGGCCTCTTCCGGAGAGTATCCGCGGGCCATTCAGCTGGTCAGTTCGGGCATTATCCGCGTGCAGCCCCTGATTTCCGCCGTGGCTCCGTTGGTCGAAGGACCTGAATGGTTCCAGCGGCTCTACGCGCGCGAGCCCAGTCTGATGAAGGTCGTCCTCACGCCCGATTGGGAGGCATTGTGAACGCGCCACTCTTTGATCTCGCCGGCCAGGTCGCTATCGTCACCGGCGCCAGCCGTGGCCTTGGCCGCCAGTTTGCTCTCGCTCTGGCAAGGGCAGGCGCAGATCTCGTCCTTACCAGTCGCAATGCGGAGAGCCTTGCCAGTGTGGAAGCGGAGATCCGCGGCCTCGGCAGGCGCGCGCTCAGCCTCGATCTCGAAGTCCGCGACCACGAAAGCATTCAGCGGATGTACGCGGCCGTGCAAGCGGCGTTTCCCCAGGTGCACATCCTAGTCAACAACGCCGGCTGCAATGCGCGCAAACCTGCACTCGACGTCACATGGGAAGACTGGAATCTCGTGCTGGAGACGAACCTGCGTGGCAGCTTCTTCGTGGCACAGGCCGTCGCGCGCGGAATGGTCCGTCACAGGTATGGCCGCATTATCAACATCGGTTCCGTCACCAGCGTCTTTGGCTTCGCGGGTCTGGCGCCGTATGGGGCCAGCCGCGGCGGCATCCGCCAGCTCACCATGAGCCTCGCCGACGACTGGGGCCCCAACGGCGTCACCGTCAACTGCCTCGCGCCTGGCTGGTTTCAGACGCAGCAGAACAGAGTTCTTTATGAAGACGCGGAATGGGTCGAGTACCTCAAAGAGCGCATTCCGCTCCGCCGCCCCGGCTTGCCTGAGGATCTCGACGGCGCCGTTGTCTTTCTTGCCTCCGAGGCCAGCCGCTACATTACCGGGCAAACGCTTCTGGTCGACGGAGGCATCTCCGTCGGACGCATGCGCGCTCTCCCGCGCAACTCCTAGCCTGCTTCGGAAAGTCGACCAGCGTCCATCCTGCTCACGTCGCGCAGCAGGAACAGGTACGCGCAGATGCCCAGCACCAGGTATCCGCCGGCCACCGCAAACGCGGCAGTGAACGAGTGACGCAGGTATACCAGATATCCGGTCACAATTGGCGCCGCAATTCCGGAAATCTGATTAGAAAGATTCAGAATGCCGCCCACTCGTCCCACGCTCCGCGGCGGCGCAATCAGCGAGGGGATCGACCATCCCACTGGAGCCGCTGCGGACAGGCCAGCGATCGAAATCGTAATCCACGTCAGCGCCTGCACCGCACTGTGCGACCATGCCGTTCCCAAGATGCCAAGTCCGAATGCGGTTCCACCCACCAGCACCGCCATGCGCGTATGGCTCGCATTCCATCCGCGCTGGATCAGCCGGTCCACCAGGATGCCGCCAATCAGCAGATCTGTGAATGTAGCCGCCAGCCACGGCACGCCTGTGTAAAGGAATGAGTGCAGCAGGTCGATGTGCAGCGACTCAGAGAGATAACTTGGCAGCCATGTCAGCAGCAGATAGAACACGTAGTTGTACGAGCCAAACCCTATTGCCAGCCCAATCATCTTGGGCTGCCGCAGCAGCTCGAGCAGCGACATCTCTGCCTCGTCATCGCCAACTGCGTCCTTGCTTTCCGGCGTGCTCTCCTGCTTGCTCTGCGCGGACTCGTGGCTCCAGCGCTCCTTGCCCACCGGGTCGCGGTAGAGCAGAAGGAAGGCGAAAAAGTAGAGCAAGCTCAGCACGCCCGTGGCCACAAAGCTCATGCGCCAACCCAGCTGCAGCAGCACCACGCCGAACAACGGAACGCCTATGGCAGAGGCAAACTTTGCCGCGGCGTCAAACAGGCTGGTGGCGAAGCTCCGCTCCTCCGGTGGAAACCACACGCCAATCGCCTTGGCATTTGCGGGAAACGTGGGCGCCTCGCCCACCCCCAGCAGCAGCCGGGAGCCGAACAGCGTGCGAATGCCCGGAGCAGCCGCTCCGGCAAACGAGGCCGCGCTCCACAGGAACGCGCCAATGCAGCCCACGAGCCGCACGCCGAACCTGTCCAAAATGGACCCCACCGGAACCTGCAGCATGGCATAGGTCCAGTTGTAGGCCCCCAGCAGATAGCCGAATGTCACATCCGTGATTCCAAAATCGTGACGCAGCGCCTCATGGGAAACCGAAAGGTTCACGCGGTCAAAGTAGTTGATCAGTACGCCGAATCCCAGCAGCAAGGCGATGCGCCATCGCTGCCTTTTCGTCTTTGCCTCAAGCTCCCGGGCAGCACGCTCGTCCATTTCATTGCTATCCATCTGTCCACACACTGTAAATGGATTTCAATGGACAGAACAGTCTTGCCTGAAATCGATCGATATTCCTTGCCTTTTCGCACCGCAATCAGCCCAGGCGGCCTGTTGTCGCCGCGCGGCCCGGCGGGCGTACACTCATCAGCAAAGCCGTAGAGATTTCCTGATCGGGGCCCGGCCATGACAAAGCGCCCACTCGTTGCGTTCTGGGCTGAATTCTCCGCGTTCACCGGAACCGTGCCACGCTATGCCATCGCCGTCTTCATGGCCGTCGCCATGGCCGTCGCTCTCTGCGGCCAATATCTTCTCCGGGGCCTCTGGCCCGCTGCGCCTTTTCTCCTCGGCGCCACCCTCCTTGCTGTCGTTCCTCTCTGCGTAGACTTGTTTTCGGAGGTCGCAAAAGGGAACTTCAGCGTCGACCTCCTCGCCTTCCTTTCCATCGCGTCTGCCCTAGTGCTGGGCGAGTTCTGGGTCTCCGCTATCGTCGTCCTCATGCTCTCCGGCGGCAAGGCGCTGGAGGAGTACGCCACCCGCCGCGCCTCTTCCGTACTCAGCGCCCTCGCCCGGCGCATGCCGCAGATCGCCCACGTTCTCCAGCTCGACGGCTCCATCGCCGACCTCGCCTCAGAATCCATCGCCATTGGCCAGCAGGTCGTACTTTATCCTCACGAACTCTGCCCCGTCGATGGCATCGTCCTCAGCGGCCTCGGCGCCATGGATGAGTCTTATCTCACCGGCGAGCCTTTCCTCATTGAAAAGGCGCCGGGGGCGACGGTCCTCTCCGGCGCCATCAACGGAGAGGCCTCGCTCACCATTCGCGCCACTCACGTGGCTGCAGACTCGCGCTATGCACGCATCGTCGAAGTGCTGCGCGCCTCAGAGGCGCACCGTCCCAGCATCCGCCGCCTGGGTGACCGGCTTGGCAGCTGGTATACGCCCATCGCCGTCGTGCTTGCTCTCGGCACCTGGCTCGTCACCGGCCAGCCGGAGCGCTTCCTCGCCGTTCTTGTCATCGCTACCCCCTGCCCGCTCCTGCTCGCCATCCCCGTCGCCATCATCGGCGCTGTCTCCGTCGGCGCGCGTCGCGGCATCATCATCAAGGACCCCTCCATCCTGGAGAAGCTTGGCACCTGCCAGGTCCTCATCGTTGACAAGACCGGCACTCTCACCTATGGCAGGCCCCAGCTCACGGATGTCGTTCCCGGCGGCGATTGGGATCGGCGCGCGCTCCTTCAGTTTGCCGCCAGCCTCGAGCGCTACTCGAAGCATCCCCTTGCCACTGCCCTGCTGCGCGCTGCCGCGGACGAGGGCATCGCGCTCTCCGTCCCGGATCGCGTCTCCGAGTCGCCGGGGCGTGGCCTCTCCGGGCAAATCAGCGGCCATGCCGTTGTGCTCACCGGCCGTGGGCGACTGCCAGCGGAGCTTGCTGACCAGTTGCAGGACGTGGCCCCAGGCCTGGAGTGCGTCGTCCTTGTCGACGATCAGTTCGCCGGCCTCATGCGGTTCCAGGACGAGCCGCGGGCAGAGAGCATGTCCTTCCTTCGCCATGTCGAGTCACATCACGGCATCCGTGAAACCGTCCTCCTCTCCGGTGACCGCCCGGTGGAGGTCGCAAACTTCGCAGCCGCCATGGGCATTTCCCGCGTCCACGGAGGCATGAGCCCGGAACAGAAGGTGCAAATCGTACGCGAAATCACCGCCAGGGTTCCCTCGCTCTATCTGGGAGATGGCATCAACGATGCCCCGGCCATGATGAACGCAACCGCCGGCATCGCCCTCGGGGTCAACAGTGACATCACCTCGGAAGCGGCCGGAGCCGTCATCCTCCAGTCCTCGCTGGGCAGTGTGGATGAGCTTGTGCACATCGGCGCCCGCATGCGCCGCATCGCACTCACCAGTGCCGTCGGTGGCATGGGCCTCAGCCTTCTCGGCATGGCGGCCGCCGCTGCCGGATATCTCAAGCCCGTCGAAGGTGCCCTTCTGCAGGAGGTCATTGACCTGTTTGCCATCTTCAACTCGCTCCGCATGATCCTGCCCACCCAGCCCCTCAGTGACTTTCAGCCCCCTGAGAATCTTCTGCAGCCGGTCCTCACACCGCCAGCGGAAACACTTCTGCCGCCCGTCTGACCGATTCCGCTGGGGCATGACTTGCGCCCAGCGCCTGATTCTCTTCCACAACGATCGCACGGCAAATTCTCACTCGTGCCCGCCGTCCATCGCTTCTTCACCGTCGAACCAGGGAAGGGCATCACCGGCCAGCTCCGCACCGCTTGCTCTGCCGCAAAATAGCAGACATATAGCCCCAGGAACGAGCGTGGGAAGAACCATGTTCAAGCATGGGCTTTCCGGGTTTTTTGCGCCCCGGGAACGGTCGGCATCTCTCACATTTCAATCGACTTTTCCTGGAAGGACCGGGATGGGTCTGTAATTTCCCCAATTCCGCTTTCGGCCAATTGTGAAATGGGTGACCAGGGTAATCTATAAAGCAAGACGGAGTTCAAAATCGACATTCCTCCTAGCCAACGTTGGAAGATGGCGTGGAGATCCCTCTGCCGGAATCGTCTCCCGAATCCCATCACGTCAGCTAATTGTCTGAATTGTCAAGATATTCATAATAAATACGATACATTGAAACTTTTGGATTTCTTTGAAGCTGTTTCGGGCGTCCACTAGCCTCAAGAAGCCTCATGTTGAAGTTGCAGATTAGGTTACCTTTGTTCTTTAAAGTAACACAAATAGGTGACGATAGGGTGAATGTGAAGTATTACTTAATCAGTACCCTAATTAGATCCATAAGCGATGTTATGGGGGATCTCGGCGCTTGGGCCGTGAGGAAGAAAAATCATGAAGCTATTATCTGTTCGAACAGCCAATGAGTTCCCTGGAGGGCTGCGTTGGTTTGGGCTGGCGATTGCTCTGTGTTTTGCCTCGTCGATTGTCATGATCAGTGGGTGTTCGGCCGGAGGCGCGCTAGCAATTGCGCCTAGCCTGAGTCTTGCGGTCTCGTCCAGCAATGTCACAGTTTCTACCGGCGGTAACGCCGGCATCACCACCATCATGGTCGATGGACAGAACGGTTTCAGCGGCAACGTGAGCCTTGCTGCGTCCGACCTCCCGAAAGGGGTGACTGCCACGTTTAATCCCGCGACGACGAGTAGCACAAGCTCTCTTGTCGTCACCGCGAGCAAAACGGCAGCGGCCGGAAGATACAAGATAAAAGTGAACGGAAAATCCGGAGACTCTTCGAGCAGCACAACGATTGACGTGACAGTGACCGCTGCGAGTTTCAGTCTCTCGGCATCGAACGCAAGCCTCAGTCTTGCAGCAAACTCCACGGCGAGCAACACAGTTACGGTGACCGGGGCAGACGGTTTTACTGGGAGCGTCGATTTGGCGGTTTCCGGTCTTCCCGCTGGTGTGACGGCGGCCTTCAGCCCGTCTTCCACCAGCACCACGAGCTCGCTGACGCTTATGGCGGGCAGCAGCGTTGCGGCCGGCAGCTATCCTTTGGCGATTCGGGGAACATCGGGCAGCCTCACCGGTGCCGCGGCCATGACGCTGAACATCTCGACGCCGGCGCCGACGCCGGCCTTCACGCTGTCCACCTCGTCCGCAAGCCTCTCGCTCAATCCCAGTTCCTCGGCCAGCAGCATTTTCACGGTCAAGGGAACCGGCGGATTTGCGGGCACCGTGGCATTGGCAGTTTCCGGTCTTCCTTCCGGCATGACAGCTTCCTTCAGCCCATCTTCCACCTGCACCACGAGCTCGCTGACACTTACGGCGGGCAGCACGGTCGCCGTCGGGAATTATCCGGTGACGGTTCGTGGAACCTCGGGCAGCCTCTCTGGCACCGCGAGCATGACGTTGAACGTCTCCACGCTGGGCTTCACGCTGTCTACGTCGTCGGCAAGCCTCTCGCTCAGTCCCAGTTCCTCGGCCAGCAGCACCATCACGGTCAACGGATCCAGCGGCTTCGCGAGCGCCGTAGCATTGGCAGTTTCCGGTCTTCCCTCCGGTGTGACGGCGGCCTTCAGCCCGTCTTCCACCAGCAGCACTAGCTCGCTGACTCTAACGTCGGGTAGCACGGTCGCCGCCGGAAATTATCCGGTGACAATTCGCGGAACCTCAGGCAGCCTCTCCGGATCGACGAACATCAGTCTTGCGATCGCCGGTACCAACTCGACGGCGACGGTGACGATCGTCCATCCTGCGATGGGATTTAGCGTGTTGCCGGGGAGCGTCCGTCGGCTGTATGCGACGGTGACGGGTGGTGTGACGAACGGTGTGACGTGGACGGTTTCTGGGGGTGGTGTGTTGTCTTCCGGGAGCGGTTCCTGGGTGGACGTGACGGCTCCGTCGAAGGGGAGCAGTTGTTCGATCAACGGGTCGTCGAGCGCGGGATTCACTGTGAGCTCTGCGACGCAGTTTACGGTGACGGCGCAGTCTCAGGAGAACGCGAGCGCGACGTCGTCGGTGACGGTGAACGTGTGTAACCCGTCGGTGGACGTGGAAGTGGTTCCTTTCTACACGACGCTGTACTCCGGACAGCCTGCGGACCTTCAAGCATTCGTGTGGGGGTCAGTGAACCGGAACGTGACGTGGGCGATTACGTCGGAGCCGAACGGTGGCGACGGTTCGCTGAGCGACGCGACGAAGATGGACACGGTGTTTACGGCGACGGTGGCGGGCCGCTATACGTTGACGGCGACCAGTGTAGCGGACGGGACGAAGACGAACACGGCGACGGTCTACGTGACGGGGCACTCTATGTCGTATGCGGTGACGCCTTCCTCGACGATGCCGGTGGACTGCACGGTGGACCCTGCGCTGACGGGGACAGTGTATGACGTGGGTCCCTCGGAGCCGTACAAGACGATCGCCTCAGTGCCGTGGCCGACTCTGTCTCCTGGCTCGACGGTCCGGATTCACAACGAAGACACGACGGGTGGCAACCCGACGACGTATCACGAGTACTTCCAGGTTGTGACGCATGCGACGCGGACGCAGCCGGTGCGTGTGTGCGGTGTTCCGGACTCGCGTGGCAACCTGCCGGTGATTGACGCGGCGAACGCGAAGGGGCGCTCGGACGTGAGCGGGTACTCGGCCGGGTATACGGCGGTTGGGATCGGCAAGACGGGCTGGGCCGGGGTGTACACGGGCAGCTGGGGCGGGACGCAGTATGTGATTGTGGAAGGGTTGAAGATCCAGGATGCGAAGTCGCAGTACACGTACACGACGCCGGCGGGCGTGGCCGGGACGGCATGGATTGGCGGAGCGGCGTGCGTGCGGCAGTTTCCGAGCATGAACACGGTGATCCGCGGGATCGATGCGTACAACTGCGGGAACGGGTTCTTTGCCGACTTCAACGCCAACAATGGCTATGCGGTGGTGGCCGACACGCTGTATGAGGGCAACCATCTGCACGGGAACGGGAACGCGGGCTCGTACACGGAGCATCAGTTCTACATCCAGGGCTGGAACGAGCTGGTGCAGTTCAACGTGGTGGATCAGTACCAGAGCGGAGCGAAGGGTTCGAACTTCAAGAGCCGCGGCTTCCCGGACGTGATCCGCTACAACCACTTCGGCGACGGAGCCGCGCGCCAGCTGGACATGGTCGACAACCAGGACGCCGGCGCATACTCCACCTTTGAAGGGTATCTGGGAAAATATCGTGGGCATACCTACCTGGGAACTTATCCGAAGGACCGTTACACCGCAAATCTGCTTGCGGCTGCCGTCGAAGCGCACCATGCGGACTATGTCTATGGGAATACCTTCGTGAACACGACGGCGGGTGTGCCCATCCACTATGCCACCGACCATGGAAGTGGAGAGAATGACCGCATCGGGACGCTCTGGTTCTACAACAACAGCTTCTACGAGCCGGTGTGCAACGGCTGTCCCAACTACCGCTGGTATATGTTCGACACCTCGGGCGGCGGCGGCAACAACTTCCCGGAGATCGAGTGGCCGCGGATCATGGCGCTCAACAATGCCATCTGGATGGGCTCGCCGAAGCAGCCTTACTTCTTCTGGAACAGGACCACCACGCAGTTCACCACCTTCGGACGGAACGTGATCAACACCAACTGGGGCACGGGCAACCTGGCCGGTGGCGACGGTACGGGATGGACGACAGGTGCCACGGCGTACGCATTCCAGGGCGCCAGCAACGCAGCCGGCACAACAGGCGTTACCAACCTCGTCGGCACTTCGGCCGCACCGTTCGACCTGAGTAGCTTCGCGCCGAACCCCGTCCTGGTGAACGCCGGAACTGCGATGCCGCCCAACGCGCCCGCGCTGCCGGCCCGCTTCCAGTTCGGACCCTCGGCCACTCCAACGCTCCGCGCCCAGTCGCTCACCATCGGCGCCATGGAGTAAGGAGCAACGATTCGGAACATTTCACGCAACGCCGTATCTCCACTGCCGATCTGTCCTCCCTAATCCGGATGGCAGATCGGCAGCTTTTTCGATTGGACGCCTGGGAAATCGTCCGGTGACCGAGCGGGTTCAACCTCCTGAACATTTTCGTGGGCCAGTTGACAGTTGCAGACAAATTTCCTGCGGTTTGGCGCTTCCGTGAACAATGCCCTGTAACACGTCTGGAGCATGGATTTGGCCCTCCGGGTGGTTTATCCTCTCCTAGGGCATCGATTGCTCGCACTGCGCCCGGTGTGAGGATGTTTGAGTGGAGTGGATTGCATCGTCCGCCCGAAAAACTGGGCCCATTCTCGGGATCGGCTGCAACGGGTGGGGAGGTTATTGTTGGGGAATACGCCGGACTTCAGCAAAAATAACCTGGACTGTCTTCGCTTGATTCTGGCGGCGATCGTGGTCCTGTTTCATGTTGCTGCCCTCACCAATCTCCCGGCCTTTTCCCTGTTCGGAAAATACTGCTCTCCCCACTTCGCGGTCCGCTCCTTTTTTGTCATCAGCGGCCTGCTCATCTATCGCAGTTACATGCGCTCGTCAACGCTCTCGTCGTACTATTCCAAGCGCGTCCGGCGCATCTATCCCGCATACTTCACGGTGATAGTGGTTGCGGCGTTCACTTTGTGGACGCTTAGCTCGGTTTCAATTTCTAGATACTTCTTCTCACTCGAATTTTGGAAGTATCTTGGCGCGAATCTCCTTTTTCTTAATTTTGCGGCGCCTTCACTTCCGGGCGTGTTCACTCTCAACAGCATCTCCGCGGTGGATGGCGCTCTTTGGACGCTGAAAATCGAAGTCGCATTCTACATCTTCGTTCCCGTCATCCACTGGCTTTGCATGCGTTTCGGCACCAAGAAGACGATCTTCGCAATTGGTGTGCTCTCCGCGATCTGGAAGTACGGATTTGAGTGGTTGGCCCGGCTGCACAATGCAGCCATCCCGGTGGGCGAAGAACCCGCACGCAACCTCTACGCGAAACTTGCCGTCCAGTTTCCAGCGCAGTTCGTGTACTTCGCTGCTGGAATTCTTCTTCTTCTCTTTTTCGACAAGCTGAAGTCGCACTTCGCGCTCATCGCCGCCATAACCGCAGTCGTGTTTTCGAGCGATCAATTTCTCACGCACGACTCACTGGATGTCTTGTGGATTACCGGCATTGTGATGATTTTCGGATTCTGGAAATACTTCGGCAATTTCTCCAAATACGGCGACGTTTCCTACGGGGTATACATTGTTCACTGGCCCATCCTGCAAGTGCTGATTCACTTCGGTCTTGCCGCTTATAGCCCGGCGCTGTTTTTTGCAGTCGCAATTTCTTCCGTCGGGCTCGCATCGTTCTTGCTCTGGCATTTTGTCGAGAAGCGCTTTCTCGCAACCAGTTCGCATTACCGCAACGCGACGCCGCCGGCTCCGGCATAGACGCTCCACTCTGGCGCCTGTGCCGGGAAAGCCAGATCAGAGCAAAGAAAGTCAAGACCAACTGCCATGGGACTCGCAATCAGCATCCTCTATCTGGTCACGTATTACCTCACGCCGAATACCGTCTTCGGCGAGTTGGCCGCGTATCGCATCGAGTTGATCCTTGCATTTCTGGTCGTGCTGTTCTCCATTCCGGCGTTGATGAAGACGTTTATCTTTCGGATTCCTCAATCGCTTGCACTGCTGGGAATGGCCGTTGCCGTTCCCGTTTCTATCGTCGCTGGAGAGCGCTGGTTCGGCGGCGCGCTGGATGGGATTCTGGACTTCATTCCGAATGCTTTCGCATTTTTTCTGATCTGCCTGCACTTTCGGACCAAGAGACGATTACAGATTCTGGTTGCCATGCTTGTGTTCGTTTGCTTCTTTGTCGTTGTGCATGGATACATGGCCAAGCTGCACGGATTCCCCGCCGAACTGGCGCGCCAACCCGGATTTGAAGGAACCCCCTACCTGCTGGCGATGAGTAATAACGCCGGCGACTGGTTCTATCGGCTGAGAGGACTCGGCGAAATTCACGATCCGAATGACTTTGCGCAGCTGATTGTTTCCGTTATTCCGCTTGTCTTTATTTTCTGGCGTTCGCGGAAATTCATGTGGAATTTTCTTTTCGTGCTCTTGCCGGTTAGCGGATTGCTCTTCGGCGTCTTTCTCACCCACTCGCGCGGCGCCTTGTTGGCGCTCATGGCCATCGTGGTTGTCGCGATTCGCCCGAAGATCGGCACTGTCCCCTCTGCGATCTTAGCGGCGGGCCTCTATGCAGTCGCCAAAGTGTTTCAGTTTGCAGGGGATCGGACAATCTCCGTTCAGGCAGGCTCCGATCGCACCGCGCTCTGGGGCCAGGGACTGCAGGTCTTCAAGCAGCATCCATTGTTCGGCGTTGGTTTTGGCCGCCTGCCCAACTACACAGATGTCCACCTCACCGCGCACAACTCCCTCGTGGTTTGCGCCGCGGAGCTAGGGTTCTTTGGCCTGTATTTCTGGTCTCTTTATCTCTATCCCACGGTTCGTGATGCGCTGACGATCGCTTCGCCCGCAAAGGTTTCCGAGACCGCTACAGAACCTGAGGACAATGCCGGCGAGCAGGCTCCGATCTCTGCGCCGATTCGGAAGCCAGAGAAGCTTGACCGGTCCACCATCAATCGTATGGGCCGCATTGTCCTGATCTCTCTCACGGGTTATCTCGTAGCGGCCTGGTTCCTCTCGCGCGCCTACGTGGTCACGCTCTTTCTGTTGGGAGGAATTGCGGAGGTTGTGTTTGAAATGGCCTTGGAACGGGGTATGGTTGCGCCGCGCGTGAGGTTCTCGCGGGCTCTGCTTTACTCCGGCATCCTTGCCGTGGCGCTGTTGGTAGCTATGTATGTGTTATTGCGCGTGGTCAACATCGTTCAGTGACGGAGGTCACGAGCGTAGAGGGCGGACGAGTAGAGGGGGAGTTGGCATGAGGATTGTGCACGTGGTCGACAGCATGGATGTGGGAGGAGCCGAGGTGCTCGTCTCGCAGATGTGCCGTTCGCAGCGCGCACGCGGCGATGAGCCCAGCATCTATGCCATCGCGACCCTCGGAGCGTTGGGAGAGCAGATGCGCCGCGAGGGTTTCGCAGTCCATACGCATCTCGGCAGGAGTTTTATCGATGGCCTGCGCAATCTTCACAATGTTTTCCGTGAAGTTCGTCCCGACGTGGTGCACCTGCACAATCCCACTCCGACCATCTACGGCGCACCTGCTGCGCGGTTGGCAGGCGTGCGCAGAGTCCTGACGACGCGGCATAGTCTTGTGGCCAAGCCGCGAAGCGCCATGGTGGAGCTGAAGTACGCGGCTGCGGCCGTCTTCTGCGACCAAGTGGTAGGTATTTGCGATGCGACCGTGGCGAACCTGAAGAGCATGCACGGCATTGCGCCGCGAAAGATCGTGCGCGTCTACAACGGCGTTTTGCCCCTTGCACGTGTTTCAGAATCAGATCGCCCCGCAAAGGAAGGATTCACACTGCTTTTTGTCGGCCGGCTGGAGCCAGTGAAAAATCACGTGCTTTTGTTGCATGCTTTTGCCGCCGCCCACGCGCGTGATTCGCGCCTTCGCCTCTGGATGGTCGGCGATGGAAGTGAGCGCGCGCGGCTTGAGGATCTCGCTGCCACGCTCGGTGCCTCTTCTTCCATCACTTTCTGGGGGCAGCAGCTTGATGTTGCACCTTTCTACTCCGCCGCTGATCTTTTCGTCATGTCGTCCCGTTCAGAAGGGCTGCCCATGTCTCTGCTTCAGGCTTTGTCCGTCGGCCTTCCATCGCTTGTGACGGACGTAGGCGGGATGGCGGAGGTCGTACGCTTCGCGGATGCAGGCATTACGGTGCCACTGGGCGACCCCGGACGCATGGCAGGGGCCATACTGAATTTGGCCTCGCATGAGGATGCCCGCCTGGCCTATGCGCGCAACGCGGAGAAGACATTTGCCGCCCACTTCACACTTGAGCGAATGATGAGCGTCTACCAATCTGTCTACGATGGCACGCACGGCTCTCACTGATTCCGCGCTGCATGCAAACCGTGCCACGCTGGATGCAGCGACGATCCGCATAAGAAGCGATGCGTGGCGCTCCTCTAGCTGAATGCAACTTTGGCTGGGACATTCTCAAGCCACGGCGCGAGCTCGCCCCACTCGTGTTCGGTGGCGTGGAATGCTTTCCGGCTCATGGTTGCATACAGGTTCCAGCGGCTTACCTCGGCCAGCGCGGAAAGGCGCTCCGCCAACCGCTCTGCCGAGTGTTCCAAGATACTCGCTTGCAGACCAATCTGTGCCAAGTAAGTCGCCGTTGCGGAGTTGGGATGAACCGCGGCAAGAATTGGTAGTCCGGTGGCCATGAAATCGAGGATGCGCGATGGAATGGAGAAGCGGCTGAACATGTTCAATGAGGGTGACGCAAGAGGGCCCGGCAAAAAAGCGACATGACATTGCGATAGCAATAGATCACGCGTCGAATCAGATTCGACAAATCCAGTAACCTCGACTTCGCTCCCCAAGTCAACCTCAGCACCCTTAAGACTCTTCTTCGATCCAACATAAACAGCGGTGACTCCGACCTTGTTTGCCCTCGCAATGTGCATTGCTTTCACCAACAGGGACAATCCATCACGATAACGCCGGCAGTTCCCGATTAAGGCGATACGGAGCTTTTGATCTTTCGGTGCTTCGGCAATATAGGAAGATGGCTTTCGTGCAAAGCGCATAATAGTGGCGCCCTGTCGCAGCGGATCAAGGTACCGGATCATTTCCTCGGAGAGACACAGCACGTGGAGTGCATGCTCGACCAGCCACCTGAAAGCGGGGGAGTCGATCTGATTCTTGTCTTGTATATCCCAGAGATGAAGCACGAAGGGTCTGTTCAGATGCATCAAGATCGACTTCATTCGCTCACTGTCACGGATCGAACACGGAGCGGCATAGACAGTTGAGATTGCGTGACCGTAATGCTCCGCAAGTCTTCTCTGAGCCCTAGGCTTCAGTTCGTTGCCCTTCCACCAAGAGCGCCCCAGCGTAGATAGCGCAATGGCTGGTAACGATCGCGGATCGCGTCTCAAAATCGAGAACCTAGCGCAAAGAATAGATTCCAACCTAGCCGATCGTTCGTCGAGACTCCTGAATTCTGAGGCGTCCCAGAAGAGATGTCCCGCGAGTGGAAACTGTTCGAGCAAGAGCTTTGTTTGCACGCCTAGAGCGGTTTTTGAGGATAGGGACAGGCTGGTGAGAAAGAGGGGCAGCGGCTTATCCATCTTGATCAATCCACCTCATGAATTGGGTGAAGAAGTCTGGTCGAGCGATTTGCCCGGGCCTGAGTGCAATTGATTATGATCCTCGGAAATGCCTGACATGGCTTGAGTATCAACCAATTGGTCAAGTCGGTTGAGAAGATCAGGGTCAAAGGCAAATTTTCTTGCGAAGTGATCCGTAGATGCAACGAGTGTCGGGAGGTCCTTCTCTCCGAGCATCCGCGGGTGGTTGACGCAGCCATGCCAGTCTGTGAAGCGCTTGTTGTCTAACGAAATCTTCAGATTCTCGGCGTTGCAAAGAAGCGTTTGAAACATCCCCTCATCTGGATTGGGGCGCCTCCGAAAGTGGGCAATGATCTTCCTGTTTGCCTCACTGTCGTCGAGCAATGTGCGTGCGGCCCTGCGATTAGCGGTAAACCAGAAGTCGCCCGCATAGCAATTTAGCGAGCCGTTAAAAGGAGTGAACCGCTGAATGAAAAAATCGGATCGAAGATAGAAGGCTTTGCGCCGCCATCCAAGTGCAGTTGCAAGCTTGAAGAATCCAAACCCAAGCGCCATGTAGCGCTCGAATGCCAGTCGAACCCAAGCTGGATGAGTATAGTTATGATTTCCCCAGCCATTTGCCGGCAAAGTGAGTGAGCAGCGCAAAATCTTTCGATGGTCTATGTAGGCGTCAAAGCCGCCCTGTGTCAGGTCCGCTAAGATGGATTGCGCAGGCTTGATTGGGTAGTCGGCGCCGCTAAGGACGACGAACCAGTCAGGGCCTTCATTCGCGAACAGCAGTCGAAGAGCCTTCAAGAGACCATCGACAACTCCGGTTCCGCCCCACTTCGTTCGGATCCAATCTTGCACGAAGGTCACGTTGCTCGGGAAACGCCGCTCGTCCAGAGGGCATTGTCCGAAGTCGTGATGTATGACAATTGGAGGGTTCTCAAATTGCGTTGCAAGCCGTTCGCACAGGAGCAATGTCTGATCGGGAATGCTGTGGGTGAGAATGACGAATCCGATCACGTTTGACATCAGTTGCCTCGAGTGAGTGTTGAGCGACTAAACAATTGATCTGGCGCCCAGGGGCATTGCGGGGTTGACATACACAATTCGCATGGGACCTGATAGGCTTTACGATCTCTTCTGGTGTCCCGGGAAAGGGACTGCGCTTGATTCTGCAAGCACTTTCGTGGCACCTGCTCCGATAATTGCATTGTTCGCCTGCGTGGCAATATACTGCGCGTGCGGAATGGCGAAGACGTGCCCAATACCGTAATTCCCTCACTATATTCCCAGTTGCCGGGCACGCGTCGCCCCTCCTTCTGACAGGCTGCTGGTCGCCGCGCTGGCGCTGTGGCCCGGTTGGTTCCACTTAGAGATTGTATTTAAGGCACTCGCAATGCGACTGGCAACGGCGGTCCAGGTGTACTCGCGCAGCACCATTTCGCGCCCGCGCCGTCCCATCGCGGCGAGCCGGTCCGCATTGCCCAGCATGCGAATCATTTTGTCTGCAAGGTCCTCGGCGTCGCCCTTCACAACACGGTCTCCGTTCACGCCCGGTTGCACAGTCTCCCTGAAAGCCCACTCGTCGGTCACGATGCAGGGAACCTCATGCAGCATCGCCTCCAGCGGCGCGATCCCGAATGGTTCGTAGAGCGACGGAAGTACAAACAGCGAGGATGCGCGATAGAGCGAATCCAGCTTCTCCCGCTGCGCCGGATCCGACTTCGAGAGATGCCCGTGGTATATCACGCCCGGGGGAAGCGCGCCCATGGCGTGCGGGCCCACAATGTGAAGTTCTGCATTGGCAACGCGCTCACGCACGCGACGGAATGCCTGCAGAAGTTCGCGACCGCCCTTGCGCTCGAATTCTACACCGACAAAGAGGATGCGGGGGATACTGTAGTCCTTAGCTCGCCCATCTTCAGGAATCTGGTCCAGGTTTATGCCTGCTCCCACGCGGAAGACGCGTTCGGCGGGAACGTGGTAGTCGGAGATGAACGACTGCCGCAGGTACTCGCTGAATGTGAATATCGCGGTCATTTGTTCCGCGACCACTTCTTCATAGCGAAGAGCTGCATCAATTGTGCGCGCAGGAAACCCGCGCAGGCCGAATCCGCTCTTCAGCTTTTCTGCCAGGTTGCCATCGTGATAAGAGATGCACGTACGTCCAGGGAAGGCCTGCGGAAGGGAAAACATATG
>Ga0307375_10002410_pt1 | contig 19154 bp, 10 predicted proteins | sample TR1MG_FD_202531 | JGI IMG/M metagenome (GOLD analysis project Ga0307375, IMG submission 202531) | Soil microbial communities from Risofladan, Vaasa, Finland - TR-1 | ecosystem: Environmental > Terrestrial > Soil > Coastal area > Acid sulfate soil | place: Finland: Risofladan, Vaasa | collected...
GTGCACAATTCCATATCCCTTCCCGGCGAAGCGATATGTTGGCAGGCTCAAGCTGTACTGCTTTTTGGTAGGCAGACGCACAATCTGGCGGCTTAGCCATCACGTCATAGCGGGCAAGGGCGACATAGGCCGGCGCGTAGTTTGGATCGGCTTGCAGCGCCCTCTGGATGAGCTTTTCGGTGGCGGGACGATCATATACAACGGCGGACATGACATACCAGCGTGGATTGTTGGGCTCACGAAGCGACATTTCGTCGTACTTTGCGACAAGGTCGCGTGCCGAAATCTTGCCAAGCGCAACTTCCGCTTTGACCTTGGCAAGCGGATCTGTCGAGGTTTTGTCTGGCGAGGATTGGGCTACTGCAATGACGGAAGAGATTAGAATTAGAAGCGACGGAATGAGGCGTGAGAGACGGTTGGTCATAATTCCCTTTGATCAGGCGATTGAATGAAGTTCAACCGATGATGCCCACGCCGGGAACGCGGCACGCCATCGAAGAAACGTTTGTGAGAAAGAAGGGACGCGAGATGAGTCGCGTCCCTTCCGGTAATCAGGGCCTAAGCCTAGAACGTTAACTTCAAAGCCATCTGCATGCTGCGCGAACCACCCGGAGCATACAACGCACCGGCACCGAACCCGGACGACAGGATGCTGGTGACCTGACCAAACTGGTAGCCCTTAGAGAAGTGGCCCGTCGACGAGTAGCTGCCAAAGGACGTTCTGGGAGCTCCGTAGTTCGTCTGGTTCAGTAGATTGAAAGTGTCCAGACGCCATTGCAGGCCGAAGCGTTCGCTCAGCTTGAACTGGCGACGTATCGTCAAGTCGAGCTGCGAGAGACCAAAGCCCGGCACGTAGCCGCGCGGTTCGTTGCCCTGAACGCGACCGCTGCCGTTGGAGAGAAAAGCATAGCTGAAAGCCGCGGGATTGATGACCCTTCCACTGAAACCCGTTGGAGAACTGATCCACACCGGCTGTCCAGGAACGATATCCGGGCGAATGGCGGCGCCAAGAACATTGACCGAACTCATGGTGACGGTCAGCGGCATGCCAGTGCGTGCCTGGTAGATGGTGTCGAGCGACCAGTTCTGCAAGACGAAGCGCAACGGCTTAAAGCCGACCGGTGCGGTTGGAATGTCGTAGCTGAGACTCGCGCTGAAGCTGTGACGCACGTCAAAGCTCGAAGGCCCGCGCTCACCCTGAATATTCACAAAGGCCGGGGATACAGACTGGTTGGAATCGCTGGAGCTGGTGTCAAACGAGTGCGACCAGGTGTAGCTGGCGAGGGCCTGAAGTCCGTGCGAGAGACGGCGCATGAACTTCGCCTGGAGGGCGTTATAGTCCGAGGTGTCCACTGCCGAATAGACACTCATGTCCAGGTACTGTGGGGTATTACCCTGGAAATTCGACATGCGGATCAGGTTGCGTCCGGCAGAGCCAACGTAGGAGAGAGTGAGGCTCTGCTGCGAACCGAGGGCCTGCTCAATGCTTACGTTCCACTCGTGGGTACGAGGGAGTGTATAGCCCGGCGCGTAACCGATAATGTCCTGGTTGGTATAAGGCGGTTGAATCGTGGTAATCGCCGGAGGTGGCGGCATCGGCGTATTGAACCAGTCTAAGTTCGAACCATTGACGAGCGTGCCGGCCGCGTAATAGCGCGTGTGCGGATACGCACCGGTAGCGTTCAGAGCTCCACCGGCGCCGGTGTCATAGAAAAGACCATAACCGCCGCGGACGACAGTCTCCCAACCCGGAGTGGTACGCAGTTCGTAAGACAGGCCAAAGCGCGGAGCGAAGGCGTGCCAATCCGTTGGATAGAGCGGCGTGCCGGCGGGGGCAAGCGTCGCGTTGTTGAAGTCGATGACATTGGAGACGCCATAGAGAGGCTGTCCGTTGGCGCTCTTCGGCGCAGGATTGATTTCCCAACGGACACCGTAGTCAAGCGTTAAGCGAGGCGTGACCTTCCAGCTATCCTGCGCGAAGAATGAAGCCTGATACTGATGCACAACGATTCTGTCTTGCTGTTGAACCTGCGCGACGCTGGGGTAGCCTGATTGGATGTCGCTCGGTATGTAATACGCTACTAGCGCGTTGCGGTAGTTGGGCGCAGCAATGGGATAAAGGAAGCGCCAATCCGCGCCAAACGTCAGATTGTGCTTGCCCACCGCCCACGAGAGATTGTCCGTCGCATTGAGTTGGCGCTGCGTGTTGACCGCTTGAGTACCCAACTCAAACGCTTCGTACCAGTTGTAAGGGGGATAAAGGCCGAAGCTGAACGAAGAGTTTGATGCGCTGGCGCCGTACTTTGACGGGAACATCTGCTCCAACTGAGCTTTGGTTGGTACGGCGGCGCCACCATAGTTATCGAGCGTATAAACCGAGCTGCCTTCGTTCTTTGTCCAGTTGAAACGAAGTTCGTTGGCGAGGTGAGGAGTCAGCGCGGAATTGGCGCCGACTGTAACCAGACGCTGGTCGTAAGCGTTGGTCTGAAGATTGTTGACCGCATAGGACGTACGAACCGCGGAATACGATGGCGAGTAAGCATAGCGCACAAACAGGTTCAATTTGTCATTGACCGTGTGGTCGATGCGGATGCTGGTCGCATTCGTGCTGCTTGGATTGGAAAACGACGAAACGTACGCGGGAGCGTTGCCATTGTTGGGATCGACGCCGTTCGGCATGGGCACCATGGCGATGTACGGGGCCAGGTCGGCGCTGAAACCAGCGGGATTGCTGCGGAAGGCAGCAGAGGGAACGTCGACGATGCCGGACTCCGGCTGGCGGAGACGCACACCTTCATATGACACGAAGAAAAACGTTCTGTCCTTGCCGTTGTAGAGGCCGGGAATTACCACAGGGCCACCGAGTGTGAAGCCGAAATCATTCTGGCGGAGCGGGGGCTTCTTGAGAAGACTGGTGGTGTTACCACTGGCAATGAGCGCCGAATTCAGATACTTGCTGTACGCGGGGAAAGCGTCGAAGACGTCGTTGCGAAGGTAGTCGAACACAGTTCCACGAAGACGATTGCTTCCGGAACGGCTGGTGATTTGAATTTGGCCGCCGGGAGAACGTCCGTACTCGGCGGAGTAGGTGGAAGTCTGTACCTTGAATTCCTGCATGGCATCCACGGAGAGCAGGCTGCTGGTGGTGCCAATTGCGCTGAGGGCAGGAGACCCGATGGCGCTGGCGCCATAATAAGTACCACCGCCAATGCCCAGACCATTCGAAGCAAGTCCGACGCCGGTATCCGCAGCAACTCCATCGACGGTAAAGTAGTTAGCCGTGTCGCGCTGGCCGTTGAAACTGAACAGACCGGTACCGGTGGTTTGGACGGCACCGGGAGTAAGCGCAATCAACGACTGAAAGGAACGGCCGTTGAGCGGCATGTTTTCCACGAAGCGCTGATCGACGACAGTGCTCACGGAAGGATCCGTGTCCACCATGGGGGCTTCACTGGAGATATTTACGGTCTCGGTGGTGGAGCCGACCTTCAAGGAAAAATCCATGCTGACACGATCCGCGACATTCAGAACGATGCTTTCACGCGTGAGCGTGCGGAACCCTTGCGCCTGAACGGTGGCCACGTATGTGCCGGGTTTCAGATTCGAAATGTTGTATACGCCGTCGTTGTTGGTCACGGTTGATTGACGAATACCAGTGGACTGGTTCCGTAACTCGACGGATGCTTTTGGCACACTCGCCCCAGTCTGGTCCTTCACATAGCCGCTAATGTCAGCGGACTGTCCGAACAGCAGACCGGCGGAGACCAGTAGAAAGAGACACAAAGAGATTCGTTTTAGCATTCGCTGCTCCAAGGAAAAATCGAGGGCCGGGAAACGGTTTTCAATATGTAAGTCGGAGCGAGTGTCGAATTTTCCGAAAATTATTTTTGCGCACTGGCGCGAAGCAGTTCCTTCGCCAATATATCCAGCTCGTTCAACTGCTGCTGGAGGCGAGGCATTGCAGCATCCACGGAGGTGGGACTCGTGGACGTAGTGAGAAGCGAACGGAGCGTGAAGTCGATCTGTTTGCCAGCCCCAAGACCGGCGGCTCCCGCGTCCTGCCACGAAGCGAATGCTTCGGTTGGCGTCCCGGACTTCAACTGATAACCGAAGCCGCTCATCAGTGGCACGAGCTCCGCTTTTAATTCATTGACCTGCAAAACAACTCCACGGGCATGATCCTGCACCATGGCCGCAAGTTCGGCACGCGACGACTCAGAGAGCCGAGGGTCGTTGTTGCTGGGCCAGCGCTGGGCCAGCGCGCGCAATGCATAAAGATGCGAGAGCAGAGTGGTGCTGGTGTCGAGCACGGCGCGGGTGTAATTTTCCTCGGTGTCGCGACTGCCGAAGTATTGTTCGAGCCGACGGTCCGGCTGCTGCTGCGGGATTGGCGACTGTGGAATGACCACACTGCGCGCCGGTTGTGCAGCGACGGACGAATTTATATCCGGCGGCTGGAACTCGAGGCGAACGTCGGGTTTGCCGTCCAACAGAGAGGCGAGTTGCGCCTTACGCTCCGACGAGATGCCCCAGGCGTTCACCACAACTTCATTGGGGGCATGTTGCGAAACTTCGATACTCTCACCGAGATCAGCGCCGATGCGGTGAAGATCGTAGCGAACACCAACTTCGACATCGTCGAGATTGGGCAGAACAGGATGATAGATGGAGGCATTGACGGGCGGCGTCGACGGAACCAGTCCGGCAAGACGCGGCTCAACCGGATGCGCCGGAGGCTCGAGAATGGCAAGCACGGCGGGCGGAACTTCGCGCTTGTTGACGACAGAGAAATCCAACTCGGAGACCTCGAAGTCGGCATCGGCGAAGGAGAGCTTCATGCTATCGACATGCCAGTCGCTGGGCTGAATATGGAAGGTGACACGCCGAAGTCCGGGAACGCGGCCCTGCGGATCCGAGTCAACCTGTACATCAATGGCGCCGTCGTGTTCGCGATAGGCCTTCGGTTCCGAACCGGCGAGGTGTATCCACGACTGGAGTGCACCATTCGACAACGGCAAGGAAGAAGACATTCCGAACGACTTATAAAGATGCTGAAGCTCGACGCCAACGGAGTCCTTGCCGGAATCCCAATAAGTGTTCTGGCCGGACTTCCACGAGTCGATATTCGTGCTGAGTTCCACCGAAGAGTGCTTCATCAGCTTGCTCACCTGCACGCGCTGGCGAATGACTTCCTGCGGCGTAACAATGCTGCGCCTGGCTTCGGCGACTTCCACATGACGCAAGACTTCCTTGGCGGAAACGGGCTGCACCGGCAGCACAACCAGGGAGAAAATCAGGATGGCGACAAGAGCGGTAGTGGCAAAGGCAAATGACGGCCGCAGGACAAACCGCATCGACGACGCCATGCGCTTCCAGTACGGCGGGCGAGTTTGCGAGGCAGCCAGGCGAGGCTCAAGACGAGGCCACGGCTTGGGCGGATTCGGAATGGAAGGCGCAAAGACCTGAACTTGCGCCTTGAGAATGTCTGCGATGTCTCCTTCCAACCGATCGAGCGCGGAACGGCACGCCCAACACGACTGTAGATGATCCGCAACGCGCGCGGTGGAAGTCCTGGAGAGTTCGCCATCCAGGAAACGCAGCAGTTGTTCCCGCGTGAGATGGTCAGTCATTGGACTCTCCTCGCAGGCGTTCGACGGAGGAGGCGATCCACTCCGCGGCGGTGGAAGTGGAAACACCGAGGATCTTCGCGATCTCGCGATATCGCAGTCCCTGCATCCGCAGGTGAACACACAAACGGTGCTCCTTAGGCAATCTTCTCAATCCATCCGCAATTTGCCGGAGCCGCTCGTTCTCGAGCGCCTGCGCTTCCGGCGTTGGTTCCCGGGAAGAAAGACTCTCCTCGGGCGTGAGTGTGGAATCGAGCTCGACCCAGATGGGGCGCTTTTCGTGGCGCCAGAAATCGACAGCAGCTCGTGCTGCAACCGCGTAAAGCCAGCCTCGCTCGGAGCGAAGTGCGGTCTCCTTCTGAAGGGCGACAAAGAGATCTATAAAGACGTCCTGTGTGACCTCCTGCGCGGCAGCGGGTTCCAGCCCCTGCGCAACCAGGAAGCGATAGATTCCGTCGCGATGAGATTCATAGAGCGCGGTGACACGCTCGTGCGCACTGCCCTTTTCCGACCAGGCAGCTTCAAACATTGCGCCGAGATTCAGATAGCTATCGCCACCAGTGGCCATGACTCACCGTTTCTATAGTCGCTTGAACCGGCGATTTTTCCGGAAGAAACTTGGAATTATTTTCAAGAGGCGCCCTCAAACGACGGCCAGAGAAGCAGTGTCACTTAAGTGCTATTCATTAACCGGCTGACTGTCAATGAGTTATGGCAGAGTGCGGGAATCGTTAGGAACCGCCGTTGGGCACCACAACTAATTCCAATTGTGCTCTTTCCTCGCTTCCCAAGCGAATGCCATCGCGGGTCAGAGTCTTGTAACCGGCAGCCTGAACGGTCGCCTGATACACACCGGACTTAAGTTCGCGGAATAGGAACTGCCCGCGACTGTCGGACCGGGAAGTGAGCCGGGTGCCAGTCTTCTGGTTGCGTAGTTCGATCACGGCATTGGGAACCAGGGTGCCCTTGGAGTCCTTAATGAAGCCATGCAATTCGGAGGATTGCCCGAAAAGAGAGAGGGGAAGAATCAGCAGTAAGAACAGACAGAGTTGTCTCGCCATATATGTGTATGTCGCACAGGAGGGTAAGTTTTCCGATAATTTGCGAGAATTCCTTAAAAGCATTTAGATAAAAACACGCTGGAGTTCCACGGCCGGTCCGAAAAGCAGGATGTGCACCACAAACATGCTTGGAGGAGATCATCCACGTGATTCGAGTGCGGCGCTGACGGCAGTCAAGTCCGAACTGTTCTGTAGATTGCTGCTCCTCGGGGTTTCTGGATGCGATGGCAAGTACGCGGACACTCAAGTCTCTGTTGCTGTGACGTGCTCCCTTAGCCTCAACAGAAAAACTTGCCTGGTGATTCCTTCCATTTTCCACCTCCCAAGAGAAGATACAGAACGGCCCAATATGGAAAACGTGTTCCACGTTATTTTCGACCTAATAGTGAATGAAATAGCTATTTATATCTCAGTTCGTATAATGCTTTCGAATCTTTTTGGTAATCGCTTTCTCACTGATTTCAGGAGGATCGGATGGCCAGTACGTTCGCAGTCAACCGGAGACAATTCATTGGAGCAGCCGCGGCAGCAGCCGGCACGGTGCTGCTGCCACACCAACTCCTGTCTCTGCAAGACCCGGTAGTCAACACCACTCACAAAGACGGCAAGGCAGTAAGCAATGAGCGGGTTCCATGGAATGTCCGTCCCTTCCCAATGAAACAAGTGCGCCTGTTGAACGGCCCGTTTCAGCAACATATGGAAGCTAATCGCCGGTACCTGCATTCGCTTCCGGTGGATCGCCTGATTCATACGTTCAAGATCAATGCCGGCATGCCCAGTACCGCGGAGCCTTTCGGCGGGTGGGAGGCGCCCGACTGCGAACTGCGCGGGCATTTTACGGGCGGGCACTATCTCTCCGCGGTTGCCTTGATGTATGCAAGTACGGGAGATGAGGACCTCAGGAAGAATGGCGATGCGGCAGTTGCAGAGCTGGGAAAATGCCAAAAGGCCCTCAAGAGCGGATACCTGAGTGCGTTTCCGGTAGAGTTTTTTGACCGGTTACGCAATGGACAAAAGGTATGGGCGCCCTTCTATACAATGCACAAGATCATGGCGGGACACCTCGACATGTACGTGCACTGCGGCAACGAACAAGCGCTGGACATCGTTGAGAAGATGGCGGGATGGGTTGCGAAATACACGAGTGGAGGTTCGGACTCGCAGACCATGAGCTACAACCAGATGCAGCGTGTCCTGGGGAACGAGTTCGGCGGAATGGGCGAAGTACTCGCGAACCTCTACGCGGTGACGGGCAAGGAACACTACATGGAAGTTGCAAAGCGCTTCGATCACAAGCGCTTTCTCGATCCGCTTGCCGCCCATCGGGACGACCTGCGAGGACTACATGCCAACACGCAGATCCCGAAGGTGATCGCGGCAGCGCGTGAATACGAACTCACCGGCGAACAACGGTATCGGGATATTGCCAACTACTTCTGGAATGAAGTTGTCGGCGAACGCAGCTACTGCACCGGTGGCACCAGCAATGGCGAGATGTGGAATACCGATCCGGGGCAACTCTCAAAAGAGCTAAGCACCAACACGACGGAGTGTTGCTGTGCTTACAACATGATGAAGCTGACGCGACACCTGTTTGGCTGGTCGCCGGAAGCTCGCTTGATGGATTACTACGAACGCACGATGTTCAACCACCGCCTGGGTACGATCCCACTCGACAGGGAGGGCTCATCGATCTATTACCTGCCGCTTGTATCGGGCTTCTTTAAACCCTACGGCGACCGGTTCCATTCCTTCTGGTGCTGCACAGGAACCGGGGTGGAAGAATTTGGCAAGTTGACCGACACAATTTACTTCCACGACGAGGATTCGTTATATGTAAACCTCTACGCGGCCTCGGAAGTCGAATGGCCGGAGAAGGGTGTCCGGATTCGCCAGGAAACTACTTTCCCCGAGCAGCAAGGCACAACGCTGATCATCACGGCAAAAGCTCCCGTGCAGATGGCAATCAATTTGCGAATTCCCTACTGGGCACAAGGCGGCAGAGTCAAGGTGAACGGAACCCCTATTCCTGTATTCTCCAGTCCTGCGAGCTATCTAAGCCTGCTCGGAACCTGGAAGACGGGTGACAAGATTGAACTTAGTCTGCCGATGGGATTGCACATCGACCCCATGCCGGACGACAAGAGCGTCCAGTCGATGATGTATGGGCCGCTTGTCCTTGCCGGAACATTTGGCACGGTTGCGGAAAAGGACATCCAGATGGACGATCACGAGACGCGCCCCAATCTTCATAAAGTGCCCGAGATTGTCAGCGACCCGAAGAATCCCGCCTCATGGGTTGAATTGGTTTCTAAATCATCGCTGACCTTCAGGGCCAGAGAGCAAAAAGAGGCGTTCGACATGATTCCGTTGTACAAGGTATCCAGAGAGCGTTATGCGGTCTATTGGAACGTGAACAAAGAAAGTGTCTAGAGCTTTCGCGTGGCAGATTGGGCGTCGCCGAACGAGGTGGCGCCCTTTTTATCTTGAGAAAAGAGCAAGCAAATTTTTCGACCTGGTAAGTGACCCTATTGCGTGGAGCACTCGGCAACCAGATAAGGTCGCAACACAGGCCAGCTTGCGACGACGGGTTGCGTCCTCGGCAACCATTTCCCTAATTGTGACTTATTCAGGAAAATCACCGAAAACTCCTTTAGTAATCGTTTTCTTGCAGGAACGCTAATAGTACACTGACTTTCTTCGTAAACGCGGCCGGTTCTGCGTCCACTGGACATCAACTTGCAATGCAAAGACAACTCCATCTTGCGACAAGTGCCATGCCCCCGATCAGAAACGATGTCACTTAACGTCAGCGGTGAGGGAAGGTAGATGACGATGATGTCACCAAAACAAATTGTAATTTCCGTTTTTTTCTTCATGTTCATGCTAACGGCCAGCGGATTGTTGGCCGCGACCCCGGATAATCTTGCTCGAACTCCACCCATGGGGTGGAATAGCTGGAACAATTTCGCGTGCAATGTCTCCGATAAGGTGGTTCGCGAACAGGCGGATGCACTCGTCAGCACGGGAATGAGGGACGCCGGATACCTCTACGTCGTCATTGATGACTGCTGGCAAAAAGGACGCGACGCAAATGGAAACATTCAGCCCAATGAAAAGTTTCCGGACATGAAGGCACTCGCCGACTATGTCCATAGCAAAGGCCTTAAGTTTGGGATTTACTCATCTCCGGGGCCGAAGACCTGCGCTGGGTTTGAAGGGAGTTACAAACACGAAGAACAGGACGTTCGCACATACGTCTCCTGGGGTGTCGACTACCTGAAATACGACTGGTGCAGTGCGACCGAGATATACCCGCGCAGTGCAATGCCCGAGATATACAAACAGATGGGGGACCTGCTGAGGGAATCCGGCAGGCCGATCGTTTACAGCCTTTGCCAATATGGATGGGACGGAGTGTGGCGCTGGGGCGCCTCAACCGGCGGAAATCTCTGGAGAACAACCGGGGATATTGAGCCAAACTTCGCGAGTATCGTTCGCATAGGATTGGGGCAAGACGGCCTCGGACGGTTCGCGGGACCTGGACACTGGAACGATCCAGACATGCTGGAGGTGGGAAACGGCAACCTTACACCGGACGAAAACCGCTTCCACATGAGCCTTTGGGTGTTACTTTCGGCGCCGCTCATTGCCGGTAACAACTTGACCGCCATGAAACCGGCGACGTTGGAAATCCTTACAAACCGCGAAGTGATCGCACTCGATCAGGACCCGCTTGGCCAGCAGGCACAGCGTATCCACCAGGAAGGGCCACTCACGGTCTGGGTGAAACAACTTGCTGATGGCAGCAAAGCGGTTGGCATTTTTAATCAGGGAAACACGCCGCTGACGGCCACCGTTCCCTTTGCCGAGATTGGCGTGGCGAACAAAGTGAAAATTCGCGACCTCTGGGAGAAGAAAGATCTCGGCGAGTTCACAGACCAGTTCACGACGCAGGTTCCGAAGCACGGCGTCTTCCTTATTAAGGTGGCGGATTCACGCTAGTAGGATTTGCTCCGTGCCTGGGCCTCCGCGTATATGCGGAGGCATTTTTATATAAGACACTCACGGCAAGGGATCAAGGGATGGCAACCACAAGCACACGACAATGACGGAGATCCTTTTGAATTTTTCCAACGCTGGTGTTTTCCATCGCGCGAAAAAAATGGCACCCCGCATGCCCAACCAGGCTACATGCGGGATGCCGTTAGGGGAGGAGACCTATCCAATGCCAAACTTGTAAATCGTTTCCGACCGATACTGCTCACCAGCCTTCAGGACGGTTGAAGGAAACTCTGGCTTGTTGGGTGAATCCGGGAAATGTTGCGTCTCCAAACAGAAGCCGGAACGATAACCGTAGCCATTGTCACCCTTCCCATGAACAGTGCCGTCCAGAAAATTGCCGCTATAAAACTGAACGCCAGGCTCTGTCGTGGAGATCTCCAAGAGCCGTCCTGAATCCGGATCGTACACTTGCGCTGCGAGATGAAGGACACCCGTCCGGCCGTTCAGTACCCAGTTGTGGTCGTAACCGCGGCCGAACTCCAGCTGTTGATCGTTCTGCTGGATGCGGGTGCCGATGGCCGTCGCCACGGTAAAGTCAAACGGCGTCCCCTTCACGCTGCGCAGCTCTCCGGTAGGAATCTGGGTTGCATCCACCGGGGTAAACCGATTTGCATAAATGACGAGCCGATGATGGAGAATGTCGCCTGCGCCGGCGAGATTGAAATAAGAGTGGTTCGTAAGATTTAGAACTGTATCTTTATTATTAGCAGTGGCAACGTAGTCGATTTTCAATTCATTTTGACTGGTCAACGTATACGTAACCTGAACAGTCAGTTCGCCTGGGTATCCCTCTTCCCCGTTCTTGCTTATATAGGTGAGCTGGAGTGCAGGAGCGCACGTCTGCGATGCGTCCTTCGCGCTCCACACAACTTTATTGAAGCCTTCCGGACCGCCATGAAGATGATTGGCTCCGTCATTGACAGGCAGCTTGTAGACAGTACCGTTCAGGCGGAATTTCCCTTGTGTGATGCGGTTCGCGTAGCGGCCAATGGTGGCGCCGAAAAAGGATTTATCCTTAATATAGCCGCCGAGATCATCGTAGCCCAACACCACGTCTCCAAGCTTTCCATTGCGATCCGGTACCGTGAGAGCCTCAAGCGCGGCACCATAGGTAGTAATCCTGGCCTGCATACCGTGGCCGTTGGTCAAGGTAAAGAGAGAAACTTCCTCGCCGCTTGGCGCCCTGCCAAAAGACTGTCTCTGCATGATCGGAGTTGCCCCTGTTTTTGACCGGCATCCGGAAGCGAGTAGGGCTCCCGCAACAATCACCAACATTACCATCGATGCTCGGACATTCATCAAACTCTCCACAACGTTGCGCAAAGGATCGTGCTAACCCTTCGCAGTAGGGATGGCGCTTCATCCCGGCAATTCGCATATCGCCTGATAACACCGCCTGCATGAAAAAACGAAAAATGGCAAACGTCCCTCGGAGATCTGAGAGAAGACCGCAGGGACAGCCCAAGAACCGCCCCTGCGACAAGTGAATACTCTGAATCAACTGCCAAGTGGTATGTGCAAGACTACGAGGCAGCAGCCATGTGACTCAGCGCACGGTTGCATTCCAATCCCACCGGGAAGGAATCTTGTTCCGTGATCCCGAAGCTGCCGGAGGTCGCGGGAAAATTCGTGGACCATGGTGACTAGCTTTGCCATGGTCCACGAATCGTTGTGAATGGTTAGAATTCGATATTGGCCCGGAATTCGATTCTGCGTGACGCACCGCTTTGGTATGCCTGGCCGAATCCCGAGGTATCGCCTACGGAACTGTTAGTGTATGCGAACACCGGATGGTTAAAGACGTTCAAGAATTCCGCTTGGAATTTGAACGCGACCCGCTCGGTGATCGAAGCCCTTTTCGAAATTCCAACATCGGTAAAGGTCTGACGTGGGCCGTGCAGATAGATGATCTGGCCGATGGTCCCAGGAGTGGTATTGGAAGCGATGGAACCATCCGCCAACATCTGAGATGTCCACTGCGGATCAAGATATCGCACCTGGTGCTGACTGTTATAGAACACTCCTACGTGTTTCTGGATATCAGCCGCCGTGATTCCGTTCAAAACCACGCCGCCGTCACTTAGGTCGTTATAGGTATCGTTTGCACCATAAAGCCGGAACGGAGCTCCGGTTTCCCAAGTTATGATCGAGGATGCAGTCCATCCACCCACAACCTTATCGAGAATGCCACCCCGACTGAGCCACTGCTTACCCCTGCCAAATGGCAGATCGTAGGTGACATTAACGTGGATAACGTGGTTTCTGTCGGTACTTGTCGGTCCATAGCTGGAGGAAAGATCACGCATTGTAACTTGACTGTATCCGCCCATCCAGTCGCCCGCCGTGGCCACGCCCAGGGTCTTGCTCCAGGTGTAGTTTGCGGTCATGGTCATACCACGCCACTGCTGTTGCCGGAACTCAAGCTGCAATCCGTTGTAGTTCGAGTAGCCACGGTCGGTCATGTAGGCGGCGCCTGTCCATGATCCAATGGCAAACGGGTTTGCCTGGAAGAAATTGATTGGATAGCCCGCGCCGGATCCATAGCCTGTTCCGCAGGGACCGAACGAACTACCGACCATCCTGCAGAAATAGTCAGGTGTGGTAGCCAAAGTTCCTGCAAAGCTACCAGCCTGTCCGTGTTTCAATTCGTTGATAAACGTTGCGTCCGTGAAACTGACACCAGCTGCGGACATGATTGGAAGAGCGTACTGTCCAGACAGGCCGAGATTTGCAAATGACTCGATCCCCCTGGCATGGTTAACGGAATAGTTCGACTGAGCGTGCTTGAATTCGTCCAGGAACCCGTTTTCAAAGATATTGACTTCGTTGATGTTCTGGGCGATCCATTCATGGACGGTATGGCTTCCAACGTAGCGAACCTCAATGGCGCGCGTTGGACCAAGTTCCCGCTGAAATCCGAAATTCCATGATTGTGTATACGGCTGACGGATATTGGGATCCATTCCGGCAACAGCAGAACCACCGAACGTTGATTCGCTTAGAGGAATGACCTTCTGGTACTTGGTCGGACTATATGCATATTGCGGATACGAGTCCCCCAAACTCAAGCTGCCGGGCACAAACGTCCCAGGGTCACCCGAGTTACTGGGATACGCATAGAACGACTGGTAGAACGCAGTCGCATACGACGATCCCATATCCCAAACGAATTGCTGTGGTTCGGTAAACCTGCGCAGTGAATAACCTCCGCGGATCACCGTACGATCGCCGCCCAAAAGCTTCTCAAGGAAAGTACCCGAGGAGCGCGGAGTCCAAGCGAAACCGATGGCAGGCTGTGGAGTCGTGTTCCAAGCGTGATATGCGGTCTCCCGCGCCGTGAAGACCGGGTTCATGGTCCCGTTCAACACGCCGGGATTGAACACGTTCCCGACACCGGAAGGTCCGAATACGTCGGTTGGCGTCATGGAGTGGTACTTGCCAGTAAGGTCTTTATCTGGCGACACGAAGTCCCAACGCAGGCCGTAGTTCAACGTGAAGTTGCGTTTTACCTTGTAGGAGTCCTGGAAGAACAAACCCAAAGACTTCATCAATTCGTTCAGGGTGGAGAAGTTGACATTGGTGGAGTACGCGCCCGTGCTTGTGTCATACGCATGGCGCCCCGAAACGTAGGAGATACGACCGGCCAGCACTGCGTACAACTGCTGCGCTTGCGACAATTCGGTGTCAGTGGGAGCCACACCATTGACTGTCAGCGCATCTGCCGTGATTGCCTGAAGAGCTGGGTCCCCGGTTGCGAGTCCCGTATCGAGGATTGGGTAGCCTTCGGGGGGATCCCAATACTTATTCTGATCCCGGTACCAGTTGAAACCGAAGCTGAACGTATGAGGGCCCTTCACCCACGCCACGGTATCCGACACGCTGATAACTGGCTGCGAGCGCGAGTTCGGCAAGTTGTACAACTGGCCAGACATTGCATAGGAACCATAGTCCCAGTTCATTTCCGAACCGGTGAGGTAATCTGTCGTTCCATTGGTTCCAAACCATGCGGCCGAATAAAGATAGCCTGCCTTGAACTGGTTGATCAGAGTGGGGGAGATGGTCCACTCCAGTCCTAGCGAGGCGGTCAGAGCATTGGCCTTGTTGTCTGCCGACCGGCCGTCGCCTGGGAGCCAGCCCGCGTTTGCGCCCGGGGAGTTGCTTTTTGTCTGGTTATAAGCGAGGTTCAACCGAAGGTTCTGCGAAAGGTTATAGTCCAGCCGGAACGTCGGGTAGTAGAAGGTAATCGGGTTCCGTTGGTACCAATAAAGACGGCTGACATTCGGATCGCTTTGGGCAACAGGATCCATAATACCGCCCTTAGCGTAGCCGTTGATCTGCCCGAACAGGGTCGAGACCTGCGACAGCGGAGCGGTCGGGAGACTGGTGCCATTTGCCGTGTTGTAAGCAGAAACGACGTTGAACAAATTAATCTGCTTGCCGCCGCCGAATGTGAAGATGCCTTGCTGCGCAGTAGGAGTGAAAAGGCGGTTTTCCGTTTCAAACGAACTCGGCTGTTTCGACATGGAGAAGCTAGCGAAGAAGAACAGCTTGTCCTTAATGATTGGACCGCCGACGCTGCCGCCAAATTCATTGAGAATCAAAGTGGGCTTTTTCGTACTTCGCCAATCATGGGCATTCAGGGCCGAGTTCCGGAAATCTTCATATACCCTTCCGTGGAAGGCATTGGTTCCGCGGCGGGTCACATAACTGATCTGCATATCGGAAGTGCCCCAGCCCTGATCGAGGTTCAATTGATCAGTACTGATGGTCATTTCCGCAATGTTTTCCAAGCGAGGAGTGATGCCAGCGGAATCAGCACCGGCATAGTACTTCCACCGGCCAGAGGAGCCGATGACTCCGTCAATCGTGTTTCCTTGCGCCATCGTTGGCGAGCCGTTCCAAGTGCCGTTATATCCTGCTGACAGATGAGAAAATGCCGCAATATTACGGCCATTGAGAGGTAGATCTTCAATCTGCTTGGTATCGATCGTGGTAGCGATTGCACTAGAAGTGGTTTCGATCAGTGGCGCAACGTTGCCGACAACCTCCACGATCTGCTGCGTACTGCCGACTTTCAGCCTAGCGACGATGTCTGTGTTTCTCGCCGCTTGAACCACTACATCGTAGGACTGCGTCGCAAAACCCTCTTTGGACACAGTCAGTTTGTAGGACCCGAAATTCAGGTTTACGAAGGTGTAATTGCCAGCGTCCTGGGTTGTAGCCTCGCGCGTGTCATTGGTTGAACGATCCACCAATTTCAATTGTGCGCCCGGGACTAGACTGCCGCTGGGATCCTGGACAGCAACACTGACGGTTCCCTGCGTCTGCTGTGCCCAGACTGCAGGCGCAATACTTAAGACAAGCAAAAGGCATCCTATCAAGGTGCCCCAACAAGCGGTGGCCCTGCCTCGCTGCATCATACTTATACTGCCTCCTTTCATCCTTGCTTCTCGCCGGCTCGTGTCATTCCTGGTTGAGCAAATCTAGAGGGGCCGAGCCATCTTCCCATCTGGCCATGCACAATCAAGAAAACGTTTGCTTCGCTCTTCGCGAAGTAATTCTCGGGGTCGGTAAATAATCCAACAAATTGTTACTTGCGTTATCTGCAACTCAACAACAGGGTTTTGCCGCATTGCGAAGCGTATTGAACCACAGTCTTCATAATTGTCGCCTGCTGTATTGCGCCAATCCCTCTCTTGTAACCTTCGTATTGCATTGCTTCCATATCAAGATCGCCCTCAAATCGTCGTGATAGTCATCAAGAGCGATCCTTGCTGCTGGATTGCCTCTTCCACTTTGGCAAACTTTGCGAACTGCTCGCTGGCATGCTCGCTTATGAAACCGTAGGCCCGCCGGGTCCACTTCGACGCTCCGCAATGTGACCGTAGAATTCCGGACGCACAACGCCGCTTTTTGCCCAAGCCTGAATCTCGACGTGTTGGCTTCGAGAAAACGTTGCGGCGGATACCCAGTGCGGAATGGTCGCTGCTGCGGATGCAGCCACACCGGTTGCTACGAATTGCCGCCGTGAGAGCGGATGAATCATGCAATGCCTCCGACTCGGCCTCGGCCCGACATCAGACACTTGCACTACTTTGGGAATACGTTTTCTCGCTGGAGAGCTTAGTGAAACTACGCGCTCCTGTCAATAGATATTCGTCGATATTATCCGGTTGTGGGAATAACCGCATTACGCCTGTTTCCGCATGCCGCAGGCAGCGATTTCTGGATTCTCTGCACCAATTTTGAGGGTCCACACAAGAGGAAAATGACACTTTCACTCAATTCACATTTCCGGTAATGGGAAGACTATTCTTCGGTCACTTGGTATCCGTTTACCGGTACTCTTACAACAAAATGACCGGATATCTCATGATGAGAATTTCTGGTTCAGAACCTTGCCGCTCATCGTATTCAAACCTAGGGCCAGGCGGCTATTTCAATTCCGGCTTTCTTTGCTGGACTGGCCTGCAATCCACGTCCGTACCTGTGTTTCCAGGACGTCCAGAGGCACCGCGCCGCTGTCCAGAACGACATCATGGAAAGCGGCAAGATCAAACTTGTCGCCGAGGTTCTGCCGGGCTTCGGCACGCAGCTTGAGGATTTCCAGTTCACCTATCTCGTAAGCGAGCGACTGGCCCGGCCATGCAATGTACCGGTCCACTTCGGTCTGGATTGTCCTTTCATCCATCGCCGTATGTCGATGAAAGAAATCAACCATCTCCTGGCGGGTCCACCGTTTCTCATGTACGCCTGTGTCCACTACCAAGCGGATAGCCCGCCACGCTTCGTTTTCCAGCCGGCCATAATCGTTGTAGGGGTCTTGATAGAACCCGATCTCCTTCGCCAAGCGCTCGGAGTAAAGCGCCCACCCTTCCACAAACGCCGTGTACTCCGCGTGGCGCCGGAACGACGGCAGATCGTGCAATTCCTGGGAAAGCGAGATCTGCAGGTGATGTCCCGGGATTCCCTCGTGATAAGCAATTGCTTCCACATTCAGAAGTGAGCGCCGCTCGGGATCCCACTGGTTTACATTTATGCGGCCCGGGCGCGATCCGTCTTCCGCGCCTGGCGTATAGTCGGCCGGCACCGCCGAAGGCGCGCGGAGGTTGTCCATCGGTACGACTGCGAGACTGTTCCTGGGCAATTGTCCGAACAATTTGGGCAACTCTGGTTCCATCTGCCGCACATATTGGGTATACAGCTCCAGCAGTTGCTGGCCCGATGTCGCGTGTAGCTTACGTTCGTTCCTGATGTGGCTGGTCAGGCTGGCCACGTCCTTGAACCCAAGCTTCCTGGCAAGCACAGTCTCCTCGGCCTCGATCTTGGCCAGTTCGTTGAGGCCGATCGTATGAATCTCTTCGGGACTCAGGTCGGTAGTTGTGAAACTGCGGATGGCGAATCGATAACGCGCTTTACCGTCGGGCAGCGACCATATCCCAGGCTCCGAACGCCCATGAGGAGCGTAGTCCGTGCGAACAAACTCAGCGAAGCGGTGATAAGACGGCGTAACTTCGTTGTTGATTGCGGCGATCACGGCGGCCCGCAGCCGTTTCCGGTCAGCAGGCATGATCGTTGCGGGAAATTCCTTGACCGGCTTTGCAAAGGGGCTCGCTTCGCCCGTTGCATTCGCTATCTGTTCAGCTTGCGCAACAACTTTCTCCAATAGATATCGCGGCGGCATCAGACGATCTTGCATGCCCGCGCGCATGTTGATCATCACCTGGCCGAATACTCGCGGGATCTGATGCAACCGTGACAGGTAGTTTTCGTAATCCAGCACGCTGCGGAATGGCGCCAGGGTAGCCAAGTCCGGAAACCACAGCTGGGGACCATCCATCTGGTTCACCGGCATTTCCCATGGTTTGAACTGCGCCGCCGCGATTTCATCGCGCAGCTTCCGGAGCATCAGGGTTCGACTGAGCACGTCCTGAGAAGACAGCCCGGTGGGGTCGATCGCATTGAATCGCGCGAGAAACTTCCGCTTTGCCCGGACATCCGAGTAGTAGAACCGAGGAGAATAATCACTAAGCCGGCCGTTGTAGCGATTGTCGCCGAACGCAGTGGCCCTTTCCGGATTTGTTCGCAGCTCGTATTCCCACTCTTCCCCAAAAAGTGCGTGCAATTTCCGGGCACGTTCCGACACGTCAGGGCGTGCCTTCTTTGTGTGTGCGGCAGAAGAGTCCGCATGCAGCAACGGCCCGTTCGTAATGGCTGCGATAAGAAAGACAGTGAGGAAAAGAATACGGATGGGTTGACGGCGGAGGTCTTTCATTTCTGGACTCGATCTTCACAAGGCTGTGATGGTTGCCTGATTACCGGAGGCTGGAGGACGGCTTGAGCTGTCCGGATCAGGGTTGGCAAGACGTCGGAGAATGGGTGTCCCTGGGGCTCGCCGAAT
>Ga0307375_10002412_pt1 | contig 19140 bp, 15 predicted proteins | sample TR1MG_FD_202531 | JGI IMG/M metagenome (GOLD analysis project Ga0307375, IMG submission 202531) | Soil microbial communities from Risofladan, Vaasa, Finland - TR-1 | ecosystem: Environmental > Terrestrial > Soil > Coastal area > Acid sulfate soil | place: Finland: Risofladan, Vaasa | collected...
AGCAGGAACAGGCCCATCGAGGCTTCCATCAGAATGATCACCAGTGCCGCCACATCCGACGTCCTCAAATTGTCGGTAATGTAATCGCTGGCGCCCACCATCTCCGACATCGGCAGTGCGATCAGCTTGTAGTTGATGAATGCACCGCCCAGGGCGATCACCATCACCAGCGAGGAAATCGCCAGTTGCACGAATGCCGATACGGTCAGCGCATGTTCGGTCTTGCTGTCCTTGGCGCGCATGCCCGCGAATTTCGTCATATCGCCATCAATCTGCTTTGCATTGGCATGCAGGGAAATCATCTTCTTGTCCATCTCCCCCATCAGCTTGTCCACCGAACGCAACGATGGTTGCATTCCCTTCAGCATCTTGTGGCGTTCTTCATAGGAACGGCGATATTCCGAGATCGTCTTGTCATGGATTTTCTGGATGGACTTGTTGATGTCTTCCAGCAGTTTGCGCGGAATATCGCCACCCGATTTGAGTTGCGATACCGATTCGAGCGCTGCCACCCATTCCGGTGGCGGAAGCGGGACTTCGCCGCATCTGCGGTAGTCGTCGTCAATTTTCGTCACCTCCTCCAGCAACTTGCGCTGCAGGACAGGAAACTCCTGCATATCCTTGCGAATGATGTTGCCGACGCGCTCGAATTCCCGGTCGATCATTGATGCCGCGCTCTCCCGGCTGTGCGCCAGCAACACTGCCTGGTTGCGCAATCGCAGATTGTCGGCACTGAGGAACAGCCAGCGTGAAATGAAACGGGTGGATTGTGTGACCAGATTGCATACCGAGTGGATCATCCCATGCATCGGTTTCCGGGCCGCATACAGAAACAGCATCACCAGTAACACCAGGGTCAAGATCGACAGCGCAGCGCTGTCGGGCCAAAACAGCCATGTATTCCGGTTTATCATTGCTTATCCCTCCAAATTTTTACCGGCATTTCAACACCGACACACCGGCATTTTGTTTGCCGGGAAGGAGCAGATGCGCTTCCCGAACGAAGAACACTTTGACCGTTCCACGCCATCGCGGCAATACCACTTATCCCATTAATTTACCGCTCGTTACCGCTATATACCGTTCATCACCCGAATAGCACCGTTCGTTCTTGCTGACTGACTGTTTTAAATCGAACAGGGCGGATATTTACCCCGGCAACCAACATTCGGCGGTTTGCTGGTCTGGTTGAATCATGATTCGGTATACGCCTGTCGAGAAGCCATGCAGCAGACGATTTGCCGCGAGTTTCGGGCAGCGCGCAACAAAATATCGGGGGAAGTTTCCCGGGGGAGGCTTGCCGTGTGACGGCAGGAACAAGCCAGACTGGGCGGGTTTATCTGGCCTTGAACCAACGACCGGGCAGCGCAATTATTCCTGCAAGTATTTTTTGCCCGAGCGATGAATTGCGCACCAGCGGGGATTGCTGGACTTGATACTGTTTAAGCAGCTGCGGTGATTGTTTGAATGCCAGGTAATGTGAAAGCGCGGCATACAGGTGTTTCTTGAGCAGATTCACCTTCACCGGTTTGTTCAGGAAGCGGTAAATCTGGGCCTGGTTGATCAGGTCGATCACCAGGTCCGAGTCTGATGCGGCAGTAAGGACGATGGTCAGTATCTGCGGATTTTCCTGCTTGAGCAGCTTGATCATGGCCGCCACATCTTCGTTACCCGACCCGACATCGGCGAGCACCACGGCAATTTCATGTTCCTGCATCAGCGCAATCGCGTCTTCCAGGTTGGCTGCATAATGTACCGGACACAGACCGTCTATCAGCCCTTTGGTAACCCGGAAAATCCCCTCGTCCTTGTCGATGACCAGGATGCCTATCTTGAGGTTGCGCGGCAGTGCGACCGGGGTGGACGGAATGTTGGCAAGTTCCAGGGAAATGGTCACCGCTTCCGCGACCGTCTGCTGCAATTCCTGGTTATTCCAGGGCTTGCTGATGAAACGGTAGACCTCGCCGTCATTGATCGAACCGACAATAGATGCCAGATCGGAATAGCCGGTAAGCAGGATGCGTACGGAGTTGGGAGAAATTTCGCGAGCCTGGCGCAACAATTCGACCCCGAGCATGATCGGCATGCGCTGGTCACTTATGATGACGTTGATCTTGTGGCGTTTGATGAAGTCGAGTGCCTGGTTCGGATTGGTGGTGGTAAATACGTGGTAGCGCATGCGAAACAGCGATTTCAGCCCGTTCAGGATGCGCTCTTCATCGTCGATCGCCAGAATACACGCCCTTCTGACGCTCTTGTCGAGGTCGAACTGGCTGTCATCGCTGTCGGCAAACAATCCTTCTGGCTCTTGTGCAGGCTCTGGAGCCGGTTGCTGCCGGGAATCCAGGCTACCGGTACGGGCGGAAGGTTGCGCGGCCGGCGGCATCGCAACCCGGGGGGTAATCATGCGCGCGGCATTGATCAGTCCGTTACCCGATGCAACGTTGGTTTGCACCGCCGGTTGGGTTGCAAACGGGCCGGTTGGTGATTCATTTCCCCCGTGGTTGGTGATGACCCCGGTTGCCTCCAGAAATGCATCGGAAAACTCGCGGGCGGTCTGGTAGCGTTTGGCGGGGTCCTTGGCCAGCGCTTTCATGACCACCTGGTCGATCAGCGGGGACAGCTGCGGTTTGATGCTGGAAGGAGTTGCGGGGAGTTCGTAAATCACCTGTTGCATCACGGTTGCACTATTGCCGACAAACGGTTTTTTGCCGGTCAGCAGTTCATAGGCTATCACGCCCACCGAATAGAGATCCGAGCGCGAATCGATCGACATGCCGATGAATTGCTCCGGCGACATGTAGTGAAGCGAGCCCAGCACATCGCCGAGCCGGGTCAGTTCGGACGATTCGGTGTGTGCAATGCCAAAATCGCAGATCTTGATACGCCCGTCGCTATTGATCAGGATATTGGACGGCTTGAGATCGCGGTGCACGATGCCCTCGGAATGGACATAGGCGAGCCCGTCGAGCATAGGCCTGATAATCTGGACGATCTCGGGCAGGCTGAAGCTTGCGCCATTCAACAGGTGGGCCTGTAACGATTTCCCGTTCACCAGTTCCATCACGATATAGGCAAGCTGTTCGTTCTCGCCATAGTCGTAGATCTGCACGATGCGCGGATGGACCAGCCTTCCAACTGTCTGTGCTTCGTGGCGGAAGCGGCTGATATATTGCTGCAGGTCAGCCCGATCCAGCGACGCCTTGACCACGGCCTTGATCGCGACCCAGCGCGAAATCTGCGGGTCGAAGCATTTGTAGACCGTCCCCATGGCACCCCTGCCCAGTTCGGCACGGACTTCGTATTTGCCGATTTTTTGCTGTTCAGACATCACGTTCGCTCAGGAGGCAAGCTTGGAATCGGCGGGCGGCTGCAACGGCAACCAGACCGTAAATTTTGTACCGCGTCCGACCTGGGTGTCGACATTGATGCTGCCGCCGTGATCCTTGACAATCTGGTAAGAAATTGAAAGTCCGAGGCCGGTACCTTTGCCGATTTCCTTGGTGGTGAAAAATGGGTCGAATATTTTCGGCAGCACATCGGGCGGGATGCCGCTGCCATTGTCGGCAACATCGACCGCAACGCCATTCTTTTCAAGCCGCGTGGTCAGGCTGATTTCGCCGTTCTGCGGCGGCAACACCTGGGCGGCGTTGGTGATCAGGTTCAGGAACACCTGGTTGATTTGCGACGGCGAGCAGGTGATCGGCGGCAATTCACTGAAATGCTTGCTGACCTTGATTGATTTAAGCAAATGCTTGGCAAGTCCCAATGTGCTGCTGAGTCCGTCGTTCACATTGAAACTGCTCACCTTGCTGCGATCAAGACGGCTGAAATCCTTCAGGTTGGTGACAATCTCCGCCACTTGCGTGGTGCCGTACAGTCCGTCCTTGACCAGACCGGTGAGTTCCCCCAACAAGGCGTGATGGCTGATTTCCCCGAGTTGCTCTGATACCAGCGCGTACTGCCGGTTCAAGTCATCCGGCTTGATGTCCGGGTCGTTGAGCAAGGCCAGCAGTTTCTCACAATTGCCGATTGCCACGATGATTTCCGGAAGGCGCTCATTCACCGCAGACAGGCTGTTGTTCACATAAGCAAGCGGGGTGTTTATTTCATGCGCCACACCGGCCACCATCTGGCCAAGTGATGACATCTTCTCGGACTGGATCAGCTGGACTTCGGATTCCTTGAGATGCCGCAACGCATCGGAAAGTTCGCTGGTGCGTTCCGTGACGCGGCGTTCCAGTGATTCATTTGCCGCCATGATGCTGATACCGAGATAACCAAGCCCAATCAGCAGTGCTGCGGCATAGGCGATCATATAAACCCGGAAGCGTTCCTTCTCGGTCAGTTTTGCTTCCAGTTCGCTGTTAAACGACATCAGCAGCCCACTTAGTTGGGGTCCGGAATTCAACTGCCCGATCCTGGTGAACAAAGCCTGCCTGATGGGCTCGGATTTGAGCATTTCCTGGGCAGCATCATACATTTGGTTGGCTGTGTTCTGTAAGGCCGTATCGGCACCGAACAGCGCCAGCATTTTTACCGCCGAGCTTTCGAGCGCATTGCGCTGCGCATCCTGTTCCAGCAAATAATAACCCGAAGCCGCCGAGGCGACCTGGTCGATGGCCTGGAGAAATTCCTTTTGGCGCGCTGCAGTCTTGGCAGATTTGCTTTCTGTCACGACCGGCTGACCCGCCAGGGAGACGATCTGGAGCAGCGCATTCTTGGCGTTATCGTTTACGGTGCGGTAACTTTCGACCAACTCGGCTTTCTCGTTGAATATTTTTGCTATCGGTCCGAGACTCTTGTCCAATGCCGGACTATCCACAAGTGGCATGGCATTTTGCAGCGCCCTGAGCGTACTTTTCGCTACCGGAGTGCGGTCCGGCAGCATACTCCGGCCGGGAACCATTTCCGAGTGCATGCGCAACACATCGTTATCCCAGCGTCCCTCGATTTCCTGCAATTGGCCCAACAACGCAACCACTGTATTGCGCTCAGAGAGGTTGACTGCCTCGGTTTTGTGATACAGAAAAACGAGCGCGGCAATCAGCCCGATCGTGACGATGGTAAACGACAGGTGACGTAGTGAGATCATGTGAAAGTGTGCCCGATGCGTGTTTCGAATTGATGTTTTGTTATAACACAAGCAGATGACATATAAACGAACGCTAACAAGAAAACTGCCAAACCGCAATATATCAGGTCATAATAATGCATATGCGCAGCCTGTTAACCAACCGGCCAATGATCTAAATGCAAGGGGCGAAAGGATTGAAAGCATGATGTCCGGACTCCCTCTGGTAAAAAACCTCCCGGCGGACCTGTTGTCCCAGCAGCAGTTGGTGGACGCCCTGTGCACGTCCGGATTATTCACCGACAAGCCCGGTGTTGAGGAGACGCACATCTCCTGGGTGCTGCTGACCGGACACGATGCGTACAAGATCAAGAAGGCAGTCAATCTCGGCTTCCTGGATTTCTCGACGCTGGAACTGCGCCATTTTTATTGCGGCGAAGAACTGCGCCTGAATCGCCGCCTTGCTCCCGACCTCTACCTTGACGTCGTGGCAATCGGCGGTACGCCTGAAGAACCCCTGCTGGGCCCTGTGCCAGTCAGGCAATCCGCCATAGAGTACGCGGTGCACATGCGGCGCTTTCCACAATCCCGCATGATGGATCGCATGCTGGCACGCGGACTGGTCTCCCCCGCCCACATCGACAAACTGGCGGAAGCCATTGCCGATTTTCACCAGGCGCTGCCACCGGCCGCAGCAGACTCACCGTATAGCGCGACAAGCGCAATCGAGCTGGCAGCAGAACAAAACTTCACGCCCCTGCAGCAGATGCTCGGTACGCCCGGAGACCTGGCGATGCTGATAGCCGTGCGCGAAGCAAGTGCGCTGGAGTTCGCCGCCAGCGAGCCGTTGTTCCGGCAGCGCGCGGCAGGTGGGTATGTGCGCGAGTGCCACGGCGACCTGCACCTCGGCAATATCGTGCTGCTGGACGATGTGCCCACCCCTTTCGACTGCATCGAGTTCAGCGCTGCATTGCGCTGGATCGATGTGATCAGCGAGATCAGTTTCACGGTCATGGATTTGCTGCGGCGCGGGCGGCCGCAGCTGGCGTGGCGCCTGCTCAACGCCTATCTGGAAATCACCGGCGACTTTTCCGGTGTCGGCGTGTTGCGCTTCTATCTCGGCTACCGCGCGATGGTGCGCGCCAAAATCGCCGCGATTCGCACCCGCCAGCGCGGCGCAAGAATTAAACGGGGCTTGAAATCCTGCCTCGGATACCTGCGCCTGGCACATAGCTGCCTGACCAGGCGGCGTCCCGCGCTGATTATCACCCACGGATTGCCGGGTTGCGGCAAGAGCACGGTGGCACAAATCGCGCTTGAGCGGCTGGGCGCGATCCGCATCCGCTCTGATGTCGAGCGCAAGCGGTTATTCGGTTTGGCGCCCCTGGCCGACAGCATGGCGCAGGCCGGGACCGACATCTATAGCCAGGCGGCGACACAACGCACCTATGCACGTTTGCAGGAATTGGCGCGCAGCATTCTGGCAGCAGGATTCCCCGTGATCGTCGATGCCGCGTTCATCCTCCGTTCCGAACGGGACAGATTCCGCGCGCTGGCACAGGAACTTGATGTACCGTTCGTTATCGCCAGCGTGCACAGCGACGCGATCTTGCTAGCGGAACGGCTGTCGCTACGCAGCAGACAACGCAACGATGCGTCAGAAGCCGACCTCACCGTATTGCAAAAGCTGCAGGGATTTCATGAGCCACTCAACAGCGAGGAACTGAATTCAGCCGTGAATTTTGTCAACGACGGCGATATAGCAGCGCTACAGACTGCGGATGAAGCATGGAAGTCGCTTGAGGGATATCTGCTTTGAAGGTTGGATTTCTGCTGCTTCCGCCTGCAAGGTGAAGGGAACCGGGAATACCTCGCCGCAAAAAAGTAGCCGCCACTGCTGCGCTTGGCGCTGTGCTGCCTCGTCGGCCTGGCGCGCGGCCAGATGAAATTTGCACTGACCGTGTTCGGCATCGCGTTCCATAAATACCGGTTTGATGTAACGCAAATCGGTGGCGTGCCCCGTTCAGACCAGAGATAGCGCAGGCACAACAGCCCGCGCCCATGACAGTCTCCTTTCAATCCACCGATATCGGAACCTTGGGAGATGGCAAGTCCACCGTCGGGGTAGGCGAAATCTCCTTGTCGTTTTCCACCGTGAACGGGGGTTTCGCCTTGTAAAATAATAGCATCGCAGTCATGCTGCTTGGATAAGTGCGAAGCGCGACGTTATATTTCTGGGCGGCCTGAATGTAGCTGTCGCGTGCCACGGTGAAGCGATTCTCAATTTCCATAAGTTGGTCCTGAAGGTCGCGGAAATTCTGGTCGGTGCGCAATTTTGGATAATTTTCCGTCACCACCAGCAAGCGGATCAATGCGGATGTCAAATGGCCCTCGGCAGCCTGGAGTTTGGCGAACGCTACAGGGTCGTTGAACAGTTCGGGTGTGGCATGGATACTGCCGGCCTTGGCGCTCGCCTCGGTGACATCTTGTATCGCGCTCTTTTCCTCGGCGGCATAAACATTGACGATATTGACCAGTTTGGGAATCAGGTCGGCGCGCCGCTGGTACTGATTCAGCACTTCCGTCCAACTCTCCTTGATCTGTTTGTCTGTGGTTTGGAATGTGTTATAGCCGCAGCCGCTCAACAATGACGCCAGTAAAACCATCCACAAGATACGCATTGTCCATTCCTCCGATTGAATACCGATAATTTAAAAAAGCAATAGTACTAAACAGCTTGCCCCGCCGCGTAACCTGATGCCCACGCCCACTGGAAATTATAGCCTCCCAGCCACCCGGTGACATCCACCACCTCACCGATGAAATACAGGCCGGGAACCCCAATGCATTCCATGGTCTTGGATGACAAGGCACGCGTGTCGATCCCGCCGCAAGTCACTTCAGCCTTGCCATATCCGGCTGTGCCGGACGGAATGACCTGCCAGTCATGCAATTGCGCGGCGATAAGCTTGCGCTCTTTGTCGTTATATTGGTTGAGCGGTTTATTCTCCAGCTTGTGGTGTGCGGCCAGCTCAGCACACCACACTTCCGAAAAACTCTTCGGAAACCACTGGATCAGGTAATTGCTCAGCAGTTTCTTGCTGGCCTTCTGCTCGGTAAGCAAGGCCTGCATATCCAGATCCGGCAGCAAGTTGATGTGCAGCGCTTCACCGTGCTGCCAATACGAAGAAATCTGCAAAATGGCCGGGCCGCTCAGGCCGCGATGGGTGACCAGCAGGTTTTCCCGGAACGATTGCTTGCCGAAACTCACCACCGTATCCAGCGAGACGCCGGTCAGGTCGGCATAGGGCTTCCAGTCGTCCGGTGCAAAAGTCAGCGGCACCAGCCCGGGCTTTAGCTTGGTAATGGGTATGCCAAACTGTTCGGCGACATGATAACCATACGGAGTCGCGCCGATCTTGGGAATGGACAGGCCGCCGGTGGCAATCACCAGCGATGCGGAGTTGAATTCCTCGCGTGAGGTGCTGACATGGAAACGGTGCCCACGCTGCTTAGTCTCGCCGTTTTCAGGTTCGGGAGAATAATTGATCTCGCTCACCTCGCAGCTCATGAAACGTTTCACGCCCGCCGCCTCGCATTCACCTCTAAGCATCGCGATCACCGCTTCCGACTCGTCGTCGCAGAACAATTGGCCGAGTGTCTTCTCGTGGAAACCGATATTGTGCTTTTTCAGCAGCTCGATGAAATCCTGCGGCGTGTAGCGCGCCAGCGCCGAGCGGCAAAAGGCCGGGTTGGCGGAAATGAAATTTTCCGGCCGGGTGTTGATGTTGGTGAAGTTGCAGCGCCCTCCGCCGGAGATGCGAATTTTCTCCGCTAGCTTTTTGGCATGGTCGAGCAGTACCACGGACCGGCCGCGCTGTCCGGCTTGCAGGGCGCACATCATGCCCGCCGCGCCGGAGCCGATAATAATGACATCTGTTTTCATATTTTTTCCGTAAAGCTCATAACGAGCATTGGTTAATGAGCGTATTTTTTGACGAAAGCCGATACTGCATCGCGGTATTCTATCCAGCCTATCGTCGCGCTGTTGCCGTGTTCGCCGCCCTTGATCAAGGTGAGCGTTTTTGGCTGCGGCGCTGCATCATAGAGCTGTTGTGACATCCGGGCCGGAACTTGTTTGTCCCAGGTGCCGTGGATCAGCAGCACGGGAATTTTCAACCGGGATATTTTTTTCAGTGAGTCGAAGCGCTGGTTCAGCAGCAAACGCACCGGCAAATAGGGATAATCGAGCTCACCCATCGCCACCATCGAGGTAAAAGTGCTTTCAGTGATAAGTCCTGCCGCTTCGGGATGATGCACCGCCAGATCGATCGCAATTGCCCCGCCCAGTGAATGCCCATAAATAAAAGCTTGCCGGGGTTTCACGCCGCGCACCTTGATCAGATACTGCCAGGCTGCTTCGGCATCCTGATACACCTTGGCCTCGCTGGGCTTGCCGCCGCCGCTACTGCCATAGCCGCGATAATCCGATACCAGCACGTTATAACCAAGCGTGTGCAGGTACAGCGCATGTTCCGGATGATCGGCGATGTTGCGGTCATTGCCGTGCAGATAAAGAAAGGTCGGCGCATTGGCATGTGTGGCGGGAATCCACCAGGCTTGCAACTCACCCTTGTCCGCCCCGCTGCCCACCGGGATGCGCAATTCATCGAACTTCATGCCCAATCGATCCGGCGTGGTTTGCAGCTGCGCTTGCGGTTCGAAAATATGCTCGCGCTGTGTCGCCCACATATAGGCGCAAGCGGCCGCATACAGCAGCACAATGGCAGCCACGCTGATCGAGATGCGGCGCGTCCAGCTGCTGGTCAAGCTGTCCCCTCCATACTTTTCCACAAACACGCGCCCTTGCTGGCTTTGTCTATGTCGGTGAGTTGCTGTTCGTGCTCGGCCAATTCCTCGGTGCTGGGCTGCAACACACTCAACTTGGGGCGTGCCGCGTCGGTGCTCAACACGGCAGGTTTGCGCACCATGGGCAGATCGTCCCCGAGCAGGCTTTCCTGTCCGCGCGTCATCGCGAAATACACTTCGGCAAGCAGCTCGGTATCGAGCAACGCGCCGTGCAGGCTGCGATGCGCGTTGTCTATTTCATAACGGCCGCATAGCGCATCCAGACTGTTCTTTTTCCCGGGATGCATTTCGCGAGCCATCCTGAGCGTATCCTTAACTTCGTTCTGCAGCGGAGGCAGACCGATCAGGCCCAGCTCGTGATTAAGGAACCCCATATCAAACGGCGCATTGTGGATGATCAGTTCGGCACCCTGAATGAACTCGAGAAAGCTTGCCGCAATGTCGGCGAACTTCGCCTCGTTCTGCAGACGCTCATAAGTCAAACCGTGCACCGCCACCGCGCCCGCCTCGATCTCGCGTTCGGGATTGAGATAGCGATGGAAACGGCGCAGCGACACCTTGCGCCCGTCCAGCTCGATCGCCGCCAGTTCGATGATGCGATGCCCCTGCCTGGGATCCAGGCCGGTGGTTTCGGTATCCAGCACGATCTTACGCATGGTTTTCTCCCCCCGCAGGAAGGCCGGCCACGAGCTTTTCGGAAATCATTTCCACGCCGCGATTCGCCAATTCATCGGCGCGCTCGTTGCCGCTGTGTCCGGCATGTCCCTTGACCCATATCCATTCGATCTTGTGTTGCGTCGCCAGCGCATCCAGCCTGCGCCACAGGTCTTCGTTCTTGACCGGTTTCTTGTCGGCAGTCTTCCAGCCGCGCAGTTTCCAGTTGTGTATCCAGGTACTGATGCCCTGCTGCACATATTTCGAGTCGGTATGCAGCCGCACATGGCAATGCCGCGTCAAGGCTTCCAGCGCGGCAATCGCGCCCATCAGCTCCATGCGGTTGTTGGTGGTGTGCGCTTCGCCGCCGAACAGCTCGCGTTCATTGCCTTTGCTGCGCAGCAGCGCGCCCCATCCGCCCACGCCGGGATTGCCCTTGCATGCGCCATCGGTAAAAACTTCAATCGGTTCATTGCTCATTGCGGTTCTGTCTCGTTACGCTGTGTGATCTTGTTGTTCAACTTCGGTGCGACCGGCAACAACTTGCCCACCAGCCCCTCTTTCCACTTCGGCTTGATCAGCCGCATGCCGTGCACGCGCTTTATCGCATGCACAAAATACACCCCGCCGCTCACCGCCCACCAGCGGTCGCCGGCCCTTTCCATGAAAGAGAAGCGTTCCAGCCATTTACTCTGGTGAAACGGCGGTGCATAAGCTGCAAAACGGGCTCCCGCCACCTCGAAGCCCAGCAATGCCAGCCAATCCCTGATGCGATGCAGCGCGATGAATTGGCCTTGCCAAGGGTAACCCTGCCGCCTGCCCAGTGCGCGATGCAATCCCCACAAGCTGTGCGGATTGAAACCGCTGATGATCAGATTGCCTTCCGGCCTCAGCACCCGGGCCGCCTCGCGCAATATCTGGTGCGGGTATGCGGCGAATTCCAGCGTGTGCGGCAACACCACCAGATCCATGCAGTCGCTGTCGAACGGCAGTTCGGTACAAATCAGGCGCACCTCCGACACGTTATTGGGGGAACTACCGGCCACTCGACCAGACAAGTCAACGACACCCGCCAAGTCGCCGGTTATGGCGGAATCAGCCGATTGCGGGAGGGGGTGCGATGCGGGGGCTCCCGAACCTGAAGACTCCGCCACCGTGTGTCGTATCCGCACCGCGTTCCCAGCCTGGCTAGCCCCGCTGATATGCAAAGGTATTCGGCTGCTATGCAGAAAATCATGTTCGGGCAAGCCCAATTGCAACGCGTTGTAGCCGAACATATCGCTTAGTGTGCGATCGAAATGAGCTTGCTCACGCGCCAGCACATAGCCACCCTGCGGAGTGGCAAACCATTCGCTCAAACTTTTTGCAGTTGGCTTACAATTAGGCATCGTTCGACTTCCATTAACTCCATGTTCGACATCACCGCCATTCCCGCCCTGCAGGACAACTATATCTGGGCCATACACGATGACCGGCATGCTGTCGTGGTCGACCCCGGCGATGCGACCCCGGTTCTGGCCTTCCTCGATGCGCAGGGACTGCTGCTGGATGCGATCCTGTGTACCCACCGCCACCACGACCACACCGGCGGCATCGCAGAATTGCGCGAAGTATACAACGTGCCGGTGTATGGGCGGCGACATCCGAACAATTTGCACATCACCGATGAACTGCGCGAGGGCGACAAACTAAAGCTGGAAGGGCTTGGCGCCCAGTTCGACATCATCGAAATTCCCGGGCACGTCGACGATCACATCGCGTTTATCGGGCCGGGAATCGTATTTTGCGGAGACGTGCTGTTCGGTGCGGGCTGCGGCAGGAATTTCGAGGGAACCCCGGCGCAACTGCACCATTCCCTGCAGCGCCTCGCACAGCTTCCCGACACGACCCGCGTATACTGCGCCCACGAATATACCGCCGCCAACCTGCGCTTTGCGCTGGCATGCGAACCGGATAACCCCGCCGTGAAGCAGCGCATCGCCACCACCCAACAGCTGCGCGCGGCAAACCAGATCACCCTGCCTTCCACCATCGCGCTGGAAAAAGCCACCAACCCGTTTCTGCGCTGCACCCAGCCGGAAATCATCCGTACCCTGCAACAGCGCGGCCTGACCGACACCAGTGAGCGTGGTGTCAGTGAACTGGGCATATTCACTGCCATGCGCGAGTGGAAAAATCATTTCTGATTGCGGCAAGAGGCGTTCTGGGATATTCTGCGCGCCCTTCGGAGAGGTGGATGAGTGGTTTAAGTCGCACGCCTGGAAAGCGTGTTTGGGATAATATCCCAACGGGGGTTCGAATCCCCCCTTCTCCGCCAAATCAATAAGTTACGATTGCTTGCCGATGCTTTAGGTGGCTTTCGCTGACCGCCGTTTACTCAAGATTGCCTGATTCACTACGCCAAAATTACGCCAAAACCCTCTGGTATTGTCGGGAATAATCGAAAAAGACCGTTCCAGCAGCAAGCCAAAGTCATTAAAAGTTAAGCAAGCACTGTCGCATTAGGCCACAAGCCGATTGGCTGAAAAACTTGCTCTGCACGAATTAATGAAAGTGACGGGACATAAAGACACGAAGATGTTAGCGAGGTGCTACCATCCTCGCGCCGAGGATCTCGCAAGGAAGTTGGGGTAAGCATGGAGGTTTTGTTCAAGTTGCTGGATGTATTGCTGGGTGGGTTGCTGCAGAAGTGGCGGTCACGCAGGGAACGCTCGTTAAAGCTTGAAGAGCTAAAGCGGAACATCCTTTACCTAAGCATCAATAATAATCTTCCCGTTGAGCTCCACAAGTTGCGGGAATTCTTCATTCAGAATGGGCTCGTTGAAAAGCAAAGCTTCAAAGAGTTTTTTGGCCGCTGGCTTTCTCAACCATTCATTGAAGAGGGACATGCTGTTCTAGTACCAGGTCATTTCTCAAATGAACGTATCGCGAAGTTACACCAAGAGCTTGTGGCACTGCGGCTTTAATATGTCCGTTGATCTGGTCAGAATGCGCTTCTCCGGTTGGCATCATTTTTTAAAATCTTGGCTTGGGCATATCAGGCATTTTGATCGCTGCTGTTATTTTAGCGCCGACCGAAGGTAAATTTGACACCAGTCTTGCCATGCCACCCTTCATTCGTTTGCTCCAACCGCTTCCGCGAAGCATTGTTTCATTCCATGCATCCCTCAGTGACACTGGATTATTATCAACATAAAAATCCATTATTGCAGCCGCCTGCCGAATATCTTTATCTGACTTCGGGTTAGATACTCCACGCTCTATAGCTACAATCAGTTTGTGGATAGCAAAAAAAACAGGATTGGGTATATTAACTGCGACAGCATCTTTTCCGCTGGATGGTATAACCAATGCGCGATCAACGGAACTCAATGATAATTCCATAAATTTTAAAGGCTGCAATGAAATGTTCAGATCCTTGATGAATACCGGCTCAAGTGACAGACCTGTCACAGTTGTCAGAAAATCGATGCGTTCATCTTTTGATTCCGGATTGACATAACTTGCCGCATGCTTACCATTAAAGGCACTCATCGGGATAAATCCCATTTCCAGCGATGAGATGGCATCATGCAGATCAGGCTTTAAGCTGGTTGGCAAGACAATAGCAATTGATTTTCCGGCATGAGCAAAATCGACATCTTTTGTTTGACCCCCCTCTGCCCACCTTACGCCAAGCAGGTTTCCAATCGCAATGAAAGCATGCGTGCCGGCCAAAACACCACCGGCGGCAAAAAAACCATAGTCGGCAATTTTTTTAATGATCTTGTATTGTTTATTGTCGGTTGCCACATAGCCTGACTTGATCATTTCTAAGACCAATTCTTTAACATGATCATTGTTGCTCTGCAACCGCTTGGCTGAAATAAGTTTTCTAATATGGTCTGAATCTGCGCCGACATAAATTTGCCTTAAAGAGCTATCAATATCTGTATATTGATAATACCAATACTCTCGCCCCTTAATTACTTTGCTCGCAAAAGATCCCGAAAGGTTTCCAATATTACGCATGATTGCGTCAGATTGAACGCTGTCCAGCACTTCGGCAAAGCGAGCGCGATCAGTTGTATTTCCAATCATTGTATACATGATCAACCTTGCCAAAATTTACAGAAATTAGTATAACTTTTTGATTGTTGAAAATCAATAATAATTAAAACAATATGTTGTATGCATTAAAACTTGAAAAATTAGTATAACTTTTCTTGTCGCCCGCCCTGTCACCTCAGCTTTCCGCCAACAAAGGATACCAAAATGCTGGCGCGGTATTACCACCCACGAATCGAGGACTTAGGGGCTGGGGTGAGCCGATAATCTGGCATCGGCGTGTTGCTCTTGCCCACATCGAACGGCGCCTTAATGCCGAAAAGTGACACCATAAACCCCGATGCCTCCGCACTGTTCCTATGATCGGAATCTTGGGCTATCATCGTCGTCCGTTTTCTCTTCTACGTTTTCGGCATGATCTAAACGGTCAATTTGCCCTTCTGATTCAAACAAGTTAAGGTAGCCCACAAACTTGAAGAGCCTGTTTCGCTTTTGGCCTGTTACTTCAGCCACACAACCATCCTTTGCAAGGTTCTGTAATGCGGTTGACGCAGTAACGTAGGTACAATTCAGCAGTCGCTCTGCTGTTCGGATGTCCATAATCGGATGCTCGAACAGCAGGTCAATCAATGCCAACTCGTTCCTCCCAAAAGCCCGCGCTTTGATCATCGTATTCTCACGGAATTCGACAATTCGCTGAGCTGTAATGGCTGCTTCGTTGCTAACTTGCGCAATTCCGGTCAGGAAGAATTTGATCCACCCCTCCCAATTGCCGTTCTTTCGAACGTCCATGAGCCGGTCATAATACTCTGTCCTGTTTTCCTTCAAAAAAAGGCTAATGTAGAGCAACGGCTGCTTGAGCACGCTTCGCTCATGAAGGAGCAATGAGACCATCAATCGCCCAATCCGCCCGTTACCATCAAGGAAGGGGTGTACGGTCTCGAATTGAGCATGGATGAGCGCACATTGAACAGTCAGCGGCATGCTCGTCCTGTCGTGTAAAAACAACTCAAGGTTTGCCAGCGATTCCATCATGTCAGGCACAGGCGGCGGGACAAAGGTTGCAGTAGCCAAAGTACAACCTTGTGGCCCTATCCAGTTTTGGGTGCGGCGAAATTCACCTGGATCTTTATTCTCACCTCGCACACCATGAAGCAGGTGGCCGTGGATTTCGCGTATGAGGCGTAAAGAAAGCGGTAGAGTTTCGAGGCGCTCAATACCATAATTCATGGCATTCACGTAATTGACAACCTCACTAATAGCCTTGGTGCGCACTCCCTCGTCATCTCTTTCGTGTTGCAACACTTCGTCAAGCGTGCATTGAATTCCCTCGATTTGCGAGCTAAGCACCGCCTCCTTCTTGACATACATCGCCACAAAAAGATCGGGGTTGGGCAGCAAAGATGCGATGCCAGATAGTTGCCCCAACGCAAGATCGGCCTCAGATAGAACCCTTATCATCTCGGCATCGAATAAAATTGGCGGATTAGGCGGCAGGGGTGCTGGCACATAGGCAAGATACCCGGTGCCTTGCGGAACCGTCTTGCCAGCTCTTGAATTAAAGGGTTTCATAATTTAGCGCCTCCCTTACTATCGTTATTATAATAATAACAAATAATTTATAATAAGCAAGGACTGTAGCGTCCGCTATTTAAAAGCTCTAAGGTCCCAAAGTCATCTAACCCGATAATCTGGCATCGGCGTTACTCACGACGTGGCATGCGCGCGCCGCGCACGTTGATGGTTTGGGCGGTGTGCACGGTATTCCACCCCCTCTTGCCTCGCCCCCGAGCGGGGACGGTGCGCTGTCTGCCAGAGCAATGGCATCTCAACTTTCCGGTGGAATTCCGGCGGAATTTGAATCGAGATGGAATGATTTCTTTCGATCAACTCCGCGCGGCAGCGTGGATGGATGCGATGGCGATAGTTCTCAAGGACGGAACGGTGATACCGCCGGCACTTCATCCATTTGTCTGCGCACGGATGCGCCGATGAAGTCGGCAAACGGCTCGATATTGCCATTCACGCTGGCCTGTTCAAGCGAGGCCATGTAGCTGTCTCGATCATCAACATGGATGACCGTCCACGGGTATCCTCCGGACGCGAGCATTGAATTCATCAGGAACCGCGCCATGCGCCCGTTGCCATCCCCATAAGGGTGTATATAGGCGAAGACAAAATGGCCGAGCACTGCGCGGACTGCCGGCTCCGGCTCCTTCGAGATCAGGTCGAAAAAGACCGGCATGGCAACTCTTACAGATTCATAGGATGGCGGCACATGCCGCGCATAGCGAATGAATACCGGCCAGGAGCGATAGCCGGCAAGATGTTTGGGTTCAAGGATGCCACTCATGACGGAAGGCTCGAAGAGTTTCCGGTACCAGTCATGATGATCGTGCCGAATCACTTCTCCAGGCTCTTTCCGTCGCAAGATGCTCGACACACTCTTGCGAACCTCAATGAACGCCTGATGGTAGCCTTTGGCTGCCAGCGCGTTGCGATCATTCCTGTCTTCGCTGTTCTCTTCAGGATTCCATTGACCGGACGCGATCCTGGCGATCAGGGCTTCTGTCACACGATACCCCTCGATAGACAACGAATGATAGGCATCTTCCACATGACGGTCATTGACGTCCGCGATGTAGGACTCGATGTCATCAGGCAATCCGGGTGCCGGCGGTAATGCACGGATCACTGCCTCCCGCATCGATTCCCACATCAGTCGGATACGGATCGCGCAAGGTGATTCCGCGCGCGACAGAGTCGGCAAGGATGCCGGCGGAACCTGAAAAGGATCGTTCTCGGTGACCGTATAACCGGCACCACGCATAGTTCTGATGATACGGTCACCCTCATTGGCGCGCCCGATCGCGCGCATTGCGCCAGCGATCCGTCCGGCGACGACTGAGTTGCCACCTTCGAGTATCTTGGCCAGGATCTCTGACGCATCCGATATCTGCGATAACGCAATCTGCGCATCGATCGGATTCGTCGTGAAGAAGGTCGGCGACACACGCACCAGCGATGCCGACAACGAGAGCAGACGAATCCCGTCCTTGACGACAATATCAGCACCCGAGGCAAAGTCCTTTGAACGGTAATCAAAAAGACCTGTCTCGAATTTAAGTGTGAGATTGTTGTTCGATCCGGTCTTGGTATGGACCATCAACTGGCGAGGGATCGTTGTGTTGCCGGCGTACCTTTGTAGCGACGCTTCGGGCGACAGATACCAGTCATTGCCGAACCGGACGTTGCAGTATGCGGTGACGAATTCAAAGAAGGACGCATACCATGCGGTCGATTCACCCGCTTTATCTGCCGGATTGGAAACGATATACCAACCCTTGACTACTTCTTTCATGAAGCCTGCAGCAACCAGTCGATCACGATGAACACGACTGAAGTCTCCGCTCTGAAATACATGCAGACCCCGATCCTGTGCGCTTTTCAGGAGTTTCAGCGACTCAGCCAGCTTTTCATTTGGGGCAGCCATAATAGACCTCGGCAAGTTTATTATGCATTACTATAGCACGTCTATCGCGCTTTACAATAGCACGTTTAATCAGCTTCACAATGGGAAGTCTATTGTGCTTCGCCCAAGAGAGAAAGACCCTGTCTTAGGCCTTTGGCTTGCTACCGTAACCTTATTGGTTTCCAAGTCGATTCCTGTCAAACGAAATTCCCAGCAGCTTGGCCGCCTGTGCTGTAATTGGCCCATCGAAGATGCCACCGTGCGACGGGATAAAGTCTTTCTGACATTTGGCGCGACCGTCTCCTTCGGGCGAAACTGGCCTGTCACACCATTTCAATCTGTCCATAAAGTGATTGAAGGTAATTGTGTTTTCGGTGAGAATCAAAAGCATCTCACGTAACGACAACCAGCATGAACCGTTCTGACCTGATCACACACCTAGCCGAGCTACACCCACAGCTTTTCGCCAAAGATGCCGAAAGCGTAGTCAAGGTAATTCTGGATGCGCTGTCCAACACGCTATCAAAAGGTGGGCGTGTCGAAATACGTGGCTTTGGTAGCTTTGGATTGAATTACCGACCACCACGTCAGGGGCGTAATCCAAAAACTGGTGGCAAGGTAAAAGTGCCCGCGAAATATGTGCCGCACTTCAAAGCTGGTAAGGAGCTTAGGGAGCGTGTAATCGAAGGTGATTAACCCTCTTACAACGGTCATTAATAGGAAAGTTTTACCGCTGTGTGACATGAACAGACCGTCAGTAGAATCGCTACGACCTTCCTCTCATCGGCCATTGCTGTCGGTGGTGTTTCGCTCCAGCTCGGTCGGCTATGCTGTCCTTACCTGCCGTTGATCGCAAACACGCTTTGAGCGTCAGCTATCCAGTTCGACGGATGCGTACTCCCGACACCTATGTATAGATCTCAACTAGGCGTAGATCGTACTGGCCAGATTATTTTGATGCAGGCACAGCACGGTCTTTGGCGAGATCGGTCAGCGTATATCTAGACATAGTTTCCGCAGTAGA
>Ga0307375_10002414_pt1 | contig 19135 bp, 14 predicted proteins | sample TR1MG_FD_202531 | JGI IMG/M metagenome (GOLD analysis project Ga0307375, IMG submission 202531) | Soil microbial communities from Risofladan, Vaasa, Finland - TR-1 | ecosystem: Environmental > Terrestrial > Soil > Coastal area > Acid sulfate soil | place: Finland: Risofladan, Vaasa | collected...
ACGTTGAGGCCTTTGCCTGGCTGCGCAAGCTTTCGCGCTCGAAGTTCGACCAGGACTGCGTCGACGCGCTGCTGTACAACGCACAGAAGGTGAAGGAGATCCAGGCGCAGTTCCGCGACCCCGGGGCAAAGCCATCGCCCGGTGCCGCGCGCTGAACGATCCGGCAAAGCGCAGCCGCGTCGTCGACGGCGTGCCAGGCGACGGGATCAGCGCCGGGAGCGACGCCCGGCATCGCGATCGACCGGCGAAAGAGCGAGGTGGAGGGCCTTGACGACGTCTCGCTCCTACCCGGTGATTCTTCACCCCGCGATTCGTCTGATAGTCCTGTGGCAGTCTCCTGCTTCGCTTTGCAGCCTCCCCCATGCGATAGTGATAGTTATGGCTCCTTTGCTGCATCGCAGTGTTTTGAGTTTTAGAGCGACGATTTTACATGCGGCAACTTAACCCCACGCAGCTGATGTGGACGATCAGAATATTCTATTGCATTGCAGCATTATTGTTGTATTATTCGTTTGCGGGGTTTCTCCTCCTCCTCCTTTGGAATCCCGACTTAAGCCGGTGCCGCTGCCAAAAGCGGCACCGGCTTTTTTTTGAATTGCTCCGGCCTGGCTTCCCCCAGCCTAAACCGGACTAGCCGGAACCAAGCAAAGTGCCTTCGGTGGGGGAAAAGCCTTTATCCCACGAACAAGGGGGGATGCATCCCCCCTTGTCCCTCAAGGGGACTTCCTTCGGGGCGTTGATCCCCCCGCGCACGCGTCCTCGCCATTTATCAAAATCTTTGCCATTTCCGTCAACTCTTGACTGATAAGAGACCAATGCCCTGCCTCCTTGTCACAGAACGTACACCCCTCACGCCGTCTCCGGCCCCAGTGAGCGCGCAGTGCCTTTTATTTCGCGTCCGAATCCGGCTGTCATCGGGGTAATATAGGCGCCATTCCTCACACCGGATCGAGGCGGCTATGAAAAAACTGGGGCTTGGGCTGGGCTTGGTCCTGGCATTGATCGCGATCGGCGCTTATTATTTTTGGTCGCGGCAGGCGCCGCCGCAATTGCCACCCCCGATCCCGGTCGTTTCGCCGCCCCCCGTCGCGCCGCCGCCCGCCGTGACTGCGCCGCCAAAACCGGCGATCAGCTATCCCGTCCCTTTACCGCCCGGGATGACCGTATTGCCGCCGCCGGGTCAGGCCGGCGATTTCGTCAAGAACCATATCACGGAGCTCCTCGGTGCCAAGAACGTCAAGACCTACCTCCAGCTTGACGAATTTGCGCGCCGGGTTGTGGCAACGGTGGACAATCTTGGCCGCTCGCTCGCACCACCGCGGATGTGGCCGATCAATCCGACTCCCGGGCGCTTCACTGTCGAGACCGGAAGCGACGGGACCGTCATCGGCGCGAAGAACCAAGCGCGCTACGCGCCCTTCGTCGCATTCGTCGATTCGGTGGACGCCGGCCGCGCCGTTGCGCTGTACAAGCTGCTCTATCCGCTGTTCCAGCACGCCTACGAAGACCTCGGCTATCCGCGACAGTACTTCAACGATCGCCTGGTTGCGGTGATCGACCTGCTGCTCGAGACGCCCGAGCCGTCCGGCCCGCTGAAGGTCGAGCTGCCCACGATCCACGGACCGATCAAACCGACCCATCCCTGGCTCCTCTACCGCTTCTCCGATCCCGCTCTTGAGGGTCTGACGAGCGGGCAGAAGATCCTTCTGCGCACGGGGCCGGAGAACGAGCAGCGGCTGAAGTCGAAACTCCGCGAGATTCGCAAGCTCATTGCGGGGGACAAGCCGAGCCGCTGAGATTCGCCGCATTCTTCGAGCATGCGGCCGATGCGCTAAAGAGGTACCACGATCAATCGAATCTACCGACGCGCCGGCCGTTTTTGACTTTTTGCCATGGGATCTAAGCCGGCTCGGCGTAGAGTTCGGCCATCACCTCGCGCAGCCAGCGATTGGCCGGGTCCTGGTCAAAGCGCTGGTGCCAGTGCAGCCTCACTTCGAAGCTTGGCACGTCCACCGGGAGCTTGAGCACTTTGAACTTGCCCAGCCGCGCGAATACGGCCGCGACGCGCGAGGGCAAGGTGACGATCAGATCGGTGCGGTCGAGAATCATCGGCACCACCAGGAAATCCGGCACGCGCGCGGCGATGCGCCCGTCCAGGCCTTGCTTGATGAAGGTCTCTTCGATCACCTGGTGGCCGGTGCCGGCGTAGGACACGAGCACATGCGCGGCTGCGCGGAACTGCTTCGCGCCGATCGTCGCGCCGGTGAGCGGATGATCGGCGCGCATCATGCACACGTAATGCTCGCGAAACAGCGGCTGCTGGAACACGCCCGTGGTGAGCCCGGGCAGAAAGCCGACAGCGAGGTCGATGTCGCCCGCCTCCAAGGCCGCGTGCACGTCTTTGATCGGAAGCCGCACCACTTCTATCTTGACGCCCGGCGCATCGCGCTTGACGCGCTCGAGCAGGCCGGGCAGAAACACCATTTCGCCGATGTCCGTCATGGACAAGCTAAACGTGTTGGCGGAGCTCTTTGGGTCGAACCCGGCGTGCTGCTGCAGTGCGCCCTGAATCAGCCGCAAGGCTTCGCGCACCGGCGGCGCCAGCTGCTGCGCGAAGGGCGTGGGGCGCATGCCGCGCGGCGTGCGCACGAACAGCGGATCACCGAACAGCTCCCGCAGGCGCGCGAGCGCATTGCTCATCGCCGGCTGCGACAGCCCGATACGAGCGCCGGCGACCGTGACGCTCCCTGCGGTGGCGATCGCGTCGAACGCGCGCAACAGGTTCAGATCGAGGTCCATCACATTCATATGGAGAATGTATATCATATCCTTCATCAATTTGACAAATGCCGGCCGCGCGCCTAATCTCGTTCGCACATCTGCTTGCCGGGCACCTGCCGACGCAAGCCCAGGAGGAGGAAGCATGTACGAGATTCGCATCCACGGTCGCGGCGGCCAAGGCGCAGTGCTGGCGGGCGGCATCCTCGCTACCGCCCTGGTGCTGGAGGGCAAGTACGTCGTCGCCGTGCCCTCTTTCGGTTTCGAGCGCCGCGGCGCGCCGGTGGCGAGTTACCTGCGCTTCGACGAGCGCGAGATCCGCCAGATGACCAATATCTATCACCCCGACTGCGTGCTGTGCATCGACCCGACGGTGGCGCGCGCGGTGAACGTGTTCGAAGGCATCAAGGACGGCGCGGTGCTGGTGCAGACCACGGCGAAGCCGCTGGGCGAAATCCAACTGCCGCCGCAGATCGCGACGGTCGGCCTGTGCGACGCGGTTTCGATCGCGCTCGACATTTTCAAGCGCTCGATCACCAACACCATCATGCTCGGCGCGTTCGCGCGCACCACTGGCCTCGTTTCGCTGGAATCGCTGCAGGCGGCGATACAGAAGTCGGACTTCCGCGATGCCGGGCTGAAGCAGAACATGGCGGCGCTGGAACGCGGCTACGAAGCGACACAGGTACACCACATCGAACGAGCCAAGGCCGCATAGGCGGGGAGTTGGAAATATGAGGCAGCAAGCCTACAAAATGTTCGACGCGTCGACGATCCCGGACGATCTGTGCCCGATCGCGACCAAGCCCACACCGATGCTGCCGGGGGATTGGCGCAGCATGCGCCCGGTGGTCGACCGCGCCAAGTGCGTAAAGTGCGCAGTGTGCTGGCTCTACTGCCCGGTGCAGTGCGTGGTGGAGAAGGCGGCATGGTTCGATTTCAACCTGAAAACCTGCAAGGGCTGCGGCATCTGCGCCACCGAATGCCCGCAGCGGGCGATCGAGATGATAGAGGAGGCCGCCTGATGTCTGCCGTGCTTGCTCCCAAACCCGTCCAGGCCGAAGCGAAGATCGTCGTCTGCGACGGCAACGAAGCGGCCGCCTGGGCGGTGTCGCTCGCGAATGTGGACATGGTCGCGGTGTATCCGATCACGCCGCAGTCCTCGCTGGTCGAATATCTGGCGAAATTCATCGCCGACGGACGCCTTAATGCCGAAATCGTCGACGTCGAAGGCGAGCATTCGGTGCTGTCGGTGCTGCAGGGCGCCTGCCTCGCCGGGGCGCGCACCTACACCGCCAGCTGTGGGCCGGGCCTTGCGTTCATGTTCGAGCCCTATATGCGCACGCCGGGCATGCGGTTGCCGCTGGTGATGACCATCGTCACGCGCGACACGCTCACGCCGCAAAGCGTCTGGGGTGGGCACCAGGACGCGATGTCGGTGCGCGAAGTAGGCTGGGGGCAGATGTACTGCGAGTCGGTGCAGGAAGTGCTGGACACCACCATCATGGCCTACAAGATAGCCGAGCATCACGACGTGATGCTGCCGGTGAACGTCTGCCACGACGGCAATTACCTGTCCTTCGGTGCCGCGCGCTGCGAGCTGCCGGATCAGGGCGAAGTCAGTGACTTCCTCGGCGAAAGGGATGTGAACTGGCATGTGGCGCTCGATCCGCAGCGTCCGATGGCGGTCGATCCGCTCACCGGCGGCGCCAGCGGCGTAGGTCCGTCGACCTTCGTGCGCTACCGCAAGGGCCAGTGCAGCGGCACGCAGAACGCGCTCAAAGTCATCACCGAGGTGCACGCGGAATGGGGGCGGCGCTTCGGCCGCTACCATGCGCCGCTGGTCGAATCTTATCGCATGGACGGCGCCGAGTACGCGATCATGACCATAGGCAGCATGACCGGCGCCGCCAAGGACGCCGTCGACGAAGCGCGCGCGCGCGGCGACAAAGTGGGCCTGGTCAAGGTGAAGACCTACCGCCCGTTCCCGGTAGAAGCGCTGGTGTCCGCGCTGGCCGGCGTGAAGGCGGTGGGGGTGGTCGACCGCTCCGTATCTTTCGGCTGGAATTGCGGGCCGCTGTTCCAGGACACCATCGCCGCCCTGTATTCAGCGCCTGCGCGCATTCCGGCGATGAGCTTCATCGGCGGGCTCGCCGGCGCCGACCTCACGGTGGGGCACTTCGAGCGCGTGATCGGCCGCACCAGGAAACTCGCACGCGACGGCCGGCCGGCCGAAACCGTTTGGCTGAACGAGAAGGACTAGGACAATGCAACACACCCATTACCTCATCGTCGGCGCCAGCCACGCAGCACTGTCGGCCCTGCACGCGATCCGGCTGCACGATACCGAGCAGGAAGTCACGCTGCTCACGCGCGACGGAAGCCTGCCGTATTCGCCCACGGTCCTGCCCTATGTGGTTTCGGGCCGCTCTGACCCGGCCCGCGTGTTCCTGCGCGACGAGAGCTATTTCGCCGCGCACAAGGTGAACTACCTGCGCGGCGCGAAAGTGCAGAAGGTGAAAGCGGGCCAGAATGCGGTCGAGCTCGCCGACGGCAGCAACATCGGCTTCGACAAGCTGCTGCTTGCGACGGGCGCCGCGCCCATGCTGCCGCCTATCCCCGGCCTCGCCGGTCTGAAGTTTCACGTGCTGCGCACCCTAGCCGACGCGCTCGCCCTGCGCGAAGCGCTGCCGCGCGTGAAACGCGCCGTGGTGCTGGGCGGCGGACTGATCGGCATGCACGCGGCGGAAAACCTCGCCAAAGGCGGCGTTGCGGTGAGCGTGGTGGAACTGCAGCCGCATGTGCTTTCCGGTTATTTCGATGCCGAAGCCTCGGCCATGATCGAAAAGGTGTTCTCCGCCAACGGCGTGCGCCTCCTGACGGGCGCCAGCGTGGCCTCGGTCGCGGCGCGGGACGCAGGCTGCTGCGCAACGCTCGCCGACGGCACGGAACTCGAGGCGGACTTGCTGCTGGTCGCCACGGGCGTGGCGCCGGTGACCGATTTTCTCGCGGGCAGCGGCGTCGAAACCGAACGCGGCGTGCTGGTGGACGAGCACATGCGCACCAACGTCGCCAACATCTGGGCCGCGGGCGACGTGGCGCAGGCGCGCGGCTTTTTCAGCCATGACAGGATCATCAACGGCATCCTGCCCGACGCGGTGGATCAGGGACGCATCGCCGGCATGGCGATGGCCGAGGACCCGGGGACCAAGAACTACGCCGGAGGCGTGCCGCTCAACACCTATAGCTTCTTCGGCCAGCAGGCGGTTTCGGTCGGGGTGCACGAGGGCGCCCTCGTACAAAGCGGCGTCGAAGTGAAAAAACAGTTGGACGCCGAGGAGAATCGCTACCTCAAGATCGTGCTCAAGGACCGCCGCCTCGCGGGTATTTTCGGCGTCAATGCCGCGTTCGACCCGGGCATCATGTGGGAACTGATACTGCGCGCGATCGATCTCGGCGAGGAAAAAATGGCGTTCCTGCGCTCGCCGCAGCAGACCGCGCGCGCGCTGATGTCGCGCAACTGGAGATAGAGCCATGGGCGCCGCATACGAGACCCTCAATTTCAAGCCGGAAGCCTGCGACGGCTGCCTGGATTGCATGACCGCCTGCTCGCAGGCCAAGGCGCAATCGGACGACCACCTGCAGTCGCGCATCCAGATCGTGCCCTCGGGAGACGGGTTCGAGCTCGCGATCTGCCGCCAGTGCGGCGACCCAGAATGCGTGCTCAACTGTCCCGCAGCGGCGCTGTCGAAAAACGCCGAAAGCGGCGTGGTCGACTGGGACCAGAGCAAGTGCGTCAACTGCCTCTTGTGCACCGTCGGCTGCGCCTATGGCGGCATCGCTTACGACAGCGTGTCGGCGCACGTGATCAAGTGCGACATGTGCGAGGGCGCCCCGGCCTGCGTCAAAGCCTGCACGCCGGGCGCGCTGAAACACGTCAAGACCGCGCGCATCTACAACGAGGTGGGCGATCTGGAAGATCTGTTCGCGCCCGGACTCTCGGGCTGCCAGGGCTGCAACACCGAACTGATCATGCGCCACACGCTGCGCCGCATCGGCCCGGATGTGGTCGTCGCAACCCCGCCGGGCTGCATTCCGGGCATGGGCTCGGTCGGCTACAACGGACTCACCGGGACCAAGGTGCCGGTGTTCCACCCGCTCCTGACCAACACCGCATCCATGCTCACCGGCGTGCGCCGCCATTACAAGCGCATGGGCCGCGACGTGCTGGCGGTGGCGCTCGCCGGCGACGGCGGCACCGCGGACGTGGGCTTCCAGGCGCTCTCGGGCGCGGCCGAGCGCGGTGAGGAGATGCTGTATATCTGCGTCGACAACGAGGGCTATATGAACACCGGCATGCAGCGCTCCGGCTGCACACCCTACGGCGCCTGGACCTCGACTACCCCTGTGGGCGAGCGCGCCCACGGCAAGACCCAGGACGCGAAGAACCTGCCGTTGCTGATGTTGATGCACGACTGCGCCTATGTGGCCACCGCCTCCACCGCGTTCATGGAAGATCTCTACGCCAAGCTCGATCGCGCTATTCAAGCAGCCAAGACCGGATTCGCCTATCTGCACATCTACTCTCCCTGCACCACTGGTTGGCGCTTCCCATCCGATCAGAACATCGAAGTGGCGCGCAAAGCGGTCGAAACCAATTTCGTGATGCTGTGGGAATTCAATCCGCACGACGGCCTGCGCCTGACCCATCCGGTCGAGAACGCGCGTCCCATCAACGACTATCTTGAGGTCCTGGGCAAATACAGGCACCTCGAACCTGAGCAGGTCGCGCATATTGAACGCTCCGTAGCCACGAACCTCGGGCGCATCGAGATGCTCGCCGCGGTCAAGGGCCCGACTGGCGCTGCGGCCGCGGCCTCCTGAACTGCGACAATTCCGGATCCTTGTCATTCCGAGGCCAAGGGCCGAGGAATCTGCTTGTTTGACCATCGAAAAAGCAGATTGCTCGCTGCGCTCGGAATGACAATCATTTGGATTCATTTGCGTTTTTGTTTGGTGTACCCTGCGTCATTCGAGGTACACGTCTGGACTTGAAACGGAATTAAATCGAATATGGAAGCAACACAGCGACCCATCACCATCCTGATTGCCGCACTCGGGGGCGAAGGCGGCGGGGTGCTTGCCGACTGGATCATCGCCGCCGCGGCGGCCGAGGACTACCCGGTGCAGAGCACCTCCATCCCCGGCGTGGCGCAGCGCACCGGCGCGACCACCTATTACATCGAACTGTATCCGCTGCGCGCGACACAACTCGGCGGCCGGCGTCCGGTGATGACGCTGGCGCCCGCGCCCGCCGACATCGACGTGATGCTGGCCTCCGAGCTGCTCGAGGCCGGGCGCGCGCTGGCGAACGGCTTTGTCACGCCCGAGCGCACTACGCTCATCGCTTCGACCCATCGTATCTACACGGTCGAAGAGAAAATCGCCTTGGGCGACGGCCGCTACGACAGCGAGCGCATCCTCGCCGCGGCCGGGGTGCTGGCCAAGCGCGCCATTCTCACGGACTTCCACAAGCTCGCGGCGAATACCGGCGCCATGATCAACGCGGCGCTGTTCGGCGCGCTCGCCGGCTCCGGCACACTGCCGCTGCCGCGCGCCGCCTGCGAAAACGCGATACGCAGCGCCGGCAAGGGGGCAGAGGCCAGCCTCAGAGGATTTGCGCTGGGCTATGCGGCCGCCGAAGGCAAGACCGCCGCAGGCGCTCCCGCAACGCCGCCCGTCCAAGCCGGCACGCCGGCACGTTCCCCCTACGCGCAAGCGCGTTCCACTGAAGCGCAAGCGCGTTCCCTAGCGGAGCGTCTGCGCCGGACCTTTCCCACCGCAGTCCACGAGGTGCTCGAACAGGGCGTTGCGCGTGTCGCCGATTTCCAGGGCGTCGATTACGCCGCCCTGTATCTGGACCGGCTGGAGCCGATCGCGAAATTGGACCGCGAGCAGGGCGCAGCCGGGAATTGGAAGCTCACCGGCGAAACTGCACGATTTCTCGCGCTGTGGATGAGCTACGAGGACGTGATCCGGGTCGCCGACCTGAAATCGCGCCGCAGCCGTTTCGAGCGCGTGCGCGGCGAAGTTCAGGCCAAGCCGGGCGAGCCGGTGCACATCATCGAATACCTGAAGCCGGGCGTGGAGGAGGCGGCGGCGCTGCTGCCCCCCGCGCTGTCCAGGCGCCTGGTCGCCTGGGCCGAGAAGCGCGGGCTGATGCACAAGCTGAACGTCGGCCTGCACGTCAACAGCAGCAGCGTGACCGGTTTTCTGATGCTGCGCCTGCTCGCGTGGCTGCGACCGCTGCGGCGCAGGAGCGCGCGTTATGCCGAGGAACAGGCGCTGATAGCGCGCTGGCTCGCAGCCATCGCCGCTGCGCCCGCGCCGGAACTGGCACTGGAAATCGCGCTTTGCGGCCGGCTGATCAAAGGCTACGGCGACACCAACCGGCGCGCCAAGGCGAATTTCCTGCGCATTTTCGACACTCTGGTCGACGGCAGCGCGCTGCCCGATGCCATGGCGCGCGCCGAGGCCATACGCGCTGCGCGTGCAGGCGCACTCGCCGACCCCGAGGGCCGCGGCCTGGAGGCGACGCTGGCCACGCACGGCGTGACACCGCTGCCGCCGCAGCCGAAGATCATCCAGTTCATGCGCCGGCCCGGCGCCAAGCGCAAAGCAGCCTAGGAGCGGTACCCAAGTCATGGAACGACAGTTCAACGCGGAAATCGAATCGCTCAAGCTCGGCGCGGGCGAAACCTTCCACGGCGAGGGCATCCTCGCCGTGACCAAGGCGCTGCTGCAGTCGGGCGTGTCCTATGTCGGCGGCTACCAGGGTGCGCCGGTGTCGCACCTGCTCGACGTCATGGTACAGGCGCGCGACTACATGGATGAGCTCGGCGTGCACGTCGAAGCCTGCACCAACGAAGCGTCGGCGGCGGCCATGCTCGGCGCCTCGATCAATTATCCGGTGCGCGGCGCCGTAACCTGGAAGTCCATCGTCGGCACCAACGTCGCCTCCGACGCGCTGACCCACGTGGCTTCCGCCGGCGTGATCGGCGGCGCGCTGATCGTGGTGGGCGAAGATTACGGCGAAGGCGCGAGCGTGGCGCAGGAGCGCACCCACGCGGTCGCGCTGAAATCCTCGATGTGGATGCTCGACCCGCAGCCGAACCTGGCCACCATCGCCAACCTGGTCGAACGCGGATTCGAACTGTCGGAGGCCTCGAACACGCCGGTGTTCATGGATCTGCGCATCCGCGCCTGCCACGTGCACGGCAGCTTCAAAGCAGGGGCCAACCGCGCACCCGAACTGTCCACGCGCAAGCTCCTGGCCGAGTCGGCGGTGTTCGACTACGAGCGCATCCCGCATCCGCCGGCGACCTACCGTCAGGAAAAGCTGAAAATGGGCGTGCGCCTGCCCGCGGCGCGCAAGTACATCCGCGAGCACCGGCTCAACGAGACCTTCGCCGGCAGCGAAACCGGGGTCGGCATCATCTGCCAGGGCGGCTTGTACAACAACCTGCTGCGCGCGCTCAAGCTCGTCGGGCTGGCCGACGATTTCGGCGCGAGCCGCATCCCGATCCTCGCGCTCAACGTAGTCTATCCGCTGGTGCCGGAAGAAATCACCGAGTTCTGCGCCGGCAAGGCCGCGGTGCTGGTGGTGGAAGAGGGCCAGCCCGAATTCATCGAGCAGGACATCGCCACCACGCTGCGCCGCGCCGCCGAGCAGCCCGGTCTGCGCGACCTTGGGCAGACCAGGCTGCATGGCAAGGACATGCTGATCATGGCGGGCGAATACAGCTCCGAAGTGATCGTGCACGGGCTGCTGCGCTTTTTCGGAGCGCATGCGCCGCAGCTCAATCTCTCCGCCGGGACGCGCTGGCATGAGACAGTGGACAGCACCCGCGCGCGCGCGGCCGAGCTGCTCGGCGCGCCGCTGCCGCCGCGGCCGCCGAATTTCTGCGTCGGCTGCCCCGAGCGCCCGGTGTTCGCAGCAATCAAACTGGTCGAGCGCGAAATCGGCAAGCGCCATATCTCGGCCGACATCGGCTGCCATTCCTTCGCGACCTTCGCGCCGTTTTCCCTGGGCAATTCGATCCTCGGCTACGGCATGAGCCTCGCGAGCAGCGCCGGCGTCGCGCCGATGCTCGCGGGCCGCTCGCTGGCGATCATGGGCGACGGCGGCTTCTGGCACAACGGCTTTCTTTCCGGCGTGGCCTCCAACCAGCTGAACGGCGGCGACAAGGTGCTGCTGATCATGAAGAACGGCTACACCTCCGCCACCGGCACGCAGGACCTGGTGTCCTCGCCCGGCGGCAGCGAGGAACTGGCGCAGGACAAGAGCCCGGTGCGCGGCGAGCACACCATCGAGAACACGCTGCGCGGCGCGGGCGTCAAATGGATGCGCAACGTCTACACCTACCGCGTCGCCGATATGGTGAAAACCCTGCGCGAGGCCTTCACCACCGACGAGACCGGGCTCAAGGTCATCGTCGCCGAGGGCGAATGCCAGCTGGAGCGCCAGCGCCGCATCCGGCCGGTGCTCGCGCGCCTGCTCGGCTCGGGCGCGCGCGTGGTGCGCACACGCTTCGGCGTGGACGATGCAACCTGCTCCGGCGACCATTCCTGCATCCGGCTCTCGGGCTGCCCCTCGCTTACCTTGCAGGCATCGTCCGACCCGCTCAAGGTCGATCCGGTGGCGCACGTGAACCACAGCTGCGTCGGCTGCGGCCTGTGCGGCGAAGTCGCGCATGCCGCGATCCTTTGCCCTTCGTTCTATCGTGCCGAGGTGGTGCAGAATCCGAACGCCTGGGACCGCTTCCTCGCGCGCCTGCGCACCAGCGTCATCGGCTGGCTGCAGCCGGCATAAGGGCTGGCGCTCGAACATGGGCGAGAGCAAGTTCCTGCGCTGGCAAATTGGCGACGTGCGCATCACGCGCGTCGCCGAATTGGGCGGCGAGCCGTTTCCGAGCACGTTCATGTTTCCCGCGGCGACGCCGGAACTGGTGCAGCGCCACGCCTGGCTCCGGCCGCATTTCGCGCACGAGGACGGACGCCTGTACGGGTCTATCCACAGCTTCGTCATCGAATCGGGCAAACGCCGCATCATCGTCGACACCTGCGTCGGCAACGACAAGCCGCGCAGCATCAAGGCCTGGAGCATGCTGCAAGGTCCCTTTCTCGGGCAGTTGGCCGAAGCCGGCTTCCCGCCGGAGTCGATCGACACGGTCTTGTGCACCCACCTGCACGTCGATCATGTCGGCTGGAACACGCGCCTGGTGGACGGCAAGTGGGTGCCGACGTTCCCGAACGCGCGCTACCTGTTCGGGCGCAAGGAATGGGAACATTGGTCATCCGAAGCCGCGCAGCATCGCGACGGCGACGTCATGGGCGATTCGGTGCGACCGATCATCGACTGCGGCCTGGCCGAACTCGTGGACATGAACCACATACTCACTCCCGAAGTGCGGCTCGAGCCTACGCCGGGACACACACCGGGCCATGTCAGCGTGCGCATTTCTTCGCAAGGCGCCGAGGCAGTCATTACCGGCGACCTGATGCACCATCCGCTGCAATGCGCTGAACCGGAACTCGCCAACAACTTCGACTCCGATGCCGAAGCGGCACGGCGCACGCGGCGGGATTTTCTCGGCCGCTACTCGAACAAGCCGGTCCTGGTGCTCGGCACCCACTTCGCCCCGCCCACCGGCGGCTGGGTCGTGGACGCGGCGCCTGCGTGGCGCTTTGCGCTTACGCCGCCGACAGCTTCCAGCAAGCGCTAGGACGTCCCTCCCACCCGACGGGACGAGCAGCTGCAAAACCACCAGTGACGCGCCTATCCAGCCTACAGTAGAGCGCACAGCGAAGGAAAACCCATGAGCGCGGAACCATCCAACACGCCGTCCGGTGCATTCGAGCGCCTGTTCGAGGAGCGCTACAGTTGCCGCGCCTTCCTGCCGCAGCAGGTGGACACGGCGGTGATCGCGCGCATGCTGGAGATCGCGCAGCGCACGCCCTCCTGGTGCAATTCGCAGCCCTGGCAGGTGGTGATCACCCGCGGCGCAGGAACCGAGCGCTTTCGCAACGCGATTTTCGAATACGCCGCCGGGCGCAAACCGGAGCCCGACTTTGCGTTTCCGCGGGAATACCGCGGCGTATATCTCGAGCGCCGGCGCGAATGCGGTTTCCAGCTCTACGAAAGCGTGGGCATCGCGCGCGGGGACCGCGAGGCTTCGGCGCGCCAGACGATGGAGAACTACCGCCTGTTCGGCGCGCCGCACGCGATGATCGTCACCACCGACGAGGCGCTGGGCGTGTATGGGGTGCTCGACTGCGGCGCCTGGGTCAACAACTTCATGCTCGCCGCGCGCAGTCTCGGCGTCGCCAGCATTGCGCAGGCCGCCCTGGCGGCGCACCCGCAATTCACGCGTTCGTATTTCGGCCTGCCGCCAGAGCGGCTGATCGTATGCGGGATGTCTTTCGGTTACGAGGATAAGACGCAGCCGGTAAACCGCTTTCGCACCAGCCGCGCCGCGTTGGACAAAGTCGTCACTTGGATGGACGAGTAGCCCGGGTTCGACCTCTGCTGTTGAGCCAGGCAACAGCGCCGGCACCTGCCGCACGGCCGCTGGCGAAACACGCGGTCAGCAGATAGCCTCCGGTCGGCGCCTCCCAGTCGAGCATTTCCCCGGCGCAGAACACGCCCGGCAGGGCGCGGATCATCAGCCGTTCGTCCAGATCTTCGAAGGCGACGCCGCCCGCGCTGCTGATCGCTTCGTCCAGCGGGCGCGGCGCGACCAGCCGCAGCGGGACCGCCTTGATCGCGGCGGCAAGACGGGCGGGGTCGGCGAAATCCGCGGCGGGCAGCAGCTCGCGCAGCAGGCCCGCCTTCACCCCGTCAATGCCGGCGCGGCGGCGCAGGTGATTTGCCATCGAAGCCGAAGCGCGCGGCTGCGACAATTCCCGCACCAGCCGCGCCAGAGCACGACCCGGCGCGAGATCGAGTTTCAGCACGGCCGCGCCCTTTTCCTCGATTTCGTCGCGCAGGTGTGCGGACAGGGCGTAGATCGAACCACCTTCGACTCCGGTCGCAGTGACCACGAATTCGCCCTGATGGCGGCTCTCGGTCCCATCGGATCCGCAATGGATCAGGACCACCGGCTTGACCGGGTGGCCCGCGTAGCGCATGCGAAAATACTCGCTCCAGCCGACGTTGAAGCCGCAGTTCGCCGGCCGCAGCGGCGCCACGCGAACGCCGCGCGCGGCGAGCAGCGGCACCCAGGCGCCGTCTGAACCCAGCCGCGCCCAGCTCCCGCCGCCCAGCGCCAGCACCACGGCGTCGGCGTTCGCAGCGTGCAGGCCCTGCGGCGTGGCAAAACGCAGCTCCCCATCCGCCTCCCAAGCGCACCAGCGATGACGCATGTGGAATTTCACGCCCGCGGCGCGCAGCCGGTGCAGCCATGCACGCAGCAGGGGGGCGGCTTTCATGCCCGCGGGGAACACCCGGCCGGAACTGCCGGCGAAGGTTTCCACGCCGAGTTCGCGCGCCCAGGCGCGCAGCGCGTCGGGGCCGAAGCCTGCGAGCAAAGGATCGAGATTCGCCCGGCGCGCGCCGTAGCGGGAGAGAAAGGCATCCGGCGGCTCCGTATGCGTGAGGTTCAGGCCGCCCTTGCCGGCCATCAGGAACTTGCGCCCGACCGAGGGCATGGCATCGTAGACATCGACCTGCGCACCGGCGTTGCTCGCAGCTTCCGCCGCCATGAGCCCGGCCGGCCCGCCGCCGACGATGGCGACCGAACTGCGCGCAAGCGGCCGCACGCTCAGTGCAGATCGAGCGCGTGGCGCTTGAGCGCGCGCAGCGGCACCAGCTGCAGCACGTTCTCGTGCGTGGCCTCGAGCACGACCTTGGGCGCCCTGCCCGCCTCCCAGGCCTCGATCCAGCGCAGCACGTGCAGACACCAGCGGTCACCCGGCTTGAGTCCGTGGAAGCGCATCTCTGGACGCGGCGTGGAGAGATCGTTGCCTTTCGCGCGCGAGAATTCGAGAAACTCCTCGGTCACCTTGACGCAGACCAGGTGCGCCACGCCCTCCGCGCCGCGCGTGGCACAGCAGCCGTCGCGAAAGAAGCCGGTCAGCGGGTCGTAGCCGCAGGCGAGCAAGGACCCGCCGAGGACGTTTTTTTCCTGGGGTAGCGCGGTGCTCATGGCCGCGATTCTAACGCGGGCCGGCGCCACACGATACGTCCACATGGATGCCGGCGCAGCTTCGCGGGCTGTGCGAACCGGGATCGGCGAGCCGGGCAGGTCCCCGCTCGATTGCAGCGAGATGGGCGTTATGGCGCTGCGGAAACCGGATTGCGCGGCGTTCGCGTCACCCGACCTGACCGCGAACAGCTGGATGTCGGCCGGCTTCAGCGTTCGCGTGATGGTTGCGGAACCACCGGCCTTGATTTCCTCGTAAGTGCGGTTCTCGATGTAATTCAGGCGCCTTATAACCGCGGTCCAGGGTCCTTGGCCGCAGAGTCATCTAGGCGAGAAGCAACATCTGCTGGTTGCGCCAAATCAATCTTCGACGGCGCGGGACCGGCCCGACCCTGAATGTCCTTGAGTCAATAGCCCGCATGTGCTAGCGTCTAGTCCAATGATTTATAACGATTTGACAAAATTTTACAATTTGGCTTGCCAGATGCGGCACCGAAGCCGCTCTGGTGGGCAAACACAATCCCGGCATTTTTTCGCACCATGGAAGGGCCTTTGCCGGGCCTTTGCCGTCTGCGCAAGCGACGGTTCCCCCCTTGTGGTCTTCTTGAATGGAGGTAGGAGATGAAATCGCTGGAGCATGCCGTAATAGTGAACAACGCCTTTGCCGCAGGTGTCATAAACCACGCATCGCACGCAACGCGAATGGCAGAAGAGCGCCTGCCTTTTGCTGTAACAGTCGTACGCAGCGACGACGCGCTGCGAAAGGCAGTCACCATCCGGCAAGCGGCGTACGCTCGCCATGTGCCAGATTTCGCTGCAAAACTGGGTGCGCCGGAGCCCAACGACCACGACCAGGGCTCGGTAGTACTGCTGGCGGAATCCAGGCTTGACGGCTTGCCCCTTGGAACGATGCGAATCCAGACCAATCGCTACCGGGATCTAGCCATCGCCCAGTCGGTTGAGCTTCCGGCGTGGCTCAGGAACAGAAGTATGGCCGAGGCGACGAGACTGGGCGTCGGCTTGGGGCAGGCCGGGCGAATGGTCAAGACTACGTTGTTCAAATCGTTCTTTCTCTACTGTCGCGAAGCAAACATCGATTGGATGGTAATCGCTGCCAGACCGCCATTGGACCGGCAATATGAGGCGCTCATGTTCGAAGACTTGTTCCCGGGGCAATTCATCCCGATGCGTCACGGCAACAATATCCCGCATCGGGTACTCGCTTTTGAAGTCGGAACAGCGGAGGAAAGATGGGCACGAGCGCATCATCCCCTGTACAAGTTCGTGTTTCAAACGCAGCATCCGGATATCGATTTGAGTGATGCCGATTTCTCCGCATGGGATTGCTCCGCCTATCGGACCGAAGTGCCACACAGAATAGCGGCCGATGCATAGCAGAAGCGGCGGCACGCAGCGACTTGCGTGCCGCCGCCTCGTCTCGGCGCAAGGCATTCCGCCTGAACATGGGCGTCATCGCCAAAGGGCGTATCATGATGCTTCGTCTTAGGCTCCATTTTGACCGATGTCTAGATCTGCCACATTTCGACGAGAATGGACGAAGCGCGCTAACTCGGCGTTGGACGCGCTGTTATATCGACTTTCTGTCTACGGTGTACCCGCCCTAATCGCCGTCATGTCGGTGATCGCGCTGTACGCTTTCAAACCGCAATACGGTGCAAGTGAAGCAAAACCTCTGGATTTCAGCGTATTTAAGCAAACCGGTGGTGCCCTCGACCCAGAACAGGCGTTCGCACGGTTAGCGGACAAACCCCCCGTTCAACATTTCGACACTAGGCTCTCGCAGTCCCCGTTCTGGTTCAGTTTCACCGTCCGGCCCTCCGGCTCCAGCGAGCCGGTAGATATCGAACTTCCGGACAGACACGCCTTCGCAGCAAGCTGCTGGGGCGCGGGTGGCACACAGTTCCTCGGCAGCGCGGACCGTAGCGTGTCGGCGGGACAGATGAAACAGCAAAAGTCCGGATTCGTGCTTGAACTGAGCACATTACAAACGCCGGAAAGGATCCTGTGTCGGTCCGTGCTCGCTGGCCCCGGGCGAATCTCGGTGGTGCAATGGCCCGCAAATGATTTCGACGTGTCGGTGCTGAAATTTCATCGAGATTCAGGGCTTCTCGATGGCGGCCTGATCGTACTCTCCTTGTTCGTACTGCTCACCGCGCTGATCAACCGCGAATGGATCTACGTCCTGTTTGCGGCATGGTTGATAGCCAATCTCCGGCTCGCTGCGATTTCGGCGGGATGGGACACGCAATGGCTGGAGCAGACGATACCTCCCGAATGGATCCTGCTCACCCGGAGCTTGACAACTGCGGTGTATTACATCCTCACAATCACCCTATTCCGCGAAATGTTTAGGGACGATCTGAAACGCGTCGGCTATCTGCAATTGTTGCGCTTCGCCCAGTGGTCATGCCTTCCACTACTGGTGTTGTCCGTCGTCCTGCCTTACGCGAAATTTCTCCCCTATATGTGGATGAGCACCGCGCTGAGTATCGCCGTACTGATCTTCTATATTGCTCGTATCCTGTTCGTAACGCGCTCCAAAGTGGCGATGTGGTACAGCATGTCGCTTGGAATCGTGTTGTTCTCTAGCTTTTATGAAGTCATCGCCGCAGCCCTGGGTTTCAAATTGCTGATCGGGACTGTAAACTTTGTCACCGCCTCCCTAGCATCCAGCCTGATGGCGGCACTCGCAATCGCAGAGCAAATGCGTCAGGAGCGCGCGGAGAGAGTGAAAGCGCAATCCGAATTGCGCAACACTTACGAGGCGATCCCGATCGGGCTGTTCACCCTGAATGCGGACGGCATGTTCCTGCGCGGCAACCCGGCGTTGCGTAAGATGCTGGGAGTGGATCCGCCGAGCGCCAGAACCGACACGTGGAAAGAACACTTCGAACCGGGTGCGTGGGCCAAATTGCGGGATATGGTCTGGAGCGGGGTCAACGAAGATCTGGAAATTCGCGATGCCGTCGCCGACGACGAACAATCCAGGCGGTTTCTGGTCCGGGCGACCCTGGCGGGGGACACGATAGAAGGGTCGCTGCAGGACATTACTCAACGCTCCAAAGCGAACGCCAGATTGCGCTTCCTGGCGGAGAACGATTTGCTGACCGGGGTGCTGAACCGGCATGGCATCGAGGAGGTGTTCGACGCGGCGGCGCGCGGCCTCGCCGAAGGCCAACCGCTGGCGCTGGCCTACCTCGACCTTGACCGGTTCAAGCTGATCAACGACCTGTTCGGCCATGTAGCGGGAGACGAGGTTCTGAGACGGGTGTCGGACCGCGTGCGTGAAATGCTGGCCCACGGGCATGATGTCGGGCGAGTCGGCGGCGACGAGTTCGTCATCGTATTCCGCAACACGCCGATCCGCACCGCGACCGCAATCTGCCGCGGCATCGTCGACTGGATCGGATCGCGCCCCTATCAGACAGGCGATAAGGCTTTCCAGGTCCGGGGCTCGATCGGACTGATCGAAGTCGCCGCCGGCACCAGCGTGAAGGACGCGATCTCGGCGGCGGACCGTGCCTGCCGCGAAGCCAAGAAGGGATTGCACGCCAATCTGGTGGTGTACGAAAAGAACCAGGCAGTATTCAAGGAACGCGAGGAGGAGTTGCGGCTGATCGAGCGCCTCGGAACCGGCGTGGTGCCTGAAGGCCTATTCCTGGTGATGCAACCGATCATGTCTCTGCGCGAACCGTATGAATCGCTGAACTTCGAAATTTTGCTACGCATGCGCAACAAGGACAATAGCATCACCTCGGCGGGAAAGATCATCTCCGCGGGCGAAAACAACGGTCGCAGTGCTGTAATCGATCGCTGGGTCATGTCCAATACCTTGGAGTGGCTCGACGAGCATTACGACAGTCTCGATCGGACACGGTTCGCGTGCATGAATCTGAGCGGCGCCTCGCTCAACGACGAGCGCTTCATCGAGGACGCGTTCTCGATGCTGGCACAGCACGGGCGCGCCGTCGGCAAATTATGTGTCGAGATCACGGAAAGCGTGGCGCTGCACGACCTGGACAACACGCGGCGCTTCATCGACAAAGTGAGGGATTTCGGGGCCAAGGTGGCGCTCGACGATTTTGGCGCCGGTTACACGTCGTTCTCGTATCTGAAGGAGTTGCGCGCAGATA
>Ga0307375_10002415_pt1 | contig 19135 bp, 19 predicted proteins | sample TR1MG_FD_202531 | JGI IMG/M metagenome (GOLD analysis project Ga0307375, IMG submission 202531) | Soil microbial communities from Risofladan, Vaasa, Finland - TR-1 | ecosystem: Environmental > Terrestrial > Soil > Coastal area > Acid sulfate soil | place: Finland: Risofladan, Vaasa | collected...
TGGAGCGCATCGCGCTCCCCGGCGGCGTTTCTGGGGGAGCACCTTGACGAACCCCCGTCCGGTCGGCCACGCTTTCAGGCACAGAGGTTCAACGTATCGTGCCAAGGCAGTCCATCCGCACCACTCTCAGCCGCCCCTCCGGCGGCGAGCACGTCTTCACCGACGCGCTCGGCCGCACGTGGAGCGCTGTCTACGTGCACGGGGAGGCCGGCGGCGCCAACGCCGTGGTCTTCACCTGTGTCAGTGAGGTGCGGCAGTCGGGTCGCGCGATCGCCGTGGATCTACCCGGCAGCGTCGGCGACATCGAGGACGACACCCTCCGCGCCTGGTTGTCGGTCGCGCCGAGGATCGGCACGCTCCCCTGACGTGACGAGGGTCGGCCAATGCCAGAATACAAAGGATCGGAAATCAGAAACGTGGCGGTAGTGGGACACGGGGCGAGCGGCAAGACCAGCCTGGTCGATGCGCTCGCCTTCGTGTCCGGAGCCAGCAAGCGCCACGGCTCGGTCAAGGACGGGACCGCCCTCACCGATACGGCCCCCGAGGAGATCGAGCGCGGCTATTCCATCAACCTCGGCTGCGCGTACGCCGAGTGGATGGGCGCCAAGATCAACCTGATCGACACGCCGGGATACCTGGACTTCGAGGGCGACGCCATTGCCGGTCTGGCGGCGGCCGACGGGGCCCTGTGCGTGGTGAGCGCCACGGCCGGCGTCGAGGTGGGCACGGAGCGGATGTTTCGGGAGGCCGTGAAGCGCGGCGATCCGGTGCTGTTCGTGGCGTCGATGATGGACAAGGAGCACGCGAGCTTCGACGCCGTGTACGATCAGATTCGCGAGCGGCTCACGAACAAGGTCATTCCGGTCGAGGTGCCGATCGGCGAAGGGCCGGACTTCCACGGCATCATCAACCTCTTCTCCAAGAAAGCCCACCTGTACAAGCAGGGCGTGAAGGGCGGGAACTACGACGAGGTGGACATTCCGGCCGAGTTGCAGCCGGTGTTCGACAAGTACTACGAGCAGCTCATCGAGACGATCGCCGCCACCGACGACGACCTCCTGGAGCGGTACCTCGAGGGCGGCGAGCTCACCCGCGACGACGCCGTGACGGCAATGAAGGAAGCGATGAAGCGGATGGAGCTGTTCCCGCTGTTCTGCGTGTCGAGCGAACTGAACTACGGCACGCAGGCGGTGCTGAGCACGATCGTGGAGCTGATGCCGTCGGCGTGGGAGATGGAGGAGTTGCACGCGTTCAAGGGCGCCGAGGGCGATCACACGGTGGAGGTCCACGCCACCGACGACGCCCCGTTCGCGGCGCTGGTGTTCAAGACGATGACCGAGCCCCACGTGGGCGAGGTGACGTACTTCCGCATCTTCTCGGGGCAGGTCGAGAACGGCGCCGAGCTGTTCAACGCCACGCGCGACGGGGTGGAGAAGCTGAACCATCTCTCCGTGTCGCAGGGCAAGGACCGCACCGAGGTGCCGATGCTCCACGCCGGCGACATCGGGTGCGTGGCCAAGCTCCGCAACACGCACACCAACGACACGCTGTCCACGCGCGGGCATCCGGTGCGCCTGCCCCAGATCATGTTTCCCGAGAGCGTGCTGCAGATGGCGGTGCACGCCGTGGCACGGGCCGACGAGGAGAAGCTGCAGGCGGGGCTCCACCATCTGCACGACGAGGATCCGACGTTCGAGATGCACTACAACGCCGAGACCCACGAGACGATCGTCTCGGGCATCGGCGAACGCCACCTCGAGGTGACGCTGGGCAAGCTCAAGCGGAAGTACGGGGTGGACGCGGAGCTGACCAAGCCGAGCATTGCCTACCGCGAGACCATTCGCGCCACGGCCGATGGGCAGGGCCGCCACAAGAAGCAGAGCGGCGGCCGGGGCCAGTTCGGCGACTGCTGGGTGCGTTTCCTGCCGCGGCCGCGCGGGGCGGGTTACGAGTTCGTGAACAAGATCGTGGGCGGCTCCATCCCCAGCAAATTCATCCCGGCTGTGGACAAGGGCATCCAGGAGGCGGCGGTGCGCGGCGTCCTCGCCGGCTATCCTCTGGTGGATTTCCAGGTGGAGTTGTACGACGGCTCCTTCCACACTGTGGACTCGAACGAGATGTCGTTCAAGATGGCGGGGATCCTCGGATTCAAGGCCGTGGCCCCCAAGTGCAAACCGGTGCTGCTCGAACCGCTCGACGAACTCGAGATCGTGACGCCGGACGAGTACCTGGGCGACGTGCTGGGCGATCTGTCGGCGCGGCGGGGACACATTCTGGGCACCGACACGACGCCCGACGGCCCACGGGTGCGGGCGGTGATCCCCCAGGCCGAGCTGCACCTGTACGCCAGCGCTCTGCAGTCCATGACGCAAGGCCGGGCCACGTTCACGCGCCACTTTCACGGCTACGAGGAAGTGCCGGGCGAAACGGCGCAGAAGGTGATCAGCGAGGCGAGCCGGGAACACGAAGAAGCGCTGGCGCACTGACCGCATCTGCCCAACGCAAGCCGGCGGCGCAGGGGAAGGCCCTGCGCCGCCGATTTGCGTTCACCCGCCTGCCCCGGGTCGGCGGGCGCTACCCGGTCTTGCGGCGCCGCGTCCGGGCCGACTTCTTGCGCGGCGCGGCGTTGCCGATGGGCAGGACCACCGGTCCCTGCTCGGCCGCCGCCGCATCCGACGCCGAGGCCGTCACCAACCGCCGCGGCTGCTTGTACGAGAACTGCTTGCCCTCGTAATTCCGGAAGATCACCTCGTCCTCGGTGATCTTCTCCACGTACTCGGGGAGCAGCGGCACCTTGCCGCCGCCGCCGGGCGCGTCGATGCAGAAGTGCGGCACGGCGAGTCCTGAGGTCCAGCCGCGCAGCGCCTTGATGATCTCCAGCCCCGTCTCGACCATCGTGCGGAAGTGCTCGCCGCCGGCCACCTGGTCGGCCATGTACAGGTAGTACGGCCGCACCCGCGCCTTGAGGAGCTTCTGCATCAGCTCCTTCATGGTCTCGACGTTGTCGTTCACACCCCGCAGCAGCACGGTCTGGCAGCCCAAGGGCACGCCCGCATCGGCCAGCCGCCCGAGCGCCGCCACCGTGGCCGGCGTGAGTTCGCTGGGATGGTTGAAGTGGGTGTTCATGTACACTGGATGGTACTTCTTCACCATCTCGCAGAACTCGGGGGTGATGCGCTCGGGCAGGTGCGCCGTGATGCGGCTGCCGATGCGGATGATCTCCACGTGCGGGATCTCGCGCAGCCGCTGGAACAGGTACTCCAGCCGCCGGTCGGAGAGCATCATCGGATCGCCGCCGCTCATGATGACGTCGCGGATCTCGGGATGGCTGCGGATGTACTCGAACGCCGACTCGTACTGGTTGAGCGGGATCTTCTCGGGGTCGCCCACCTTGCGGCGGCGGGTGCAGAAGCGGCAGTACGAGGCGCACACCGGACTCACCAGGAACAGCACCCGGTCCGGGTACCGGTGGGTGATGTTGGGCACCGGTGAATCGCCGTCCTCGTCGAGCGAGTCAATGACGCCGTCCACGACCTCCAGCTCCTGGGTCGTCGGCACGTACTGGTTCCAGATGGGATCTCCCACCGCCGTGATCTGGGAGAGCACGTTCGGCGTGAGCCGCATCTGGAAGTTCTCGAACGCCGGGGTCAGCGCGTCGACGTCGATGATGTCGGGGCCGAACCGCTCGGCCAGTTTGTCGAGCGTGTCGACGCCCGTGTGGAGAATTTGCTGCCAGTCGCTCATGGCCGTCAAGCTCCGCGGTGTGCGGGTAGGGAAGAATTGCCGAGCTGCCTCGTGAACACGATCCGGTCGTCGGCCGGAGCGTAAAAGTCGCGGAGCTGCGCGGCCACGCGATAGCCGCGGGCTCCGTAAAACCGCCGTGTAGCGTCGTACCCCTCACGTCCCGATGTTTCCACCACGACCAGCCGCGCCCCCCGCCGGGCGAGGCGTCGCTCGACCTCGGCCAGGAGCTGCGTCCCCACCCCGCCGTGCTGCCGCGCCGGATGCACGGCAATCCAGTAGACGTCGTACGTTCCCTCGGTGCCCGGCGTTGGCCCGTAGCTGCAGAATCCTGCGAGAGCCCCCGCCTCATCGAATGCCGCCACGAACTCGTAATCGGGCGTGCCGGTTCCCGACGCGCCGCAGGCCTCGTCGTACACCTCGAGGGCCACCGCGATCTCGTCGGCGTGGAACGATGCGGTGGCGTCCAGCAGGTCGTGGACGGCGGCGCGGTGCGAGGCGTCGAGCGGCGCGAGGGTGATCATCAGGAGGCCTGGCGCGCGCTGTCGAACAGGTCGCCGTCCTCGGTGCTGTCCACGCCGCCCGAGAGCCGGAACGCCAGCGCCCACAGCCGGTCGGCGTCGCCCGCCTCGATGCGCCGGCGGGCGCCCAGTTGGGTGACCGTGCGGATAAGGCGGGCGTAGCTCATGCCCGCCGCCTTGGCCATGCGGGCCAGGCCGGCGTCGGGGGCGATGTCGGGGTTCGGGTTCACTTCGAGAATCCAGGGGCGGCCCTCGGCGTCGATGCGAAAGTCCACGCGACCGTAGCCGGTGCCGCCCACCAGGCGCCAGGCCTCGAGGGCGAGGTGCCGCACCTCGGCCTCCAGCGCCGGCGGGAGTTCGGCCGGACAGCGGGGCGCAGTGCCGGCGTCCTCGTCGGAGCCCGTCTCCCACTTGGAGCGATAGCTGACGATGCGCCACATCCCCTTGGGCAGGCCGCCGAAGTCGATCTCCGACACGGGCAGCACCGTGTCGCCGACGATGCCGACATTCACCTCGCGTCCGTCCACGTATCGCTGGACCAGAATCTCCTGCCACCTGTCGAGCATCGCCTCCACCCGCTGCACCAGGGCGCGCTTGGACCGCACCACCGACTTCTGCTCGATGCCGATGGAGGCGTCCTCGGCGGTTGGCTTGCAGATGGCGGGATAGCCGATGGAGTGCAGCGGCTGGCCGCGGCGGAAGGTGGCGAACCTGGGCACTGGAAGTCCCGCGTTGGCGAGCACCGCGTTGACCGCGTGCTTGCGCAGGCAAAGCGCCGTGGTGTAGCTGGAGCTTCCGGTGTAGGGCAGGGCCAGCAGTTCGAGCATGGCGATCACCGGCGGCTCCAACGCCGCGACGCCGTCCACGCCCTCGCACATGTTGAACACCAGGTCGAACCGCCCTTTACGCAGCCGTTCCACCCAGTGCCCGTCGGTGTGGACGGGCAGGCGGGTCACCGTGTTTCCCTCGGCCTCGAGGGTTCGCTCGATGGCCTGGACCGTGTCCAGGATGGCCAGGTCGGGAAAGGCGGCGACGGCCGAGGCTCCGTCGAACAGGATGGCGATCCTCATGACACGCTCCGGCGCTCGAGTGCAACACCTTGCCGCTCAGCGGCGTGGACGAGACAAGCCTGGATCAGTTCGTCGTACGACAGCCCGGCCGCGCGCGCGGCCTTGGGCAGGCAGGAGTTGTCCGCGGGATCCGGGAGGATGCCCGGGAGCGGATTGAGTTCGATGATGTGGGGGGCGCCGTGGGCGTCCAGGCGGACGTCGATGCGCGACCAGTCGCGGCATCCCAGTGCCCGATACGCCGCCAGCACCACGTCGTCGATGGCGGCGCGGAGCGCCGGCGCGATGCGCGCCGGGCACTCGAAGATCTCAAGCGGGTGTTCGCGCGTGTCCCACACCCATTTGGCCTCGAACCCGTAGATCGGGACGGCGCCGGCGGGCAGCGTGTCGAAGCGCATGGCGACGAGGGGCAGGACCCGCGCGGCGCGGCCGTTACCGAGCACGCCGCACGTGAACTCGGCGCCCGGCAGATAGGCCTCGGCGAGCACCGGCTGGTCGTAGACGCGCAGCAGCTCGCGTCCCCGGGCCAGCAGTTGGGCGGGGTCGCGCACGAAATTCTGCTCCGTGATGCCCTTGGACGATCCTTCCTGCACGGGCTTGAGGAACAGCGGATAGCGGTCCGCGGCGTTGGTCCAGCGCGGATGCCGTCCGGCGGCGAGCGCCTCGAGTTCGGCCTCGGTCTCCAGGAGCACGAACGGCGCGGTGGGGATGCCGTGGGCGGCGAGCATCTGTTTGGTGCGCGCCTTGTGCAGACACAGCGCCAGGGTGAACGGGTCGCTCCCCGAGTAGGGGATGCCGTAGAACTCGCAGATGGCGGGCACGTGCGCTTCGCGGTTGGGGCCATGGAGCCCCTCGGCGATGTTGAACACGAGGTCGGGCCGCGCGGCGCGGAGTCGCTCCGGGAAGTCGGCGTCGGCCTCGAGCCGGATCACGTCGCCGAACGGGGCGAGGGCGCGGGCCACGGCGTCGATGGTCTCGGCCGAATCCCATTCGGCGTACACGTCCGCGGCGCTCTGAGCGGGGGGCGCGGGTGCGGGCGCGACCAGTCCCCTGCCTCCGCCGTTCGCGGCGAAAGGACTGGATGGGACAGTGGCGAAGGTCCGGGACCCGAAGTCCCGGCGCGTACCTGGCGGCTCGTCGTCGGCGTCAACCGCGTCCGTCGTGGTGTGCGACGCGGGAACCGAGTCTGGCTTTTGATTGTACGCGAATCCGATGCGCGTCATCCGCTCTCGAAAGGACGCGCCAAGATACGCAGACTGATTTGGTCGCGCAACGGGAAATAACCCGCGCCGTGCCGCGGCGTCACACCTTGTGGTACGAGATGCGCGCGGCCTCGCGCCGATCCTCGGCCAGGTAGACTTCGAAATCGCTGAAGAACCCCGGTGCTTCGGTCTGCAGCAGGCGGAGAATCATGATCGCGGCGCGGCGGATCTCCATCTCGGCGCCCTCGCTGGAGCGCAGTTCGAGCATCGTGCGCCAGGCCCGGGCATTGGCGGTGACGACGATCTTGGTCTCGGTCGCGTTGGGGAGCACGGCACGCGCGGCCTCACGGGCCATCTTGCGGCGGTGGACCCGGTCGGCCACCCACGCGTAGCGTTCCATCAGCTGCTCGACGAGCGCGACATAGGCCTGCTGGGCCGATTCGACCTGCGTGCGCCAGGCACGTTCGAGGGCCTCGTCGCCGATGATCGCCGGCGGCACGACGAAGGCGGCGTGGGATTCGTCCACGTACCGCTGCGAGAGCTGCGAGTACGCGAACCCCGCCCGGTGCCGCACCAGTTCGTGGGTGAGCGACCGGCTCACGCCCTCCAGGAGCAGCGAATACGTGGCGTGTTCGAGCACGCTCCCGTGTCCCTGCTTCTTGATGTTGTCCAGATACTCCCGGGTCGCGCGTTTGACCGGGTTGTGCTGGCTCATGTAGCACAGCCGGCCCGCGAACTCGGCCAGTCGCTCGCCGTCGGTGCTCTCGCCCTGCCACTCCACGGGCAGATGCGACGGCTCGGTGAACGCGGGCCGGGCGAGGATCGTGATGCGGGGTTCGGTGAAGAACTCGGGGGTGGACATGGCGGGAGAGTGGAGGGCGGTCGGGCAGTCGGACAGTCGGGCAGTCGGGCAGTCGGACAGTGAACGGCGTGACGTGGTTTCTGTCGGACTGTCCTACCGTCCTACCGTCCTACAGCTGAATGGCGAGATGGACGTCGTGGGGAGCGATGGCGTTCGCATGAATCAAGACTCCGTGGGCGCCTCCAGCAAGGCAAGCCGGAATTCTCCGTACGCCCGGTCGCGCTCGACCTGCTCGAGCGCACGGGCGGCGGCGGGCGGCACCGGCGGCAGGGTAGGGTCGTACTTCACGTCCGTGAGCGGGCGCTGCGCGGGGAGCGGCACCTTCACCCCGGGGTTGAGGATGCCCTGCGGGTCGAAGCACCGCTTCACGAGCGAGAACCGTTCACGCGCCGCGTCCGTCCATACCCGCGCCAGCAGCGGCGTGCGCAGCCGGCCGTCGCCGTGCTCCCCGGTAAGCGTGCCGCCGAGCGACGCCGTGAGCGCGACCACGCCGTCAAGGATGCCGTCGAGCTTGGCCCGCCAATCGGGCTGGCTCACGTCAATGAGCGGGTTCACGTGGATGTGCGCATCGCCGGCGTGACCGAAGATCACGCCCTTCACCTTGTGACGCTCGAGCACGGCGCGGACCCCGCGCACGTAGTCGGCCAGGTGCTCGGGCGGCACGGCGCTGTCCTCGATGAACTGCATGGACTTGATGGACGGGTCCAGTCGTGAGAGAATCGGGCTCACGGCGTGACGCAACTCCCACAGGTCGCGCTCGGCGCCGGCGTCGAGCGCCATGGTGACCCCCGCGGCGCCGATGCGGCGAAACGCCTGCTCGATGGCGCGCGCGCGGGACCCGACGTCGCGCATCGATTCGCCCTCGAGCTTGACCAGCAGCACGCCCTCGGTGCCGACGGCCACGGGCAGTACGGCGCCCCCCGACGTCGCGACCTCGAGAAAGGTGCGATCCAGCAGCTCGCAGGCGCCGGCGCCGAGCTTGCGCGCCTCGGCGGCGGCGCGCACGGCGCCGTCGAGGGAGCGGAATTCCCCGAGCAGGCTGGCGCTCGCGGCCGGCGTCGGTTCCAGGCGCAGCTCGATTTCCGTGAACAGGGCCAGCGTGCCCTCGCTGCCCACCAGCAGGTCCACGAATTCGCCCCCGGCGGCGTACGCGGCGGTGGCGTATCCCGACGAGTCCTTGAGCACGCCCCGATGCACCGACGGCGTGGCCCGCTCGCGGCGCACGATCGCGTCGTGGGCGTCGCGCAGGAACCGGTCGATGGCGGCGATCTCGCGGGGGGCCGGCGCGCCGCGCCGGAGCTCGGCCGCCGAGCTGTCGTCGAACACGCAACGGAGCGCCTGCACCCACGGCCGCATGGGGCCATGGCGCATGGTGTGCGCGCCGGCCGCGTTCGTGGCCGCCATCCCGCCGATCGTGCAGAACTCTCCGCTCGACGGGTCCACGGGAAAGCGCAGGCCCACGGCGCGGGCCGCGCGGTCCACCTCGCCCCGCAGTACGCCGGCGCCCACCCGCACGGTGCGCGTGGGCTGGTCCACTTCGCCCATCGAACGGAGCCGGCTCAGGTCCACCGCCACATCCGGGCCGAGCGCTCCACCGGCCATGCCGCTTCCGGATCCGCGGGCGATCAGCGGCACCCGCTCCCGGTGCGCCCACCCCACGAGCGTCCGCAGATCGCGCTCATCGGCCGGGACGGCCACGGCGGCCGGCCAGCAACGGGCGATGCCCGCCGCTTCGCCGTACACGGCGCGCGCCGCATCGTCGGTGCGAAAGGTGCCACGGAATCCGGGAGGGGCAGAAATGCTCACGCGATCGATTTCCTGTGATGGTCGGGTTGCCGGCGGGAAGCGCCGGAGAGACCGGCGCGATAGTATTGGTCGTCAACCGGCAACGCCGAAGTTTAACAACCCTGCTCCGCTGACGACGACCCCGCCCGTTTCCGTGTCTCCGCCCGCCCCCGCCCCCGCCCCCGCCCCCGCCCCCGCCTCCGCCTCCGCCTCGGATCCCCGCCTCGACGAGGCCCTGCGCTTCTCGCGTGACATCCTGCCGGCGGTGTCGCGCACGTTCGCGCTCAGCATCCGCGTGCTGCCGGGCATGCTCGGCCAGGCGGTGAACGGCGCCTACCTGCTGTGCCGGATCGCCGACACCATCGAGGACGAACCGGCGATGCCGGCGGCCGACAAGGCGGCGCTGTTCGACCGGTTCCTGGCCTGTTTCGACGACCGCGCCGCTGCCGATGCGTTTCCCGCGCTGGTGGCCACGATGACGGGCGACCCCGCTCACCTGCGGCTCATCCACCACACCGATCTCGTGTTCGTGGCCTACCGGTCCCTGCCGCCGGTCACGCAGGGGCACGTGCGAAAATGGGTGACCGAGATGGCGGTGGGCATGCGCAAGTTCGTGCTGCGGTATCCGCATGGCATTCGCATCCAGAGTCTGGAGGAGTATCGCGAGTACTGCTACTACGTGGCGGGCACGGTCGGATACATGCTCACCGACCTCTGGCACGAGCACGCGCGGAGCATCGGCCCCCGGCAGTACGACGCCCTGCGCACCCGCAGCCGGTCGTTCGCCGAGGCGCTGCAGACGGTGAACATCCTCAAGGACGTGGCGCAGGACGCCGAGCACGAGAATTCCATCTACATCCCCGAGCAGATCCTCGTCACACACGGCGGCAGCCACGCCACCATTCTCACCGCCGAGCACGCCGAACACACACAGGCCGCTGTCGCCTCGTTGGTCGAGTTGGCGTGGGCGGATCTGGACCAGGCCAAGGACTATCTGTTGCTGATCCCGCGGCGCGCCGTGTCCATTCGTCTGTTCTGCGCGCTGCCGCTGCTGTTCGCCTACGCCACGCTGCGCGACCTCACGCGTACCCCGGGCGCGCTGGGGCGGCGCCACGTGGTGAAGATCTCGCGCGCCGAGGTGAAGTCGCTCACGCTGTTGGGCATGGCGGGCATCATGAGCAACCGCGCGCTGGGGTGGCTGGCGCGGCGGGCCAGCCGGCGTCCGCTGCGCATCGTGCCGCGGTTCGCCAGCGGTCAGTAGCGGCGCGGGGCCGCGCCGGTGGCGGCCTGGGCGAGCAACCTGAGCAGCGACGGATTCTCGGCCCGCTCACCGCGCTCCAGCCGGTCGAGCATCTGTTCGAGCGTCAGGTGGGCGCGCGCGGCGGCCGCCAGGTGCGACGCGCGCGCCGCCACGTAGCTGATTGCGCCGGCCGCCAGCACGGGTACCGGCGCGACGAGCAGCGCAAAATGAAGCGCGATGAACACCCCGCTCGCCGCCGCGCCCGCCGTGGTGACGCCGGCCATGACGCCGACCGCGGTGCGCCGGTGACCCGACAGATCGGCGTCCAGCCGCACGAGCACGCGGCCGTCGTCGGCCGGCACGATGGTGGCGCCGACGTCGGTGGCCTTGGACAGCGCGTAGCCGCGGCCGCCCACGTTGAATGCGCGGCGCACGCCGCCTTCGAAATCGCGGCGCGCCTCCCAGACGATGCGATCGGGGAACTGGCGCTTGATCTGCAGCCACTCCTCCTTCTGCATCCACACGTCGAGGGCGGCGAATATGTTCTCGGCCGTGCCGCGCAGTGTGCGCTCGGCGAACACGACGCCGGGGCCGAACAGCGGGCCCTGCGCGGCCGGATTGGCGCGGCGCGCCCGCTCCTCGGCCAGCGCCTGGCGCAGGTGCTGCGCCGAGAGCCCCACCTCGCCTCCCAACTCCACGATCTGCTGCTCGGTCATGGCCTCGGCGGGGTCGCTGGTGCTCGCCTGCAGCTCGGCGGCGCGCGCCAGCACCCGCTCCAATGCGGCGCGGTCGAGCGGGTGGCGCGGGACGGGGGTGGGGGCGGGGACCGGGGAATCAGCCATGATTCCAATATACGGCCGGCGGCCCCGGTCAGGTTCCGCCGAGCGCCGTGTCGATCTGCCGGCTCATCGAGGCCTCGATGGCCGTGGGCAGCGGAAAGGTGCCCACGAACGTCGCCTCCACGTTGCCGGCGGGGGGCTGGACCCCGGCCTGCCCCAGGTAGAAGCGCATGAAGCCGTCGGCAAGTTCGGGAGCCACGCGCGCCAGGAGCATGGCCCCGCCGCGCACGGCCGCCGTGGGGCCGTAGCCCGCGGCCACGCCATCACGTTGGTCGGCGGCCGTGGTGTTCTGGAACACGGCCGCGTTCGAGATCGACTGCACCGCTTCATGCGCGAATCCATAAATCGGCTCGTCCAGTCCGGCGCGCGATTCCGGGAGGCCCACCACCATCACGTTGTGCTGGGGCGACGCGTTGAGCGTGCGTCCCTCGCCGCCGATCACGAGCGACAGCACCAACTCGCCGTCCAGCTGATGGGTGTTGGTGAGGAATCGCTGGAAGCGCGGCCGCAACGACATCCACAGCGAGTCGGCGGCCACCACGAGGGGGCCCCGCTGCTCCTGCTGCGCGGTCCAGTACCGGTGGAAGAAATGCTCCGACTCGTCGCCGAGCGACTGCGTGAACAGGCGCAGCCATTCCCGGTCCTGGGCGGTGGGGAGCATGGACGCAATGAGCGCCACCTGCGCGCGGAACGCCGGATTGGCCGTGCGCGGGTTGCCCTCGGCCTGGAGGAACGCGCCTGTGGCCTGGATCATCTGGTCCCACGAATCGAAGTACAGCGGCAGAAACTGGGCGCCCGCGATCTCGGAGTTCTGTGCCATGAGCGTGGCGAGCCTGGTGTGGTTGGCGTCGAGTCCGGTGAGCACGTTCGCCTGGCGGCGGCGCACCTCGATGGAGTCGCGGTACCCGCGCCGGAACACCGGCACCTGAGCGGCGTCACGGGTGAGCATGGCGTAGCCGTGCAGCCACAGGTCCACGTGCTCCCGCGTGACTACCGGCCAGGCCCGGGCGGCGGCTGCCGCCTCGGACGCCGCCTGGCTGCGCGCGGCGCGCGAGCCCATGCCGCCGGTGGCGCACCCGGTCAACACCACCGCGGCCAGCAGCGCCGCGCCACGCAGACTCCGATGCATTACCCCTCCTGGCCGGCCGAGCGGCCACACGCCACGCAGAACTTCCATCCCACCTCCAACTCCGCGCCACAGGCGCTGCAGTTCACCACCGTCAGATTCTGCCCGCAATGCGGACAGAACACGATCTTGCGGCCCTGCGGCAGCTTGCCGCTGCAGTACCGGCACCGCGCCTCGTCCACCGCGGCCGCGGCCGCGGCCGCCGACGCCGGCGTCGAGAACCGCACCGTGGAGCTGCTGCGTCGCTCCACGTCCAGCCCCGCCTCGGGGGTGTGTCCCTGCCGCTGCAGCGCGGCTGGCGACAGCGCCACCTGGGCGTCGGCGAACTGCCGGAAGGCGCCGGGATCCGGATTGGGAGACTTGATCTCCCGTTCCAGCGCCTCGCGCATCCGATCGTCCACGATCAGATACCCGCGAGCGCCCGAAAGGAGCTGCATCAGCGTGAGTTCGTATTCCTCGTTGGTGTCCAGCGCCAGTTCGCGGCGGAAATGGCGGTAGGGGAGCAGCGTCTGGTACAGCTCCGCCACCTCGAACGGTTGGCTGAGATAGCGAGGCTGCGCTTCGCGCACCGCCTGAACGAGCACCGTGAACATGCGGTCGATGGCGTCCATCCCGTCCTCCACTAGTCGAGCAGCGTGGCCTGGGCCGCCGCCGGGAGCGGCCGCGATGCCCGGAATCTATGCGGATCAGGAAACGCCGCCGGGGCGGCGTGCATCCGGCCGGCGGCCCGTTCGGCGGCCAGCCACTGGTCGAATCCCGAGGGCAGGGCGCCATCCGACGCGGTCTGCTCGCGCGCTGCGCGCACGGCCAGGTCGTTGGCGTATTCGTTCTGCACGTGGCCGTCGTGCCCACGCACCCACTGCCACTGCACCTGATGCGGGCGCACCCACTCCACGGCTTCCTTCCACAGGGCCAGGTTCTCGATCGGGCCGGCCTTGCGGCGCCACCCGCGCGCCATCCAGCCGGCCACCCATTCGCTCATGCCCTTGATCAGATATTGCGAATCGCTGGTGAACCGTACGCGGAACCGGCCGTCCTTCTGGGCGAGAATCCGGAAGGCGTCGATCACGCTCCACAGCGCCATGCGGTTGTTGGTCGTGGCCGGATCGGAGCGCCAGTAGTCGCGCCGCGTCACGCGGCCCGTGTCGGGGTGCTGGTACTCGATCACGCCGCCGGCGCCGCCGGGGTTGTCCCCCTCGGCGCCGTTGCCCAGGCACGACTCGTCGGCGTAGATGGCCACGAGCGGCAGCGGCGAGGCGGGGCTCAACGCACGACCTCGATGCTGTCCAGTTCGTCGATGAACAACGTGAGATGATCTCCGGTGGTGGGATTGCGCGCCTCGATCGCCTCGCGCCGGCCGCGCAGGCCCAGCTGCTCGGGGATGACGATGTATTCCGTGCCCCGACGGTACACCACGAGACGCTGGCCGTTCGTCACGGCGCGTTCGATCAGATCGTACTGGCGGTGGTTCAGCGTCGCCACAGGGACTCCATGCCGGTGCCGCACCAGCCGCGGGCCAGCCGTTCGAGCACCGCGGCAGCGCGCGGAATCTCCTCGAGGTCCACATACTCCTCGTCGGCGTGGGCCAGCGCGATGTCGCCGGGGCCGAAGCAGATAGCGGGGATCCCCGCCTCGTTGAGCAGCGCGCAGTCGGTCCAGGCGCTCATCCCGTCGGTGCGCACGGGCATCGCCTGCTCGGTGAGCGCCCGGGCCAGCGCCTGCACGATCGGCGCGTCGGGGCGCACGTCGCTCGGACTCTGCGCCAACGCGAGTGACAGGTCGACGCGCAATTCCGGGCGCCGGGCGCGCACCCGCTCGCAGGCCGCGGCGACCTCGGCCATCACCATGGCCGGCGTCTCGCCGGGCACCGTGCGGCGTTCGATCTTCAGTTCGCACCGATCGGGATAGGTGGACATGCCCGACCCGCCCTCGATGAGCGACGCGTGCAGCGACGCGCGGCCGAGCAGCGGGTGCGTGTGCCGCGCCAGTTCGCCGGCGTCGAGCCCGTCGAGCTCGGCCAGCACCAGCCCCGCGTGGCGGATGGCGTCCACCCCAAGCTCCCAGCGGCTGCCGTGCGCGGCGCGGCCATGAAAGGCGAGCGTCACCCACACGAAGCCGCGGTGGGCCGGCATGATGGCGAGCCCCGTGGGCTCGGTGACGATGGCGGCGTCGGCGCGCACCCCGCGCTCGACGAGCGCGCGCGTGCCGCGGCTCTCGAATTCCTCGTCCACCACGGCGGCCACCACGAGTTCGCCGTGCGTGAGGCCGTCGGCGGCGAGCGCGGCGGCGGCGCACATCGCCGCCACCCCCGACTTCATGTCCGACGCTCCGCGTCCGTAGATGCGTCCGTCGCGCTCGTCGGCGTCGAACGGGGCGTGCCGCATGCCCGCCACGCCCACCACGTCCAGGTGGCCGTTGAACATCAGCGTGCGCGTGCCCGGCGTGCCGATGCGGGCCACGACGTTGGGCCGGCCCGGCGCCACGTCGTGCATTTCCACGCGGAAGCCCCACGCGTCGAGCACGCCGGCCAGCAGCCGCGCGGCATCGCCCTCGCCCGGCCCTCCCGTCACAAGCGACGGATTGCGCGAGTCCGCGCGCACCAGCGCGCGGGTGAGCCCTACGGCGTCTCCGCGTTCCAATCGCATGACGTGAGTCCCTGTTCATCGAGAGTAAACGGTACCACCGCTCCCAGCGCGCCCACGGCCCGGGCCACCTCGTCCTCCCGGTCGGCGCGCGCGATCACCAGCACGCAACCGCCGCCCGACGCCCCCGTGGCCTTGGCGCCCAGAGCGCCCGCCCGCGCCGCCTGATCGATGATCGCGTCGATGCGTGGCGTAGGGATGTCGGGGTGCAGCGTCCGCTGGTGCGTCCAGTGCTCGCCCACCAACGCCGCCAGCGCGTCAACGTCGGCGCGCTCCAACGCCGCGATCATCTGCTGCGCCAGTTCGCGCAGGCGCGCGAGTGCGAAGGTTACACGCTTCTCCCCGCGGCGGTAGCCCTCGAGCACGCCGGTGATCGTGCGGCCCGACACCCGCGACTCGCCCGTGTACAGGAGTGTACAGCGCCGCTCGAGCTCGGCGCGGAGCGCCGGAGGCAGCGCCAGACGGCGCACGCTGACCGTGGCGCCGAACGTCAGGTCCAGCACGCCGCCGTGCGTGGCGCAGTAGTGATCCTGCCGGCCGCCGGCGACGCCCAGATCCTCCACCTCGATGGCCCGTCCCCGCTCGGCGATGGCCACGCGATCGACGGGGATACCGCGCCAGACGTCGAGCGCGCCCAGCAGCGCGGCACTCGCCGCCGACGATCCGCCGAGCCCGGCGCCCACCGGAAAGTCGCTGCGCAATGCGACCCGCACCGCGTCCCCGAGGCCGGCCCGAGCCAGGGCGGCGCGCACGAGTGGCGAATCGGGCGGCGGGGCGGATGCGTCGTCGCGGGCCGCCAGCCGTGCGGTGGCGTATCGCGCGAGAGCGGCGGCGCACACCACGCCGCCTTCGCGTTCGGCATAGGGCGGCACGTCCGTCCACCCGCCGCCGAAGTCGACGCGCGTCGGGGCGCGCATCGCCACTACCCGCCCCATGCTAGCTCGAGTGGTCGTGTACGATGCGCCAGCGGCCGTTCACGCGCCGCATGACCAGGGACGTGGGCCCGCGGGCGGTGATCGAGTCGCCGCGCATGAGCACGTACCAGGCGATGGTGTTCACCACGTCGGGGCCGAGCACGTCCACCTCGACGCCCTGGAAGTGCAGCGAGTCGCGCTGGGCGCCGGGCGCGAAGCGGGCCGCGTACACGCCGCGGATGGCGGCAATCCCGTGGAGCACCCCGGTCTTCGTGATGAACGTGGTGTTCGAGTCGGGGAGGTAATCCGACACGAAGTCGTCGAGGTCGCCGGCGTTCCATGCCCGCGCGCCGTGCACGAGCACGTCGAGCACTTCGCGCCGGGCCTGCGCCGGGTCGGCGGCCGGCGGCCGCGTGGCCACGCGCTGCAGCCAGAACCAGGCCGCGCCGACGGCCACGAGCAACAGCACCAGGTGCCGCGGGCGGAGCATGAGCGATCTCCGGGGCTAGCGCTTCTTGGCGGACTTCTTGGGGGCCGCTTTCTTGGCCGGTTTCTTGGCCGCGTGCTTGGGCGCGACTTTCTTGACCGGTTTCTTGGCGGCCTTCTTGGGCGCCGCCTTCTTGGCGGCCTTCTTGGGTGCGGCCTGCTTGGCCGGCTTCTTGGGGGCCGCGGGCTTGGCCCCCTTCACGGGCTTGGGCATGAAGACCTTGGAGGGGGGCTTGGGCGGACGCGGCGGGTGGAGCTTGGCGAACGCCGCTGCCGCGATCTCCGCGGCGCGGGCGGCCTGGGCCTTGGTCAGCGCCGCCTTCTCAGCGGCGATCTGGCTGGCCGTGGGCTTGGCGCGCTCGGCAACCGGCCGCTTGTTGTGGGCGGCTTCGGCTTCGCGCAGCAACTTGTCGGCCTCGTCCTGTGTCATCTGACCGCGGCGCACCATGTACGTGGTGAGATCGCGGGCGCTCTCCACGGCGAAGCCCGCAAGGCCCACCGCGGCACTGATGACGTCCTTCATGGCCGCGGCTACCTTGGTGCCGGCCTCGAGGCTGATGAGTTGAGCCTTCTCGGCCAGTTCCGCCACCGTGTCGCGGGCATCGGCCCGGTGCCCGGGGCCGCGCCGCGGCAACGGAGCTCCGGCGGGCGGGTGGTCGTTGTCTGGCGTCGCGGAACCACCGTGCGATGAATCCGGCATCTATCGCGTCCACTCGTCTTTGAAGGGGGAACTGCACCCTGTTTCATTTGATGGACAGTCCGCGGCTCGCTATGTTCGCGGGCCTGGTGTCCGAAAGGGCTGGCTGAATGCGCCGCAAGTATATGATTTTTCGACAGCTATGCAAGGAGCGTTGGCCCAGGAACGGCCGATCACCACACGTGCTTCTTGTCTTGGTTGTCTACAATTTTAGCACCATTATCGCGGCATTACAACGCCACTAAATGCTCACTGGAATCAAGGTACTCGATCTCTCGCGCGTCCTGGCCGGGCCGCTCTGTTCCATGATGCTGGGCGATCTTGGGGCGGATGTCATCAAGGTTGAGCGTCCGGGCGTCGGGGATGAGACCCGAAGTTGGGGGCCGCCATTCGATACACGGGGTGCGAGCGCCTATTTCCTGAGCGTGAACCGCAACAAGCTGAGTGTGGCGGCCGATCTCACCGTGGCCACCGATGTGGCGCTATTGCGCGAGCTCATCGCGGGCACCGATGTGGTGATCGACAACTTCCGGCGCGGCACGCTCGAGCGGCACGGACTCGATCCCAAGGCGCTCGTGGCCGAGCATCCGCGGCTGGTGTGGTGCACCATTTCCGGATTCGGCGGCCACAGCGACCGTCCCGGGTACGATTTCGTGGTTCAGGCCGAGTCGGGCTGGATGGCGATCACGGGCGAGCCGGGAGGCGCACCATTGAAGGCGGGGGTGGCGCTGGCCGACGTGGTGGCCGGCAAGGATGCGGCCGTCGCCATCCTTGGCGCGCTGGTGGGGCGCGAACGCCAGGGCCGGGGCCGGCGCGTCGAGGTCTCGCTCGCCGGCAGCGCGGCGGCCGCGCTCGTCAACGTGGCCCAGAACGTCCTGGTGGCGGGCGCGGACGCCGGGCGATGGGGCAACGCGCATCCCAATCTGGTGCCATACCAACTCTTTGAAGCTGCCGATCGCGCGCTGGTGATCGCCGTGGGGAACGACGCGCAGTGGGCGGCGTGCGCGCGCGCGTTGGCGTTGGACGAGTTGGCCGCCGATCCGTCGCTGGCCACGAACGCCGGGCGTGTGGCGCAGCGGGAGCGGGTGGTCTCGGCGATCCGGGCGCGGTTGCCCGAACGTGATGCAGCGCACTGGATGGCGCGACTCGCCGCGGCCGGCGTGCCGAGTGGCGTGGTGCGCTCCGTGTTGGAGGTGTTGGCGGAGACGGCCGATGCGTCGGCGCTCACGGGTATGCCGTCCAGCGTGGGTGGACGCGTCCGGCGCGCCCCGCCGGGGCTCGACGAGCACGGTTCCCGGGTCCGGACCCTCGGGTGGCGGGCCTTCGATGCCTAGGCCGGCCCCCGCGTTACCTCCCTGTCCCCCATATCGTCTTGTAGGCGTGACACACGTGAATGGTGGCGGGACGCGTGTCACTCCCTGTTCCAAGCGGGGAAAGTGCATTACTCTATCGTCGTGAAGACGACAGAAATTACCGCCCCGGATACCGATCAGGACGGATCTGATCAGCGGATCATCCAGCAGGTGCTCGCGGGAAAGCGCGACGCATTCCGGCTGCTGATCACGCGGTACAGCGATCCGTTGTACCGGCATGCGTTGTGCATGACGGGGAGTCCGGATGTCGCGGAAGACATCCTGCAGCTCTCCTTCATCAAGGCGTATCAGCACCTCTCCGAGGTGCGGGGCCGCTTCGATGCATGGGTGTTCCGGATTGTCGCGAACGGTTGCAAGGATTGGCTGAAGAATATTCGGCGGTCGCATCTGAGCTACGAGGAGGATGACCAGCCCTCGCAGCATGCGACGCCCGATGAGGAGCTGGACCGGACGGAATTGCGCTCGGATCTGGATCGTGCGTTGGGCTCGCTGCCCGCGTCGTTGCGGGAGGCGTTCATCATGAAGCACGTGGAAGGGCGCTCGTACGAAGAGATGGCGGATCTGCTGGGCACCACGGTCGGAGCGTTGAAAATGCGCGTCCATCGCGCACGCGAAGCGCTGCAGGCCCTACTCGAGGAGA
>Ga0307375_10002416_pt1 | contig 19131 bp, 19 predicted proteins | sample TR1MG_FD_202531 | JGI IMG/M metagenome (GOLD analysis project Ga0307375, IMG submission 202531) | Soil microbial communities from Risofladan, Vaasa, Finland - TR-1 | ecosystem: Environmental > Terrestrial > Soil > Coastal area > Acid sulfate soil | place: Finland: Risofladan, Vaasa | collected...
TCGCCTCCACTAGTCCGCGTCAGCCGAAGGAACATCGGCGCCGAGCCCGGCCATGACGGATGTCTATCACGCTCCGGAACAATCACCGGATAACAACGAAATAATCATTTGAAAATCAAAATTCCCGACTCCTACGCTGCTCGCGTCATGGAACTGCCATGACGTGAGCGAAGGAGACTGAGATGAACACGAACGAGAGCATCCGCACCAACACGCCGAAAGACGTCATCGAGCTCGGCATCGCCAGCATCGAAACGAAGGGCAGCAGTGGCTTCACCGAGGGGGCCGGGACGGGCCTTCCGATAACTCCCGGCATTTCCGAGGAGTAACAACTCCGGGGCGCGCACCAAGGTGCGCGCCCCACTCTTGGAGAACAGACCATGTGCTACCAGCTCAGAGAGGAGCTTTCATGCTGCGACGTCGACGGACACCTGATTTTTCTTGACATAGCGCAAGATCGATACTTCAAGCTGACCGACCATCTTGAGAAGGCCATGCGCCGTTTCAGGGCACATGAAGATGTCGCTTCCACGCTATTGGAGGATCTCGCGGCCGCGCGGATACTGGTCGAGGCACCAGACCTGAAAGCGCATGCCACGATAGCGAACATCCAGCAGCCAACTCGCAGCGCAATCGAGCAACCCGCCGCGATTGCGGGCCACCGGCTCAGCGTGGCCATTGTCTTCGAAGTCATGACGATCGTCTGGTCGACTCGTCGCCAGCTGAAGGCTCGCGCACTCAAAACGAATCTCGACGAAGCCAGCGCATACCGCGATAGAAAAACAGGTGTATTCGAGGTCGCTACACCCACCACTCTAGAGGACGACATGCTCCAGGCAAACCGGCAGTTCGCTCGTGCGCGCCGTTACGTACCCATTGAGCCGATCTGCCTCCTGGATTCATTGTCGCTACTCCGCTTCCTTTCGCGACGGGGACTGACGGCAAACATCGTCTTCGGCGTGACGTCGGAGCCATTCACGGCGCATTGCTGGGTACAAGCCGGCGATATTGTCTTGAATGAAACACTCTCCGACGCGAATGCGCATACTCCTATCAGGATGATTTGATGAAATACTGCTATATCATTCTGCTCGGCGGAAGATTGAATCGGAGTGCCGACTACACGCTCCAGCTGGACAGGCTCCTGCGCACCGCAGGAATGATCTGCAAGCTTGAATCAGCCTCGACCAGGGTCTTCACATCCGCGGATACCCCAACCTCTGCAATACCCGGACACGGCCTGCTCATCGGCCAGGTTTTCACCAAGGACGGCCATCCCATCTCACAACGTCTGGATATCGATGGTTCAGCGCGCGAGCTAACCAGTCGCCTGCTGCAGAACACTTGGGGCAACTATATCGCCGTTCTTGTCGACCGCGACGACAGGTCGGCGATCACCCTGCTACGCGACCCCTCTGGCGCTGTGCCATGCGTCTATTCGCTGGCCGATGGTGAAGGTTTTATCACTTCGGACATCGGCCTTGCAGTCAATCTGGGACTCTATCGCAGGGAGGTGAACTGGCAGGCCGTCGCACACTGCCTCAACTTCCCCTACCTAAAGACGGCGCGTACGGCACTGAAGCACGTCAGCGAATTGCTTCCAGGCAGCATGCTGACCTGTCGAGGGAGTGATGTTTCAGCCAGCTCCGCGTGGTCGCCGTGGCGCTTCGTGAAAAAAGGCGTCCGGCACAAGGATCCTCGTGTGGCAGCCGAAAATGTCCGAGCCGCCGTATCCAACGTGGTCAGGGCGCTATCCAAGATGGACGACAGGTTCGTGGTCGAGTTATCGGGCGGACTGGATTCCTCCATCGTCGCCACCTGCCTGCGCGATGCTTCGCTGCGCGCCACCTTTTGCACGCTGGTCATGCCCGTGGCCGGCACTGACGAGCGACCATACGCTCGATCGGTAACAGATGCATTGGTACAGGCGCTCTTCCCGGTGGAGGTGGGATTCGACAATGTCCACGTCGAATTTGCTGTGTCTCGCTCGTCCGTCGTTCCTGCGGTCGGGATTCCGCAGAACGCCATAAATGAAGCCTGGGAGGCCGCAGGTACCCGATATGGTGTGGACAGCTTTTTTTCGGGTGCCGGTGGCGATACCGTCTTCTGCTATCTGAAGACTGCGGCGCCCGCCGCTGATGCGTTCCGGGAGCGTGGCTTCATTGCAGGCATAACGGCCATCGGGGATCTTGCAACCCTTCACCGATGCACGGTCTTCAAGGTCGGCCAATTGACCCTCAAGAAAATGCTCCGTCGGCCACGCACGACCTGGAAAGAGGATCGCACGCTGCTCAACCCCTCCTGGGCGACCACAACGTCGGGGCAGCATCCCTGGATGGACGCGCCCCCAGGCACGCTGCCCGGCGATCGCGAGAAAATTCATGACCTGATCGGGACCCAGCTATTCAGGGATGCCGCACCTCGCGGCGAAGGGTGCTCCATGCACTTTCCGCTGTTGTCCCAGCCCGTCATGGAGGCATGCCTGAAAGTCCCAACCTGGATGTGGATCGTCGACGGTCGAAACCGCGCCGTCGCCCGCCAAGCCTTTGCCGATCAACTGCCACGCGAGATTCTCGATCGACGCAGCAAAGGCTCGTACACCGGCCACATGGCTGCTATCTACACACGCAACAAGCTGAAGATGCGCGAGTTCCTGGAAGATGGGCAGCTGAGCACACATGATCTGCTAGACCACTCCGCATTGGCGAATTTCTTCGCCAGGGACCTTGCGCCACGGGACCTGTCGTTTCTTCGCATCTTCGACCTGTGTGCGGCCGAGAACTGGGCGCGTCAACAAGATCACGATCCATCATGAGAGCCCGCACCAAAACGATGTTTTGCGGACTTCTTCATTTTACGCCAAATGCGGTACTGCCCAACCTTGTCCGGATCCTGGTCTTCATACCCTTGCAACCAGAAGCGAAACCAATCGACGTTGCGTTCGTAAACTGCCAGCTTGTGCTTTGGCTGGAACTTGATATGGGTCTCGTCCGGGAACACGTAAATATCCGCTTGGTGTCTGCGCACCAGCGGTAGCGCATAGTCCAGCGTCATCCTGTATTCCTGCTCGGGCAGCTGGAACAGGATCGGTGCCTTGATCCTATCGAGCTGATACGCGGGCGAGATTTCCCTCCACCGCTTCGGTGTTTCATTTGGCGCGCCAAGCCGCCACAGTTTCCGGAGGTTGGAACGGAAGGCGGCCCGCAGGCTGTTGAACAGATAATAGGTCGGCGTTACCGAGATGCCACTGACGGACGCGGCGGTCACCACATCCGAATGTGCCAGCGTCCACAACGTCACCTCGCTGCCATAGCTGAGCCCGCCCATGCCAACACGGGTTCGATCGACGCGCCCTTCAACGGACAGGAGCTTCACGACGCTATCGACGGCCGCGCGTCCTTGGTCATAATTGGCAACGACGTCAAGCCGAAGCTCGGCCGGAATTGCATTGATGCACAGCGCCGAGATGCCATCCTCGGCCAGGGTGGCAAGCGGCCATTCGTCACCCAGCCCGCCGCGTAGAAAGCCATCGCAGGTGTAGAACGTCACGAACAACGGCGGCGGATGGCCGGCGCTCGCTCCGCGTGCCTCGAATAACTGGCCAGTGAACTCCTGCCCCTGCGCGTCCTTCCAGCGGATCAGTCTTGCCGGCACCGTGGCTGCGATATCTGCCTCCAGCTTCTTGTTCGGCTCGAACAGTATCCGTCGTTGGCCATTGGCCAGATCGATTGCTTCAAGGCGTGGCGGTCGATCGGCCTCGGCTGCAACGCACACCAGCGTGCCGGATGACAGCGCGAAGGTAGTATCCCAATAGCGCTGGCTTCCGCTGCAAAGTCCGTCGGAAAGCACTATCGGCCGCACCGTACCCGTTACGACATTCCATCCGTAGATCGACTGCGCACGCCCCTTGTGAAAATCCATGGCCGTGAACAGGACCTCATCGCTCCCGGGCCGCCACTGGATATCTGTGATGTACCTGTCGTGGCACAGCTTGGCCATACAGCGAACCGGAAGCGAAGCGTGCCTGTCCGGCAGCATGGCCAGCTCGACGTACCGGCTCATCAGCAGCCCCTTCTCCTTCTTTCCAGGCATCAGCACCGCGACGCGTCCATCGCCCGGACTCTGGGCTATCTTGGTCGGCGACGCCGGGAGATCCGGCGAAAGATCGGCCGCCTTTAGCGGGTGCGCCGGCAGTTCCGATGCAGACAGGTCCCGAGTTGTCATCGTTGCCAGGTCGACAGCCTTCCAACGGTTCGGTACCTTCGCCAGCAATGGCCCGGTCGAGAACCAATCTCCCAGGAACCGTTGCGTGGCCGGTCGCCCCTCGAGCTTGCTCGACCGGAACAACCCGGCAGCAATATTCACCGTGTCGTCGATCCGGATGCCGCGGTCGTACTCGAACTGTTCTGCGGTGACGACCGCTTCCCGGGTCGCGCCGACGCTGTATGTGAGCGTTTGTCCGTCACTGCTCAGCGTGAAATCCCGCACGTTCGCCGGATCCGACGTCACTGCGTGAGCCCCAGAGCCATCCGTTGCCGCACGCCAAACGGAGACGCGGCCATTGAGGAGGGCGCGATAGTAGATCCACTTTCCATCCGGCGACCAGACGGCCGGCGATGGCAGCGCGAGTCCGGTGACGTACTCGCGCAATGGCGCGCCCCCATCCGCTATACGGAGCGGCGGGGATTTCCCATCCAAACTCTGTACGTACCACGTGGTGTCGTATGTATTGCGCTCGACCGAGGCTCGCCCGGCCCGGAACGCCACGTGCCGCCCACCGGGCGAGATCACCGGGTTGCCCAGGTCGGTCACTTCCAGCAGACGCCGCGGCGAAATCGTTTCCGCGTGCAACGGCCCGACGACAGCCACGCCAAGCACAACAAGTGCAAGCGTCGAGACCCAATACGGGCGGTGCTTCCTAGCGGAAGGATCCATACGCATGCGCACTATCACGGCCGCCCACGGGGCCGGTTGATGAAGAAGTTTCATGTCCCCTCCCCTACCAGTGCTTGGAAACCGAGACGCTGATAAAGCGTCCGATCGCCGAGTAGTTGGTGGCGTCGTACGGCACGTACGTCGCAAACGCTGAGGTATAAAGTGGAGGCGCGCGATTCAGCAGGTTCTGAACCGACAACCCGAGCGTTAGCTCCGAGAAGGCGCCAGCCCGTTCACCGACGTCGTAGTTGATCGTGGTATCTACCGTGGTGAACGACGCGGTCTTTTCCGTCCCCGTTGCGAGGCGGTTAGTCACGCCGCCGGTGTAGTTGACGAAGCCCGACGCGCTGAAGCCCCCCGATGTCCAAACCGCACCGATGCGGCCATTGAGCCTGGCCGGATTGAAGACAGTACCGGCGAGTGTTTGCTCGGGCTGTCCGGCACTCGTCGTCTGCGTACTGTGGAGCCAGCTGGCCGATCCGCGCACCGCCAACAGACTGCCACCAAGATCGAAGCGATACGAGCCTGACAGATCAAGACCCTTGATCCGCTGCTGTGCAGCGTTCACATACTGGTCGCGAATGATCGCCACCACCTTGCTCGGGTCATAGGTCACGCCGGACAGGTTGTAGAAGGTGCCGTAAACCGCGAGAAGCTCGCGAATCTTCTCGGGTGTCGGCGACTGATCCACGTAATCCGCATAGGCCGGGTTGCTCAGCGCCTGCAGGTAGTTGAGTGGTAGGACCACCCGATCGGTGTAGTCGATGTCGAACCATGTCAGCTCCGCGTCAAGCCCCGGCAGCGCCTCTGGATGGAAGGCCAACGAAGTCGTCCAGGTCCGTGCTCGCTCGGCCTGCAAGTCGGCGTTGCCGCCATAGGACATCAGCACGGTGGCATCGGCGGGACTTCCGCTAGCGCCTACCGCAGAAGCGCTCCACAGATAGGCGTACTTGTTCCCGTAGAGCTGCGACAGCGTCGGTGCCTTGAACGACTTCCCCCAGGAGGTCTTGAATGTGAAGTCGGCAGTGGGGTCATAGATCACCCCGAATTTCGGCGTGGTCACCCGACCAAAGCTGTCGTAGTCCTCGCCACGCATCGCAGCACTGAATTCCAGGCGATGGACGCCCGGGATACCCGAGGCAGGCGAAACGAATGGAACACTCAGCTCGGCGTAGGCGAACCGAACGTTTTCGCCGCCACCGAAGGGGCTGCCGGAAACCTTCGGCACATTGTGGTATTCATACTCCCGCGCCCCAGCCCCGATGGCCAAGTGCGCGTCCCCGGCTCCCACCGGGAACAGCGGGCCTTCGGCGCCGATCTCCCAAGAGCGGCTTTCGTTGTTGTAGTGCTCCAGGTCAGCGAGGCTGCTCCCGGCCGTCGACACGAGGTGGCGCGCATAGATGTCATCGTCCTTGCCGTACGCCCCGCTCAAGGTGAGGGACCAGTCATGGCGAAGGAAGAATGCGATGCTGGGCGACACCAGCGTGATCGACGCCTTCGGGCTGTAGCGGTAGTAGGAAGAATCCGTCAGACCGTAGTACTGCGTCATGTCGCGCTCAGTCCTGAACGCGTCAAGTCGAAATTCGGCCACGTCGCCCATCGACTGATGGACGCTGACAAGACCGCTGCGCGAGTCGCTGCGGTTGTAGATCGTGTACGGGTCGACCAGGTGTTTAGTGTAACTGCGCTGACGCGTGTAGATGGGATCGACATCGGCATCCTTGAAAGTTGCGATCAACCCACCGCTTGCCCAGGTGGTGCCGGCAGTTGCGGTGTACTCCCGCGTCGCCAGCCCACCATCGGTCGCACCACCGTAGCGCGCCCCCAGGGTCACTCCGTCGTAGTCAGGCTTCAGGATCACGTTGGCCACACCGCCCACCGCATCCGAGCCATAGATTGCCGACGCACCGTCCGGGACGATTTCCAGGCGCTCGACCGCCTCCACCGGAATGGCACTGATGTCCACGGCCTGGGAAAACCCGTCATAGGCCAGGCGGCGCCCGTTGAGCAGCGTCAACGATGCATCGGCTCCCAATCCGCGAAGGTTCAGGGCGGAGCCACCGGTGAGATCCTGGTTGCCGTTGCCGCTGGTAACGCCGGTTACGCCAGGGTTCTGCCCTCCATTGAAGTTCTGCGGCACGCTGCGGATCACTTCGCCGAGATCGGTGAAGCCTTCCTGCTTGATCTGCTCGCTGCCGATAGTAATGACGGGCGATGGCGTGGTGCCGCCGCGGATACGGGTGCCGGTGACCGTCACGGTCGGCAGGCTGGTTGCCGCTGGTGCCGCGGATTTGTCGGTCGCTTTTTTCGGTTGCGCCTTGGCCGGCGCCTTGGTCGCCGGCGCCCTGCCCTGCGTGGCCGTGTCTGTCGTGGTGTCCTGGGCCATGGCCCACTCGCTGGTGCCGGTGATGGCTACGAGCAGAGCGATGGAAATGGCGTTGCGTAGCGTGCTTGTCTTCATGCTGTGTCCTTTGCTTTCCCCTGATTGACGCCTTGCCAGTCGCTGCTTGATCACAGGCTTGGATCGCGCTTCTCAGCGCATACAAACCCGCCGCCAGCTAAGCCGCCATGTCTCTGTCTTCACTCCTCACTGGCTCCGGCTGGATTGCATTTGCGCCGACTCGCCAGCAAAAAGCCCCATAGCTACGATAAACGTAGCTCCGTTAACACTACGTTTTACGTAGTATCAATGTCAAGCGCCCACCGGGAAGCTGCTGCGTATCGAGACTGATATGCGCTTATGACCGAGAAGTGCCCGGCAACCATCTACGGCCGTCGCCTACGCGAGGCACGAAACAGCTACGGCTTCTCTCAGGAGGAGCTGGGGATAGCGGCGAGACTTGATCAGTCAGTCGCGAGCAGCCGCGTCAGCCGCTACGAGACTGGCAAGCACGAAGTGAAACTTGGTCTGCAGAAATTGTTCGCCAAGGCTTTGGCACTGCCTTTGAAATACTTCTACATCGAGGATGACGAGGAAGCGCGACTGGTCGCGGAAGCTTCGCGCAGCGATAAGCCGGTCAAGCTGAAAGAGGCGATCCAGAGAAAGATGAAGGGAAAGTAGATCCCCAGATGGGAACGGACCCTCGCCATCCTCCTGGCTCTCGACCCCTGCGTAAACGACGTGCTTGGGAAGTGCGGCCGCCGTGCGATCGGCCGCCATCTTGCCCACTTGTCCACACGCGCACCTGGCCTTCTCAGGCCGCCAAACGCTTACTACGTTTAACGTAGTATCGCACATGCGCGCGTATCCGGAAGCTTCCACACATGGAAGTTCAAGACGCACGCGACCGTGGTTGAGAAGGGACCACTCCCTGTGTACAGCCGTAGGCTGCGCGAAGCACGCGAAGCCTACGGCATTTCACAGCGTTCCCTAGGTATCGAGGCTGGATTGGACGAATTCGTCGCCAGCACGCGGGTCAACCGCTATGAAACGGGTGTGCACCAGCCCGACTTGCAGACCCTGCAGCGCCTCGCAGCAATCCTCAAGCTACCAGTAGCCTACTTTTATGCCGAAGATGACGAACTTGCGCAGTTGATTGCCAATTTCAAAGGACGAAGCAAGAGTAAGCGCTGATAGGAAGCTGCCAAGTACCCGAACACGGGAAGCGGTGAGCTACTAGAAGATGCCAGCTCGTCCGCTCCCAACCTATTTTGGCCGAGCGCGGCAGTACCCGACCCCAACGGTTGCAAGCGCCTACAGAACACCGATCCAGCCGCTGATATCCGCGACGGCCAAGCTGCGGAAACATAACAGCCATGGACGAGCATATCGACATGGATAGCCCCCTCTCTCGGGCCTACTGGTGCGGCAACTTCAGCTGCAGCGATGCAGAACTGGCCAACGCGGCGCACATCATGGACAGCACAGTAGTAGGCCTTGTCGGGCTCTACCTGGCCACGCGTCGATCCGAATCCTGTACCGTCGACCAGCGCGATGCATTGACCCGCTTCGTGTGGAAGGCTTCTTCGGCATGATCAAACGCTAACGCTTCCGATACCGCCGTCACCTGACTTCGGCCGAGGCGCGATCCGATGTCTTTGACTACATCAAACGCTCCCTCCATCCCCGAATGCAATGCAGAATCAATGCTCGGGATGAGGCTTTCATTGCTTTGACTCAACCGCCCGCGGAAACGGATTAGAACCCAGGATACAGACACCGCTAGCTCGGACGGTGCAGGCGTCAGCGATGCAGTATCCGGTTGCTGGAATGGACGCGGTCTGTGATCATCGCCCAAGCACATGTCTCGTTGCCCATCAGCCGGTGCCGTGGGAATCTCGCAATGGACTTGGGGGACGTATTGGAGGACAAAGATTTCCCGGCGCTGTACCGCTCGGCGAACGCGTATTCGCTCTCGTCGCAGGCGACTTTCTTTCGAGTACTCAGGACTCACTTGGTGTTGCTTGTGGTCGCCGCGGCGTTCTCCGTTATCAACCGGCCGGAGTGGTGGATGGGAGACTTTCAGGTGGCTTGCCTGCTCGGCGCGCTCGGCTGCTCCATTTACCTCTTTGCCAAGCGGCCGGATCAAGCGTGGTACGCTGGGCGCGCCGTGGCCGAGTCCATCAAAACCAGCACTTGGCGGTACGTTTGCCGGGCGGAGCCATTTTTGCTTGACGACGCCAAGGCGCGCAACGGCTTCAAGCTGCGGCTTAAAGAAATCTTTGAGCAAAACCGCGAAGTCGTCGGCGCCTTGAGCGAAAGTCTCGACGGGGCGGCGATATCAACCGCAATGGACGCTTTGCGCCGTCAACCCCTCGTCGAGCGGCAAACGGTCTACGCCAAGTACAGGGTTGCCGACCAATTGACGTGGTATGCCGGCAAAGCCGCGCACAACAAAAAATGCGCGAAGGCGTTTTTTTGGGGCCTCGTAGTCGTCAACGGCCTCGCCGTGGTGTGCGCCGTCTTGCGTGTTACGTTCGGGACCATGCCTTGGCCGACAGATGTCTTCGTTGCCGCCGCCGCAAGTGTGCTGACCTGGATGCAGGCGCGGCGCTTTTCGGAACTTGCATCATCGTATGCGCTCGCTGCGTTTGAAATTGGCATCGTGCAAGATGAGGTCATGCTGGCGACCACCGATGACGCATTTTCAATTTTCGTCGGGGATGCGGAGAATGCGTTTTCCCGCGAACACACCCAGTGGGTCGCCCGCAAGGACGTGTGAGAAGCCTGCGCCGGCCATCAGTGCGCGTTTGACAATTGAAGGGGAAAACCATGCACGTGGCGGGCGGTTTGTACCGGGAGCTGTGCGATTTTCCGACGTGGGACGAGACGTTCGGGTCCGGTGGCCGGGCGGCGGCGGCCATCAGCCGCCAGTCGCCGGGCAGCACGCTCCACACCTATGCCAGCGGGCACGGCAACACTGGCGTCGACGCCCTCCGGGCACTTGGTGTGGGCGTGTCGATCACGCCGTCCGACGTCGCGGTGGCCTTTGCCTACTTCCATCCGCTCTCGCGCCCGCACATCGAACCCCGGCCAAGCCACATCCGCCAACAAAAGGCGATGGTGGTCGAGGGGACTGCCGTGTTGCGGTTCGGTTTTCTCGAAGGCGACGCTGTCGTCCAAGCCAAATCCGCCGTGTACGACCCCCAGACATCCCTTGACCCAATCCCCTTTGGCTTCAATGGCTCAAAGGCCGATAGCCTTGCGCTGGTGCTCAACGAACTCGAACTGCGTACCGCGTCGGGCGCAGACGATCTCGCCGAAGGGGCCGCTCGGCTAATGCGAGACCAAAAGGCCGGTGTGGTGATTGCAAAGGGCGGTGCCAAGGGGGCATTGGTGTTTGTACGCGACCAGGATCCAGTCAGTGTCCCCGTCTATCGGTCGAGCCGTGTGTTCAAAATCGGCACCGGCGACGTGTTCAGTGCGATGTTCGCACTGCACTGGGCCGAGCAAGGGTTGCCGCCGCACATGGCCGCGGATTTGGCCTCCCGGTCGGTGTCGGCTTATTGCAGCGCGATGCAGTTGCCCTTGCCCGAGGGGGCAACCGATAGCGCGGTCCCGCTCGCCGTCGGTGTGCAAGGCTGGGTTTTGCTCGAGGGTGACGGTTCAACCATCGGCCGGCGCTTTGCGCTTGAAGAGGCGCGCTTTCACCTCGGTGGCCTTGGCGTTGAGGTTCACTGTCCACAACTCAACGCGCTGCGCCCCATGCCGGTGACCCGACCATCGGCGAGGTTGCTGGTTACCGACGGGATGACACAAGCGCAGCGCAGCACGGCGTTGGACGGCATGGGCGATGGCACGCCCGCCGTGGTGCTCGACGAGTGCCACGCATTCGCAGACGTTGAGGTTGCCCATCCAGGCGTTGTGGTGGTCGATGACTTTGTGACGGCCCTTTACTTTGCAGCCTGGGCGGCGGTCGAGCCGCGCGCGGTCGACTGACCCATTGGCTTTCGGCTTGCCCACCGGACCGGACCCACCCCAGGAGCTGACCTCGATGTCGGACATCTACATCGTGTATGCGTCGCAAAGCAGGGAGATGACCAGAGACCTGGTCGGCGCGCTGTCAAAGCAATGGAACGTGTGGTGGGACGACACGATTGTCGGTAGTTATCCCGCGGCCATTGAGCGGGCGATGGGCGACGCGTTGTGCGTGGTCGCCGTGTGGTCTGGTGCAGCCCATGTGAGCGCGAATGTGCACGATGAATTGGTCATGGCCCAGCGCCGGGGCATTGAAATCATTGCGGTCAAGGCCGAGCCTTGCGAGGCGCCGTACGGATTTGGCAACCTAAGCGTGGTGAACCTCACCACATGGTCGGGCGACACCGAACACGACGGATTCCGCCAGCTCTTGCGACGGATTGAAACCGTCGTGCCCCCCAAAGCGCGGTCCGAGCGCATTTCATCATGCCTTGCCGGGCGGGTTACCCTGCCTGCGATGTTCATGTCGGTGTCCTCGCACGAAACCCAGCTGACCCCGCTCGAAGCGGTTAAAGCCTTACGTCTGTTTCGCGCACCGACTATTTTGGTCTCGGCTTACGATTTAATCGCGCTGCGCCTCGACCCGAAGATTTTCAAGGAGCTCGCACGGTATCGCAAGCAAGGCGGAGTCGTGCTACTTGACTCCGGCAATTATGAAGCGTCGCGGCTCGGCGACCTCGCATGGAGCCCACGCGACCTAGGTGAGGTGCTCGCCAACGCACCCCACGACATGGCTTTCTTTTTTGATGTCATGGACCCGGACAAATCTCCGGCGCACTCGGCCAAACAAATCCTCAAAGGGCTTGAGCGGGACCGGCGGGGGAGTGCGGCACCGGTAATGCCCATTGTGCACGCTCCAAGTCAAAAGGCAGGGTACGACCTTTCAATGCTGCCCACAGTCGTCTGTGCTGTGGCACGAAGTGCCCAGTCACCCTTAATTGCCGTACCCGAACGTGAACTCGGGGCCGGGCTGGTCCAGCGGGCATGGACTGTACAAAAGATTCGCCAGGCGCTCAACGCGCTGCCGTTTTACCAACCGCTCCATATCCTCGGCACCGGGAACCCTTGGTCCATTGCGGTGCTCGCCGCGGCGGGGGCCGATAGTTTTGACGGGCTCGAGTGGTGCCGGATGGCAGTCGATGTCGTCACCATGCGACTGAATCACTTTCAGCACTTCGACTTTTTCACCTACCAAGCCAAGATGGCCGATTCGACGGTCACCACAGCAGCCCTCGACGACGACAGCGTCAAATATGCGGGTAAAGTGGCCTTTCACAACCTCGATTTTTTCAATAAGTTTGCCGCCGACTTGCAGCAGGCCATTGAGCGAAACAGCGTCGAGGCATTCGTTGCAGGCATACTGGGGCGGTCAAACACGAGCCAGTTGCGAGGGCAACTTCCGGATATTTTCTCATGATGCAAGTCCGTTCCCCCGCCGTTGAGCGCGCCGTAGCGGCCATTTACCCCGATATCGCGAACCGGGTCGCGTTGGCCGACGTGGTGTCGACGGAAAAACGGCTATGGTGGGAGCTGTCGTGTTGCATCTTGAGCAGCCAGGTGCCCTTCGAGCTTGCTGCGGCCGCCGCCGACGCTGTGCAGGCGTCCGGGCTGCTGCTCGGTCCTGTGCCGTCCGACGCGGCCCTGCGTTCGGGCATCACCGGCGTATTGCAAGAAAAACTTGACGTCAATGGCCGCGAGCGAAAATACCGCTTTCCGGCTGCCAAGGGGCGGCAACTTGCTGCGTGCAGACTCGCCGTCGACCGCACAGCATCGTCATTGACCGCGCTGCTCGGGGCGTTGGTGAATCCGGTCGACGCCCGGCTTTGGCTCGTCGACCATGCACCCGGTATAGGCCCAAAGCAAGCGAGCATGTTCTTGCGCAACATTGGGGTGACCTACGACTTGGCCGTCCTCGACCGCCACGTGGTCGAGTACATGGCGCTCGTTGGCATTGACGATGGGTTTGTTACAAAAATCACCACGCTTGCCGGCTACGGCAAATCCGAGGAGCGACTGCGCGCGTATGCAAACACTCAGGGGTTTTCGGTCGGCCTACTCGACTGGGCCATTTGGATTGTCATGCGAAGTGCAAGAAGTTTGTCAGGCAAGGAGGTGATGCAGTGAGTATTGTCGCGCTCGTGTCCGGTGGACTCGATTCCACCTTGATGGCAAAGCTCGCGCTCGAAGGAGGCGTGACCCAGTTTCCGTTGTTCGTAGACTATGGCCAACGTGCCCGCGATCAGGAATTTCAGGCGTGCTGCCATGCCATGTCAAAGCTCGGTTTGCCACCACCGAAAGTGGCCGAGCTATCAGGCTTTGGTCACCTTATTAAATCAGGACTGACTGACGTGCACTTGCGCGTGGTCGAAGACGCATTCACGCCTGGCAGGAATTTACTGTTTTTGCTTACTGCTGCGGCCTACGCCGTCCAGATGAATGCCGACGCAGTCTCCATCGGACTGCTGCACGAAGACGTAAGCTTGTTTCCCGACCAGACACGTGCTTTTCTCTCCGAAGCGGAAAGTCTGCTGACGCGCTGCATGGGCCGGTCAATCCGGGTACTCGCACCACTGGCGTCATTTCACAAGGTGGACGTGGTTGCGCTGGCGGCAAGCAAGGGCATCGAGGGCACGTATTCATGTCACCTGGGTGGGGAGGCTGCATGCGGCAACTGTATCGCCTGCAATGAATTTCGATTCGAGGAGACCTGACATGGGTGGCAGCAGCAGCGGCGGTGGATGGAGCACGCTTGGCAACATCAGTGCGCTCGAGGAGCGTGCCAAGGCGGCGTTGCAGGAGGGCCGGCGAAATGTGTTCATCAGTTTTGCCACTGAGGACATGGATGAGGTCAATTTGCTTCGAGCCCATGCCAAGAATGAAAACAGCGATATCGAATTTAATGATCACTCCGTGCGCGAGCCCTACAACAGCGAGCGCGCTGAGTACATCCGGATGAAAATAGCCGAGCGAATCGCAAGATCATCAGTGTGCGTTGTATATCTCTCGGCCAGTACGGCACAGAGCGAGTGGGTAGCGTGGGAGGTAAAGGAAAGTCTAAAGCAGGGGAAACGCATTTTGGCCGTCCATCCCGGCGATCATGCGCCTGCGGCCCTTCCGGGTTGGTGCAAAGCGCCCATCGAGATTGTCGCTTGGGCGAATCTGGGCGCAAAGCTGAAGTAAGGTACCCGATGAGCCTGGTGAATGGGTGAGCTGCAAAGCCATGTATGCCTTGGCGTCTCCCTCATTGGCACTCAGTGCGCGCCAGCTAATCACGCTGTACAGCCGACGCATGCAGATCGAGCTGTCGTTTCGTGATCTGAAATCCCATCGCTACGGGCAGGGCTTCGAAGACAGCCTCACCCGCAAGGGAGCGCGTATCGAAGCGCTGTTACTGCTCAGCGCGATGGCCGCGTTTGCCAGCTGGCTCGTGGGCACGGCGTGCGAAGCCAGTGGTATCGACGCTTGGCTCGCGCCGTTCCGGTCGAAACGACGCCTCTATTCCGTCATGCGGTTGGGTCGCGAGGCGTTCGTACGGCGATGGTCGAGTACGCGCTTGAACGAACTCATCGATCAGCTACGACAACAAGCTACGACAGCTGTCGCCGTCGCAGCTGGTCGACCTGTTTCCAGAGCTTTCTACGCGCTACGGCGTGCTCATCCAATTCAAGTTGTGGCTGACCTTGCACGAACAGATCACCGCGTTGGAGCGCTGGATCCGCAAGGATCTGGCGCGACCGGATCTGCTGGTACGCCTACAAAGCGTGCCAGGCATCGGTCCCATTCTAGGTATGACGATCCTGCTCGAGAGCGGCGCGATCGAGCGCTTCGCCTCCATCGGCGACTACACCTCGTACTGCCGCATGGTCGAAAGCGTGCGACTGTCCAACGGCAAGCGCAAGGGACACGGCAATCGCAAGTGCGGCAATCGCTACCTGTGCTGGGCGTACATGGAGGCGGCCAACTATGCGGTGCGCTACGACCCGCTGATCCGTCGCTGGTACGAGCGCAAACGCGCACGCAAACACCGCGTGGTCGCCATCAAAGCCGTGGCGCACAAGCTGGCGCGTGCCTGCTATCACATGCTGCACGAAGGCACGACGTTCGAGCTCACCCGCGCCTTCGGCTGATCACGCTGACGGTCGCAGGCCGGAAACGGGGTTTGGCTTCGAGCCAGTCACTCTGAAAGGTCGCGACCGTCGGCACCCGTGTTGTACGCAAGACCGCACGCGGACCGAGCCATCAAGGGGTGGGCCTTGAGCCCGTGATTCTGTGCGACGCACGACGCGCACCTGGACGGGATCCGCGATGACCGATGAGTGTTTGGACAGCAGCAAGGGCCGCTGACGCGGTCCTAACCAGAACGGTGACTGGCGCGATCTTGGCGCCGCACGAAACACAGCGGCTGGTGGTCAGCGGCAAGATGGGACATCATGATCTCCGACGCGAATCGGAGACGGGTTTTGCGTGCCTATTGACCCGGGCGGCGAAATGGCGACCGCGTTCTTTGTTCTTTGTTCCCGATCAACTAAGTGCATGGATGGCGATATGCGAAAGTATCAAGTGGTGATGTTCGGTGATATCGCATGCAAAGAAGCGGACACCTTCAAAACCACCCTCAAAGGAAAGTTCGCCGAACTCCATATCGACGGGAACTTCTTAGCCTTCCTCTCGGGAGACGAGTCGTCCTTGCTCGACGCGACGGCTCCCGTCGTCGGAGTTTATTTCGCCTTTACGAGTATATACGACAAGACAGTGCCAGGGCTATCGGAGGTTTTGTCCGATGGTTACGTAGTGATACCTGTAGTACGTGATTTGAAGAATTTCTCGAACTTCGTCCCTGAAGTGCTTTGCGGTAGCAATGGATTGCAGCATCGCCGTGACGACACGGCCATGCAGGACTTGTGCGGTGCGGTACTCGAAAATCTGAGTCTGCTCCGGCGGTCACGACGAGTTTTCATCAGCTACCGGCGCGCAGAATCCCAAGCTGTTGCGATTCAACTTTATGAGGAGCTCGACCGGCGCACATTTGATGTGTTCTTGGATACCCTCGCCATTAGACCGGGAGAGCCGTTCCAAGAGGTTCTGTGGCACCGTCTCGCCGACACCGATGTGATGGTGCTATTGGATACCCCAAATTTCCTGACAAGCCGATGGTCAGAAGACGAGCTCGCACATGCCAATAACACATCGATACAAGTCTTACAGGTCATCTGGCCGGGCCATGAGCAGCAGGCGGAAGCCGCTTTCAGTACTTCCTTCACCCTAGCTGCTAGCGACTTTGAGACGCACGGACAAACGAACGGACCCGACGCACGACTCAAGAACGCAGTTATTGATCAAATCGCACTGGAGACTGAATCGCTTCGCGCCCGCGCCTTAGCCGCACGGCATGCATTTCTCGTCCAAGAGATGTTTCGAGAGGCTGAAAGCGTCGGCGGCCGCTTCGTGGCGCATCTGGGACAGTTCCTTGAGTTCATTGGTCCTGAAGATCGCAAGGCGATCATGGTCCCGACGGTAGGTGTACCCGATGCTGTTCGCTACCAGGAGATTGAGGAACATTTATCCGAAGAAGAAAGTAAGGAGTTGATCCTTGTCTTCGATGAGCGGGGCGTACGTGACCGTTGGGTAAAACACCTCGCGTGGCTTGATCTGAAGATGAGTGTCCGCAGCCTGCCAATCAGAGACGTAAGATCGTGGATGACTGAGAGGTTCAAAAAATGAAGACATTCTTCTTATCAGCGAGCGTTCCGCTGAGGGCCCGCCACGAGGCTTATTACCAAACTGCCGACGTAGTGGCGATTCGTGAAAGTCTACGCGGACTCGTAGCGGCAGTCCTGCCCACATCGCGCCTCGTTTTCGGAGGTCATCCAGCCATCACTCCCATGGTCCGCGTCGGCGCTCAACGTATGGGGCTTAACGTAAGCAACAGCGTCACCCTCTATCAATCAGCATGGTTTTGCGAGGACTTTCCTCAAGATAATGAGGCGTTCGAGAAATTAATCGTGACGGAGAGGCTCCAGTCGCGCGAAACAAGCCTCTCTTATATGCGTCATCGAATGTTGACCGATCAAGACTATGACGCAGCGGTATTTATTGGTGGAATGAATGGGATCGAAGAGGAGTGGAAGCTCTTCGGTCAACACCACCCAGGTGTTCCCCGATATCCCATTGCGTCAACTGGCGCGGCAGCTCGAATATTGTTTGAGAAAAATACCGGGCTACCAGAAGAGCTTGCCACCGAGTTCGCATACTTACATCTATTCCGTAAGCATCTTTTAAACGAAAGAGGCTAACACACGGCCGGAATATTTTTTAACATTCAACGCATGTGGTCAGGCCTACAGGCATAGAGATAACCGCATCATTAGTATAGAAGTTAAAAACTACTAACTGTATTTCCCGCGAATCGTTATAGCCTCCTCGACAGCATTAGCCAAATTCTGTGCGATCCAGTCATATCGTTGCTTACTGTCGGAACCCGCAGGGTTGTAGCACTTTAAAATTGCGGACAGCTTTTGCTTCGTCGGGCCATGATTAACATAGTCGAAAGGATTGGGGCCTAGGCTAGCAACTTCACCTTTGAAATTCTTAAGACCATGAATCCGGATACCCACGACGCCAAGCCCACGATCCCAGGCCTTGACGATTTCATGATTGATCCACTTACGATTTGCCGTACCCTGCCCCACAAGAATAACGGCACAGGTCTTGCCTTGCATCTGATCGGCAATCCATTTCTCAATAGCTGTATCACCGCCCCCAATTATTGACTCCCAGTCATTATCTCTTGCCGGCGGGTTACCTTCGATTGATCCAATCTGGCGGACTTGGGATGCCCGAATGCAATCTGGTTGATAATGAAAACTAAAAAAGCATTTCCGTGCCATGGCTATTTTCCCCAGAGGTCGATGAAACAACGCAAAAGTGAACGAATTCATTATTTCATAAAAGTGTTGCCTGTAATTCACTCTGACATTTCAATACTTGCTCTACGCTGCCGGCCTGAATTTATCTGAGCCACGCCTCCAAGCATCAAATTTAATGTAAGTAAAAGAGTTTAGATGAATATAAATTGTGCTACCCGTTAGATCAACGTAAGGATAAAGTCCTAAATATTCTTGCCCATGAAAAGTTGTCTCACTGCTGGATTGAACTATAGGGAGGATGGCCACATTGCCATTGAGTGCATCAAAATATCCAAGTTCCCATGGCGTCCAACGAGATGAGCTGGCGTGAACGGAGTGGATATAGAAAAGAGACTGGGATTGCCTCATTCGTTCACGTAATTTATTTGCTGTTGATGGTGTTACAGCGGTGCGATCGAGCTGGGTATCGTTGATCCAGTCGACATAGACACTCTGCCCAGCAGCCTCCAATATTGCTTTAACGCCGAGAACAATTTCACTATCGAGTCGCGAGTGTGAAAGGAATACATCAAAAGATGTTCGATGAGATTCAAGTGAAGCAGAGAGAATTGCGCTAGCACTCTCATTGAACCGGCTGCGCACCGATCTAGCTGCTTCGCGAACAACACCTTCCGTAAGTAGGGCCATAAACCAATTCCTTTGGACGATCAGCCTGCTCCACTAAGCCAATTGGCTCCGGTGGAATTATTAATTTATCGAAATTTTGTCACCCGCACTTCGAATATCCACAATTCAAACAAGTCTGACACCCATCCATCAGCACCAGCGCCTGCGTATTGCACTTCTGGCACAGCGTCGCCCCAGGCGGGAAGCCGTTGGATTCGGTGTCGTTGGAGGCTGTCGCGGCGGGAT
>Ga0307375_10002417_pt1 | contig 19131 bp, 27 predicted proteins | sample TR1MG_FD_202531 | JGI IMG/M metagenome (GOLD analysis project Ga0307375, IMG submission 202531) | Soil microbial communities from Risofladan, Vaasa, Finland - TR-1 | ecosystem: Environmental > Terrestrial > Soil > Coastal area > Acid sulfate soil | place: Finland: Risofladan, Vaasa | collected...
GGACGGTGCGCTCTAAGACTGCTTGAGGATCAAAAATGTTAAAATAATCTTTGGAAGCAAACTCTTTGGTCGTGAAATCATTCGGGTCGAGGGCTGTCATATTCTTGCCGTAAATCTTCTGAGTCAAGACCTTCGCGGCATCTTGGGCGGCTTGAGGCAATTCCTTAAAGGACGCGCTCGCGTTCATGGAATACGGCATATTCTCATTGACACCTTTGAGAGCAGATTTCACAACGCGAAGGTATGCCTGACGAGGTGAGAATAGGTAACGTGCTTGGATAAGACCTGATTGGACTGGACCCGTGAGGTCAAGGAGTCTATGCCCGTTAATCGCGAGTGGAACATTGTCAAGACCCAGAGTGGAGTTCATCAAACGCCCAATAATATTGGTTCCGCTCTGATATGCAGGTGCGCTACGCAATCCCTTTTTCATGCCGTACCAGAGGTCTGAGGCATCTTTTGTACTCATGCCGACTGCTTCGACATCATTACCGAACTTGTCTGTGACCAGACCGTTCTCGTTGCCTTTATCAGTGAGCGCTTTAATGAAATCTTTACGAAGCCATGATTGTGGAGATGAGTCTTGGGCGAGAATCTTTCGCAGAGCGTTCTTAGCATCCCCCATATCAGTAATAGGATGACTCAATCCTACCTCATCAGTGTAATGTCCTTGTTTTATCAAAGTTTGCAGTTCATTCTTCCATGCCCCACCGTTAGCAAGATTTAATCCTTTGAAGGTAAGTATTTTGCCGAGAGGGGAGGCTGATATACCGATAGCCGAACTTGCTACTCCCCCGACCTTCGGTTTGATAACACTTTGAGCGAAATCCATTAACCGAGAACCAGTAGCCCAAATAGGAAACTTTGTCGGATCTTGTGCTTTCTTCGCATCAAGAACATCGTTCATACCATTCTTCGCACCGATAGAGGAAACACTTGTTTCATCTGCCATCGGAGTAAAGTTGATTCCCCACTTATCCAGTAAATGGGTTGCCATGTTCTGTTGAGTGCCGAGGGCTTTAAGGTTTATTGGTGGCTCGTTGAAAATATGTCCAATGTCAGTTCCCCACGCATGAGTGTAGCCGAGGTCATTAGTTTGCTTTACTGCGTCGATAACGTGTTGCGGGATTTCGGGAGGCACTTTGGTTAATGATAAATCTTCTGGTTTCAACCATATATGCACGTTATGTTGAACCTGACTCGACTTTCGGAAAACTCCACCCGTATGTTGAATCGCATCATACTTTTGTGAAAGTTTCTCTGTTATGGCTTGGAAAGTTTCTGTCGCTTGATCTCCCGAACCATATTCTTTGAGATCACTCCTTAACGCTTTGAAAAGTTGCACACCAGTAACATCAGATTTTGCTAAAGCTTCCTCAAGGTCAGTGTGATCCATGTAATCCTGGTGTGTCACTTCGTCTTGGAAAATGGCGCGAAGATCACTATTCGCCACATGGTCAAGATTGATTGAAGTAGGAGTTCCTTTTCCGTTCCATTTCACTGAGTAGACTGTCGGATCATTAACTTTTGTTTTTACATACTTACCGTCTTGAAAGGTTTTTAGACTGTCATCGCTAACTTTTCTTTTCGAGTAAGAAGTCGCAATCTTAGGGTTATCCGTTGTATAGAATCCGTCACCAAAGAGATTGCCGTCGGCATTCCCCCAAACATCAGGATGTAATTTCCCACCCTCTAAAGGTATCGGAGTCCCATGAAATAAAGAAGCAGCACCTTCGTAGGATGGTTCTGGCTTCGGCGGTTCCTTTAATGTGAGTTTGCGAGCGAGAAGGTTTGCTTTCTCCGCAACTAATTTAATCAAATCCTGTGTAGGAACATAGGCAAGATCATGAACATTCCGACCTAACTCTGAACCGAGAACATTCAATACTTGACCACGCAACACGGTTTCAGCCGGAGTCGCAACTTCAGGCTGATGAGTTTGCGGCATTTTATAAGGTTTCGCAGTCGCACCGAAATCACTGCCATCCGAGGATTGTTTGAGAGCATCAAGAGTCGTAGGTGCAACATAACCCGGTTTTGCTTTCTCTAATTCTTGAGCGAACTCCATAGCCTTCGCTTCGGCTTGAGTCGCATCGAAAACATCATTACGCATAAGACCGAATTTACCTTCAAGCGATTGACCTGCTAATGCTGCTTGTTTTGCTTGAGCAATCCTTTCAGGCGCATCCGCAACCATCCAAGAAATATCTGCTTGAGATGTTTGCGGAATATCAAAATGGTTCATATTCGGGTAAACATCGCTTTGCGTGACCCTACGTGCTTTGAGCAAGGATGCTAGATCGCTACTGTAAACTTGGCGAGGATCTTCCCGATAATGCAGCATCGAATTAGCAACATCTTTAGCGAACAGTCCAGGCTTTTGAAAATAGGATGCGCGAGCCTGAGCCATCATCTCAGGACTATTGCGGATAACATGGGCTTGATTGAGTTGGGCGAAATGGACGGCATCAGCACTTGCCTTATCTATCGTCCCATTTTGGATAGCCGCATCCACTAAAGGTTGCGCCGCATGTTGGGCTGCGAAAGTATCTGCTTGATCTTGGACGTGAGCGAAGAAATCTTGCGGAGTCAACCCTTGTTTAACAAGTCCTTTAATAGTTTTATTTGCACTAACACCCGTACCACGTTCCCAATCAGCTAAAAGCCCATTCTTATCCAATGCGGTAGCGATCACACTTCTTGCCTGAGCAAAAACATTCCCAACACTTTCCGATAATGCCGGGACCGAACCGAGATCCCCATGTGCAGCGATTTGTGCAAGATTAAGCCCAAGCCCTGTCATTCCCGCTATCGGTTTCAAATGGTTAAGTTCAGTGGCAACGGGAGCATTCGGGTCACCCATCCAATTATCAGCATGGCCTTGGAGTCCGAATTTGAGTCCTGCCGTTGAAAGGCTAGAGGCTGCTTGTCCTGCGATAGCAGTAATCGGACGGTTATACGGTGTGGCCGCGACACGACGAGCCACTTTGTATGCGTTCTTAATCTCAGTAGCAGTAGCATCAAGTCCAGCATTGACCCCTGCCGTCAATCCAGGAGCAATCCTGGCCGCTGTAGGAGAATTTTTAAGCCAGTTCGTGAAAGCGAATCTTGCATTCCCGTCTGCCGTATTGGGCATGACAGAGTTCATTACCCAATTCAGGGGGCCTTTAGGTGCCATCGGATCAACTTTAGTAAACAATGCTGATGCACTATTGGACGCACCTGCGCTTTTGCCTGCCGCGACTGCACCTTTCGCACCGAGTACGGTTTCCTCCACTACTTTGCCAAGAGCAGACAAGGTGAGTGCCGTATTCCCGATAGCGAGTAGATGCTCCCAATTACTTTGCGCCCCATATTGGGCATCCGTTAACGGTGTTTGACCTTCAATCTTTTGACCTGGATTACTGATCCAGTTAGCGATATGGGTGACTTGAGATTTCGCACTACCACCGTTAGCGCCTACAAAGTTGTCGAAAGCCTCAATCGCATCAGATGTGAGTTTGAGTCCCCCACCGAGTGCTTTCAACGCATCCCCTGGAACATTTTTGATAATACTGGAAACGAAAGGAATCGCATAGGAGAGGAACCCTGGATCGAAAATAGTGGAGAACAAACTACGCGACCCAGTATTGCCGAGTCCAGGCTGTTTCTTCAAGTCAAGTTGATACTGGTAGGCGGCTTCCCCCCATTGTGAGTTCCAGACTCCATCAGCTTTCGCATTCGGTGGGGCATACCAGTGGGCAACGTTATTGAGTTTAGCGTCAATGAGTTGCTGTTGCATCGTCTTGATCGTCGCAATAGAATATGGGGTGATATTCGTATTAGCCATATGGTCTTGGAGTGCTTTCGCTGTTGTCTGATCGGGGGCAACAGCGGAAGGCTCATAAAAATATTGTGAACCCTTATTGGGGATTGCCATAGATTGTTTAACATATGCGAGTGCCATTTTAGAATTATTGTTATTGCCCATTTGCGAGCCGATACTTGTGATGATGTTCGGGTCGATAGAACCGTAGCCAGCAGCATGAGCATCATCAATGAAACTGGCTAGAGGTTGAATCGGATTGACACTCGCAGGCGTAGGCGGTGTGGAAGCAGCCTGCACGTCAGGAGCAGGTGTGCGAAGTTCCGCGTTAGGCCCTGGCATTAGTGGGGCATCTGATTCTCTTGCTGCATAGCAAGATAATTTTTAGTGAAGTTCACTTGACTAGAAGGTGCCTGGATAGTGTTTAACACTGCGAGGATAGAGTTTGCTTGATTATTGACGAACGGGTTGGGTGCTAAAGCACTACTGCCTGCACCGGGTCCAGCATCTACGCCGGTCATAAAATGTTCGTCAGGTCGCTGAGTTGGGCCGAATAAGTCTCCGAGAGAACCGGGGGGAGGCCCAGATAATGGGGGAGGCCCGAACTGCGGAGCCTGTTGCATTTGTTGCGCACCTGTCGGTAGGGGTGCGTTTGCCATTGGTGCAATCTTCTGGGAAGCAATTTGCGCCCCAGCAACCCCGTATGGTTGATTAGGGACTGCTGTAGCGGGTAATGCTTTAGCGTTCAAGTCAACACGGTTCGCATACGATTTGCCAGGTTTACCAGTCCTCGGCCCGCCACGGCTCATGGTTACACCGCCGTCTTAGTTTGCATTTGAATATTCGGTTTCCCACGTAGAGAAGAAAGGGCTTCCATGAGGGAACCTGAACCTTGCGGGGCGGCAGTAGGTTGTTCCGCACCAGCACCAGGATTACCCATCCCCATTTGAGTCTCAGGCGCACCAGTAGGTGCAGGAGTTGATTGACGTTTCTGCATCTCAGCATTCACTTGAATAATCGCAGCCATATAACTCATTTTCTGGGTAGCAACCAGATCCCCAACCCGGGCAACATCAGCCATCGGAATAGTCCCAGCCTGTGCTTGTTGCGAGAACGCTGCTACCACTAACGTTTTAGCGGCCTCAGAATCTATTCGCGCTATTTCGGCAGCAACATCAGTTATCATCGGATCTAATTCCATCGCAGTCTCAGTTGACATCATATCTGCGCCCTTGCGCTGTGCCACCGAGACGATGAAGGTGTTGGCATCGGTTCCGGCGTAGGAATAGGTGACTACAACATTATCGTTCTCGAAAATCTCGTTAGCCTTATAGACAATATCGCCTTTGTTCTTATAGCCTGAGACGTAAAAGGACTTCTTCTCATTACCGAAATAGGCTTTAGCTTGGGCGATAGCGATTTTAATTTCTTCCTGCATGGAGGCAGCCAAGATTTCTTGAGATTCTTGAATATTCATGTCAACTGTCGCAGACATGATCGAATCCCCACGTTTACCTGTACGAACATTCGACGCGGCTTCCCCTGTCATATCGGCGGGGGTTGCACCGGACATTCTTTGCGCTCGCTCTAACCTGTCTACCATCATTTCAGTTGATTGGGAGGGTTGAACAGTTTTCACTTCAATATCGCCACCGGAAACAATATTAACTTTCCCTGTCCTACCATCATGGGGGCCTTGCACAAATTTGGGGGTGAATCCTTGACGACCTACAAGGTATGTGTCGGGGAAAATGTTTCGCTCAATAGCGATAAGAGACAGGGCAGTAAGTCGTGCATCTTGCCGGTACATTCCGATTTGTCCATCAAATTGCCCTAAAGGACGATCTAAAGAGATCCGTTCAGGAATAACTACAGGTACTCGGCCTGTCCGGTTAGATATCCGTTTCATGGGGACAAGTTTCGTTCCGACAGTCAGATAGGCGCGGGAAGTATCTTCAACCATCCGGGATTGCGCGAACATGACAGTCTCGACATCGTCAACATATTCAACAATATCGAACATGTCTGACGGTTTCGTGCCGTCCTTGAATTTAAGCAGTTGGTCGAACACGTCAGGATAATTTTTTCGGAGCCAAGCAAGATTCTTAGCGTGAGTAAAAATACAGTCATCCGGTACGAATTGAAGAGGATTATTTGATGGGGCAGCGAACGTATCTAAGGGGTCTTGCATAGACCATTCTGAGCATCCCCATTTCTTGTTGGGTCGCAAAATGACAGGAGATTGGGAGTAGCCGATGAGATGACGGGCACGTTTACGTTGCAACAGGTTCATTTTATTCGTGTCCATCCAACCCTGCGTTGCCCTCATCCGGGATGTTGCTAGATCCTCACTTTTCTGTATCCCCTCCCTCAAGGCAGGGTAATAAATATTCGGTAACGTTGAAGCGATCCTCATGCCAGTCTGATCGAGTCCGATGTTAATCAGGTTAGCGATAGCAGGTCGCTCATTCTTATCCATCTCAGGTAACGGTACGACAACATCCCCGTTATAGGTGTCCTTGATTTCGCGCATGGTTGCGATGACAGTGCCTTTCGCACCCTGTCTCTCACTTAAGAGGGCGCTAATATCTTCAAGGGATGTCGTCATAGGGGTTACTTCTTCTTTGCCTTCTTGTCGGCGGGCAACCCGCGCTTCTTGTCCAAGGCAGAATCTTTCTTGGAACCTTCTTTGATCCCAGCCTTCTTGTCCATCTTGTCGTCCACCTTCTCCGACATCTTCATCGGCATTTTCTTCGCTGACTTCTTCTTGATAGCCATTACTTAACCTTCCTGAGTTTAGGGTTTGCCTTCTTAGCCTTGGCACTAGCATTTCGGCTGGATGCGGCCAGGATTGCTCCTGCTGCTTGAGAGGAAACGCCTTCTTTCTTGGCAATCGAGGCTTGGACTTTCTTGAAACCTGGATGTTTCTTCGCCATTTCAATCTCCTCGGCTCATTTAGTGGACAGATTAGCATGAGATGTCTAACTTACGAGTTCACCACGCCCCTCCAACAACCAGGATGGGCGTTCCATTTGATAGACAGGCAAGTTGAGGGAGTCGAATAGGTTGGGGGCATTCCAGACTAGGAACCAGAAGGACATGACCGTATCATCTGTCCCCGACTTTTTACCGGACGAGTATTCGGTTAGTTCTTTAACGAACTGGTTGACGGCTTGCCGACTGCCGGATTCCCGATGTCCTGGGAGTCGGACTCTGCCGTGACGGAAATGGGGGGCGACGGTTTGCACCCCATACTCCTCGTCAGTCTTATTCGATGAATTGGTTTGATGGGGGGTTATATCTATCCCATTCCGGGCTTGCCAAACTTTCCAATAATTGTATTGGTTCATAAACTTCTGGGCCGCATTAGATTCCATTATCAAATCTGTTATCGGACGCCCTAGTTTGGTAGCTCGTTGCGCCCATTCTTCTAGGATGCCAGAGAATTGGCCGGAGGAGATGTTATAGTCCAAGAAATCGGGTGCCTCTAACTGATCCCTGACCATGTCTATTAGGTAAAACATTTGGTCTTTAGGACTGTAAAGCCACCACATGATTGCCCAATATTTGGTTGGGGACGGATCCACGGTGACTACCGAGTAGCCGTCAACGTTCACAAGGTCTTTGAGTTGACCTATTTTTCGTTCCGTATCCCAACAGCCTTGATGGAGGACACCTGTCTCCGAATCTATGCCGCCATCAATCCATACTTGTTTCACCAAGGTTGAGCCAGTATCCACGTCTTCTTGCTGATAGACGGTTCGGTAAGAGTCTTCTTTATTGAGTTTAGAGTTCATTAGCTTGCGCCAATTCAGGCGATACGGGTCTAGGAGGCAGCCTTTCGGATAGGGGACAGCATCTATAGCATGGTCGCCTTTACAGAGTTCGTCATAATGGGCTTTGAATTTAATATGATGATATTTCCTCACAGGTTTATCTTCGTCAACTTCGATCTCCGTATATTCCTTGAGGTCTAAGACGTAACGATAAAGGTCATTTGGCCCGAGCCTTTGTCCTATGAGTGCAAGCAACCCTTCTGGCTCAAGACGGGTCTCAGACTCCATCTCCCACTTCTCGATCAACTTCTCCCGCGACTCCTGGGTAGCCAGGGTTTTCTTCGTCACTAAATCGTCCCAGAGCGCGACATCGAAACGGCCACCCAAGTAGTCGGAGTCCATGCCGTAGGCGACAAAACTGGATTCCTTCTCACCTCGCTTGGAACCGTCCAACTGCGCTAGGTCGAAAGCGTTCCTTGACCATTGACCCTGCTCCAAAGGCTTGAACCTGCCGTAACTTCTTGCAAGGGTAGATTTGGCGTCTTTGGCAAGACCTAAATCAAGGAGCCGTTGGTTGGCCTTGACTGGATTTGTTCTCTCGAAGGTATTGCGAAGGCGGTTGGTGTAGCCGTTGGCAAGATTCTGGGAGGCAGAGCCGATCATTTGGCTAAGACCACGATCTCTACAGGCCAGCCATGCAGGAAGGTCATGTGAGAACAGTGCCGATTTACCGGAGTTGTGGACGCTGAACCCGTCAGCCATGAAAGAGTGCGGGTCATCTGCCATCATTATGTCGTAGGTAGGTTCCTCCCCCCACAGTTCGATGCTGGTGATCGTATCTTCTACAACAGGAAGCAACACTTTCGTTTCATCCGCATGATGGCGGTGATGTTCCCCATGTGCGGTGAGGGCTAGGTTTTCTAGTCGGTTGTCGGTATGGACATGGTTGATATGGTGGACGACTTGTTCGGGAGTTAGGAAAATGAGTTCTTTAGACCGCTTCTCATTGACCCTAAGCAGATAGATGTAGTCGCCAAAAGCGAGTCCATTGAGATGGGCTTCCATAACAAGGCGATGTGTCCAGTAACGGAACCCATCTTTCGCCTCTCGTTGGTTTGGATGATATTTCGTATAAGTGGAGGCATACCGCTTACGAGGTGCGGGGACGGAACGCTTGCGTTCTCCCCTGATCAGGACGCTCATGCCGGGGCGAAGATCACCAAGGCGAGTGAAAGACAGATCAGGACGCTGGAAAAGGTGGTCTGCCGTAGCACGAATAGACATGCCTATTGAGGTTGTCAGCGTGTAAGTAATCTTCTCACCTGAGGAAACAACATCACCGATTTCACCCAACCTGCACCGTCCAGCATCATCATGGCGCTGTGCCATTGTCGCCACATCTTCCCGCCACTTGCCCCCATGGAATCGTTTATACAAGTCAGCAATCTGATAACGCCGACCATTACCCGCCCGGTTAGTAGTAATCCAGGTTTCCCCCGACAAGCATCCCGGCGGCTGATTGATAACGACATACTCCTCCCGGTTAGTTGCCGCCAACTCCACGATCTTGTAGGCTGCTTCCTCCGCCCAAGGATTCGTAGACCGAGCAAAAAAATACTCCCGAAAAAACCCGAAATCCTCCAACGCCCTCAAAGCATCCTTAGAATAAGACTCCCGCCCAGGAACCCCACCAACCGCTAAACCCCGCTCAGCAAGAGCCGTGACAATCGCAGACATAGGATCATTAAACTGACGATTCATCGTCGCCAAAGAAATACCCGACTCCTTAGCCGCCCTAGACTTAGGCAAACCCCGCTCAACCAAAGACGTAAACAAGGCAACCTTCCCCGCATCAAGAGGTTTACCAGCCACAACTACTCATCCCCACCCAAATCGACAGTAGACGACTTCATAGTCTCCCTGACATCATCCGCCGCACTAATCAACATCCCCAACTCAGTCCAAGCAGAAATCCCCTCACTCGAAACATGCTTCAACCACGTACCCCCATCACCACCCACGACCTCCATCACCACACTAAAATGAACAACCAACCCCCTATCCGAATCATCCCTCGCAAACATATGCAAAGACTCCTGCAACGCCTCCCGCAAACCAGCCTTATACCCTGACAAATCAGCCATACCCCAAGACTAGCCCCAGACGCAGCAACATCAGCGGCGCAGCCTCGAAATATTTTTACGTTTCGCCAAGTCACCCATTGTCTTCCCCGCGCAACAAGAGGAAGATAAAAACATGAGAGCAACCGCCTTAACCATCATCATACTAGGACTCATCTACCTCTTCATCTACAACCTCACAAACTAACCAACCGAGAATGTTTCACGTGAACCCAAACCTGAAAACCAACTGAGACATTTTATTTAAGAGGCTATACAAAATTTGCCACCACCGCGCCTCTAGGCACATCCCGGGTCAAGTGTCTACATCTCAAGTGTAGGTTGATGGTTGAGTGTGGCTGTGCCGTTGGTTGTCGTTGTTGTTGTTGTTGCATAGTGGTTGAGTGTTGACTCTCCTAGTTGAGTAGCAGCAGATAGGGAACGTCCTTCTCTTTGGCGTTTTGGTACAGGTGTTCTATTGCTGTGTGCCTTTGTAGGGCGTTAGATCATTGGTGGTGGTGTGATCATGTCACCTAGCTTTGGACACTTTGGGTGTTTGTGTCTAATAAATAATTGTTGAGAATAGTTGCGTTTCCTATTGCGTTATCCGTCAATGTATGGTTGAATTCGTGTAGGCACCAACTCGGAGCCTAGAAAATAAGGAGTTCTCATGTTTGATTCTCAGGCTTTTATTTGGTCAGGTTCCTCCGTGTCTGACGCGGAGATGATTGCGTCAGAGCTGCGCGAGCAGGCTGCGGAGAACGCGCGTAGTGCGCGGGATTGTGCGCCTCGCGCGTAAGTAGTTCAGCCTCCCGCCTGATAGTGGGGTGAGCGCGATGCTACGGGAGGCACGCAAGGTCGCAGGGTGCGACCGAGGAAGGACATCATGAAACTTCTCACTCTCGGCGGCGGAATGAAAATCCCTCACTGGGTATGCGAAACTCACCTACGCGAGATTGACGATATGGAAACGTCCGGCGAATTTTCAGAGGCCCGTGAGGTCCTGCAATATGGCAAACGCGAGTGGCGCAACTGGTGCGTTGAGTGCGCGGCGCACTAAGCAGTTCAGCCTCCCGCCTGATAGTGGGGTGAGCGCGATGCTACGGGAGGCACGCAAGGTCGCAGGGTGCGACCTGAGAGAGGGAATCATGGAACCCATGAGCCTGAGAGACTCGCTAGTCGGCTGGACTGCGGACGGGCGAAAGGTTTACGTAACAATCGAGATCATGCGCACTGGCCGACAGTTAATGGACATTGACCACGAACCTATCGCTCCCGGTGCGCCTGTTATCAGCATGCACGGGGTAGAGATTCGCAACCGTGGGTCATTCTCCCGGGATGGCGACTGGCGATCTGGCGGGCAGAATCGTGCAGTGCTAGCCGAGGTGCACAGGTTCGCCGATAATTGGACACGACCAGAACGGGATGATCTGCTGGCGATCTGGCGGGAATGGCATCTGAACGATATGCGCTCCCATTGTGCACACCAAGATCCGGCGGTCAAGTGGGATGCGGTTGCCCCCTGCCCGTTGAATGGTTACCGGGCTGGCACTGCTTGGCTTTACGCTGAGCCGCCGCTGCAAGTGCTCCAAACCTTGACCGGGGTCATCTTGCACCATTCCGCGAAGGTTGAAGCGTGACCCGTAAGGCGTTCGCTCTCACGCTCCTGTGGGCGCTCACAGCATTAGCCGCTCTATGGGCAACATTCTACGCGCACCCTATCTATGGAAACTGCTACCAGAGCGACCTGGGCAAAGTTTGCAAACTAATTCACTACTAACGGAAGGCAAGACGATGAGAATTTACAATCTGAACGGTTCAGTCCACGCCACTATCGGGTCGAAAGAGACTGGCGATTATGCGTCCTCGTGGGCTACGGCTAGTGAAATCCGTCAATGGGCGAGCGTCCTGCGTGTCCCATGCCCACGACATGGGCGAGTCCCTGCCGTAATCGCTAGGGCCTATTTCGATGAGTACTTCGGTCGATCAGAATAACCAATGTCCCCTAGTCCAGCTTTGACTGGCAACGGTTTACGACCGGCTAGGGGAACGCATAGACCAGACAGGTATACGACCCGAGGAAAGGTTAAAAGCCGCGTTTTTTGTAACTGTACACAGGCTCTCACGCTCAACCACGAGAGTTATCCACAGGCTACGACCCTTAGAAAGAGTTGAAATGAAAAAAAATTTGATCCAACCAGCAAAACGACCGACTCAACCCAGCCCAAACCCAACAGAAATCCGCGAAAACCGGCGCAGCAAAGGATTAACCCAAGCCCAAGCAGCCTCAATAATCCACGTCGCACTCATCACCTGGCAGAACTATGAGCAAGGAAACCGCAAAATACATCCAGCCTTTTGGGAACTATTCACCCTCAAAACCGAACAAACAAGCGTAAAACCCTAAAAATTTGTAGGTTTCCCACAATTATTTAGCGAAAAAGAGCGAAAAAGTTGTAGGTGTTTGTTACATGGTTTTTTCTCTGTTTTTGGTGTGTGTGTATAAGAGTGTCAAGAAGGTGGGTTTCTTATCTTACTGTCTACCTATATGGGGAGCAGTAAGGGAGATAAGGAGTCGATCTTTTTCGGCGGTTTGAGAAAATGATTGGAAACATTGTTGAGCGTGGAATGGTGGGTATGGGAGTTACTGTCTCGGATAGGTTTACGCTCAATCTATAAATCTGTCTTTGGCCGGCCTAGCAGATTGAAAGTACCCCAATCGCAGGGAATCTCGATCAGCTTGGGGTCGGTCTGCGACTTGACGCAATTAGCTTGGGCGACATCCCACAAGTCAGTCCACAGCTCAACTGGACCTCCACACTCAGGACACTTGAGTCGCTTAACATCCTCAGACATTAGGAGTCTCCCCTTCTTTTGGCGATTTGGATTGCGTAGCAGGGTCAGGAATCCTCTTTGGCTTCCCGTCTACCCAGTCGTACACCCTGACTGGTTCTTTGGCACCGTTTATTTGCCGATATTTTGGTTCATTACGGATTCTGTGACGGATCATCGCAACAGCCATTTGGCTACGTCCAAGCATGGCAACCACTTGAATGTCGGTCATATCTGGGCGTTCCGCGATCTCCATTTCAGGGCCAGTCCACTGTTTATTGTGGTTGAATGCATATTCGAGTGACTTATCGTTACGGAGTCTCCGCTTCTGGTTGATCCGAGTTCTATGGCTTAAATCGTATTCCCGTCTAGTGTCCTTATGACCCGCCCTGTATGCGGCTGCCTTCGGTCGTCGCCACTTCCGGTAGGCGTCTCCGCACACAGAACACCTGCAACCCTTCTTGTCGTAGGCATACGGAGTCCCGTGTCTGATTGACAAGTCTGCGCTCCGGTCAGCGGGAGATGAACGCTTACTCATAAGGTTATTTAACCTTTTTCAGGTTCGACTTGGAACTCCACAGAGAACTTGTGGAAATTGAAACCCTCGCACCATAATGTCCCACCGCATTCTGAACATTCGGGTGTGTTATCAACTTGGGTTTCTCCGCATTCTCTACACCATTTCTTCTCGCCCATTAGGAGTCCCCTCCCTCTTGGCGGTCGGCGAAAAGTCTCGCCTGCTCATTCAACCGAACCGTAAATCTGTCCACTATAAGGGTTCATCTGTTACTCCTTTTGTCAGTTCTTGCGTGTCCGTTGAGGATTCGAACCTCCCTGTGCACTAATGCCAGCCAGCCGGACAATCCAGAAAGATGGGGCTGATGGTGGGGATCAATCCACTTACCGAACCCTAAATAACATCTTCCGTACCTGGTCAGGGACTCGAACCCTGTAATGCGACCGATAGAGTGGCTGCAAACCTATCCCAGGTTGCCATCCTTCCAGGGCGTTTCCACCCGCTGATCTGGAAGAAACCTATTTTGTTCTGGCAATTCCAGCGTTCGCCCAGAACATGACTTCTTCAAGGTGTGTGATGGCCAAAGACTTTTCTCGACCTTCTGGAACCTTCGCATTGACGAACTTAGCGAGTTCCCAACAAGCGTTGCGAACGCTCGTATGCTCCATCTTCTTTTCCTCGGTTGTAGCCGCGTGAAAAGAAAAACGGTTGTCGATGTCTGCTGCATCCATGATTTTCTCCTTACTTGGGTTGTGTGGCGGGGAGCAGGAGCAGCTAGGGGTGAAAGGATGAGTCCCCATGATGACTGTCCTTAGAGTTGGCTCTTTAACTCCCCGCCTTGTCACAAAATTTACGCGCTGGCTTTTTTGGGTTGGTCTGCGTTGGCTTTTGCTGCTTGGTCAGGGTCGTTTATTTGCAATCCTCGAAAAATAACTGCATGGACTTGGGTTTTGCTCAACAAGCCTGCTTGGTGCAAAATCGCCAAATCCTGTCCTGAGATACTGACGCTCATGGTTTGTCCTCTGGAGTGTCCACTATTTCTGCCGTCTGAGCAGGGATTTCTCCTGGAATTGATGGAATCGTGTCCAATGGAATGTCTACGATTTCGGCGGCAGGCTCAACGATTTCAGGAGCCTCAGTTACTTCCTCAGTTGACTCAGCAGGAGCCTCTGGCGACTCATCTGGCGATTCAACGCCTGACTCATCGAGAGGTCCAACAATGTCCGTCCACGCTCGGACAAGGATCGCTGAAACCCCGTCAGGAACCTTCCCTTTCGCCATGAGCCCAAGAATGGCTGTCCGGGCTACCGAATAGACGCCTGGGTCAACATGTGTCCCGAGTTGTGCCATTACCGTAAGCGTTTCAACGCCTACAGCGTCGTTGGCTTCAATAATCGCATCAGTAGGCAAGATAGCCGCATTCATGGCTACTACCTGCTCTGCGGTCAACGTAGGGATACGGGTTACGATCTGTTCAATTAACTGTTCCATCATTTTCTCCTCTACTTAACCGACGGTCGGCCTACAGTTAGACCAGCCTTCCGGGTTGACCTTTTACGTTCATCCCGGGTCTGTCGAATGATCTTGTTCATTGGGTTGACTTGTCCTTTGCGGACTAGGGAGTAGTTTAAGACAGTTTCCGCTTTATACCAGGATTTACCTAAACCTCGATGATCGACGATCAGGTGACTGCATTTATCGTTCCGATGCCCCATCATTAGATGATCCCGGGTCATACGGAGGGTGATTTGACGCAAATTATTGAGTTTAATCCCCAAATACTCGGCAGTCTGGGTGGAATCCCAGTAGATAGGACGCATCAGAATGGGGGACTGTCGGTAGCCCAAGGATCTTCTTGACTATCAGGTTTAGGGGTAGGAGTCCCAGAACGGGAGATTTTGGATACCTTGGCGGTCGCGTTCTTTAGAGACGGCCCGATTTCAAGCACTTCAACCTCATAGACCGTACGCTTCTCGCCTGCCTTAGTCTCATACTGGCGTTGCTTGAGGGAGCCGGAGAGGATAACCCTCATGCCCTTAGTCAGAGTCTCAGCACAATTCTCTGCGGCCTGACGCCAAATCTGGCAAGGGAGGAACAGGGAGTCTCCGTCTTTCCATTCGTTCGTGGTCTTGTCCAAGAATCTAGGAGTAGCTGCGACCGTGAACTTGGCTACCGCATGACCGCCTGGAGTGAAGCGAAGTTCAGGATCCTCGACAAGATTGCCGATGAGTGTAATAGGTGTCTCATTCATGTAATCAAGTGTAATCATCGGCGGTCGGAATGTCTACTGAAACAGGCTTATATTTACCGTAATTTGTGAGAGTCACCCAACGTCCCCTGTCAGGATTCTCGCCCCCGCCAAGGAGGACAGGGACACTTGGGAACTCATTCGCTGGCATGTACTTGGAGATGATGAAACCGTTTTCTCTGGCATCCTTGGGGAAGTTGTGGATGCCGACGAGGTGACAAGAATGATGAGCTGCGATTCCGTTAGATGGCCTGTCACGTTTAGTCCCTAACTGGCGGTGGTGAAAATCCCACGTCTCGGGGTCTAACGTCCGTGAGCAAAACTCACACAAGCCTTGGCAGCGTTCCCAGACTGTCGCTCGAACATTCTTATCCATCAGTTACCTTCGGGTAGGGTAATTCGGCTAGGAGTAAAGACGCTCTAAGAGTCTTTCTATGTTGGCGATTATCTGGAAGTAAGTAAAGATAACGGTGTTTACCTTCACGTTGGGTTGGCTTCCAGCCCCTCTCAGCGGCTTCTTCTCTTGTGACGTTATGACCATTTTGGCGACGATGTCGTAAACGTCCCGTTTGATCTAAGTAAAAAGTCGCCTTGCCAGAAGTCCCTGTATAAATTGCATTTGTGGCTTGGTAGATGATCCCTAGATGCCCTTGCGTACTGTCAGCGAACGAAAGAACCGCGTCGTAATAGGGCCGATCCTTCTTGAGAGCCTTCAATGCCCTCACGATGAACCATGATTCACTATTTTTGGGAACTTCATCGAGCAGCACCAAACGGTGCAGTTCGGTTACGCTTCTTTTCTGCCCCACCCCGAATACGCTTGCACATACATTCTCACTCGAAGGTGTGGCGAAGGCGCAGACTCCCACCAAATCCCAATCATCAAAGAGTCCATAACACATCGGCCCATTATGAATACCGTGAGAGTAGTGGTGTTCTTTAACGAACTCTTTCCCCCTTACCGCAGATATTTTCTCAACCACTAACACCTCAATACCAGCCGTGGGCTAAATGGAAACGCCAACCAGTACAGGCAGGGTTCGCACTCGGATAACGATATTCCAGGTATCGGATGAAGTTACGAACCTGTTCAGCGGGATCAGATGAAGTCTCAATCAAAAGCTGTCCAATCCCATACGCCGTGGAGTGAGGATTCTTCGCTTTAGGATTCCAATGGGATTCAGATTCACCGATATTGATTAGGCACTTATAGCCGGAGAGTCCCCATCCTTTTCGGCGGATAATGCCAAACGCGTACTGTTTAGGTGTCATCTTCACCTGGACTTTCACTATCTTCCGTACCTGATGATGGATTGGAGCCTGGGCTTGTGCTGGTGTTAAATTGCAGATGGCGAATGCCGCCAAAACGCCAGCACCGATAGTCGTTCGTCTCATGGCTTTCCCCTTTACGGGAGTCAGTTATGCACGTTACGGTTCTCATGGGAGAACTATTTTACCAATCCGAGTCACAGTAAGCCCCCTGTTTAGTAGTCCAATCATGGATTTTTTGGATGAAAGAATGCTTAATACGCCTAAAGGATCTACCTATTTTCTGGCGACGAGTCAACGGTTTCGCTGGAGGTCTTGTCCCTTGAAACAAGTTAGCGACATATCCGTATTCTTTGAGCGTCAACTTGACTATCTTCCTGTAAGCCGCTTCATTGACTCCCAACGGTTTCTCAGCCACGAGCGACTTCTGCCACGATAGAGGCAGCTACTTTACTGTCCAACCCTGCGTACACGAGATCGTCGTACAGGTCTGTCATCTGGTCAGGGGTCAGATTGAGTTTAGGGTCGGATTCTTTTGGCGGATCCTTGAAAGGTATGACCTTGCCCCCTGTCATTACCCCATACCAGCCGGTAGGTTTCAACCCTTCCAGACTGTCCATCTCAGGTAGAGGGACTTTGACGTTGCCGGAGAAAACCCCCCAAAGCACCTCGTACTGCTTCTTGGTTAAGAGAGGTTCTTCCTCCTTCGCGTCGAAGCATCCGCCGTTAATAACCCGCAAGACGACCTCATACTCCTCTTGAGAGATCCTGCCTTCCTTCAACGCAAGATCCAAAGATTTGCCGATAATGTCAACACTTCGCTCCGTCAGTTCAATCTTCATGCTAGAAAAGCCTCCCGAAAATGTCCCATACCGTCGAATCTCGACCGGCAACCGTCTTACGTCTAACACCCGTATCCTGCAACAAACCCTTCCCCACAAGTTCAGACCGTCGTGACCGGATAGAAGAATCCGTTGCAGGCCACCATGCTCTAAACAAACGCGCATACTCCACAATCAGTTCCTCATCCGTTAAACCATTATGGTTCCCGAATATCCCGAGAATCCGATTCTGTAACCCTGTCGTATCTTTAACGGACATGGCGGCATCATGGCTCGTCTGAGGGTCACTATCCCTCGCGCGCGGAGTCACGGCTTCCCCGCGATCCAAAAACTAGCGTGGAGATAGCCGAATCGCCAGTAACGTAAAACACCATTATTGAATTCTGGGAAGATTTCTTTTCGCCAGAATACCCACGGCCAAAGAGGACGATGAAATTGCACCCAATGGATGCATAAACGACCCATGATGTATTTCTCGGAAAGATACCGCTTACTCATGGCTTCTCCCCGACACATTTCCAACCGGAAACCGTTTGCACAACCTCATGCCCATCATCATCAGGAGTGAAAACCCTCCCACAAACACAAACCCAACAATCTTCCTCTAGGTCGCCTAAAAGTGGTGGGTTACTCATCGTCCACCGCCGTATCGCAAACCGTCTGAAAGGCATTACCAGCCTGTGCTATGGCTTCATCTGCGAGTTTGGATAGATTATGTAGAATGACCGAGTTGCGATCTTGAACCTTCTTAAGCGACCGCTCGTAGTCAATCCGTGCCTCCGCGATCTTCTCGTCTCTAGTGGTCATCGGGCGCTCCTAGAGCCTCGGCGATGGTTTCACGAAGATCGTCTACGAAAGTCTCTAGGTAGTAATCGGATTCGTGACGCTGGCACATCGCCAGTACCGCTTCAAGCGCAGCGATGAGTTTCCTCGCCTTGAAGTCGTTGCCCGTCATCCATCCGCGAGCCATAGAAATCTGTTGTTCTACCTGCACTCGCCACTCTGCGAGTTGATCCTTAGCAGCAACGTCGGTCATTTCTGCTCCACCGCAGCGGCCATGCCAACAGTTATTCTTGCCGTGTTTTCTTCATAGAGCATTTTTGTGTCTTTGCACATCACGCACCGTCTTTCTTCGGAAAAGCGCCACAGAGAACACAGACGACAACGCCGTACTTATTCGCCTCGAAACGGTGGTAGCCCTTCGGTGACCCCACGCCGTAATTGCATGGATAGAGTTCGACACCGGCCAGACGCGTCGAAGGCTGCGGGATGTTTCCGCCCCCACCGCAACTATGTGAGGTGACTCCATAGTCATAGCCGCAGGTGTTACACCAAGTCATCACGCACCGTCCTCTACGAGTGAGTCATAAAGCAAAACTGCTAGTTGAGAGCAAGGATCACAATTCAAGTGAGCCATAGACCAACCTTTGTTTAGGCTCGGCACATTCATCTTCCCTGTGTGCAGTTTGGGGTCGCGCCAAGTGGACATCGTGTCCTCATTGTCCGAAACCCAATGTGTGAGAAACCAGATTTTCATTTCGTTTTCCCCCTAGCAATAGCGGCGGCAGTTCGCATGAACTCGCATTGAGCGCAATCCTCAGCATGACCATGCGGGTCGGGAAAGTACGCCTCGATCTCTAGCGCGATCTGCTCACGAAGTTCAGCGAGACGGTTCGGTAACTGATCTCTCGTTTCAAGAAGAATCTCTTTCATTTCTTCCCT
>Ga0307375_10002418_pt1 | contig 19128 bp, 35 predicted proteins | sample TR1MG_FD_202531 | JGI IMG/M metagenome (GOLD analysis project Ga0307375, IMG submission 202531) | Soil microbial communities from Risofladan, Vaasa, Finland - TR-1 | ecosystem: Environmental > Terrestrial > Soil > Coastal area > Acid sulfate soil | place: Finland: Risofladan, Vaasa | collected...
GGCACGCTTCTTGCGAGTAACACTAGAACCGGTAGTAGATATGCCAATAGAAACCCTGGCATGGTTATTGCTACTAGAATTGCTATAAGTATTGTTTATGCGGGGGATAAAAAGAATTGTGTTGCTATTGCTAAAGATTTTTATTAGGATGACGTTATTGGGATTGTGATACTTAAAAACATTGCTGAAGTTGCCGCCAAAGCATCGGCGGAATATACAGGTGATAAAGTTATAGTGTTATCTGTGTCAGTTAAACCGATTGATGATATTCCGTTATAAGGATATAAAATGAATACCCTAACCCAAAATCAAAAAACCTACACCGCCCGCCCCGCCGAAATGCAAGGCCTATCCATAGCAGACAAACGCTACCCCTCCTGCAAAGGCTGCGCATTCGATGAAGACATTATATCCTGTAAATCCGCCCAGGCTAAAATCCACTGCATAGCCGAATACCGCGATGACAACCGCAACATAATCTGGATTGAACAAAAATGAACAATCTTAAAATCGTAGGCATCACACTATGCGCGGTGAATATTATTCTTTCACTGTCTACTAAAAACTAAGCCGCCGCGCCGGCCTGGCTTTGCGCTCTTATCTATTCCATTGGATATTATAGGGCCACAAAATGACCGAACCCCGCTACAAACCCGAATACGAATCAAAATTCAGCCTAGGCGGCAGAATTTACATAGCCGTGCGAAAAGAAACCATGACCTGCGCACAATGCGTATTCAAGGACGATAATTCCGGCTGTTTCAAATCTCCATCGTGTGTACCTAGCGGACGCGCTGACGGTTGCTTAGTCTACTTCGTGAAAGAACAAAAATGACAATTATAAAAACATTACTCTACAAACTAGGCCGCGCCCTAATGCACCTAAACTACACCAGGGATGCGTACACCACAAATGCGCACATCGCAGAACACGATCTAAGGCTAGAAATCTCCGAACTTAAACGCAAGGTGTCAAGACTTAGTATTGAAAACACTAAATTAAAAACGAGGCTTAAAAAATGACTCGCCTAGGCCTAATCCTAATCGTCCTAATAAACCTATCCGGATGGCTCGCCCTCGGCTATTTCTGGAATTATCTTTTTGGGGCTTGAAATGTCTAAAATTCACTTAATAAAACAAGATATACAGCCTTGTTTTAAGTGTAAATATTCTTCTAATCATGCGCAATTTTGCACGTTATATAAAATGCAATGTAAAGACGCTAGATGTAACAACATTAAATGTTCGTTTTTCACTTCACCAGCAACAAAACCCCCACCGCCACAGCCCCCCAAACCCAAGGCGACATAACCCCCGCCGCCCCCCGCAAATCAATCTGCTTCCCCGCAAACCCCGGCTTCATCCACGAGTCGGGTATTTCCAATCGGAATTTCTTTCCCGCAATATCCTGGCCTTGCATATTGTTGTAATTTTGAATCGCTACCCCGTATTCGGGCGCAAGTGTATAAGCCGCCGCGATTTGGTCGTAAGTTTGCCCACCCGTAAGAATTACACTCATTTTAACGCCCCTTCACTTAGGCCACCACCCCGAAGCGATGGCGATTTTAACAAGCACATAAAACGAAAATGAAACAGCCCCGATTGCCGAAACGACCCCGAATGCTGCGAATTGATCGCGTAACCATTCTTTAGCCGCCTCTTTAAACGCTTCTTTCATTAGTTCTTTATCGTCTTCGCGGCGCATAGTCAAGGCCCAGGGCATTTTACGTTCCGGCTTTCTTTAACCCATTCCGGGCATAAAACAAAGTACGATCACCAAACAGATAGAAACCGATAGCCGACGCGAAATTGTCCACGGTCCCGAAGTCGGTAGTTGCTGGCATCGTCTGATGCAAATATGCCCAGGTAGCCAAAACCACAACGGCGACAGTTGGGCGCATCAATCGAACACATGCTTCCACCCAGGGATAGGACGCATTCGTTCCACCCGCTTCGTTCATGGACTTGAACATTTCCAAGTCAAGTTGACGCATTTTAACGTAGTCGTCAATGTTCGTAGGCTTGAATTCTGCGGGCGCAAAATACTTTTGAATCAGCGCCTTCCCCCCATCGACAACAAGGGGGGCAAGCGCGGCAAGAATAGTAAATGGGTCCATTTTAAATTCTCCTGTTATCCGTAGGGATATTTATATCGCGAAGGCTTTAGCCGTAGGGATACATATTCGCATAAACCGCAAACAAATAATTCTTTTGTTCATATCCCAGGGCTTGCGCCCGCATGTATTTAATGCCTTGCGTATACCCACCATTATAAGCAACCACAAGCGCCCACAAATCCGGCGATACTCCCGTGTAATGCTCAATATACATTTTATTGATTTTGAACATACACGCCGCGCCAACAATTGCTTGTATTGGGTCAAGCGGATTTAAATCTATTCCAAAAACACGCTTAATATCCGCAAGCGCATTCCTTCTTAATTGCATCATTCCACAAGCGCCAACCCAATTACACACATTCCGAAAATACCCGGTTTGCGCGTTATAACTGGACTCTTTTTTAGCTATAGCCCTTAACGTCCCTGTCGGAACTCCTATCCATGAATCGAAATAATCCATGTAATAATTGAGTACCGACGCGTCCATTTATTTATCCAGCAAGTGCCATCGAAACCCCCTCCGCAATCTGCGCAGGGGTATAAATAACGCGCCCGTTTTCATGGCGGATAATTGCATACACAAAATTAGTAAGCGTTGACACATCGCGCAAATTCAGCGGCGAAGTTGACATGACACCCATAGACTGACAAACAGCCGAAATATAAGACTCGGTTGGATTCTCCGAGGGTGGCGCGTAAGCCGTGATGATTTCCCGCACTGTATCAAGCCCCCTGCCAAACTTGGTCAACAAGTCTTTAGCAATCGCCCGAATCCCGTATTCAGGCGTTGAAAAAATCACATAGGAACCCATCGCCCCCGAATCAATCCCGCTTTGCCCCTGCCACGTATAACCGGCAGGCCGGATGTTGCCGGGGTTGTTATTCCGTTCGCCACGCGTTGCGCCAGTAGTCATTATGTCCACCTGATTTTGTGCCACCTTGAAAAGATCGCTAATTTGTGGCTGTTGATTTCTTAGCAGGTATAGAAGAATCCCGCCTATGCCCAATATCGCTATCTTTTTTCCGGTATCCATTAATACGGAGTATTTATATAGAACTGCGAAAATGCCAAAATAACAGCTAGCGCGGTCGCGTTATTATTGCGCGTGAAATATGCGGTTAACGGCGTAGCCGCTGCCGGTGTATTCGTGCTTATGTTTCCGCTTGTCGTCGCACCAGTTGTTAAATTCGTAACGCTATAATCCACGCTCGTTGTTGACACGGTAGTTAAACGCAATTCATATACGTCTGTCGCGCTTGTCGTCGCAGGAAAACCTGCCCCCAAATCCACCTTGGTAGCAACCCCCGCCGCGTCGTTATGCATTATTTGCATGTTGGCATCGGCCCCATCGTTACCGATACCAATCATGTTTACAATACTAGACGGGACAACGCTTCCCAAAAATATCGAGTTAACCAATCCGATAAAAGATTGCGCACCGGCTACGGGGGCAGCATCGGCAAAGGCAAATCGGAATATCGCATCAAAGCCGTATTCCAGCGACGTATGATAAGCCGCTTGATAAACATCAGCCGTACTACCTGCCCCCGCCGTTGACGTAATTTTAGCCATGCGTGAAGCCGCGTACACAGACCCGGTCCCAAATGTGTTACCTGTCGCACTGCCAGTCAAAGACGCGGGCCGTAAACCCAGGACGGAAATCGTACCCAAACCTTGACCGACCGCCGACATATAGCCGATTTTATCAAGGCCTAATCCCTCAATGCCAACGCCACCCGCCGCCGCCCACGTAGGCGGAGCGCCCGCTCCGCCGCTCGTCAAAACCTGTCCCGCTGTTCCGACGCTAGCATTAAACGCGACGGATTTATCCGACTTAACCCGCATCGCCTCAACCGGCACCGTCCCCCCGTCAGGCGTAGTCGCAATAACAAAATCCCCAGGCGACGAGGCATCGGAAATTGTCCCGGTCGCTGCGGCTTCAAAACTCGCCCGCCCAAACAGGTTATATTCTGTTCCTGTCCACCCCGCCGAATATTGCGAGGAAATAAGCATCCCGTTTACAACCGCACCATGCCCCGTCCCGTTGGAATTCGACCGTGCAAAAACCTGGATAGGTTCCCAGGTGGTCGAATGTCGGTGAATAATCGACTCGGCAATATCGGCGCTGGAAATATCAGAGACTTTTAATACCGAATCATAGAGTACCCCGCCTATGGTTATTCCGGTACTTTCCGTCCCCGCATTTCCTACAATCGCACCATTCGGAAAAACCGCCCCCGTGGCCGACGCAAGCGTAATACCGCCAATTTGAACAGACGTATAACTAGCATCCCCGATAACTATTTCATTAGCGGCAGCTATTGCGTTTAGTCCGATAGCTATAGAATTAGGGTCTCCGGTTGCGCCCGCCCCAATTACTACGGACGAATCCAACCCTAACGCGTTCGCGCCAATTACAACGACATTAGTTGATAGGGCGGAGTTACCTTGTCTAGCCGACGCTCCAATGTAGACGGCTCCTGTAACATCTCCGGACGGGACGGCATTAGTCCCAATAATTACCGACTGCTGCGCCGCGTCTGCCGTGTGCGGTTGAACAAAATTAGACGAAAACGCACCGTAGCCTATGATTACAGATTCTTGTGAACCCGTGGACTCGGCTCCGGTATTTCCACCTACAGCGACGACGAAGTTTCCAAGCGCAAGAACAGGAAACGAGTTATACCCAACAGATAAATTATTTCCACCAGTCGTAACGGCATTTAAAGCCAAATTTCCAACAGCTATATTATTGTCGGCGTTTAAGGCGGACTGCAAAGCCCCGTTTCCCAGGGCCATATTATTAGTCCCGGTAACAGCAGGCGCGGCCTGATTGCCGCCTTTTATATTTGTTGCAACAATATGGTAATCACCACCACCGCCACCGAAAAAAGGCATGATTTAAACCCCGTAAAGCATTAAACCGGAAATTGTCGGGCCATCCGACGCAATCCAGATTTCATTAACCGGATAGGTAAACGGTTCGTAACCCACACCAGCGGGTAGTACAAGCGAATTACCCGCGTTTGGTTGCCATCCGAAACCGACAAACAGAGTTCCCGCCGCCGAGTTGTTTTGAATCAGAAAAAATTTGCGGTATGTAAAATCCTGTAATTTAACTGCTTGTGGTTTCGCGTTAAACGTCAGGTATTGCCATACCGATTGGTTGTCTCCCAGGATACGGGATTGTCCTGGAACCTGAGTAGGCGCGGACATGTTGCCCGTGGGCGGGCGTCCGACAGGGGGATTTACCGCCAATACCCCATTTTCCGTTAGGGGCGTTGACGGCAGTTCGCCAAGCCCGGACGGTACGCGAAAGAAACGACCGGGAAATTGCGACATGATTACATCCTAAACGCTTTTTCGCCAATAAACGACAGGCGAATATTGTAAGTCACGGCCGCGTCATAGTTTGTCAGCGTGATATTCACCACACTGGAAGCCACGAAAAGGCGTTGACGCGGCAAAATAAACGGCAATCCGGCAGAACCAAAAAGGTTGGGCAGCGGAACCGCCGAACTCATCAGGTTACGGCCCGAGCCGGTGTCGTTGATTGTAATCGTAGCAAGCGGAACGGGAATTGCGCTATTCGTATATGCGGCACCGGCAATATCCGACGTCATGTTTACTTTCGTCAACAGAAAATCGGCTTCCTGTTGGACGGTAAAACTGTTCGTTTGCGAAGCGCCAGACGCAAGCGCGGAAAAATCGACTTCATAAATAAAGAAGTCGTAAGCGCCATAATTCGGGAGTGCTTGAGCCATTTTGTTCACCTTTTGGCACGGGTTATAAATGGTTAAAAGAAAGACGGTTTTTTATAGTGGAACCGAAAACCACTGATAAAACTTACTGCGACAGGCGATACAGATAACCGCGCAGGCGGACACCGATACGCGCGGCAACCGTGGACGGCAGCGCAACGGCGGTAGGCCATTTCAGCGAGACGCGGAAGTTTTGGTTAGACACGAGCGCGATAGGCGACGGCAGGACATACGGCTTACCGCCCATGTTCGCGTAGTCGATCACCGTTTGAGATGCGGCGGCAATGGTCGTTTGATCGGCCGCAGCGGCGGCGACAACCAGACCATTCTGCGCCGGGAACACGCCAAGCGGGCCTTCCTGAATGTAGTTCTTGGAACCGATGTAAAATTCCAGATAACCGGATTTTGCAAGAGTCCAAACGTCGTTCAGATAAGTTGCAGCAACTTGTGCGCCGAAAGTTGAAGGCGCGGCACCGGCCCAAAAGTTGATTTCCAGCGAAGTGACCAGGAAATTTTTGGGGGCCGGAAGGCTACCAGCAGCCTCCATGTTCGTGTCGGCAAGGGTTTTGCTGCCCTGGCCTTGCGGGGTCTGGAAAAAGTTAAGTTCCGTTTGACCGGCTGCGGCATACGTGCCGTAATCGTACAGCGACGAGCCGATGACTTCATATTGACCGCCACGGTTGACCGAATATTTGGTCAAGTCGTCGATAGTCGGGACGCTATTCAGATTGGGGGTTGCCATGATTTATTTCCTTTGAAAAAGTTCCCGGTATTTATGGGCTACCGGGAATTACCCTTTAAAACTGTGGCAATTACTGGTAAACGTATTCACCCATGCCGCCCATGCCCGAAACATACTCACCCATGCCCGCGAAATTCGGGACAGACATATTCGGCAGCATGGAACCGCCCGCATTCAGGCCGGGCGACATGTAGCCCAAACCAGCGACGGAGGTACCGCCAGCGGAAACGGGCAGCATGTTTTGCAGGGCCTGGAATACGGTAACGGTCATCGCGCCTTCGGCCATTTTGCCGGCGTTACGACCAATCACCTTCTTCCCGAGCATACCCAGGGCCACGGCCAGACCAAGCTGCGAAACCGTGCCCATCATGCCGGTTTTCATGGTGGCGGGCAGGGGCAGCATGTTGAAGGCGTAGTTGACCGCGAAGGCACCGCCAGCGCCCCATACAGCACCCGTCAGCATGCCCATCACGCCGCCCATGCCGATCGGGTTACGACGAGCGCGGCGACGAGTCGAGCGGGCCACGGCGCGCAGGCTGGTGCGACGGCGACGGCGGGGGGAGGGGTTGGAACTCAGACCAGCACGGGCGCGGCGGGCTTTCGCCAGGGCGCGCAGTTGAGCGGGGGAAGCCTTGCGGCGACGGGCGGTAGTTTTCCGGCGCTTGGAAGGACGGCGGGCCGGGTTGATAAGCATCAGTTGTGCCATGATTTCACCTTTCGGATTAAATGTTCAGGGGTTCCCATTGTTCCCCGTCGATTCAACCGCCAAAGTGAAATGGGGCGGTAAGTAAAGCCTAGTATGATTCTTGCTACTTGTCAACTATTCCACGATCAGTAAATTCAAAATTCCCACCAACAATGAAAAGCTGTCTACCATCCGGCGAAGCGCAAAGCATGGCGCGGGATTGCTTGCGGAATTTATGGATATAGCGTTCCGCCGTATCATCGCGCACAGTCGAATAAATCACCGCTTCAAGTTCGCCGATCACCAGGACGGCGCGAGGCATATCCGGGACTTCGATAACTTCCGTTTCATCCGGTTCATGCCCGGAAAACTCGCGATAAAGTGCGCCAGCGCGGGAGACTTGGGACGGGGGGACTTTGCCGCTCATTTTAGAATATAAACCTCATAGCCTTTTCTAATATAATCATTAGCCTGTCTTTTTGTAGAGCTAGCGCTTGTTATAAATTCCAGCGTATCAGGATGAATAGCGCCCCAAATAATTCTATACGGAAAATACGATTTTAGCCGTTTAAGTTCCGTTTCCATTGTCTTTAAAACTTCGTCTTTTTCGCTCATTCCATCACCTTCAATTTAAGCGTCGGGTGGGCAATGTGATAGGCTTTCGCGTATTCAATCGCGTGTTTTGCACCGTCGGGTGTTTTCGGAAAGGTTGCGAAAGTAACCCATTTACCGGCCTTTTCTTTCTGCACCTGAATTCCGCTATGGCGGATAGCCGGATTTACCCGCGTTTTAGCCTTGCTTCCCCGCGCATTGTGGGAATTAACGTCAATGTCGAAATGGACAGAATCGGGGTTTTTCTTAATAGGCTTTCTAAGTTTCGGGCCGCTGACAAGCTCATATACATAAACGACCGCGCCGTAACCAATATCGTGATTTAATGCCTCAAATTTCATTATTTCAAATAGTCGTTTACCGTCTTCTTTATTGCCCATTCGTCGCCCGCCCGGAATTACTTCATATCCCGAAAGGTATATTCCGGCATAATTTTTAGCCGCGTTTAATGCTGACGTGCCCGGGCTACCGTACATAACATCGTCTGGCGGCTTTTTAAATTGCGGCGCGACAGTTGCTTTAACAAGAAATTCACGTTCACGCGGAGACGGATTCGGAAACACCCCGCGCGGCGATTGCAAATTAACCGTGCGCCGTTTCTTCAAGCGTTTTGATGGCGCTTTTTTCGTGATCTGCGACGGACGATTGACATAACCCACGGCAGCGCGTTGAGTCCGGGCGGGGTTTTTCTTTGGCATTAAATAGCGCTCGACTTCTTCACCCGGTTTAGGCATGACTCCGCCGGTATCTCGCGCCGTAAATTCAAAGCGTTCCCCGGCATTTGTCCAAACGACAACGCCACTTTTTCCACGTCCAGAAACCTCTTTGATGCGGTTCGGGTATTTTCCACGATACGCCATTTTAATGCCCCTTTATACCCGCTTGCGGGTGCTTTTCTTCATCATCAAATAAACCGCCCCGCCCAAAAGCGCAAGCGTTGTCCAATTCGGAACCGTTCCGTTTAGCCCCTGCAAATTCGCCTGCCCTGGAATTGTACCGCTTGTGACGTAGCGAAGCCAATCGGCGGCAGGACAGGAAAACGACGCATCCCAGGTTTTCCCGGCCATTAAATCTTTCTGGCATTGCGTCATGTTCGTTTGTGGAATGCCGACTTGTTCCCCGATGGCGGTAATCGTGCCAGTCACCGCCCCGCCTGCCGCGCTCACGATGGCGCTACTCGACTGTTGCGCAATCGCCCCGGCAAGTTTCGGCACAAACAAAACCGCCCCGATACCGAGAACGGCCAATTTTTCATTCCGGGTTAGTTTCAGCATTTTTGACTGCCTCATTTACAAGCCGCGACATTCCGGCATTAAAACTGCGCAATTCCTGCACTACATAAGCCATTGCGCCATTTCCGCCCATTAAATACAGGTTGGACGCTTCGGGCAGCATCGACAATATGCTATTACCAAACATCATTTGAGTAATGTTATTCACCGCGTCAAGGTGCGCGTTTACGCCCCCTAGCAATTTACGCGAAGCCAAAGCCACGCGGTTAAGCGCCTTCCATTTTTCCGCTGTAACGGGATTCGATAACGCAAAATCACGGTAAAAAACAAACTCGGCATAAGCCCGCGTGAAATCCTGCCCCTGCACTTTCAGACGCGCAAGCGCGGATTGCGTATCCATTCCAGCGGCGAGAGATACAAGCGGATGCATTTATTATGCCTTACCGCTTCCGCAAACCACGCATCAACAAATAAACCGCGCCGATACCCAGGCCGATATACATCATCATTTTTACGTCAGGCGAAACCCCAACGGAAACTTGCGGGGCCAAGCCGCCTGACGCACAATCAATCGGGGAAAGCCCGGATTTTGCGCGTTCGGCGTTGACCTGGATGCAGGTTTTGGCCTGCTGAGTGCCGACATAAACGGGCGTAAGCTGTTTGATTGTGTCGATTGCCGAATTGAGAATATTCGTGTACCACGGCACGGCGGTATCCGTAGACGCGCTCCCGCTTGAAACCGGGGTTGACGTGCCCAAAGGATTCGGAAAATCCGTACCGGCATTTTGTGCGGCAATCATTTCATCAACCGTCAGACCAAGGCCGGAAAGACCAACGCCCCCAGGGTTGCCCAAAGCCGCCCGGTAAAGTCGCGGGTATTTATCCTTGACATTAGCCAGGAACATAAGTTTTGCGCGAATCTGCGCGGGAATTTGATCGACCATGATTTAACCTTTCATCAAAAACAATAACAATACAGCTGCGCCACCTATAAGCAGAATCGGCATCATGTTAGATTGTTGCGCTTGCGGTGTCGCATATTGCGGCGAATATTGCGGATTCAGTTGATACGAAAGCGGCGACGGCATGTTTGTCGGCAACGTAATACGTGCCGCTTGCGCCTGCGCGGCCTGAGTTTGCGCCTTCACTAAATCAGCCTGCGTTTGCACCGATTTAACGGCAGCGTATCCGCCAACAACATCTTTAATGATCGAATTCCAGTCGATAGCGCCAAGCCCGTTTCTGCCCTGATTATATTCCATGTACATTTTATTTACCTTTCTTGCCAGATAAAGCCATTATGCCAAAAAGACCAGCCGCCAAAACCGCGCCAATTTTCCAATCAAAACCGGCTTGCACGGGCACGGCTGTTGAAACCATCGGGGCCGAAATGGGGGGCGTTTGTGATGGGAGCGGCGACAGCGGTAATTGTTCCGGCATGGGGGCTTGTGCAGGTGCCGCCGAATAAGTCGGATAGCTAGGCGCGTTATAGGATGGCGCGGGAGCAGGAACACTATAGGACGGCGCGGGGGCTGGTGGCAATTGTGATGATACGGTTGTAACCGGCGCTTGAGTTTGCGTCGTTCCCGCCGTGGCCGGTGAATTTTGCGGTTGATATTGTTGCTGAAAAACCGGCGAAATTTGAGGGGATACGGTTATATTCGCCACGGGAGCACTCGCTGTTTTGTCAGGTATTGCACACACATAAAGTACCTTGGTGCGGCTCATTACGGACATATTTGTCCCCGGTATTTGATCCATACCGTAGAACTGATTAACAACGGTTCCGCCTAGCGCAGCGCAGGCGGCGGGCGAATCTACCGTTACAGACGAGGGCATTTATTTTGCCTTCTTTTTCTGTATCGAAACAAACGCAACAATCCCCATAGCAGCAAGTGCATACGGCATATATTGCGCCCAATTAATCGGAACGGACGGTACGGCGGGCGCGAAAGGTTGCGGGGCATATCCAGGCATACCGGAACCATAATCCGGCACCGCTCCGGGCATACCGCTATTCAGCGCGGGCATTGCGGGCAGGGATTGCGACGTTCCCGCCGTCATTGCGCTGTTTTGCGGCTGGAATTGTTGCTGAAAATTTGGCGAAATTTGCGGCGAAATTTGAGTGGAAATTTGCGGGGAGACGGTAGACGTCGGGGCCGCTGGCATCATGCCGGGAGAATTTACACCATCGGCCCCGCTTGGCGCGAAAGCGCCAACGGCGGCACCAGCAGCGGCACCAGCCGCAGGCCCGCCAAAAATACTGGCGGCGATGGGAATCAGGGCACTAGCGGTATCACTTGCCCCTAGTCCATTAACAGCGTTGGAACTGTTACACCCGCAAGAATTCATGTACATGATAAGCCTTTCGTGTTTCTATCAATTATAGACCACCAGCCGAGAAACAACACCCTTAGGACTCCAGCCAACTTCTACCGGCTCGGTTGTTTCAGCGGGAACCCACGCCGTGCCGATTCTGGTCTCGACATAGACGTGTACAAAATCATCCGGTTTAAAACCGATGGCAACGAAGCGCGTAGGATGGCCGATTGATTCGAGCAGCGCGGCAAGTAGGACGGATTTATCGTCACAATCCCCGGCACGAAGGGCAAGCGTTACGTCTGGAGTTTGCACGGTTTCGACACCGCGAATATCTTTCACATACCGGATTTGATCGCGCACATAGCGGTGCAGAACTTTCAGTTCATTGAAATAGTCTTTTTGGGCAAGCGAAGAAATCAGGGTTACAGCTAGATTGCGGACGGGCAAGGTAGTTTTACCAGCCTTGACAACATCACGCATTATTTTGAGGGTGGCAACCGTACCGGCTTTTCCGTCTGGAATCGCCTGTAGGGTTGCCGTCATCGGTTGGTTGCTGGCATCAAAGTACATTATCCGGCGCGGGAGTTGGCCCGTTATTTGCTTTGTCCCCGTCAGTAATATCAGGCAATTCCGGTTTTGTCAACTCCAAAACCGTCACGCGCAATTCATCGAACCATGTGCGGAATTCTGCCGCCCTGGGTTCCTCGGCACACAGCTTTTCAAACCATTGGGGATCGTTCGCAAACTCAAGCGCGGCCTGTTCCCCGGCAAGGTCTAGCATCAGGTTTGCATAGGTTGAGGGGTCGTTATCGGCTTTGGCGTTGGATACCAAAAGGTTGAGGTACATTTTGCGGGCAAGGTTCATTTCGTCGGTTTCCTGTTCGGTCAGGGCGGGTTGAGGATAAGCGGGCGTGAAATGTACCTGTTCGGTAACACCCTGGGGAACTTGTGGCGCGGTTGGATCATGCGCCAATTGCGGCACCATAACCGGCGCGGCCTGCTGGCGCTGCGCAGCCTGCGAAAGCAACGGCGCGAAATTCTTGATTGCTTCCATGATTACCTCGCCGGTTCCGGGTTCGCCCTGACGCGGCTGGATTTTTTCGGCAAGATTCATGGCGATTTCCATCATCTGCATGGGGTCGGCGGTAGGTGCGGCAGGTTGATTTCCGCCCATAATTTCCCGCATCAATTGCATTTCCTGCAACATTTCCATTGTTGACTTTGCCTTGGGTTGATTATTTGCTAACCCGGCAAGCGCGGTTGCAAACATTGTGCCCATATCCTTAAATCCGTTTTGCATGGTTTCCACGATACGGGCGGTTTCCAGCGCGTTATTTTGATTTGGGGCAAGCGGGGCGCTTTTCGGGGTGGCGATTTTCAGGACTTTACGGGTTGCGAGTTTGCCATCCTTGCGGACATGGATTTCATAATCGCCGGGGCCGTATTCCGATTGCACGTTTTCAAGCGAGAATTCGGCGGGCAAATAGGAACGGACAAAAGCCTTGTTCCGGTTTGTGTCGAGTTGATAGACGTTTACTTTTGCGTCAATGCCGGGGCCGCCCAAATCGGCAATGACGTTTGCTAGGGCTACATCGTCGGGGTCATCTTCGGGGATTTCGGGAATCATGGGTTCGGGATCGGGGTATTGCATCATCTGACGACCGATGGTGGCTTGTGCTTGGCGTTCATCTTCATCAAAAGGCGGGAGGACTTCAACGTTACGGGACTTGGTTTGGCGGGTTGCCATGATGGTTTCTCCGGTTTGAAATAAGAAAAAGGCGGGGTGAGCCGCCTTTTCATCTTAAACCATCTTCAAACCGGCTTCAACCCATCTTCAATTAGTTTGAAGTAAGGTTGAAGAATCTTTCTGTTTCCAGCCCCCGCACCGATCATTACCGTGTGTTTCGGGCCAATAGGTTATGACGTTGATGGCAGGTTGTCCCGCGAAGTCCCGCCCCTGGATGACGGCAGCGGCGGGGATATTGCCGGTGCATCGGCCCATTCGCTCCGCATCTGCTGACAGTTGTTTATCTTCCCAATGTTCGCACGCGCTACAGTTTTTCATTTCGATTACTCCTATTTTGTCAAGGTTATTTTCCGGCTCACGAATCGCGGCGGCGCGTGAACTGAAAAGGTTGGATTTTCCGGCTCGTAAATAACCGGGGTGCCGCCTGCGACTTTCCATAATTGCGCGTTTGTAAGTTTAACGCCTTTTGATGCTGTTTTATATTCGCGGGATTTGTTTCCTTTTTTCTTGCCCCGAAAAATATACATCTTTTTTCCCGCGATTCCTGCACGGTCGAATTCGCCTTCATGTTTCCACGCGCCTAATTCTTTCCCAGTGTTTAGCTCGTTACCCTCGGACGTTGTAGCGATAGAATCAGTATCACAATATAAAATAGAATCCCTGCCCGTATTGCAGATAGCACGCCAAAGATAAGCGCGGACATATCCGGTAATACTCGCGGCAGTAGCCGCATTATAAAATCGCATTTCTTCGTCATTTAATCCCCGTTCGCCCAAAAGCCAAGGCCCTAATTCACCTGATAAGTTAAAGTCATTATCGGGGTCTAGTAAACTTTCTTGTTCTTCTGGCGGCAAAATTACATATTCTGCATAATTCTCGGGATTGGCTCCGAATTTGCCGTAAAGATTCGTTAAAAACAATTTGTTGAATAAATCGCCCGCCAAATCATTTATTGCTTTACATGTTAATCTTTTTTGGTAAAAATGCTCGATGTATTCTCGAAAGTTTTGGGTTTCGAGGTGATAAATAACGCTCAGTATTTCGGGATCGCCTGCGGTTCCTGTATCAATCGCGGCTTGCAATTCCCATCCGGTAATATTAAATTCGCGTATTTCTCCATCGTCAGGGAATGCTAATCCGTTCTTTTCCCGGTATGGATAGGCCCCGGTTGATCTTGCCCTAATACGGTAAAACCCGCTTTTATATACATCATCCCCCATCGCCGCATCGGTACTTTCGACAAACTCCAAACCATAGGGATGATTCGATAACATTGCGTAAGGATAAGCAGAGTTAATATCAAAAACCGAAAAATCGTCTTCAATAATTCCACGACGAAAGCACTGAACGCGCCCGCCGTAATAGTATGGTTTGAATTTTTCAAAATATGCCCCTGTAGATTTTGGAATGCTTGCTTTACTGATCTTTTTCCATTGCGCCATAGCCGCGCCGGCCAAGGTAAGGTGTCGTCCGTAATCTGTTTGAAAACGTTTAATGGATTCATAAAGAGTAATACAATCATCGCGCAAATAATCTATGATGCTATCCCAATTCTCCGATTTGTACCGCTGATCGCTTTCCATCAGCGCATAATCAAATTCCTGCTTTTTAACGATGTTGCCTTTACTGTCTGTTATTTCAATTTTTTTCAATGCCACCGGCAAAATGTTAAAACTGTCCCTAAATTCGGCCTTGCCGATGAAAAATTGAGCGATTCGACCGTTTATTATTTTTATCTGGTCGTACGGTTCAAGATATGGTAACAGAAAATGATAATCAAACTTTCCGCCGTTGTGGGCGTATATTATTATCTTTTGTTCTGCTATCCACTCAAGCATGGAATGTATGGTGTCATGGGTATAATGGCGAAATTCATACCCGTCATAATATCCCCAAACAAAAGGGGCGGGGATTCGGCCTTTTAGAAATGGGTCGGTTTCGGAGTCGATTACGGCGAAGGGGCGCATTTATTTACGTTTATTCCTAACTTTAGCTGATTCACGCTTTACCCGTTTTTTAAAACTTTCCTTACTTCGGGTGATGTAGTTGATCGTTTGTTTAATTGGTTTGTCGGTGTAGTAAACCAGAATGCCAGATAGCCATCGAGTCCAAGAATCTTTTGAGCCTATTGCGTAGCGATTTTGTAAGCGTATTATTTCGTTCGATAATGCGCCAAGGTCGCTAAAGTTTCCGAATTCTTTATGATTACCATTTGCAATTCTAAAATATCGAGCGCCAATTACATCGGGAGCCAATGATTCAATAACGCCTTTGGCATTTCGCGCTAAGTCTTTAGCGGGCAATGGTAAAAACGCTTTTTCATATCCAAAATGTTTATTGACAAAAACTATCTCATTTCCGCGCAGGCTGACTTGTGGTATCTGATCGCCATCGAAGTTAACAAAAATATATTTTGCTTTTTTACGCCCTGTCCCCATCTGCGCGGCTTTCATTACCTGTTCAACGCCGCGCCTACCGCCTGCTAAAATTTCTTCGGGTAACTCGTCAGGTGCCATCTTGTAAACCGGTCCGCCTTCGGTATACTCTGTCAATGTGTTGTAATAACGTCGAATCTGTTTCTTTTGCGAATCGCTCAGGCTATCAACATGATCCAGATCATAACCATTGAATTCCTCGAACCCGTTAAAGTTTTCTCGAATAGTCAAGATAGCTTCCGAATACCGTCTATCGGTATTTTGAAATTGTTTCGCCAAACGCTCAAAACCTGACCGATATTTTTTCGGCATATTTTGTTTAAAATCATATGCTTAGATGGTCTATCAAGCCTAGACTGTCCGGGCGGGGTTGGCAAGGGGGCAAGATACGTGCCAGGGCGCGGCCCTATATCTTGGGTTCCCGGTTGCCGGAATACGCCTTATATAGTGTTTGGCGGGGCCACGGAGAATAGGGCAGATCGAACCACGCGAAAGGGTGGCAAGGGTGCCCTTCCGGGACGGATAGCCATTTGTCGGTGCGGTTGGGGTGATACTCGGCTTGATCGACTACTACCCCGAATTCTTCATCGAAAAAAGCAACGGGATAAGTCACGATTGAAGAATGAGAAGGGGGTAATTCATCCTCACAATGAATCCATTTTGGCCCATCTTGTTTTTGTAGGTGAATGCCGATTATGGCAGATACGAAAAAGACGATTAGAATTAGTGAAAGAATCGCGGCGAGGGAAAAATACATTTTGGTTTCTCCGGTAAGGTGATTTTGGTAAGCCGGTGAGGGCTTACCAAATTGGCCTTTAGGCGGCTTCGGGCGGGGTTTCGTTTTCGTCCGAAGTGTTGTTTTCCGGCGCGGGCGTTTCTTCGGTTTCCAGATGTTCACCGACGACAATATCCATGCCAGAATGCACGGCAAGCATGGTACCCTGACCGGCTTCCAAAATATGCTCGGCGGTGATTTCGCCGGATTCGGCGTTGATGGAATGGACGGCCAGTTTTACGGTGTCCGGGCCTTCATGTTTGATTGATACGGTTGCGGTCATGGTGGTTCCTTTGTGGGTAGGGGAATGCCGGCCCCGTTTAAGGGGCGGGTTTTGTTACTTGGCGTTTTTATCGGCTTTGGGGGCTTCGGCGGGGGCGGCGAGTTGCTTTTGTGCCTTTTCGCGCAGAACTTTCAGCGGGTCAGCCGTTTCGGCTTCAATCAGCGTTTTCATGCCGTAGGTATAGCCGACAGCAACGGATGAATCCTTGCGGGCGGTGATTTCAATGGCGAAGTCAATCGGAGTGTCGGGGTTTGCTTTCATCGCCATAACAAGCGGCTCATGCGCCAGATCGGGCAGGAAAAGCTGCGCGGCACGGTAGGCCTCGCCAGTTTCCTTATTGACAGCTTCGAAATTGCCGGTGAGGGCTTCCCATTCGCCAAAGTTCGAAGTACCGGCCTTGATGCCCTGGGCTTGACCAAAAACCTGCATCAGTTCGACTTCATCGCCATCTTTCGATTCCTTGGCAAAGTTGGGTTTACCGCAAACAGTTTTGACGGAAAGTTTTTTCAGGTAGTTCATTTTTAATTCTCCAATTGGATTAAAGGGTTTTGGGCTGCTTGTACCCGGCCAGAATGGGCGGGTGTTAATTTGGCCCGGTGAGAATTCTAACAGTAAAATTCTCAACGGGGAAAGTTATTTCTTTACGCAGTAAGCAAAACGGATTCCATATAATTGACTGTCCACCCGTCTACCGTCCATAACGCTTTTAGCCGCAATTTCGCAAGTCTCTTTGCTAAAGAATTCTTGTGACTTGAAATTAGAGCCGCCACTAACCGAAAGTAAAATTATTAAGATATGGTATCCGCTGCCCATTTTAAGCCTCTTTAGTCTTTCCTATATACAAGCGGGCATCGTTTACGCTGGAATATGCCAGATAAACATCTAGTCCAGGGTCGCTACTCTGAGTGACGCGAAATATAGCCGAAACTTCCATTTTTGATTCTGCTTCTAAAAGCGCCTCATGAATAGTTAATGCCCTTACTTCTAAAACTATTGGCTTGTTCATTACATTATGCCTCTTTTATATTGTGCACAGGTTGCCACACATTGTTAACTTTGATAAATCCCCTGGCAATCATGGCTTGCGCCCATTTCTTGCGATCTTGCGCCCGCCAGGATTCCATAACCTTTTTGGGCATGGTGCTAGGGTGTTTGCGGTGAAACCAGCCGTAAGAATCGCACCAGTAGGTGATTGATCCGTCTTTGTGAAAGGTGGGGTTGTAGGTGTGGGACATTTTATTCTTCCCATTCGATGCGGATAGTGGCAATGTGTTTATAGTCCCCATTATCTAATATGGCCGATTCGGCATTTTCTTTCATTGAATAAATGCAGCCTCTTTCGGGACAATTGCAATCATCTTCATAAATGTTAATCCAGCCTTCGTGGGTTTGGGGGGCTAGGAAAAGGTCACTTATAGTTTCCTCATCATCGTACATGCGTCCACTTTCGTACCATCCGTAAAGACCATAAAAACCGCCAGTTTCGATAACCCATCCGGCAATACATACAGTCGGAGTACTTTTGTTGTAACCAGCAATCACGACTTCGCGCCCATCGCGGGTTACGACTTTTGCGCCGGCTAGGGCGGCTTGTAAATCAAAAGATTTGCGATTCATTTTATTCTTCCCATTCGACGCGGATGCAGGCGATTCTATCGCCATTAGAATCTCTATCGGATTCTTCTTTTGAAACACGTATTGGGCTAGTGGCTCCACCGGGGTAAATGTTTATCCAGCCTTCGCGGGTTTGGGGGGCTAGGAAAAGGTCGTAGACACTGTTGGACCTGTTGTCTAGCCATCGCCCATCCTTAGTAAACCCGTTTTTCGTGTCATTGATAACGGCTACGCATGGGTATTCGTCCTGACACTCAAAAAACGTAAATTGTTTTACTTCGCGCCCGTCACGGGTTACGAGTTTTGCGCCGTTTAGGGCGGCTTCGAGGTTGAAGGGTTTGGGGGTCATTTAATCGCTCCAACTAGATTTAAATGCTTGGCTCTTATAGAAAATAGCCATGCATTCATCAAAAGATCTGTGCATATAATAATTGCGCCAGTCCCCCTTAAGAATGTAATATTTCCCATCCTTTACTATTGCGGTTTCATCGCCACCCGCGTCCGGTGCAAATCCGCCCGTACCCCCGCGCGGAATATACGATATGTAGAATCCTTTGTTCTTGATCACTTCATTTTCGGGTAAACCATAGGCGTTTAGTTTTTCACCCATCATCCATCCTTTCAATTAACTAACATTCCCAATAACGTCATTCTAAAAAACAAATTTAGCGTTAGCAACACAATTCTTTTTATCCCCCGCATAAACAATACTTATAGCAATTCTAGTAGCAATAACCATGCCAGGGTTTCTATTGGCATATCTACTACCGGTTCTAGTGTTACTCGCAAGAAGCGTGCC
>Ga0307375_10002419_pt1 | contig 19123 bp, 11 predicted proteins | sample TR1MG_FD_202531 | JGI IMG/M metagenome (GOLD analysis project Ga0307375, IMG submission 202531) | Soil microbial communities from Risofladan, Vaasa, Finland - TR-1 | ecosystem: Environmental > Terrestrial > Soil > Coastal area > Acid sulfate soil | place: Finland: Risofladan, Vaasa | collected...
CGTACTGCAGAAAGAAGCGCTTGAAGTTCCTGTAGGGAGGATTGTGGTGTCGCCATTCTGAGCCAAGCTTGTCCTTTTGGGCTCTTTCCTGAGCTTGTTTGACTGAGAGATGGCCTAATTTGACTCTCCCGAAGTTAAATGTGATTAGATGAAGAGGAAGAGGCTTGTTGAAGACTCGCTGCGGTCAGCTGGATTGCCCCATTCGCGGTCATTTCGCGAGGGAAGAGAGGAAGAAGGGGGCGCGTTCTGAGCAGGGTACGACCGAGGTGCCCTGATTTGTCCCGCTCCTCTTGCCCAGTCTTTGTCTCTCAGCATTGCCTTTCGGACATCCCACATTCCCTCGTTTAGAGATCCCCATCGCTTGTTCTATTGTACCATACACCTGAACAGTCACATTTGACGATCCAGAATGGCGCTTCGTACGTTCCAAATGTGCCTCTCCGCTCTCGTTTGCTTCTCTCTGCTCTTTCTGTGGATGTTGCCCTCCCGCTCCAATTCTGTGCCTCCCTTTCGTTCTCTAACGTGCATTGATTCGTAATTTATAGGTACCCAGTTCGAGAACTCTAGTGATATCGGAGTATTCACTCGCCTTGCGAACAACTACTGCCTGTTGGCTATTGGAAGCACAGAGTTCTCTCGCAGCTTCGAGATGGAGCTTGCTGATCATATTCCTGTGATTTACACATCGATCGGAGGAGCGCGCATCGTTGGACGCCTGACGGTGGGAAACAGGAAGGGAATTCTCTTGCCCCACACCGCGACCGATCAGGAGATGATGCACATTCGCAATTCTCTTCCGGATAGTGTGATTGTGCAGCGTGTTGAAGAGAGGTTGTCGGCTCTTGGCAATGTGATTGCCTGCAACGACCACGTAGCGCTTGTGCACCCGGATTTGGACAGAGAGACGGAGGAGATCGTCGCTGACGTTCTGGGCGTCGAAGTGTTCCGCCACACCGTCGGTGGCATCCCTCTCGTTGGTTCTTATGCTTGCATCTCCAACCAAGGAGCGCTCGTACACTCCAAATGCACCGTAGAGGACATGGAGGAGCTCTCTGGCCTTCTCCAAGTGCCCGTCACCAACGGCACCATCAACAGAGGTTCGGACGTCATCGGAGCCGGACTTGTCGTCAACGATTGGGTAGCTTTCACCGGAATCGATACCACCGCACCTGAAATTGCAACTGTGGAGTCCATTTTCAAGCTATACAATGCACAACCCATCACTGCACTCAAGGACATGCGTTCTTCCCTCATCGACGCTCTGTAAATGAACAAGCTATACCGTACGGATACTACACAGCCTCATCTCAATGTTTCCTCCGCACAAACACTCGATATCGGGCACACATCTGACGGAACGAGGCCAAACAGGTGAGCCCAGGATGGGGAGCATCACCCTCATCTCCTTTCCCTGCCAAGGTCTTGACTCTCATGTACTCCTGAAAAGCCTTGTACGTACCTCAAGTGATTCTGAAAACTGATAAGAGTTCATCAACAGGGAAATCTGCTCGAGACGAGGAATCGTTGAGATGACGTTGCCCTCCCAACTGGGGATGACATGAAACGTGGAGGGATATTATTAGGCACGATACGTTGTAGTTGACAACAGAATTGGAAGCATCGCAGCTGACTTGTGACTGGAGGTCTTCGAAACACTGTCCAGGGGAAATTGCTTCTCCATAGGTTCCAAAGGCTCCCTTGTCTCGGGAAACGGTGCAATACTACGCTTTGAAGCTTTTCTGCCGTTCAAATACACTTCATTGAGGGAGTATTGTGGGTGCACGGCGTTCCTCTTCTAAACACTCCTCTGTGTGGCAACGTTGAACTTACTTCTCGACTTTCGGCCTCTTCAAAGATTTATGACGTGCTAAGATCTGTATTTGTGGTAATTACAGTGGTCAACTATGCTGCCTGTCCTTTCCAAGTGCCTGGCAAAAGTTGTGCCTCGTGTCTCTTCCTCTTCCCCACCTCCCCATCTCCCTGCTCCTACTTCTCGGCTTCTCGTTCGATCCTTCCATACTAGCAAGTCTGTACTATCCATTCATCTGCGTTTCTATTCCTCCTTCCACATACTACGTCGGATACGTCTACATCGATCTTTCTCAACATCAGGTCCGTCGTTCTCCTCATCATCTGCTCCTATCCATCCAGAGGCCCGCGATTCTAGTGTGCCCAATTCTACTTCATCAAATTTACCCACTGGTACTTCGACTTCACAAGCACAACGTCCGAGAGACCCCTGGAGAATTACTAGCGGCAAATGGTACTCCCCCGAGCTCAAGCGCCGCGCCATTCAGGAACAAATCGCCGAACGAGATGCTGCCTTGCCTAAACACGTCTGTTCCACGCCCCAATCGCTACCCTACCCTTCTACCGAGGCGGAAACACAACTTCTTCGCGAGGTCCAAGAGCATCTGCGCGCCACGTCTCCTGCTGCCTTTGGTCACGACCTTCTCCCGTACTGGAGTGCGATGTCCCATTACAAAACACAATTACTTGGTATCCCATCACCTAGTCTTGCCGATGTATCAGTATCGCAGTTGCAATTTCAGTCCACTTTCAACTCCTTGCATCAGCTTCCATCTCCTTCTTCCGCCGGCGATACTGCGTCCAGCCTCTCTACGCTCTATGCTCTTACGCATTTGAATCCCTCATTGGTCTCATCGTTGGAACAACACAAGCCACGCGATGAATCTGTCGAACCGCCGAATTCGTCCCCCTCCGTGAGTCTAGATGAGTGCAGAGTCTTGGCAGAGGTCTCTGAGGAAGCGCTAAAGAAGCTATTACCGGCTATGGTGGAAGCGGATGTGTATTGGGCGGGAGAGGCGCTGACACAGGTGCTGCGCGAGCGCGGCGCGTTGGAATTGGCTGAATCGCTCACTGCGAGCTTGAATCCTCGCCAACTCACGAGTCTTTTGCCTGCCATGTGTCGCGTGAATCCTACTTGGCGCGAAGACGGTTTTTTCGACCTCATGGTGGAAGTGCTCAGCACAGGCGGCATTTTGCGTTGGGAGCCAGAGGACGTCTCTAAGGTCATTGCTGCGCTTCCGAAGGTACCCATTTCTGCGGACTACTATACCGTGCCTGAACTAGATCCGGCGAATCCTGCCAACGAGAAGAAGTCGACGACGGAACTACTACATGTCGCGCAAACGATGGCGCGCGAAGGCTGCGAATTGCGCTGGGATCACAGCTCCTATGGCCTTCCTGGAGACTTTCTATTGACACCATCGAAGGAGGATGTTGAGAAGGCGAAACGCGAGTACGAAGATGAAGTTCTAAATGCAACAGATGACCTGGAAAGTGAGGCGCGTTCTGATGCCGTTTCAACAACTGTTGGTCATGCAATCTCTGGACAGGAGCTCGCGCAAACCGTTGCTGTTAAACAGGAAGTGGATGCATTGGAATATTTGGACGTATCGCATGCGGTTGCGCCTACAGCGCTGGTGAACTCGGAAATTGAGGCGGCTCGTGAGCCTGCGTATTACAACCCTATCGCATGGCAGCCTGAGGAAATTGGAAGACTTGTTGGAACGATGCTTTCTCAGGAGTTGGAGCTCGATGACATTGTGAATGTGCTCTCTGGATTGGCGCTGGAAGGTTGGAAGGATTCCGCCGCAGAGGCCCCCTGGCATGCCTACATGGGCTATATGTCTACTGTCGTTTCCGATGCTCTTGCAGCGAACAAGCAGTGGGTGGACGAGGACTACACGTGGGTGGTGCACGACGTGATTGCGAAAGTGGGACCCTGGGCTCTCAGACAATGGCCCGACTACCGCGCCGACGAACATCAACAGTGGCTCGCCGATCTCGTCGCTCAAACTGCCATCAAATATGGTCGATTCAAACACGATTACCGACTCATTCAAGTGATGCTCAACATGATCTGCGACAACTGGCCGCAACACGAACATCAAAAGCTCGCCGACATGATCTCCCTCCGCATGAAGGATCGTACCTACATTGGTAGAGCTCAGAACTGGTTCAAATGGAGGGTCACGCACGAGTACAAGGAGCGCTTTAGCGATCAGAGGGCCGCACAATCGAAACTTTGGATCGCTCCCTACAACGTCGGTGAGAACCCCAAGCTTCCAGAACTCATCACATCACAAGGACTACGCGACCCTTCATTCATAGAGAAGATCAAGAAGGCGATTACTGAAACGGACGACGAGAGATTCACGGCGCCCTCGAGAACTGGAACGAAGCCCGACAATGAACTGCGCTGGTGACCTTCCCTGTGTCTCATATACAAACTATGGATCAAGACGAATCGTTTTTCTTCTACAATGCTAGATTGATGTGCACCATGGAAGGGAGAAGGAGGAGGGACAAGTTTTTTCCATGAGTCGTTCCGAGCTGCTTCCTCAAAGTCCTGAGAGCAAACAGCGAACCTTCGCGAGAGGCGCCCTCGACTACCCCCCACCTTCTTAGCGCCCACACTCCACTACTTCGGCATACGGAGCCTCCTCCTCATTCCCCTCTCTGCTCAAGTGACGTTCAGGTGAACTCGACTCCCAAGACCATCACGATGAACACTGCACTCCAAGAGGCTATGCGCGAGACGTTCGACAACGTCGGCTCCGGAGCCTCGCTCTCGTATCCTCTGCAATGCTCTGCTCTGTGCGTACTCTCAAATGACTGTTCCCCAATAGACCCTTCTTGAATATGGTCTCGAAGACGGTTTCACTGACTCACAATCTTCGATACATGTCAATAGGAGAAATGGAGGCTTCGTTCTCATCAACGTACGTATGAGGGCCATTTCCCTTCTATCCCATTGAAACGAGTTTCAAACAAAATTTGGAGCACATATATCGAAAATGAGTACTGATATGCTGATTGTCTCTTCTAGAAGGAGCCCTGCAAGTTGGTGCAGATCAACATCTCCAAGACCGGCAAGCATGGTGGTTCCAAGATGCATGTTGTTGCTTTGAACATCTTCTCTGGCAAGAAGCATGACGGTTCGTGGTTGAATTGAAGCCTTCAGTGAACACTAGTCATCGTACGGACACTGACATTGAAATCTGAACGTCTATTCTCCCTCTCTCTGTTGTAGCTCTTTTCATGTCCACCGATACTTGCGAGGTGCCCAACGTTGAGAGGAAGGAGTACCAACTTGTGGATATCGACGAAGATGGCTACTTGGCTCTCTACGACGAGGGCACTCCGAAGAAGGATCTGCGCATTGGCAGAGCTGGTGTTGATGCGGATCTTCGTGCGGCCTTCGAAGAGCGTAAGGAACTTCTCGTGGTTGTCCAAAGCGCCATGGGACAAGAAGGCGTCTTCTCGTTCAAGGAGGATAGAAGCGTATAATGCGCTTTGAGCGGCCGATGATGGCGGCCGGCCACACCTCTCCACTCGTTCTCCTTTCGTGTGTTCTGCGTGGTACGCGTGTGAATCTCTCTCTCCTGGCCCGCTCGCTCGGGATCCAGGACATTGGGATCGTACGTGTCGACCGGAGCCCGAGGGAAATGCAGGGAAGAGTAGGTAGGCATTGGTTTTCAGACTGGATCTCTGAGCTGGAGCCCAGCAAGTGCGCGTATCAAAGAGGAGAGATGAGCTGTGGAGGCGCGGCTCCCCCACCTGCCGACCTCAGGCCATTCCTCTGATCCCTTTGCCATTCATTCATTCATTCTCTTCTCTTCTCTTCTCTCTCTTCACTCGCGCGTGAACCTCCTGCCGACGAATGTCCTCTTCATTCTATCTTCTCCTGCATCCCCCCTCTGAGCGTCCTTCTGCCTCTCTACGGATGAGACAATGAAGAGATACACTGCTGGACCCCCACTTGAGCCACTCTCTTGTATGTGCTGCACTTGTTGTCCCCTATAGTGTACCTTTCCATGTACAAATGTAGCCATGATGAGGCACGCCTTGCAACACAAACCAACAACTGATCAGGGGCTCGTTCAGTCCACCACCGCTCGGGAATCCGGTCCTGCAGCTGAGCTTCGACCTCCAGCGGCACTTATCACATGAACATCCGTTCAAAATAGCATTGCAGACATGTTTCAATGCGGAGGAGACTGACTGATTCTGGTAGATCCGATCTGGAGTTGGTTTTCGCGTGTTCTTCTGTCCAAAATCGTTGCGGACGTGCAAGAAGAAATGCCCTGATGAGTTTCAGACACAACTGTGGCCGATGTCGTTGCACCAGCCCATCTCTAAGATTCTGAGTCATATGGGTTCTGGCTTGTACCTTTTAAGTGCTGAGTCAAAGAGGTTTGGAGCAAGGGAAAAATGAGACCCACAGATATATTAGTCCTCAGGTTCGCGTTTTGCAATGTAGTCTTCATTTATAGGTATCGCAAGTGTGGACAAAACAAAATGGTGTGACGTTGAAGTGGATTGGAGGGGTTGGAGGTGCTGAGTGGCCGAGCGGGATTCGAACTTCTTGCGGAGGTGCAAGTGTGGGTGGTTAGAGCGCCTTGTCGGAAATCTCCCACGTGGTGGATCCACGTTCCTTGAGGTTCTTCTGGAGTTGCTTGGCCATGACCGATCCGGGGGTGACGACTCCAAATACGGGCTTCAAGTTGTTTCTCTCGAGTACGAGTGCGAGTGCTGTCTCTCCGCAAGCGATTCCCGTGGTATCGTATGGTCCGGGGCAGTGCAGGTGAAGCGACTTTGTCTTTCCAGCGGCGTCCTTGGCAGCGACGTAGACGTCTACGGATGAGTCGGAGCGCTGCTCCTTCGAAGGTCCTCCGTTGGGGAATTGGCGGGCCTTGAGTCTGTTGCGGACGAAGGCGAACCTGGAGCAGAAGAGGATGATCATCATGGTGAAGAGAGTCATGATGAGCCAGAGCGGGGGGATGAGAGGAAGCAGCGTGAATTGGGCGTAGGTGAAGGCATCGTTTCCGGTGGCGTTCATGGTGAGCTCGTTGGTGCGTCGGATGGTGTGCAAATCGGCTCCCTCAACGAAGGGGTAGGCCCAGTTGGTGAGAGGCTTGAACAGGTGGAGGCCAACGCGAGGAGCGCGAGGCTTCTTGGCAGCAGCGGCAGCAGAGGAGGAAGGAGAAGAGGAGGCGGAAGAAGACTTCTCTCCGTCCTTCTTCGGACCTCTCTGTCCCTTCGAGGCCATGCTGTTTACGAGCGTGTTCCAAGTTCCGTTCGAGAAGGTCTTCGCAAAGCGACCGTTGTACTTGACATAGCTACGCGCCTGAACCACAGGCGAGTCCTTCGGGAAGGCCTCCTTGAGCGTCTCCACGGCGAAATCCGTGATCAGCGAGCCAACACCACACGCAGGCAAGATGTACAACTTCTTCGCCGCCGCGGACACGTGATGCTTCTCAATCACCTCGGAATAGAACGGAGGCTCACCAGTAACGTCAACGTAATCGGTACCAGCCTCAACACACGCGCGAACTACGGGCTCACCATACACACGATACGGACCTGGTGACAGCCCACATTCGAGAAGGAGCGTAGAAAGTATGTGTCAGAAACACGTTGGACACAAAAGGAGAGAGGATCACCGATAGAATGCTTCAGGAAAACGATGCGAACCGACGAGGTGAGACGACCAACTGCTCCACCTTTCTTCTTCTCCCGATGGGTGCAAAGCACCATGGAATGGATCACAGAACGCTAGAGGGAGATGTACATACCGACAAACGAGCACAGCACGCGAGTCTTGGAAGCCAAATTCAAGAGATCCGCATACTCGTTCGCATCGACCGTGAAGATCGTCAACTTGGCACATGCAGCGTTGATTTTCTGTATAGACACATGCACAAGCAAACACGATCGGGTGAGTCACAAAGGGATTGAAAAGAGAGCACAGAGAGGCATTCGAAGCGAGGGGAATGGGAAATCACAGTACGTACAGCAAGCTCAGAACGGAGAGACTCCAATTTGCCCGCATCGCGACCTGCAATGGCCCACTTCACATTTGCGGGAGCCTTGCTAGCCAAGTACTCGCAGGTGATGGTGCCGGAGTAACTGGACGACGAGGTGCACAAACGTCAGCCTTTTCGCCATCAGGCAGACACAAATGGGGGAACTGTGAGGACGCAATACATACCCGCTAGCACCGTAAACGATAATATCGAATGGACGAGTGGACATGACGACGCCACGTGGGGAAACGAGTGACTAGTTGCAGCAGCCGATGTGAGGACTGCGTGGCGTTCTCCCTCTCAGAGTCTGAAACGGATTTTCCAGCTCTGAAGCTGGAACGAACTTGCCCAAGTCGAGTTGTGAGTTTGCGCGCCATCTTTGAGGGTAACTTCACTGTACATTGGTATACAACCGGTCTATATTTACAAAGAGCAGTGCACATCATCCATAGAGGCAAACAGAGCTAATGAAGGCAAAGACTTCCCTGGCAGACGAAGCTCTCTCAAACTTCCGCTCATGATTCGTGTATGTCAACGTTGATTGCGATAATGAGCCCGTGGATGAATGTAACGACGAATGTAAAGATGAATGGAAGCATGATATTGTTCCAAAAGATGAGGTTTAAGTGCGTAATTCGAGCTGCAAAGAGGTGTTCGCATGCCGTCAGTATCCATTCCATTAGGAGCGGCAAAAGGTGATAGGTTGAGCAAAAGATCATTCATAAGAGGCAACAAGACATACCACACGCCACTAGATGACCAAGATTTACGGCAAAGAGACAAACTTGAATGAACCGCCGCTAGATCGGTTTTGCGCTTCTTGGTCAGTGTTGAGTTGGCAAATCCGGAAATAGTATCACAATCACGCTCACGTACGTAGTACGGGAACTTTAAGAACGTATAGAGGAAACTTGAGGACAGAAAGAGGGCCGCAAAGCAGTACATGTTCAGAAAGCCTCTCAGAGCTTGGCAAACGTAGTTTCGGTCACATGCGGTGAAAGAGTTTGCGTCTGGCATGATTGGCGTAATCCAGAATGTGTCTGCGTCGTACAAGATCAATGAGGACGAGCAAATGATGAGCAGGAGGTTCAGCACCACAAACGAGCGCCATAAGGAGGTCCAAAGTCTACTGAGGCAGCTCCTTCTTGCATCTTGTGCGAGAGGCGGTGATTTGGCCGTCATTTTACCGGATATGTGGGAAGGGTACACTGATCCAACTGTGCAACACTCGATTCACTGACTTTGGCCAAGTCAGGCTCAATTTCAGTTTTCTGGTCTGCGACCAAAAAAGGAGCGACAGTTCTTGGAACGTCTAGGCCCATTCAACTCGTTCTGGCTCCTTTCCCCACTCTTTTTTGTCCTTGTGTCTGTGTTGGTTGGTTGTAATATCGTTGTTTGTTGGTGCTTTCGTTCATTTTAAGCAATCTGGTGCTGTGACGGGCTGTATTTCTGGAAATGGAGGATGCGCTCTTGTATCGCTCCATTTACCAGTATAATGACGCATTGTCCCCTGAAACTGAGCCGGATGGATTGTCATACTCGCAAATAACAGAACAATACTTCCGTACCGAACTTAGCAAGGAGAATATGACTGGTAGTGCAGCTTCAAGTTCTGTGGTCTCGAGTGCAGCTTCTTCGTCCTCTACTGCTGCTTCCTCGCATCGTTATGAGCGCGACGCCTCCTTTTTGACTCAAAAAAGTGCATACGATGGCGAAGAGATTGGTAAGAAGCCCGTGACTCGCCAATCCGCCGTTTCAACTACTGACGTCTCCTCCGACCTCAACGATGACGCTTACCTCCAAACCTCTCAAATTGCGACGAAGACCTTTGCACGATTGAACAAAAAGGACCTTGGTTCCCAGCAAACCTCCGTTGACGGCTATATCGATGGATACGAACGTGGCGCAACTTATCGTGTCGTTTCTAGCGAACCTCGTCCTTCTGAATACGATTCTCCCTCCGGAAATGGTGTCTCTGATGCTGCTGGTGCCTATTATGCCCCCTCAAGTGATGGTTCTTCATATGAGACTCCTGCGCCGGTGAAACGTTGCGCCGGAGATGGTTACGATACTTCGGCTCCCAATGGCGATACCTACTCTGTCTATGCTGCTGGTACATCCTATGAAACTTCAGGCAACACACCTGGTGCGGCCAATGGGTACGAGACGAGTACAACGAGCACGACGACGACTTCTGCCAACGGTTCCGGTTTTCAAGGTTTGAATCAGACGCAGGCGCATCTTATGGCAGCTGCGCACTCTGTGGGCTTGACAGCTGGTGGTCCTCGTGAAATCCCCCTCTACATCGAGTCGCAAAAGACGGACTTCTTTAAGTCTTTCAGCTGGAACGAACGCTGGCAGGCGCTTCTGGAACGCCCCACCATGACCCCCGAGGAGATTCGGCAACGCGGTGAGGATATTCATCAACTTACTGAGGAGTTTCTGCAGGTTGCGCGTCCGATTGTGGCCAAGATTGTGGAGGAGCTTCATCTCCCCGACGATCAGAAGACGTTCAAGCCAGTCGATGTTGGCGGTGTCGCCGGTGGTGAAAAGTTCATGGCAAAGCAGCTCTTCTTGAAATACGCGCGAGACAACATCAAGTTGCGCTTGTACAACGGCGACGCTTGGGCGCAAAAGGCGGCGATCCACGAGCTCAAGTCTCTCAATGCGCTCATTGCATGCAACATCCCAAATCTTCATTTCCCATTGATGGCGTGCTTGAGTTGCTATGGTCATTACATCGTTGTGGTATCGAAGTTGCCGCTCTCGAAGAACACTCTCGTATATGGCTCCGCTAACGTCGCTCAAACCATCATGACTGACCGTGAAGTTGGCCAACTGTTTAAGCAAGCTGCCGAAAAGTTGAATTTGGAGTCTCACATGGTAGTAGAAGGACTAACGAAGCTAGAGAAGACCATGTACGGTCCGGTGGACATTGAAGGACACAAGGGCATGGACGGCCGCTCCTACATCGTCGATACGGCTCGCCTCTTCCCTCCCGCACCTCCAATTCGTGGCGTACGCGGATGTCACCTTTACAAGCTACTTCGCAAGGAACTCGTCAGAACGAACCCTGTCCCACTCAGCTCCGACGCCTTCTCTTTCTTCGGCAAGGTAAACGCTGACCATCACAATCTCGAGGTCAAGAACGCTGCCAACCGCATATTCCAAGAACTCATCCCAGGACTATTACATCGCCCCGATATCAACGAACTCATTACCTCTGGAAACGTGACGGATCTCATTCATTCCGTTGGCATCAACGTCCGCTTCCTTGGCTGCATTCTCGCTTCTGCTCTCAACATGCCCGCTGGTAAGATTAGCGACGAATCAATTGATTGTCTGATGCTGGAGATGGTCGCTCGCGCGTCAAAGGGAGTCTTCTTCCAGACGATGAGAAACGATGTGGACGTAACGAAGCCCAAGCGAGACGAGTGCCGTCGTTTGGCTGCCGAGCATTGGAACTATCTTCTATTCAGTCAGGCGAACTACTTGGCATCCGCGATGGTGCAATCAGACCCAACAACGCCGTTCTTGTCGAAGGAGAGCGTGGCGAACTGGTGGAGCTCGGAACTCATCCCAACACTCAAACAGCGATTCGTCTTCTTCAGTGGCGACCCAGAGTGGGTTGTGCCCCTCGCCGAACAACTCGAAGCAAGCGCAAACGACATCCTCACTCCCGAGCTCTTCGATAGAGTCATGAGACGACCTGCGGACCTCTTCAACCGAACTCGACAGATCTCCGGCATCGTCTTCAGCGATGCTCTTCTCTCCGAGATCTCCAATCGCGGTCACTCCTTCTTCTTCGCCAACACCAGACTACTTCAAACTGAAGACGTGACTGAGATCCTCATCCAAGACAAGAGAGTGCAGTACGTCCCGTTCGTCGACATCAAAGGAGCCGGCCGTTTCGAAGATGCTGAGCGCTTTTACTTGGCAGAGATCGACAATCGAGTCAGAGCTCTTGGAAGAATCCATCCACAAGTCGCTCTGAGTTACAGACACCTTGGAGAGCTATACGCGGATCAACGCGGATTCGAAGAGAAGGCGAAAGCTGCCTACACTCAAGCTGTGGAGATCACCAAGGCCTATCACAAGACTGCATCATCTCAAAGGACTCGAGATTTGTGTGATATCCTCAACCTAGATGCCGACCTCTTCATCAAATACGATCGCGTTCAGAGCGCTCAAGACACGCTTCTGGAGCTCTTGGATCTGTTCCGTCCCGACTCTGTACCGTCTGGAATTGCTCCGTTGGATTGGATTTCTACTTCTATCTCTGATATGGATCAAATGGCGGAGATTGCGCCTGTGTTGGACAAGCTCGCTCGCGTTCAGGTGAAGATGAGCAAGTTCGCTGAGGCTGAGCAGCTGTACCATCAGTCTCGTTTGCTTAAGGAGCGTGTATTCGGCCCTGATCATTGGCAAGTGGCGAGAACTCTGAATGGACATGCGCAGTTGATGTTCGCGCAGAATCGTTTGGCGGAGGCGAAGGAGATGTGTTTGCGTGTGAAGTCTCTCACTGAGGCGAGTCGTGGTTTGTATCACAGTGAAGTTGGTGTCGCTATGGACAACTTGGCGAGAGTTTTGAGTGCCGAGCAGCAGTTTGATCAGGCAGATGCGATGTTGAAAGCGGCGCTGGAGATCAAGATCAAGTCCCTTGGTGAGCATCACTCCTTCGTCGCAATGACCTGGGATCACTTGGCGAGTAATCGCTTCCAAAGGCTGTTGTTCACGTCAAATACGAATGTTGGAGGTTCACCCAGTCATCACAGCAAGAACCAATCGCTTCCGCGCGAGGACCTGGAGGACATCGCCACGCTCTACATGCGCGCTCTGGAGACCATCGAATCTTCTCTTGGAAAGTCTCATTCTGCTTATGCTACGACGAAGTCCAATCTCGCTGTCATCACTACTCATCTCAAGGAATGGGACAAGGCACTCGACATGGCGAGGGATTCGTACGATACTCTCAAATCCGCCCTGGGCGATTCACACCCTTCTGTTACCGTCGCAAAGTCGAATATGGAGTTCATCTCAAAGTCTGCTGCAATGCCCCCTACCATCATCCCAACCGAAGCACTCAAAATGGTGTATCACGCGCAGTACATCAGTTCAAACGCGCCGGAAAGATCCAGAATTCCAGACAAGATCCGCCAACTCTTGGAGAAGAAGGGTCTCGCTGTCACTGAAGCCAACGCTCAAAAGGTAGCCGATATGCTAAGAAAGAAGAAACAACAGGCCGCTGGATATGGAACTACGTACGCTTCAACTACGATGACGACGAGTGATCCTGGAACTGGCTACGGATCTGTTGCCTCCATGCCTGTCAATGGCGCTGCTACGCTGAACATGTCAAGATCTACATCAAAACCCTTGTCGAGAGCTCAACGAAGGACGTCTACTACTACCACGACTACTGCAACTGCAACTGCGAACAGCTTCGACGGCTACGAAAACGCTCCATCCTCAGCACCCGTCTCTGCCGTTGCCCCCACTGAAAGTTCTGAATACGCTTCATCATATGGCGATGCTGGCTATGGGTACGGCGTTCAAGATCCGTATGAAAGGAGTGGTAAAGCCGCGCATGAAGCCGAACCATCGCCCAGCTCCGTCCCAATGCCAATGAGGCCCACTGCTCCTTCCACGATGGTAATGAAGGACATGGCTCCCGAAGAGATGTCAAAGTACGATGCTGTGGCAACAGAGGAGGCGAAGCCTGGCCGTGCAACAGCCAGAGCTACGAGAGATGCGATCGGAGACGTTGCGAATGAGACCGAGAAGAGTGAGGAAGGAGGCGCCGATGAAGAGGAATCTGATATGGCGTCTGTTTCCGAGGCATACGATGGCGATACGGGTGATGCTGCAGATGTGGCTAGAGTGGAAGCCGAGCCTGAGCCTGCCACGACGACTGCCGATGCCGAACTTCAGCGGAAAGAGGAGATAAGGCGTTTGGATAAGATGATTGGAGACGATTCCATGGTGGTAGAAGACGTGGACGTGAGTCGACAGATCTTTGAGCGAGGCGAACAGCTCGATGAGGGCGGCCATCAACAACAACGTCATCATCCCAAGTCTGCGTCTGGTCGTGGCATCATTGACGCCCTTCTGAGTTGCTTCAGGTCAAAGGATACCGATGCGCCTGCGCCTTCAAGGAGGACGGATTCTGCATCTATGGTAAGAGGACATTCTTCGGCTTCACAAGCATCTTCTGGATCGTCTTCTCTCGCTCCTGTTGCCTCATCTTCTTCATCATCATCATTGTTTTCGTTTGGTACCACGAGGGCATCTTCTTCAGTTCCACCGCACGCCGTCGAAGACAGGAGGAGTCGAGAAGAGGGAGACGACGCCACCAACGCCATCGACGCACTGTCCTCCGGTATCGAGAGCCCCACCACCGCAACTTCTTCGACTAAGTTCAAAAAGGGAAAGCCTGTCGCTGTTACAAGTCAGAAAGAGAGGAAGAAGAAGAAGAAGAAGAAGAAGAAGAAGAAGCAGGACAAGAACGTAGCTGCTGCTGACGAAGACGATGATGAGGATCAGGAAGACAATCTCGATAACGCTGAGGACGACTCCGACGCCACCTCTTCTTCCACTACAACATCCTCGTCTGCCTCCGCATCATCTTCTTCTATTGCTCATAGCCAACTTCGTTCATCTACGATGGTCGCAACTGGATCTGGTGCCGCTTCTTCCCCATCTTCGGCGTCCAGAAGGCGAAGTGCCGCACCACCAGGCCGCCGCGGAGGAAGAGTCGCCTCATTCGATTCCCCCGATTTCATTGTATCTCCTGCTGCTCCTCGTTCTTTTAACGACGGCACCGCTATTGGCGGTACCATTGGCAGCATTGGAGGCGGTGGCGGCGGCTCTCCAGGATCCTCTTCATCACTCAGAGAACTGGCTTCTTCTTCGAGACGATCATCCCAAGTGGCAGTATCACCATCACCATCGCCATCAGTACCATCATCTCCTTCTTCCCATGTTACTCCTACTACCACTGCAGTGACTTCACCGTCCAACACCACGACCTCGATGGCTGCACGTGTACATCCTTCCACGTCCTTCAACATGGCTCCTGTCCCCGCTCCTCCCCGTCAGATGTCCATGATTCCCCCCATGGCGCCAATGCCACCACCACCACCACCACCAATGGCCGCTGCAGGCGAAGAAGCAGAAGACGCCAGCAAGGCACCACACCCCCCTCCAGGAGGTGCCCCCACGCCCCCCGCGATTCCCCGGTCCGACTTCTCCCCTCCTCTTGGCGCTCCTCCTGCTCCATATCCCACTCTCTCTGCCTCCACTGAAGTGCCACCAACCAACTTAGGCGATATCTATAAGGACGACCTGCCGAAAGAGTCCTCCTCTTCGTTCATGATGCAAAACAACGCCCCGGACTTGCGCTACTTCGCCTCTTCCTTCGCTCCATCGGCTGCCCCCCCGCCTCGCGTCCAACAGCAACAACAGCAACAATCTCCCTCCGGCTCTGCGCTCAACTTGAATGAGCCCCTGACTCAGACCTACTACGGAGGTCAACAGATGTTGCCGCCCTCGCTACCGCCTTCTGTCTTCTACGGTGGTCAACAGGCGCCTCCTAAAGCTTCTCTCCAACAGCTGCAGCGCCAGCAACAACAACAATCCCCTCAACCACAGCAACAAGAACAGCAACAAGAGCACGGATTTGGAGGTCAAATGAAGGCTCCTGCGCCCTCTGCTGCAGAGCGCAGGCCAATTGTGCCCGTTCCGCCTGCGGATGCTCCCATGATCAGCACTTCTTCAGTTTCATCATCTTCAAAGGCAGGAACCAAAGGCAAGGAGAAGAAGGAGGAGAAGGATGAGAAGAACAAGCAGGCCGCCAAGAAGGATGTTAGCAAGAGCGAGAAGGCCGAAGCTGCGCCTGCGTTACCGAAGAAGCAGGACGACGATGAAGAGGTACCAGACAAGAGGAAGAAGTCAACGTTCAGTCTCTTCAAATCGAAGGCCTCCCCACCAAAGCCCGGTTCGTCCAAATCGTCCCCATCACCTTCATCATCATCACCAGATACTGCTCCTGGTGCCTATCCTTCATCAAAATCAGCCACTTCTGGAGAATCTACAACAATGCCACCGTCTGCAAAGGCCATGAAGAAATCCAATCTCGGAGCGAAACCTTCTCCCTCTTCGCCTCAATCTCCATCTGCTCCCATGTCAAACATCTCATCTGCTGCAGCAGTGGCTCTCAAGCAAACATCCACTTCTGCGGCTGCTTCATCGTCGTCCTCGGCCTCCAAACCCACCGTTCCATCTTCCAGCTCCATCACCAGTCTCTCTGACTTTGACGAGATAACCGCTCCTGAGCTCCTCATGGCGAAGCAATCTTCGTACTTCTCTCCATCAGCGCGAGACGCGAGGCCAGCTGCACATTCATCATCGACCGCCACTGAAGCATCACCATCGTCCTCTATCCCTCCCTCGGTTTCACATTTGGACGCCGTCTTTGATCTTTCCGCAATGCCTTCTTCATCTGTGTCTCACGATATGGGTACTGGAGCGTTCATGGATGCGGAAGACAACGTCGAAAACGATCTTGCCGCAGACGAGCTCTTCAACGCCATGGACGACGCCGACCTCGAAGACTTGGATCTTGACGAGGAAGAGACTGGAACACCTGCTCCTCACACAGGACCGAACTGGGGTTGGAGCGCAATGTAAACCGACGGCTTCACGGTTCGGAGACCCAAACATGTCAATGTACTCATTACTATCTACCTATCTATCTGACAGCTGATCTCACTAGCTTGATGACCCTTTCAATGTGATGGGAAGGACTTTCTCAAGATGGTGAGACATATGAGCCCAAATTTCTAAGAATCGCGTGTACATTAACAAGGTGTTTCCAAGGCTTTAAGTAGCTCTAAGGCGCATATTAGGGTACTGTCAAGAATCGTCCATCAGAATCGCATCCAAATTCGATGTCAGTGCCATCTCTTCAGGTACAGGATGGCAATAAACAGCAAAATCGATTCTCATCTGTTCTGGACTGCTGCCAAGGATATTCACCCACATTCTCCTAGCTTTCATTCATCTGGCAGAGTTGTGATGCAGGGAACCCATCAAGACCAATATGCTCGTCGTTGACGGCCATTCGTTACAGAAGGGACCGAGACGGCGGAGAGGCCGCAGCCTGAAGGTGTAGTCCGCCTTCCGCCCCTTTCCTGATAACAACTCGCGAGAACGCATCGTTTCATGTTCTAGTCTCAACGATGGATCGAATTGATGCACTATTAGCCCAAGCTCAAGAGAAGGTATGTCGCAATCCGTGTTTCAAAATACTTCGCCTCCCAACTCGCAGTTTCCCACCTTCTAACCCCCTCCTCTGACTGTCGACCATGTTCCCTGGTTAGGCCGAACAAAGCAAGTTGGCAATGAAGCAGAATATCGTTGAAGATGGCGATAGAGCAGTGGTGGAAGGCCCGGCAATGCCCCCTGTTGGGCCCGATGCTCATCGTGGCTCCTACTCCCCCTATTCTCAAGGTTCAGACCGATCTCCCCGACAACATGCCAGAGAACGAAGTCCGCCACGCGAATTTAGCAGATATGACGACCACAGGTGCGTGCTTGAGCTCATTTCCAGTCACATTGTGCGACTCTTCCGTATTTCCCCTCTACGCTCCCTCCTTTGACTACCTACTAACGCTTTCCTGTATTTTGAATTATAAACATAGCCCTACAAGATCACCACCAAGAAAGAGATTCAAGAATCGATCACCAAGGCGATGGGAGCACGACTACGTTCGCGAGCCCCCGAGAGGCCGATACCGTGATCAAAGAGATGATCGCAGACGCGGTCCGTATGGAGGAAGACCTTACAGAGAGAGAAGTCCCTCTCCTGAGCGTTTGCGACGTGAACAGAGAGAGGAGAGAGATAGACGTACGTGAGCCTCTCTTTCCACTCTTCTTCTGCCCTTGCCTTTCACTTTTGGGTTGACGATTCTGACGCCTTTTCCTTGTCTCCTATGTGTAATCTTGCTGGGCTGGTCTCATACTCAGAATATCGAGTGTTGAAGGAAGAACGAGGCGAACGAACGGTTCTTGTGCAACATCTGCCGTTTGATGCGTCTGAGCGCTTCGTGGAGGATTGGTTTGAGTCTCGCCATTGTCCAGTGCGCGATGTGCAGCTCGTGGTGGATCGTCAGCGCCAGTTCAAGGGTTTGGCGTACGTGGAGTTGTACACGAAGGAGGCGGTGCAAGAAGCGGTGTCTCTGAGTGGTCAACTTTGTGATGGTCGTCCAATTTCCGTGGAGAGGTCTAATGCCGATCGTAATGCTGTAGGTGGCAGTGCGAATGTGCCTTCTTCTTCAGATTTCTCTCGAACTTCGCCTTCAGCTTCTGCTGCTGTGCCCATGGCGATGAAGGAGCCTCTGTTGCGTCTCTACCTCGGTAATTTGGATTATGGCATTACGCAGGACATGTTGCGCCAGTTGTTGCAGCAGTTTGGCCCGCTGGAATCGGTGCGATTGCAAACGGAGGCGGACGGGCGTTCGAAGGGCCACGCGTTCATTCAGTTCTATCACAAGGAGCACGCCTTGTCCGCATTCCATCAGTTGAATACAACGACGCTCGCGGGAAGGCAACTGAGGTGCGACTTCACAAAGGACGCGAGAGCGAGAGATCCAACATTGCCGCTGTCACCCCCTCTTCTCTCTTCACGCACAACGTACTTTCCAGAGACTGGAAGCGCAGCATCATCAACAACAACATCATCATCAACAACAGCATCAGCATCTACAGGTGCAATATCAAGCTATTCTTCGGATAGGCAACTTGGAAGTCTGGAGGACGAACTCGGCGGAGGATCCTCGATGCACAACCTCATACAACGTCTCGCCGCCTCCTCCTCTTCTGCTTCCGGCGCCATCACCGCAGCCAATGTCGTTCACACCACTACCACAGGAAATGGCGGTGCATCCTCGTCTCAAGGTCATCATCATCCTCTTCCGCAACATCAGCAGCCTCTCATCCCCATCATCGACAAGAGCGCCCTCCCAGACCCGGGAGCACCCACAAACTGCATGTGCCTAAAGAACCTATTCGATCCTTCATCAGAGGCCAATCCAGACTTCGATAAGGAGATCGCGGAGGACGTTGCAGCGGAGGCGGAGAACTTTGGAAAGCTCAACCACATCTTCGTCGACAAGACCTCTTTCGTACGTACTCGCTCGAACACACACACACACACACACACACACACACACACACACACACACACACACACACACACACACACACACACACACACACACACACACACA
>Ga0307375_10002422_pt1 | contig 19110 bp, 23 predicted proteins | sample TR1MG_FD_202531 | JGI IMG/M metagenome (GOLD analysis project Ga0307375, IMG submission 202531) | Soil microbial communities from Risofladan, Vaasa, Finland - TR-1 | ecosystem: Environmental > Terrestrial > Soil > Coastal area > Acid sulfate soil | place: Finland: Risofladan, Vaasa | collected...
AGAAGTTAAAGCACTCGAAAAAGAATGGGCTGAATACTTTGGCGTTAAACATGCTATAGCTTGCAATTCGGCAACAAGTGGATTATGGCTTACTTGTTCTGCCATTGGACTAATAAGCCCATTTGAACTGGCCACAGAATGGGATTCAGCAATTAATTCACCGGATGAAGTTATTGTCACGCCTTATTCTATGACCTGCTCAGCCTCCATACCTCTTCATTTTGGTGCTAAACCCGTCTTCGCTGACATAGAGAATGATTACTACTGCTTGGATCCTGAAAACGTTGAGAAGGCCATCACTGAGCACACAAGGGCTATTATTGTGGTTGATTTATTTGGACAACCATATGATAGAGATGCTATTAATAAATTAGCTAAAGATTATGGCAAAAAATACGGCCATAAAATATATGTAGTTGAAGATGCAGCACAGGCTATTGGAGCTAAATATAAAAGTAAATACGCCGGGACGCTTGGAGATATTGGGGTATACTCCTTAAATCGTCACAAACATATTAGTTGTGGTGAGGGAGGAATAGTCGTTACAGATAATGATGAGTTGGCATTTAAGTTGCATCTCGCTATGAACCACTCGGAGGCCGTAATAAATAGCATGGTAGGACAATTTATCCCTAACGATGATCATACGCCATTAAGGGCATTTAACGAGGCTAAGAATGGCTTAGTTGGTATGAACATGCGAATGCCCGAACTTTCAGCAGCCATAGCAAGGGAACAACTCAAAAAGCTATCCGGCATCCTTGAGAATATCAGAGAACATGCGAAGTATTTTCCGGTTAAAGTTAGGCCGGGGTGTGAAAGTGCTTATTATAGATATGCTTGGAATGATTCAGACGGCAATGATCTGGCAAGGTATTTAAGAGAACATAACCTGACATTGCCTAGCAATGGATTTAACTTTAAAGATCACTACATCACACCACTTTTTAAACTTCCATTATTTAAGAGCCTTGGCTATGATCAGGAGCAATGTCCAGTATGCCAAGAGGTTGAGGAGAACATTGTTTTAACATGGTTGAAAGGAAGCGATATGTAATGTCATTTCCTCATTTGAATGATGATGGTAGGACAAGAAAATTTCCAACCTTGACTTGATTATATTATGAGCAGGAAGTAGGGATATGTACATGAACTTAATTTGCATTACTTGCCCACATAAACCTACTTGTAAGCATGATGAAATAACTTGTAATGCCATTAACGAACTCCGCGAAATACAAAGGGCGAGAAGTATTAAGGAACGCTCTGTGATAACTAGATTTTTATCGCGGAAGTTAGGGATAAGAGATGCAAAACCGAGCAGGGAGCTTAAGCAACTTGGAGAAGCTATAATAAATAAGTTCCCTGAATTGCAATTTATCAATGTCTATGGGATAAAAGTAGGATATGTCCTGAGTTATGAAAATAAGACGGGACAAAAGATAACATATGCTGATTGCAGAAAGCTAGGAGAAGTCTACAAAGCTTATTTGCCATTTGATTTCATAGTGACATTTTACTATTTCAATACCGAGTTATTAAATGATAATCAGAAGAAGATTCTTATGTTACACGAACTTAAACATATTCAGATAACTGAAAGAGGATTATCGGTAAAACCACATGATATAGAAGACTTCAAGGATATTCTTGATAAATACGGCAATGAGTGGAATCAGTTCGAGAAAGATGTACCTGATATACTAGGAGGAGATTAATATGCAACGCGTAAAGTATACTCCAGAACAATTAGAAATAAAGATAGTCGAGTATTTTGAATATGTGGATGAGATAAATAAACAACGTAAATTTAAGAGATTTGAAGGAGAAAAACAAAAGCCTTATACTATATCGGGATTATGCGTTTATCTTGATATATGTAGGGATACTTGGGCTGATTACAGTAAGAAATCAGAGTATGATGATCCGATAAAAAGAGCTAAGAGTAAGGTGGAAAATTATGTAGAAGAAGGCTTGCTCAATGGTGCACTTTCTACTATTGGTTCAATTTTCAATCTCAAAAATAACTTTGGGTGGGTTGATAAGTTCGATGTTAACACTACTGTTCAGACCGAACAACTATCACCCGATGATATAAGGCAACAACTGAATAGTAGAAGAGTTAAGGAAATAAATGGAAATAATGTTGAATCGATTAGATTGATTGAGGATATAGGGAAGTAAAAAAAGCACTTATGTCCGACTCGGTAAAAAGTCCATACATTAAAATGTATAAATATGCATTACTAATTCGCTATATCCAGTACATTTCCTATCAAAATGTCCACCAGTCATGGACTTTACAACAGTTCAAACCAATGCATAAACACAATGCAACAGCCAAATCCTGAGCACCGCATGGCACTAAGACTAAGCAATACAGAATAACAACATTGTGAAACATCCTACTTTACATAATGTTAGTTATGGGACCCAACCATGTATGGTCTATGTATGATTATACAGGTGGGGGTGCGTTTGTCCTGTTTGTTTGGCGAGGGTGCGAATTAAGCCATAAAAAAATTTCTATCATATAAAAAGGGGTGATTTTATGTATTCATCTAGTTTGGATTATTGGTATAAGAAGAGGTAATAGCAAAAGGAAGCGATATTATGCATATTAACTGGAATATTCTCATTATCAAAATTATTGTAGCCATAAGCACGCTAGCTATTTTGGTAATATGGATAGGCATAGAAAAGCTAATAGAATGGCGAGACCTAAAAGAGTTAGAGAGAGAATTAAAAAGGAGATTATAGTAGTGGAAAAAGAAAAAAGAAATGCATTAGTTGTATTTGAAGGTCATGGAATAAAACATTGTAGAATAGCAGTGTTTATACCTGAGAAGTATTGCACCTTTAAGCAAGAAATGCCAAACATGTTTTCTAATGGTAGTTCATATTTTTATGATTTTCCATTAATCGATATGGAAAAAATAATGAATGACGGTTTTGACAATGCAGTTGAATTTAAGTTAGGTGATGACTGTTATGGGAATTCATTACAAGTATTATCCAGTAAGGATAAATCAATTCATATTACGGTAAGTAAGCTTAACGATAACTGACATCTTTAAAAATTTTTTCCAAAAACAAAAAAGAACCCTTTGCGAGAGTGAGGGGTTTTGTTATTGCCTTATATCGGGAGGTGATGTTGCCTAATGAGAGATAAATTTGTAAAAGTAAGCACTGGTGAATTCCATTACCAGAAGTCTGAACGATTTATAAAGACTATGTTGGAGGTGTGGAGATACTTGAACAAGAAAAATGTTTATACTCCTTCTGAGGAAAAGACTTTGCATAGACTATCTATGTTTTTGCAATTGAACACAAACGCCATCGTGTCTCCTAATGGTGATTATATGGGCATTGAGAAAATGGCTGACGAAACAGGTATTGACCGTTCCAATATTCGCAAGGTAGTAAAACTTCTGATGAGAAATAATTCTCTTGGAATGTGGAAAAGCGGAGATAGGGAAATTTACTACATGAATCCCCTTCTCTATCAGATGGGTGAAGTCCCTGGGTATCTTTTTAATCTGTTCGATGCTGAATTTCATAGACGTTGTAAGATAGATCATAACTTGATGGCATTTAAAGCAGGGAAGAAAGTAACGTCTATTTTAACTAATAAGACTGCTCGGGTAGCAGTATAAGTATAAGTATAAGAGTAAGAGTTAGCCGATTTTAGGAATTGACTTCACGCTTACTCTCCCAATGGATTGATGCCAATATTCTTTGAGGTAGAATTACCGCACTTTTGAGGTAAATTTACCTCATTTTTAATGTAAATAATTAAAGGAGATTGCAAATGAGGGCAAACAAATGAAACTCCAACCCATCCTCTTAACATGTCAATTCTGTAGTAAAAAGTTCTTCTCTTTTCAACGTGAAGATTACTGCCATGAGTGCAGGAATTAAAAAATATTACCCGCCAAATATAAAAACCTTAGCACAAGAACGGTTACCACCGTATGCCACATTCGCTCCGTGGATTCCTTGTGCTATTCAATATTTTGGGAGCGAGAAGGAGTGATAAAATGAAATTAAAAGCCTTAACTCTTTTGGATATCGAACAAGTACGACAATGGCGAAATTTACAGATTGAAATGTTAAGGACTCCATTTCCTTTGACTGAAGAACAGCAAGCAAAGTTTTATTCTGAGGTTATTAGTAATCGTCAAGCCAATGCTAGATATTGGGGAATCAAGGAGAAGGAAAATCTTATTGGCATGGCCGGCCTGGAAAATATCCAATTTGAAAATCGTCTTGCTGAAATAAGCTTATTGTTAACACCCGGTGCCATGGAAGAACACGGCGCAAAGGCGTTGAACCTGTTACTTCATGAAGGTTTTATGAACATGAATCTAGAGAACATCTTCACAGAAGTTTACGAATGCAGTCCTCATCTACAATTCTGGATGAACATAGTTGTAAAATATGATACTTGTTTTGCCCGTCTTCCTAATCGTAAATATTACAACGGTGAATACTGGTCTAGTTTCTACATCAATTTTAATAAGGAGGATTATCTTGAAAATATTATTTCTGAGCCCACACAAACACTTAATTGAGTTTCTACAATCGAATGGTGATGAGGTTGTTAATTCGTTCGAACTGGTAACAGAAGAATTATTAGACGGCGTTGACTTTATTATCAGTTATGCTTATCGACGGAAGATAGGGGAAGATATACTCAATAGATTTAAGGGGCGAGCAATTAACTTGCATGCGGGATACTTGCCTTATAACCGTGGCGCGGATCCTAATCTATGGAGTTTCTTGGAAGACACACCTAAAGGAGTCACAATCCATTATCTTGATGGAAGTATTGACACTGGAGATATTATTGCCCAAGAGAAGATTACCTACGATATTGAAACCGATACATTGCGAACCACTTATAAGCGCCTATCTGAAACGATAGAGGCGCTTTTTTGTCGGTTATGGCTGGACATCAGGGCTGGAATGATGGATTCAATTCCTCAGTTGACCTATCACCGAGTAGCAAATAAGGAACGATATGCAAGTTTATGTAGACTTGGATGGGATACGCCGATTAAGGATGTTATTGGTAAAGCAAAATAAGGGAGTGGTAAACTTGGCAAAAATTATATTAGATTTCGGGTCCGGCAACACTTGTAAGAATAATTGGGATTATGCCAAACGAATGATCGACGAACTTAAGGCAGTGGATACTGGAAAGCATAAAGTCGTAATTAAATGGCAACTTTTTAAGGACGCCGGGGATAACATCCCGCTTGATAAAACAATATTTGATTTGGCTTATGTTTACGCAAAACAATTAGGTTATCAAACAACCGCCAGTATTTTCGATAAAGAAAGTCTGGATTTTTTATTGCAGTTTGATGTGCCAATGATAAAAATTGCCAATAATAGAGCATTGGATTACCTGATTGGCGAAATACCGAGAAAGATTCCTGTGTATGTGAGTTATGGGAGTGCCGAACAGATTAGGAACTGGCCCGAGTCCGTTAGATGGGGAACCATTAAACCCTTGCTGTGTGTTTCGAATTATCCTGCCAACATTGAAGATTATGAAAAAATAAAAGAATTTGGCTTATATGTTATGCATGATAAGTATGGCATTTCAGATCACACGGCTAACTTTGGATTGTGGTATCGTTATCAACCTGAAACGATTGAATGGCATTTTGGCCTTTCGGATTCCACTGGACTTGATTCCGGACCGTTTATGAGAACTCCGACCATGTTGAAGGAGGTTCTTTAATATGTGCGAGGATAGGGATATTGCATATGCAATAGTCATAAATGGGAATGAGTTTTTAATAGATGCTACTCCTGATAAAAAACATGGCATCCTAACAACACATAGATTAAGTCAATGCAAATTAATGTCAATTGATGAATGTAATTATTATTTTGATATATTAAAAACGAGGTACTATGATTGCAAATTTGAACAAATCTTATTATCAATTAATTAGGAGGAACAAAATGGATTGGCATAACAAAACAATACTCATAACTGGCCTTACTGGTTCATTCGGGACCGCATTTACTAAATATCTACTAGCCAAAAATCCTAAGAAACTCATCTGCTTTTCTCGTGATTGGCTAAAGCAACAGAACCTTAGAAATGAATTAGGGAATCCTCCAAATATGCGTTGGTTTATCGGCGACGTGAGAGACAAGGACAGACTCATGAAGGCATTCAGGGGAGTGGACATAGTTCTGCATGCATCAGCTATCAAATGTCTTCCTACGTGTCAGTACAATCCATTTGAGGCATTACAGACCAATGTTATTGGGACGCAGAATGTCATCGACGCGTGTATAGAGCGCGGAGTCAAGAAATGCCTTTTCATTTCAACAGATAAGGCTGTGGCTCCTGCAAATACCTATGGTGCGACAAAAGCACTTGCAGAACATTTGTGGCTGAATGCCAATATGACTGCCGCAACGGATGACATTCGTTTCTCTGTTTGCAGATATGGCAATGTGTGCGGTTCAAGCGGATCCGTTGTGCCGATATTCAAGAAGTTAATTGCCGAAGGTGCTGAATACTTGCCCATTACTGATGAACGAATGACCCGCTTCTGGATGGAGATGGATAAAGTCCTTCATTTTGTCGAGGATAGCATTGAAAGTATGCAGGGAAATGAATTATTCATTCCTAGGCTTCCGAGCGTGCTTATTACTGATCTCTGCAAAGCCTTAGATATGCCATATAAAATCGTAGGTATAAGAACTGGAGAAAAACTACACGAATCACTTGATATTGACTATACATCGGATAATAACGTGTTTCTATCAGTCGATGAAATTAGGGAAACAATAAAAAATATTTAGGAGGAATTTGTATATGCAAAGGCTTAAGCATGATTTATTGACTAGTAAATATACCGAGGTGTGGCATGAACATGATGAACAAATGAAATACAATGCGCCACATCATTTTTTCGTTTGTAAGGCTGGGCTAGACGTTAATAACCCGAGCGAAGATATTGTTCCGTTGGCTGAATTTGGATTCCAAGAAGGACCTATAAAAGAGTGCGGAGTCAATGGAGTCTGCAATGAGGATTTAATTGCAATGGTCATCACGCGACTTGAACACTTCCAAAAGTCAGAGTTTGCGTGTAGAGATAATGCTATTGCTATTACCAAATTAGAAGAAGCCATGCTTTGGTTAAGAAAAAGGACAATGGCGCGGGAAAAACGCGGGGTAGAAGGAACTGATATTAAATAAAAAGAATGATAGGTGGCGATAAAATGAAAAACAAAAGAATAGGAAAAATATATATTTCAGCACCACTAATGTACGACATGGATATTGACGAAATGTTAAAAGTTACAAGCAAATTAGTGGTTATAAGATGTGAACATCTATACCATAAAGATTCATTCGAATATATTGCCATTTGTCCAGAATTTGATGAGATTGAACAAGGGTGTGAGCCGCCTACGTATTTAGTAGAAATAAAAAAAGAGATAACAGAAGAAGGCATGCCTCCGGAGATAGTCGAGATAAAATTTATTAGGCAAGATTAGGGAGCGATAAAATGAAACTTGATCCTACCATCTATAATAATAATTATGCTGCGCTCATGGCCAGATATCCCGATTTAGCCCTGACATTAAGCATGGTTAAAATCGAGAACTATCAGTTGGCCAAAATTGAAAATTGTCTACCGAATGTGATCCTCCCCGATGGATCATTTTATTATCTAGGCAACATGATCCAATACTGCGAAGAACAATTCAAAGGCTTTGAAGCCAATAATGTAAAAATTCCCGTCTTCTGTTCATTTGGTTTGGGGTACGAAGTTCTTTATTGGTTACAATTCAAATCCAAAGAACATCAAACTCAAGGGGTTATCATATTCGAAAAAGATATCGAACTATTCCAATGCGCTATGAATGTGACAGATTTAACCCAACTAATCAGTAATCCTGGCATTCATTTCTTCGTAGGAGTTCCACTTGATCAACTATACACCAAACTTCGTGAACACTATCAAAAAGAAATGCAACAAATGCTGATGTGTGGAGCAACACAGCCGTTATTTCTCTACCCAGCAATGAAGATTGGCAAAGACTACTACATTCAAGCCATGCAAATACTTTTCGAAGCCATGTATCACAACATACAAAACTTCGGTAACTGTCCGGAGGATAGTTTGATCGGGCTTGAAAATATGCTAGATAATGTGAGTGAGATCGTGAACAATCCCGGTATCAATTTACTTTACGACAAATTCAAGGGCAAACCAGCCATAATCGTGGCTGCGGGACCAAGTCTCAAAAAGAATATGCATTTGCTCAAGGGATTGGAAGATAAGGCATTAATTATCAGCGTTGATGCATCATTTAAGTATCTTATGAAGAACGGCATCAAGCCACACATGGTAACAAGTCTTGAGCGCGAACATGAAGTACAACAATTCTTTGATAACTTTGATCCGGAAGAAGTTAAAGACGTTTACATGACCGCTTGCCCAGTACTTTTCAACCATGTATATAAATCTTACACTGGCCCACAAATCATCGTTTATCGAAACTTTGACCACTTCAAATGGCTGGAGATTGATCGAGGAATTTTGGACATAAAGCTTTCATCTTCAAATATGGCTTTCAAAATTGCCGAGGCCCTGGGATGTGATCCGATTATCCTTGTCGGTCAAGACTTAGCCTATGGAGAAGATGGGGAAACCCACGTAACGGAAGTTCCCTTTTCCAGTGAGGGAGAAGGAATATTTTTTGTTAAAGGTAACGTTTCCGATCAGGTTAAAACGAATACCGGCTGGTACAATTTTTTACGTGCTTATGAGGTTGATATCACACAACATAAGGGAAGCGTGATTAATTGTACAGAGGGTGGCGCATTCATCCCAGGATGCCATGTTGCACCATTTGCTGAAACGATTGAAAGGTTTATGCATGTTCCATTTGACCCGCTTGAAATCATCAAGGAAAACTTATCGCAATTCAACAGCGTTGCCAATGATCTTGAAAAATTAAAAGGAATAGTTGAAAAAACCGAATCAGATGTTAGGTCAATAATTGATCTTTGTATTGTTGGTGCTGAATCCTGCAAGAAACACAAAGAGGAATTGGAAATTGGTCCAGCACTAGAAAGGCTAGCTGAGATTCGACAGGAGATAATTGCTCCGAGGATGGAAATACAGACAACCTATAGTGATACCTTTCAGAGATTTTTGATGCACACGGTTCAAAGTTTTCACCTATCTTTTGAGATGAGTACGGTAATGTTGCATACTGACCCTGCTCAGATCATTTTGCAGTTTATTGATTGGTACTGTTTTATTGGTGATATTTCAGAAATATGTTTGCAAAGTTTGGAGAAAGCGAAGAAAAAACTCTATGATGGAATTTGAAAAAGTCGTATGCCCTGACAAAAAATGCAATCGAACTATCACGCATTACATTAAGGGGACTGGTACCGATTCAGTATACAGAAGCAATTGCCCAAAATGCGGCAAAGTGGTTTTGATATATTCGGCGGGGAAAACGGTTTTAGCAGAAAATACATTGATTGAAAGCTTGTCAATTGAAATTAATATAACGTTTTAAGAGTGCTTCTTTGTGAGCCATCTCGTTTACCTTTTTTGGGTAGATGGGATGGCTCTTTTTATTTTTGGTAAAAGAAAAACCACTCCGAAGAGTGGCTTATCTTCGTATCTAATTTAATTCCATATATCCTCTGAGGTCGTGGCTTGAAACACGTTTTACAATTTTATCTAGTTCATTCATTGTATTAATTAAATCTATCAATTCTCCGGTAGCATCTTTAAGGCCTCATTGGGTGCCAAAATAACGCCTTGCTTTTCGGAAATCAGGAGAAGCTGTCTAATTTTTTCCTTATAGCTTGACTGCAGCTGTAATACTTTGTCGTTGTATTGTCGCTCCAGTCTTTCATGTAGGGCTTGATTCATACGCAGTCCCAACATGAAATCGTCGTAACTGGTGAGTAAGGCACGGCACTCGACAATCAATTGAGTTTCCTCTTGCAGCTTTAGACCTTTCGCTTTTTCGATTAACGCATAACAAAAGCTCGGATATGGCGTTACATACATCGTTTTCCCCCGTGATTGCATCACCCTGTTAAACGCCTTAATCATTTCCCAGTTATCAAAACGGTTAAGTTCCCCAAGTTCTGCAATGTATTCCTCCGTAATCTCGTCATATTCAGACTTATCGCCGCCCAACATCTTGTCTATGAATAGCTTTTTGAAGCCCAACCGCTTTGCTAAATCAGAATTTACCAGAGCCTCGTATACCAGATCGTGGATTTCCGTTTGATCAATTTGCCATACGGCCAAGTCCATTGCCCACGTTTTGTTGTTGTATTCACTCAATTCTTCAAACTTTTCCTTGAGGATGCTACCCTTATCCGTGTAATAGTAGCCTTGATTGTCATAACTCACATCAGCGAACATTTCGGACAATATGCCCATTTCCTCGGTCTGCACTATTTCGCATAAAGCATCATAAATACTGGTTGCAGTTGCGTATTTTGGTGTGCCTGTTTCAAACGGATCATTCATTTCTACTCGCTCCTTACTTCGCATTTTTACCAGAATGCACACTTACTTATATTGTCATATCTGAATATACAGCTATTTCCTTACACCATAAAATCCGAAGAATCTCATTATATCCCATTTACCCTTCCTCCTTGCGCCTGATTCCCTTGATTCCCCATCGCAATTCAAGTGCAGTTATCGCGGTTCGCCTTAAATCTTCATCCATGGAATAAGCTCGGCTCAACGTGTCGATTGGCTCAATGCGTTCGCCCTTATCATCCCATCTCCAGGAGTTTCCTGACCATAATTCAAATGCCCAGTAGATAATCGCATAGTGACCGCTGCCGAAGTCTGTATCAAGAATACCATCCCAGTTGATTCCACGCTGCTCAATGTTGATGTACTTGATAGTTTTCCAGCGCAGCTCCTCATCAGATGTGAGAACAAAAACAGCGCCGGACCATTCGACATCGTTTAGTAGTTTACCTGGGCACAAAGATAGAAAAGCGGTTTTGTGTTCTTGGTTATTAAACATTTTATTTTTCCTCCTTCTTTGTCTGAGCAATAGCCTTCTTTGGTCTGCCGCCTTTTTTACCGTTTTCGCGTGATGCATTTGACTTGGCTTCTGACTTACTAGTTCCTCCGACTTTGCCCATCTCACTAGCCATTCGGCTTAATTCAGTTATAGATTTATCATAATAAACTGTACCAACTTGGTTGCATTGTTTGCATTCTGCCTTTATTCCCTCCGTTGTGGCTCCTAATTCCGTGTTAAAACTACCACAGTTTAAACATTCTACCGACAAGAGAAAACCCTTGTTGCTCATCCCATCTCCCCCTTCCTTCATTGCCGGGTATTGGCCCCCGGCTGGCCTTAGGCTTCAGTGTGTACCCATTTGGTACATTAATTCAGATACATCCTTTATCGTTGCGCTATTCAAATCATTAGTAGTTAGGACTGATACGATGTACATTCCGTCATCGTCTTTATACCGTTCTGCCAAACCTCTTAAACAACATTGCATTCCGTATGTGTCGAAGTCTGTTCCGTGCTTCATTACCAGTGAGGGAATTTCGCAAATCACAATTGAGTGCTTGCTGTTATAAGTATCGTAGTAGATGTTTTCATTATTTTGGTCGTCTGCTTCATTGACGATTATGTGTAATGTGTATAGAGCGTGGTATCTGGCTGAACCGAAGTTCTTGTCAAATTCAGCATCCATCTTATCTTTGATGATTTGGGCCAACCAACTGGTATCTTCTAGCTTTCTTGTGGTTTGCTTTTTCATATTTGTTTCCCCCTCGTTTTTTTTGATCTTACCTTATTATATCCTAAGCGTTTAGGTTATGCAATAGATAAAACAACATATTCTAATTTATTTTTAGAATAAAGGCTGTGATGAGATGGATGAGCTTCAGAAAACTTTAATCGTTGATGCGGTCGTAAAGCACTTTGGTATAGAGAATGCTGAGGCTGTATTGACTGGTTATCCCTTGACTGGGCCTAGTGGATTGAGGAGAATGTTGGGGGAGTTGGACAGGGAATACTTTTGTCGAGCTTACCTTTCTGATCTTTTTGACAAAGAATTTGGCAACTATGCTCGGGAAATCCTTGACGAGTTGGCTCAATCAATTGAATCTGAGGCGGCAGAGAAAAGGGCAGTAATAGCCCCCAGGGGACATGGAAAAAGTACGTTATCATCTGTGGCAATCCCAGCATGGGCGGCATTGTACAAAAAAAAGAAGTTTACTTTTTTTATATCTGCTAACGGAGATACGGCAGCTAATTTTCTTGAAAAAGTTAAAAAGGTACTAGAAAGCCCTGAGATTATACAGGATTTTGGCCCACAAAAAGGACGAGTGTGGAATGCTGACACCATATGTTTGACGAATGGTTGTTGGGTAGGTTGTACTGGTTGGAAGTCGGGTATCAGGGGTATTAATAAGGACCGCAGGCCGGACCTGATAATTCTTGATGATCTAGAAGATAAGAGTGTCTTGGAATCCGAATCCCTTAGAGCCAAACTGGAAACAAGTTTTAACGAGGAAATAGGCAGACTTGGCGATTACGATACTGACATGTTCTATATCGGGACATTGCTTTCAACTGACGCATTATTAGCTAGGGTAATACAGATGCCTTCGTGGAAGGTACTTTTTTATAAACGAGTTCTGTCATTCCCGGAGGATGAAAACCTTTGGGAAGAGTGGCGTAGAATTTACCGTGATATGACGAATCTCAATAGAATGGATGATGCTTATGGTTATTATCTTACCAATAAGGAAGAAATGATCAGGGGGTCAAAGGTCCTCTGGGAAGGTAAAACTCCAGAGAGTAAAATGAAGTACGCCGGGGCCTATTATGGAGTTATGTTGGATCGAGAGGCGTTTGGAGAAGACGCATTCCAAAAAGAGGATCAAAATAATCCGCAGAGTGCGAAAGATAAGCCTTTTAAAAATCTAAAGTATTGGGACATATGGCCAGAACAAATAAAAAAATTAAAGTTGGCTGTTGATCCGTCAGAAGGCAAGGGTGATTCAAGTGCCTACGTTGTGGGGGGCGAATTAAATGGTGGAGTTTTTATCAAAGATGGAAAACTAGCATTACATAATCCTTATCAGATTATGGATGAAATAATTAGATTTGTTAAGGAGTATCCGGAAATAACAGAAGTGATATTAGAAAGTAATCTGTTTAAAGATTTATTAAAAGCCGAACTAATTAAAAAACTCTGTGAGGCAGATTGCTACAGAACGGTTACACATATCAAAGCAACTGAGAATAAAGAAATAAGAATAATGAAACTTGAACCAGATATTACTGGCGGGAAAATATTATTCAACTCGTTGAATGTAGCGTTCAATGAAGAGGTAAAAGACTTTAGCATCAAGCCAAAGTGCAAACATGATGACGCAGAAGACGCATTGGCACTATTGCACCGTATGTTGAAAAAGCCTAATTTCTATATAAAATAGGCGCTAATTATGGTATAATATAGGAGAGGCACAAGGAGTCATGACCTTGTTAAAACAGCTTTCCTGAGCTGGCCTCATATGGAAATCGGGACAGTACGACAGGAGGTATTTTTGTTATGTTTAAGAAGTGTAAGAAGTGCGAAGGATGGTTTTATCCCGCAGAAGATTTTTTCTATATTCATAAAGGTTGTAAAGATGGCCTACGTCCGGAATGCAAACAATGCAGAATCAATAAAGTTAAAGAATTTTACCAAGAAAACAATGAGAAAATATTAGAACAAAAGAAAGAATATCATATTAAAAACAGTTGTAGGATAAATATTATAAAAAAAGAATACAACAGTTTGAACGCTGATAAAAGATCAAAATGGGGCAAAAAATACTATATTATTAATCGGCATAGAATACGAAAAAGAGCAAAGGAATATAGCAAAAATAATCCAGAAAAAATAAGAGCATCTGCTAAAAGAAGCAAACATAAAAGGAAATCCTTAGAAAGAAAAGTGGAAGCAAATTTTTCTAACAATCAATGGGAAGTTTGTAAAAAACATTTTAATAACGGCTGTTGTTATTGTGGTAAAACTTCCTATCTACATCAAGACCATTTCTTAGCTCTTTCTAAGGGTGGGGAATATACCATAAACAATATTGTTCCTGCGTGCAGTACCTGTAATTCTAGTAAATATAATTATAACTTCTTTGAATGGTATCCGAGACAAAAGTTCTACGATAAAAAGCGAGAAGAAAAATTATTAAGTTATCTTAACTACAATAAAACAACAAAAGAACAGCAATTAGCATTCACTATTTAGTGGGTGCTTTTCTTATGTAGAAAGGCAGGTGGTGAAATACAATGAAGCAAAAAATGACTTTATCAGAGAGGATTGATTCAATCAAATCTGCCTTTACAGGCTTACCAACCCAATCTTCCTTACTGAATTTATCGCAGAGTTTTACCCCAATCTATGGCGAACCTCCACGTCGTTCAACGGCACAGTGGATTAAACTTTATAATGAAAACCCTCGCATGAATCCCGTACATCAAATAGCCTCAGATGTCGCTACTTCTGCCTATGGATTATACAAACAAGGAGATATTAAGAAGCAAAAAATAAAGAATAATCCAGTTGAGCAATTATTAAAACATCCAAACTCAAATTTAACAATGACGGAATACGCCCTACTTTATATCACACAAGTTTATCTACTCTTGCCATCTGGTGAAGCATTCTGGATTAAAGAACGCAATGGATTGGGAAAGGTAACTGAAATATGGCCAGTTCCCCCAAATTGGGTATTGCATATCCCTAGTGTCTCAGTTCCGTATTTTAGTATTTACCCTCAAGGAAATGTTCAAGTACCTCCAATTTATGTCTTGCCAGAGGATATTGTTTATTTCAAAAAGCCAGATGTTTCAAACCCCTACCTCAGAGGTATTGGTCGAGCAAATGGAATAGCAGATGAAATCGAAACCGATGAGTACATGGCTAAATATGCCAAACGCTTTTTCTTCAATGATGCTGTGCCAAACATGATTATGCAAATGCCAGGTGCCGATGAGACCGCAATAGATAGGGCTGAAGAAAACTGGAATGCTAAATTTGGAGGATACAATAACAGCCATCGAACGGCCTTTGTCAATTGGGAATTAAAGGCTCAAATACTAAAAGAAACCGCCAAGGATATGGATTTTATTGAATCCAGAAAATATTTAAGAGATGTATCGAACCAGCATTTCAGCATTCCACCGGAACTAATGGGTATCTTGGAAAATTCCAACAGATCGACAATCGATGCCGCCTATTATCTATATACTAAAAATGTCCTTCGTAAAGAACTGAAGTTTATTGACGACACATTGAACCTTCAACTTGTACCCGAATTTGCAAAAGATCAATATCTTGAGCATGACAATGTAGTTCCAGAGGATAATGAATTCGAACTCAAGAAAGCTTCTGAAGGACTAAAGAACGGTGGCATCCTTGTAGACGAATGGCGAATTGCAAATGGTTTTCCCGAACTCCCTAATGGTAAAGGTCAGATTCTCTATACGCCACTCAATATGATTCCAACTTCGATTAACGGCAATGGAGAAACTTTACCAACCAATATCCCAGCAAGAGAACCTCCTCCTGAACCACCAAAAGGAATAAAAAAAAAGGATCTAACCCCTGAAATGAAAAGCCAAATGTGGCATGTAATGGACAAGGCAGCTGTGAAAAGTGAGCGGCCTTTTATTAATGCACTGAAACGCTATTTCCAAGCACAGCAGGACCGCATAAATGGCAAGCTTTTAAAGTCAACAAAATCAATTGATGATGTCGATTGGGACGAAGAGGATGATCAATTTTATGACACATTAAATCCATTATGGTTAGCTTCGCTGACTGAAGGATTTACCACAGTCAATGCAACCTTTAGCTTTGGATTAACAGAAGACTTCATGCAACCTCTATTCTTGAAGTGGATTAGGACAAATGGGCTTGACCGGGTGAAGGATATTAATAATACCACAAAGGATAAGTTGAGATCCGCTTTAAGCGAAGGGATTGCAAGTGGTGAATCAATAGTTAAATTGCGTGACAGGATTGCTTCCATTTACTCTGATGCAAAAGGATACAGGTCAACGTTAATTGCTCGTACGGAAACAATTACGACCGTAAACTATGGATCATTGGATACCTATAAATCCGCCAATATTCAGCAAAAGGAATGGTTGTCAGAAATTGACAATCGCACAAGGGAGGCCCATGTAGAAATGAACGGCGAGGTTGTCGGCATTGATGAAACATTTAGTAATGGCGAAGATGTGCCAGATGAACCAAACTGTAGATGTACTATTTTGCCCATAATCCCAGAATAAGGAGGAATAAGGAATGCCCCTAAGTTTAATAAAGGCTTACGTAAAGAGTGAATATGAAAATGAACTGGAAGCTTCAATAGATTCCAATTTATCAAGTGTCAGTGCAAACATAACTACTTTGAGTAGTAACATTACCGCCTTAAATGGGTTATCGGCAGTGGTTGTAAATGCTGGCATATTCACCCTTGATTTAACGACATATCGAAACTTCATCGTAACCAATGCGGATACAGCCGCTAAAACATTAAAAATAGCTAATACACCAACCGCTACAGATACAATGCAGAACCTAAACGTTAAATTAACATTCAGCGCAACTGCAACATTTACCTACACGGGGACAATAACATGGAGTGTAGGAACAGCGGCATCAACCCTGGCACCTAGCCCTACGGCAGTCGGAACATTTATCTTAAACCTAAAAAGCTTTGATGCAGGAACGACCTGGCTTGGTTCTTATGCTGGATTATTTTAAGGAGGAATAACCATGATTACAAATAAGATGGACATGCTAAAGCAGGAAATAGCACAAAAGGAAATGGCTCTAATAGTAGGCGGATTTCGCCAAGCACTCTTAAAACATTTCGAAGTCGTGAATGCCAATGCCACAAGACTAATTAATTCAAGATGGGGTGATGAACATGTCACTATTTAGTGAACTTGCATCCGGTTCGAGTAAATTAGTCAATTCATCAAGTGCGACAGTTAATATATTAAGTGCAACAATTGATGCAATTAAAACTATTGATATTGATACAGAAGATATTTATAGAGGGAATAAATTTTGGGCTGGAACAACTATTACTGTAGGAGCTACGACTGCAGATAATACAGTATATATCTTAGGTATTGTATCGGCTTCAATAACCCTAATGCATGACCGAAGTATACAGTCAATCTCTACGGCTGCAGTTTCATTGCAAATAGATTTATATGAAGATGTTGCAACTGTAACTAATAGTGCAAATTTAACATCGTTTTGTATGAATCGTAATTTATCAAGCGCAACTGGCACATTTACCTTGAACGATGCTCCCGCTGCGATAACTGCCGCTGGTACATTAATGCCATCAACAAATTTATTAAGGAGCACAACAAATTTTGTTTCTTCGGTTTCTATTAATTACAATTATGAAATGAAAAGTAATACAAAATATGCTTTAAAAGTTGTGAATAATGGAGCAGCAACTGCAACATTAACATTTTTATGGACATGGAGTGAATTGAGCACTTAATGAAGATATAAAATATTAATAAAAACAAGAAGCATCCTGCCAAGGGATGCATTTCTTATGTTGAAAATTAAGGAGGAAAGAAATAATGGATAAACTTACTAAAGTAATAAGTCATGAGGTCAAACAAATAGGACCTGAGTCAGACAGAGTTTTGAGATTCATTGGAAGCGACGAGAGTATTGATAGGGATAATGACATAATAGAAGCATCGGGATGGGAATTAGCTAATTATTTGAAAAATCCAGTGTTTCTATGGGCACATGATTACGACGAACCGCCAATAGGAAGGGCGGTAAATGTCACAATTGATGCGGTCGGCAAAAGACTTCTATTTGATATTAAGTTCCCAACTGCCGAGGAATATCCATTTGCAGATACTATCTACAATCTCTACAAAGGCGGTTATTTATCGGCCACCTCGGTTGGATTTATAGGTATTAAATCAAAAACCAGAGATGATGAAGCTGTTTTGGAGTTACCGGATTGGCAACGTGGGCGAATGTATATGGAACAAGAACTCTTAGAATTAAGCGCGGTTGCCGTGCCCTCAAACCCTAACGCATTGCAACAAGCTAGAAGCGCGGGGATTAATACGGATATAGTCGAGAAAAGCATGAGCAATACTAAGTCAGCAATCCCGTATAAAAAATATCCACTGGCCGATGATGGGGCAACTTGGGATGGGCCTAAAGAAGTTGCGGCCGCATCTGTTGATGATCTAAAAATAATGTGTGCATGGGTAGATTCGGCCAATTCCGAAAACAAAGGGGCATATAAACTTCCACATCATGAACAAAGTGATAAGAAGACGGTTTGGCGAGCCGTTGCTGCTTCAATGGCGGCATTACTTGGCGCACGAGGTGGAGTTCAATTACCGGAGGCAGATCGAAAGGGCGTTTATAATCATCTTTCCAAGCATTATGACGACTTCGGAAAAACTGCACCTGATTTTAAAAATTATTCTGGAGCAGAATTCAAGGCAATGTTTCCTGAAATTAAAACTTTTGATTTACAAAATAATGTTGGAGTATCGGAAATCATTGATGCCATAGAAGACTTAGTTGACCCCTTGGACACGGAAGAATCAGGAGTCGAAGAATTGTATCCAGTAAACTATCCAAATGGTTATGTAATCATATTCAAGGGCGATGATGAGTTATTCCTTTATGAATATACCTATGATTCATCAAGTGATGTAGCGACCTTAGGAACAAACCCCGTGCCTATTGAAGAGGTTTACTTACCTAAATCGTTTAAGCCAAAAGGAAAATCTGGTGCAACGTTATCAGCACAAAACCGAGAAACATTAACTGGAATTCATAAGCAAATCGAAGGTTGCCACAAGGACATGAAAAAGTTTTTGGACGGAACAATGCCGATGGAACCAGGTGGAACCCCGATGGATACCGCAAGCATGACATCGCAGATGACAATGTCGATGAATCCAATGATGTCAGGAACCAGAACAGTTCCATTAATGGAAACAACGATAAAAATAGAATTAAGC
>Ga0307375_10002425_pt1 | contig 19104 bp, 18 predicted proteins | sample TR1MG_FD_202531 | JGI IMG/M metagenome (GOLD analysis project Ga0307375, IMG submission 202531) | Soil microbial communities from Risofladan, Vaasa, Finland - TR-1 | ecosystem: Environmental > Terrestrial > Soil > Coastal area > Acid sulfate soil | place: Finland: Risofladan, Vaasa | collected...
CCGTCAGCGTCGTCTTGCCGTGATCCACGTGACCAATCGTGCCGACGTTGACGTGCGGCTTGGTCCGTTCGAATTTTCCCTTTGCCATGCGCGCTAAACCCCGATGGAGTCAATCAGTTGAAAAAACTGGCCCTTGCGGGACGTTGGCCTTGCGGCCGGAATGATGGTGCTCATGACAGGAATCGAACCTGTGACCTCTTCCTTACCAAGGAAGTGCTCTACCGACTGAGCTACATGAGCATGTGTATTTCAGCCGTCCTCCCTGACGGCAAAGAACAGACCGGCATCCTGCCGGACAATTCAAAAATGCGTCGACTTCTGCACCGTCTGCGTCGGTCAACCGGTCTGACAGATGCAGCGCAATGGAGCGGAAGGCGGGAATCGAACCCGCGTAATCAGTTTGGAAAACTGATGTTCTACCATTGAACTACTCCCGCCCTGCGCGGAACCTGTCTGGTGGAGGGAGGTGGATTCGAACCACCGAAGGCGTAAGCCAGCAGATTTACAGTCTGCCCCCGTTGGCCGCTTGGGTATCCCTCCAGCAAAGAACGCGTATTGTGTGGATCGGGCCTTGAACTGTCAACACCCGTATCCGGCGCGGCATGGCATTTCAGCGAGGGTTTGCCGGCTGCCTGATGGTGATGTCAGCCTTTTTGCGAGACAGGTACATCGACCAATTGCTCCATCCCCCGGGACAGCTCCAGCAGGCGTTTGGCTTGCGCCTGCAGCTGACGCTCGCTGTCGTCGTGCGGCTCCCAATGTGGCACCGGAGTGGGCTTGCCATCCGGACTGTCGAGCGCCACGAAAACCATCACGCAACTGGTTGCCAGCCGCTGTTCGCCGGAGCGCATGTCGCGCGCCAGCACGTCGACCGCCAGATGCATGCTGGAGGTGCCGGTATGAATCAGCCGCGCCCGCACCGTGACGAGATCGCCGATCAGGATCGGCGCAACGAACTGGATGCCACTCACCGACACGGTGACGCAATACGCCCCGCTCCAGCTCACTGCGCAGGCGTAGCCAGCCTGATCGATCCACTTCATCGCCATTCCGCCATGCACCTTGCCGCCAAAATTGACGTCGGTCGGTTGCGCGAGGAAACGGAACTTCACTTCATGTTGCTTGCCTGGCATGGGAACTCCGGAGGGGGGAGGGGGGCGCGGTTCTGTCGGCGCATTATGCCTGCGGGAAATCTCGAATAACCGGGTTCTTGGCACCTGCAGGAGCGCATCCTGTGCGCGAAAGCACGGTGCGACGCGCTAACGAGGGGTTCGCGCACAGGGTGCGCTCCTACAAATCGAGGTTGTTCCGAGGTGCCCATCGGCCACCTTCGGACAGGTACGCCCGATCCGCCAAACCGCGAGCACCCGGTGGCCGAGCGAGGTTACACGTTGAAGCGAAAATGCAGGATGTCGGCCTCCCGCACGAGGTAGTCCTTGCCCTCCAGTCGCAGACGACCCGCTTCCTTGGCGCCGGCCTCACCGCGGTACTTGATGAAATCATCGAACGCGACGGTCTCGGCCCGGATGAATCCGCGCTCGAAGTCGGTATGGATCACCGCGGCAGCCTGCGGCGCGGTGGAGCCGGCCTTGACCTGCCACGCCCGCACTTCCTTCACGCCGGCGGTGAAATAGGTCTGCAGGCCAAGCAGCTTGTAGCCGGCGCGGATGACCCGGTTCAGACCGGGTTCGTCCAGGCCCATGTGCTCGAGGAATTCGTCGCGGTCGGCGTCTTCGAGTTGGGCCATTTCCTCTTCGATGGCGGCGCACACCGGCACCACTTCGGCGCCTTCGGTGACGGCGCGGGTACGGACGGCATCCAGCAGCGGATTGTTCTCGAAACCGTCCTCGGCCACGTTTGCGATATACATCAACGGCTTCAGGGTGAGCAGGAACATGTCCCGTACCAGGACCTGTTCCTCGACATCGAGACCCGCTGCACGAGCCGCCTTGCCGGTATCGAGCGCAGCCGCCAGCTTCTGCAGCACCGGCAGCCGGGCCAGGGCCTCCTTGTCGTTGGCCTTGGCCGAGCGCTCGGCGCGGTTCAATGCCTTTTCCACCGACTCCAGGTCGGCCAGCGCCAGTTCAGTGTCGATGGTTTCGATGTCGGAGATCGGATCGACCTTGCCGGCCACGTGGATCACGTCGCCCTCGAAGCAGCGCACCACATGGGCAATCGCATCGACTTCGCGGATGTGCGCCAGGAACTTGTTGCCCAACCCCTCGCCCTTCGACGCTCCGGCCACCAGACCGGCGATATCGACAAACTCCATCGTGGTGGGAACGACCCGTTGCGGCTTGACGATCTCGGCAAGCTGGGCCAGACGCAAGTCAGGTACCGGCACGATGCCGACATTCGGCTCGATCGTGCAGAAGGGAAAATTGGCCGCGGCGATGCCGGCCTTGGTCAGTGCGTTGAACAGGGTGGACTTGCCCACGTTGGGCAGGCCGACGATGCCGCATTTAATGCCCATGGCGGGCTCCGGGACTCGGGACTCGGGACTCGGGACTCGGCAAAGCAGGAAGCTGGAACATGGGCATGGAAATCCGATGACAAAAGAAAAACGAAGAACTCGCGGGAGGGATCGGCGCTCTTACGAGTCCCGAGTCCCGAGTCCCGAGTCCCGGCCTGTATGCAACTGTTGCATCGCCTTGTCGAACTGGCCATCGACCGCCAACGGCAACACGCCCAGCGCACGGCCGATGCCGTCGAGGATCGCGTCCTCATCCGGCGCGCGAGGCCGACCCAGCACCCAGGGGGTGACCTGGTCGCGATGACCGGGATGACCGATGCCGACCCGCAGCCGGTAAAACTTGCCGTGGCCGAGATGCGCCATGATGTCGCGCAGACCGTTCTGGCCGCCATGGCCGCCATCGAACTTGATGCGCACGGCACCGGCGGGCAAGTCCAGATCGTCATGCACGACCAGGCACTGTTCCGGCTCGATCTTGTAATAACGCAGCGCCGAAACCACGGCGATGCCGCTCTTGTTCATGAAAGTGGCCGGCTTGAGCAGCCATATCGGCTCACCGCCAACGTTCACCTTGCAGGTTTCGCCGTGCAGTTTGCCGTCGAAACCGAAACGCGCGCCCTGCCCGCGGGCAAGCGCATCCACCAGCCAGAACCCCGCGTTGTGCCGGGTCCTGAGATATTCGGCACCGGGATTGCCCAGCCCGACAACGAGTCGCAAACCAGCCATGCGGACGAGCAGCAGTAACGCCCCGCGCTCCGTTCAAGCGCGGGGCGTCGCGGCTTACTTCTTGTCGTCCTTTTTCGCCGGTGCCGCGGCGGCGGCCGGCACTGCCGCCGCAGCAGCCTCGGTTTCCTCCGGCGCGACATCGACTTCTTCCTGCACGGTATTGGCCGTCACCACGGGGATGTCGTGGCTTTCACCCAGATGCAGCGCCACGATCTCGACATTCGCCGGCAGCTTCAGCTCCGACAGATGGATGATGTCGCCCTGATTCAACTCACCCAGATCCAGTTCGATGAACTCCGGCAGATCCTTCGGCAGGCAGGAGATTTCCACTTCGGTCAGGTTGTGCGAGATCACCACGCCGGAGGTCTTGCCGGCCGGTGACTTCTCCTGATTCAGGAAGTGCAGCGGCACGCTGACGCGGATCGCCTCGTTCTCGTTCACGCGCAGGAAATCCATGTGCATCATCAGTTGCTTGAACGGATGCTTCTGCCAGTCGCGCACCAGCACCTTCTGCACCTTGCCGTCGACGTTCAGGTCGAGCAGCGAAGAGAAGAACCACTCGTGCTTGGCGGCGAGCAGGATGGTGTTGTGCTCGATCTGGATGCTCTGCGGAGCGTGGTCGGCGCCGCCGCCATACACGACGGCAGGCACGAAGCCGGTACGACGCAGGCGGCGGCTCGCACCTTTCCCCTCGTCTTTGCGGCTCTGCGCCTTGATTTCATGAGTCTTGGTCATTTCATTACTACCTTAGGTTGGTGTTTGCCGCCTCGCGGCGGCCAGGTGACTTCCCCGCGACCAGGGAAGTCTTTTATCGGGACTCGGGACTCGGGACTCGGAAGAGCAACTAAAGCGCCCGCTTTTGCCTTTCCGAGTCCCGAGTCCCGTCAATCCACGTACAACGAACTCACCGACTCGCCGAAGGCGATCCGGCGAATGGTTTCTGCCAGTAGTTCGGCCACCGAAAGTTGACGGATCCTGGCGCAGGCCTTCACTTCGGGGCGCAGCGGCAAGGTATTGGTCACCACCAGCTGGTCGAGCTGCGAGCCTTCGATGTTGCTGACCGCCGCACCGGACAGCACCGGATGCACGCAATAGGCGACCACCTTGCGGGCGCCGCGCTCCTTCAGCGCCGCGGCTGCCGCACACAGTGTGCCGGCGGTGTCGACGATATCGTCGATCAGCACGCAGGTCTTGCCGCTGACGTCGCCGATGATGTTCATCACCGTTGCCACGTTGGCCTTCGGCCGGCGCTTGTCGATGATCGCCAGATCGGCGTCGTCCAGCCGCTTGGCCAGCGCGCGGGCGCGTACCACGCCACCGACGTCAGGGCTGACCACGATGATGTCGTCCATGCTGTGGTGGCGCCAGATGTCGGCCAGCAGCACCGGCGAGGCGTACACGTTGTCGACCGGGATATCGAAGAACCCCTGGATCTGGTCGGCATGCAGATCCACGGTCAGCACCCGATCGACACCCGCGGCACCAATCATCCTGGCGGCCAGCTTGGCGGTGATCGGCACCCGCGCCGAACGCGGCCGACGATCCTGCCTGGCGTAACCGAAATACGGAATCACCGCGGTCACGCTTGTCGCCGAGGCACGCTTGAGCGCATCGGTCAGTGCCAGCAACTCAAACAGGTTCACCGCGCTCGGTGCACCCGTCGACTGCAGCACGAACACTTCCTGGCGGCGCACATTTTCCTCGATCTCGATCTGTACTTCGCCGTCGCTGAACGTGCCGACCAGCGCCTTGCCGAGCGGCACCCCGAGCCGATGGGCGACATCCTCGGCCAAGGTACGGTTCGCATTGCCGCAAAAAAGCATCATCCGGGTGGACGTGTCCACAGATTGTTACCTCGGAATCAAAGTCGACTTCTGATGAATGGCTGGGGCGGCAGGATTCGAACCTGCGTATGCGGGAATCAAAATCCCGTGCCTTAACCAGCTTGGCGACGCCCCAGTAGTATTTTGTGTTCGCTAGTGCTTGGTGTTGGTACCCGTCAATTGCCGTGCAGCCACCAGGGCCCGCCATTTTACCGTGTCGCTCAAGGCGCACCGCGATGGCGCGCAAGAGCATGCTGCAAGAGTGAAACATCGACGCCCACGGCGACCGTGGCAGTGAATGCCGCCGGGCATTGTCCGGCAATCTCCATCGCCCGATCGCATGATCTCGTTTCCAGAAACACACAGCCGCCGCTGCCGGAAAGCCGTGCCTGGCCGAAACCGCCCAGCCAATCCAGCGCCGCAGCCACCCGCGGGTGGCGCACGCGCACCACCGGTGCGAAGGCGTTTTCCGTCGTTTCGCCCGAAGCAAAGGATGAAATTGTCGCCCGCGGTGCATTTCGTGTCAATTCAGGTGCTTGAAAAAGCGCCGCGGTCGGTACCGGCTCGTGCGGATCCACTACCACGTAATGCCGCCGCGGCAGGCTCAGCGGCGTGAGCTTTTCGCCGATACCTTCACCCCACGCCGAACGTCCGCGCACGAACACCGGCACGTCGGCACCGAGCTGGCGACCCAGCCCGGCCAGCGCATCCTCGTCCAGATCCAGCTTCCACAGCAGGTTCAACGCCACCAGCACGGTCGCCGCATCGGAGCTGCCGCCGCCCAGGCCACCACCCATGGGGATGCGCTTTTCCACCTCAATATCGACACCGGCGGTCGTACCGCTGTGCTGCTGCAACAGTTGCGCCGCGCGCACCACCAGATCCATGTCCGCAGGCACCCCCGGCACGTCGCGCAGTCGCCGGATCCGACCGTCGTCGCGCCACCGCAGACGGATCTCGTCACCCCAATCGAGCAAACGGAACACGGTCTGCAGCTCGTGATAGCCATCCGCGCGGCGGCCGCAGATACGCAGGAACAGGTTCAGCTTGGCCGGCGCCGGCCAGACCGTCCATTCGCCGCAAGCAGGGGCCGACAGGTGCCGACTCATGAACACCCGCAGGTGGTCGGGGAAGCCATTTTCCCGATCCCGCTGGCGAGCCCACGCGAACGCGGGCTCGCACTTGTCGACTATCTGGAAGCCATGCCTGGCGTAGAACGGCGCATTCCACCGCACATCGGCCAGCGTACCCAGATCGACCCGCCGGTACCCGGCCGCGCGGGCCCATTGGCAGGCATGTTCGAGCAAGGCCGCACCGATGCCGCGCCGGCCATATTCGGGCAATACGTCGATTTCGGCGATGCCGATGACCCCTTGATCGTCCGATTCCGCATCGAGCCAGACAAAGCCGACCGGCTCGCCCGTTTCGTTCGATGCCACCCAGACCAGCCCCTGACTGACCGCCCGCTGCAGCAATTCTGGCGGAATCGACATGGCCGAATAGCTTGGCCATGCCGGATGACCGCGGAACAGCTGCACCGCCTTGCGTTCGATCGCGCACAAGGCATCAATCCGGACCAGATCCGCACGTTCGATCGAACAAGGCATCGCAACTCCAGGCATCGCCGTGATGGCCCCACTTTCCAGCTGACCGCAAGAGGCCGCAAAGCCTAACCTATCAGGCGTAGCGACGGCCTCACTGGAAATGCCACGATTCGATCGACAGCCGCACCTTGTACGGCAACTTCTCGGCATATACCTTTTTCGGCAATGGCGGCAGGCGCATGGTGTCCCATTCGCGATAATCGACCACCCAGCCATCCTGCCGCAGCAGGGAAGGCAGGCGGTTCGTGCCGAAACTCAGCCTGGCCGCACCGCTGTCGGCACGCAGGCCCAGCACCCATGCACGCAGATCGTGCAGCGGCACTTCCCAGCCCAGCGCCTTGCGCATCAAGGCCTCGGCATCCGGACCTCGCAACGGGCCGGGCTCAAGGCCCTCCAGCAATGCGCCAGCCGGACCGCCGCTCAAGCGAAAGCTCTTGCCGGTGATCGGCGCATGCAGAACGAGTTCATAGTCGTTGCCGTCTTGTCTCCAGCTGAAACTGCCGCTACCGCCATGCCTGCCGTCGGAAACCCCCAGCCGTCCCTGCAGGACCCAGTGATCGGCATGGGCCAATGCCAGCTCGCGCGCCAACTGGTCATGCAGCATGCCGGCATCGCCTTTGACGCGCACCGCAGGCACGCAGGCGGCAAGCAACAGCGGCATGGCCGCCGCGAGGAGCAGCAGGCGTCGTTTCATCGGCGCAGACGTTTCAAGGTGTCACGCAGACTGCTGCTGTGCGGATCTATCTTGCGCACCTCGTCAAAAACACGCTGCGCATCCTGCCGATTGCCCTGTTTCCACAGCACCTCGCCCAGATGCACGCCGATGTCGGCATCCTTGCGCGCCAGCCACGCGCTGCGCAAAGTCTGTGCCGCCTGTTCCAGGTGGCCCAGGCGGTACTGCAGCCAGCCCCAGGAATCGGCGATCGCCGGATCGTTCGGCTTGGCCGCGCGGGCAGTACCGATCAGCCGCTCGGCCTCGGGCAAGTCGCGATTGGCATCGGCCAGGGTGAAGCCCAATGCATTGCTGGCATCGACATCGCCCGGCTTGATTTTCAGTAGATGCTCAAAATCCTGCACCGCCAGATCGACCTGACCCGCTTCGGCATAGGCCAGGCCGCGGCCGTACAGCAGGCCCGGATCGTTCGGCATCACCTGCAGTGCCCGGTTGAATGCCACGATGGCCTGCGTGTACTGGTGTTCCTGCAGATACAGCTCGGCATCGACCTGCCATGCCTGGCGCAGCTGCGCCGGCTGATCGATGTAGTCCAGTTGCAACTGGCCAAGCAATTGATGTGCATCGGCCACCTTGCCCTGCGACTGCAGGATCATCGCGCTGCGTAGATCCGCATCGAATGCATGCCCGTCGTCATCGCCCACCTGGCGATACCAGGCCAGCGCCTCGGCCTCGCGATGCTGCATCTCGGCCAGTTGCCCGAGCAGGTAGGCGTTCTGCTTTCGCACATCCGGCGTGGCGTGCTGCAGTTGCCGATACAGCGCCGTCAGCGCCTTGACGTCCTTCAGGTGAGCGGCCAGCGCCACTCGCAGTGCGTAGGTGTCGGCATTCTGCGGGCCGTGATCGAGCAGCCGGGAAGCCGCGGCGTAGTCACCGGCCTGGCTGAGCAGGCCGGCATAGGCCAGCCGCAGCGGGATATTCTGCGGCGCCTTGGCGATCGCCTTCTGCAACAGCGTGCGCGCACCGTCGCGATCACCGTCCTTGAACTTCATCCGCGCCGCCCAGGCGTACGTTTCGGCGGTCTTGAAATGCTGCATGGCCGCTTCGGCAATCCGCATGGCATAGGCATGCCGGCCGAATTTTTCGCCCAGTTCGCTCATCGCCAGCCACGCCTGGGCATCGGCAGGCAGGCGATGCGGCACGGCCAGCTCCTCCAGCAGGCGGGCGGCCTGGGCCTGATCACGGGCACCCAGCAGAACACGGCCGAACTGGCGCCAGGCATCCTTGGTTCCACTGCCGGTCAGCAGCAGCAGCTGACGGCGCGCGTCATCGGCGTCACCGCGATCAAGCGCCAGCTCGGCACGCGCCTGGGCCATCTGGGCCGGCTTGGCACCGAGCACCTGCCAGCGACTGAGCGCCCGCCCGGCGGCGGCGCTGTCATGCACGGCGATGGCAAGCCGGGCGGCACGCTCGGCCACCTGCGGATCCTCGCTCAGCACCATGGCCCTGCCATAGAAGCCCGCCGCGGACTTCAGATCGTTGTGCCCCAGCGCCATTTCGCCCGCCAGCAGCTGGGCCAGCAGATCATGCCGGGTGTCGGGTGTGGCCACCACCAGCTGCGACGGCAGCTGTGGCGTGACGGCTGTCGTTTGCGCCTTTCGCAACGACATGCTGGTGCAGGCACTCGAAACCAGCACCAGCACCGACACTGTCGTAAAATGCCGCAGCTTCTTGTACTTGGCCGCGCTGCTCCGCACACTACTCTCCAGTCACATGTTTGTTTCGACCGTGTCTGTCACCACACGGGACGTTGCAGCAAGCTTAGCCTACGCCACCACTACCGCCGTGATATTGCCCACAACATGCCGCTGATCGCCCTCGGACTCAATCACCTCACCGCGCCGGTCAGCCTGCGCGAGCAGGTGGCGTTCGATGCCGATGCCGCGGGTCCGGCCTTGCTGGAACTGACCCGCGAGCCGGGTGTGGAAGAGGCGTTGATTCTTTCTACCTGCAACCGCACGGAATTGTATGTGGGCGTGAGCGCCGGTGCCGAGGGCATTCCGCGCGCGTGGTTGAGTCGTCATCACCGTCTGACCCCCGGCAAGCTGGATGAGTTCCTGTATCAGTATGACGAACAGGATGCCGTGCGCCACATGTTCCGGGTTGCCACCGGGCTGGATTCGATGGTGCTGGGCGAGCCGCAGATCCTCGGTCAGGTGAAGGATGCCTATCAGCAGGCGCGCGAGGCCCAGGCGTTGCGTGCGCCGATGGATCGTCTGCTGCAGCAGACCTTTTCGGTCGCCAAGCGGGTGCGCACCGATACGTGCATCGGTGCGCATACGGTATCGGTCGCGTTCACCGCGGTGCGCCTGGCCGAACAGGTATTCGCCGACCTGAAGCAGGCCTGCGTGCTGCTGATCGGCGCCGGCGACACCATCGAACTGGCCGCTCGACACCTGGCCGACAAGCAGGCACGCCGCCTGATCGTCGCCAACCGCACGCTGGAAACCGCACAGGAACTGGCCGGCCGCTACGGCGGTTATGCGATCGCGCTGGCCGACCTGCCGCAACATCTGGCCGAGGCCGATATCGTGGTCTCCTCCACCGCCGCGCGACAACCGGTGCTGACCCGCGCCATGGTCGAACAGGCGATGGCGACACGTCGCCGCAAACCGATGTTCATGGTCGACATCGCGGTGCCCCGCGATATCGAAGTGGGCGTGGGCGATCTGCCCGACGTCTACCTGTACGGTATCGACGACTTGCGCCAGGTGATCGACGACAACGTGCGATCGCGCGAAGCCGCCGCCCACGAAGCCGGTGCGATCATCGATCTGCAGGTGGAACGCTACATGGCATGGCGCCACGCGCTCACCCTGAAGAATCCGGCTCTGGACATGCGCCATCATGCGGAAATCTACCGCGACGAGGTGCTGGAAAAGGCCCGTTCGATGCTCAATCGCGGCAAGTCGCCCGATGAGGCGCTGGCCTTTCTCGCCAACACGTTGACCAACAAGCTGCTGCACCACCCCAGTGCGCGGTTGCGCGCCGCGGCACTGAGCGGCGACCTGGATCTGCTGCACGCCGCCGGCCAGCTGTATGGGCTGGACGACGACGAGGCGCCGTCCTCAAGGGACTCCCGTCGGTCGTAGGAGCGCACCCTGCGCGCGAATGCTTTTTGCGTCAACTGTGATAAAGAGCATTCGCGCACAAGGTGCGCTCCTACCCTTACGCCCGCGCATCCAATGACCCCATCGATACGCCGAAAGCTCGAAGCACTGGCCGAACGCCACCAGGAAATCGGCCTGCTGCTGTCGCAGCCCGACGCGCTTGCCGACAACACCCGCTTCCGCGAGCTGTCGCAGGAATACGCCAGGCTCGAACCGGTGACTGCCTCGCTGCGCGAACACGATCAGGCCGAACACGAACTGGCCCAGACCCGCGCCATGCTCAGCGACCCCGAGCTGCGCGAGATGGCGGCCGACGATATCCGGCGACTGGAACAGCGACTGCTCGATCTGGACCGCGAACTGCAACTGCTGCTGCTGCCGACCGATCCGCGCGACCAGGCCAACCTCTATCTCGAAGTGCGTGCCGGCACCGGCGGCGACGAGGCGGCGATCTTTGCCGGCGACCTGTTCCGCATGTATGTGCGTTATGCCGAAAGCCGCCGCTGGCATGTCGAGATTCTCAGCGAACATGCCGGCGAGCATGGCGGCTACCGGGAAATCGTCGCCCGCGTCGAGGGCAAGGGCGCGTATTCGCAGCTGAAGTTCGAATCCGGCACCCACCGCGTGCAGCGCGTACCGGAAACCGAATCGCAGGGGCGCATCCACACCTCGGCCGCGACCGTGGCGATCCTGCCCGAACTGGACGAGATCGACGAGATCGAGATCAATCCGGCCGACCTGAAGACCGACACCTTCCGCGCCTCCGGCGCCGGTGGCCAGCACGTCAACAAGACCGACTCGGCGATCCGCATCACCCACCTGCCCACCGGCACCGTGGTGGAGTGCCAGGAGGAACGCAGCCAGCACAAGAATCGTGCCCGCGCGATGAGCCTGCTCAAGGCGCGCCTGCTCGACGCCGAGCGCGGCAAGCAGAGCGCCGCCCAGGCCGAATCGCGCCGGCTGCAGGTGGGCTCCGGCGACCGCAGCCAGCGCATCCGCACCTACAACTACCCGCAGGGCCGGATCACCGACCACCGCATCAACCTCACCCTGTATCGCCTACCCGAAATCATGCAGGGCAATCTGGACGAATTGATCGATGCACTGACCCGCGAACACCAGATGGATCAATTGAAATCGCTCACTGCCGGCTGAATCCGGCGCCCGACGTACCGGCAATCCACCCAGCGAGGCACGCATGAACGCTCGTTACCGCAAGGCGCTCAAGGATCTGCAGCTTGAGCTGACCCGGCTGCAGCAGACCGTGCACAGCGCGGGCAAGCGGCTGGTGGTGATCTTCGAAGGGCGCGATGCGGCCGGCAAGGGCGGCGTGATCAAGCGCATCACCGAAAGCCTGGATACCCGCGGCTACCGCATCGCGGCGCTGCCCAAACCCAGCGAACGCGAGACCACGCAGTGGTATTTCCAGCGATATGTGGCGCACCTGCCGAGCGCCGGCGAATTCGTGCTGTTCGACCGCAGCTGGTACAACCGCGCCGTGGTGGAGCCGGCGATGGGTTTTTGCAGCGAGGCCGAGTACGCGGCGTTTCTCGAGGCGGTGCCGGCGTTCGAGAAACTGCTGACCGACGACGGCATCATCCTGCTCAAGTACTGGCTGGCGGTGGATCAGGCAGCCCAGGAACAGCGCTTCGCCGAACGCGTCGACAACCCGCTGAAGCGCTGGAAAATCTCGCCGGTCGATCTGGCCGCACGGCGGAAGTACAGCGAGATGGGCCGGCTGCGCGACGTGATGATCGAGCGCACGCATACCGAAAAAGCACCGTGGTTCGTGGTCGATTTCAACGACCAGAAGCGCGGCCAGATCAACCTGATCCGGCATCTGCTGCAACAGCTGCCGCAACACGACGGGCCGATCGCCAAACCGAAGCTGCCCAAGCTCAAGGGCAAGCCGAAACTCGAGCACGTCACCGACAGGGCCTTGTGGGTAGCCGATACGTTTTGACCCCTGGAGCCGGTCGGACCGTTGGTGGGTCGGGCTCCTAGCCGATATGGAACCCGTGCAGATTCTGCTCGGGCAGATCTTCCCGGCTCACCGCATCGACGCGTGCCGCAGGCGGACCCTGCCGCAACCAGCGTTCGAGTGCGTCCAGTGCGTCCACCGCGCCGCTGGCCAGCACCTCGACACTGCCGTCCGGCCGATTCCTGGCGTGACCGGCCAGGCCCAGTTCCAGCGCCTGCGTGCAAGTGCCGCCGCGGTAGAACACCCCCTGCACCCGGCCGCTGACGATGAACCTCGCGGTGGACATCACTTGCCGCCGATCACCGCGGTCAGCGAGGCGATCGTGACCGGTCCCAGGAAGCCCTTGGCCACCTTGCCATCGGGATCGATCACCCAGGTGGTGGGCAAGCCACGCGGCACGTCGAAGTCCTTCACCGGATTGTCCAGCATGACCTGGGCGATCGGATAGATCACCGGATGACGCACGAGGAAGGCCTTGATGGCGGCCGGCTTGCTGTCATCGAACGCCAGCCCGATCGCCGTGACATTGCTGTGGCTGGCGACAAAACGGGAAATATCCGGCATTTCCTTGATGCACGGCCCGCACCAGGTTGCCCAGTAGTTGACGATCACCCACTTGCCGCGCTGCGCGCCCAGATCGAACGTCTTGCCATCCAACGTGGTGACATGCAGTGTCGGCCGCACGGGCATTGCGGCATGTACCGGCACGGCCAAAGTCAGCACGGCGGCCAGCGCGATCACGGATTTGACGACGACGGATTGCAACACGGTCATGCAGGCAGGTCCTCGGCATTGGCCACAGGGATGGCGGCGGAAGGGGGATAAACCTGGTCGAGTGTGGTGCCCAACCGGTTTTCCATGGACTCGGCTAGCGCGGCCAGCAGCGCCAGCAGCGTCGATGGCAATTCGATACCGAGCGCCGCCGCCTCTTCCACTGGATGCAGCGGCAAACGGTAACGGGTATGCCGATACACGCGCAACAGTTCGGTGCTGTCCAGACTGCGGCTGAGCAGCCAGCCGCCGGAATCGCCACGCTGGATCAGGTCGGCCTCCCGCAGGTCATCGAAATAGTCCACCACCGAGGCGCTGCGCAGGTACGGCTCGCTCGCCAGCACGCCGGCCGGGTCCACGCTGTCGCCTGTGCGCTGGGCATCGACGAAATGCCGCAACACCACCAGCAGGCCGAGGAACTCGGCGCCTTCCGGCAGCGTGGCGGTCGGCGGCCGGTATTCGAATGCCGACACCGAGGCCGCGATCGACGCGGCCAGGATCACGATGACCCAGGCCAGGTAGATCCACAGCAGGAAAATCGGGATCGACGCCAGCACGCCGTAAATCTGCTGGTAGGTTTGCGCGCTGTGCACGAACAACGTGAAGCCCCAGCGCACTATCTCGAACAGCACGGCACCGATCAGTGCGCCGATCGCCGCATCGCGCCGGCTTACCTTGCAGTTCGGGACCACCATGTAGGTCAGCCACAGCGTGACCAGGGTCACCGCGAATGGCAACGCGTTCAACAGGCGCTCGCCGTTGCCGAACTGCCCCGCCGCCGCATGCAGCAAGGGTATTGCAGTGACATATGATGTCGCCGCGATGCCACCCGCGACCAGGATCGGCCCCAGCGTCAACGACGCCCAGTACAGCAGCAAACGCGCCCCCCAGCTGCGCGCCTGATGCACGCGCCAGACACGGTTCAGGCGATCCTCGATGCTGACCATCATCGACAACGCGCTGAACAGCATCACCAGGATGCTGATGCCGGTGAGCTTGCTGGCATTGGCGGCGAAGCCCAGCATGGTCTCCTGCACTTTTTCGCCGGTCGCCGGCACGAAGTTCGCGAACACGAAGTTGATCAGCGTGTTGCGCGCATCGGCGAACATGGGGAACGCCGAAAACATGGCGAACATCGCCACCGTCAACGGCACCAGCGACACCAGCGTGGTATACGACAACGCGCCGGCCGTCTCGAAGCACTTGTCGTCCAGAAAGCGCCGCCAGCAGAAGTGACCGAAGCTCAACGTGCGGTCGTGTTTGATACGCCAGGCCATCGTCATCCTCTCGTCCGCCGGACATGCGGTCGCCGATGTATCGTCGGCATCGACCAGTACACTAGCGTATAGGCAGTGAATGCCTCAAACGCATGAGTCGCGTCGCATGAATCAAGCCGCATTGAATCAAGAAATTCTGGTCCTGTACTACAGCCGCAGCGGTCATACCGCCCAGCTGGCACGGCTGATTGCCCGCGGCATCGAGGAAGTGCCCGGCATGCGCGCGCGCCTGCGCCAGGTGCCACCGGTGGCACCGGTGACCGAAACCGCACAGCCGCCGGAGCCCGAGGATGGCGCACCGTACGTGCACAAGCAGGATCTGCTCGACTGCGCCGCTCTTGCCATGGGCAGCCCCACCCGCTTCGGCAACATGGCGGCGCCGCTGAAGTATTTTCTGGACACCACCGGCGCCGAATGGGCCAGCGGAGCCCTGGTCGGCAAGCCGGCTGCGCTGTTCACCTCCACCGGCACCATGCATGGCGGCCAGGAATCCACCTTGCTGACGATGGCACTGCCCCTACTCCATCACGGCATGCTGCTGCTCGGCCTACCCTATACCGAGCCGGCGCTGAGCGCCACGCACACCGGCGGCACGCCGTACGGCGCCAGCCATGTGGCCGGGGCCCAGGGCGAAAACCCGATCAGCGAGCACGAACGCGAACTGGCCCGCGCACTGGGCCGCCGGCTGGCCGAAACCGCCCGCAAGCTGGCGGCCGGCGCATGAGTTCGCGCATCGTGCTGCCGGCGGCACCCGAGCAACGGCTGGGCCTGCTGACGTGGGCCGCATTGATCGTGCTGCAAGTGGTCTGGCACCTGTGGCTGCTGCCGCCGCAGATTGTGCCGATCTGGCTGGTGCTGGCGATCACCGTGATTCCGCTGTTGCTGCCGCTGCTGGCCATCGGCGATGCACGCCGGGCACTGCTGTGGGTCGGCATCCTCAGCCTGTTCTACTTCTGCCACGGCATTGCCGAAGGCTGGAGTTCGGCCGGCGCACGTTGGCTGGCACTGGTCGAGATCATCCTGACCTTGCTGCTGATCGGCACGCTGGGCGCCGGCGTAAAGCGCAAGCCGCGGTAAATACAGGCGTGCGCGAAAGCCCTTGTGGGAGCGGCTTCAGCCGCGATGCTCTTCGACCATGCGAGAAGCATCGCGGCTGAAGCCGCTCCCACAAAAGTGCCCCTGCGGGCAGGCATGCGGTTGAAGCAGTGCGTGCGCGAAACGACCACAATAGGACGGCCACCAGATGAACCGCGCACATGGTGCGCTACCGGGAGAAGCCCATGGAATTCCTGCAAGACGCACCGCAACTCGCTCACCCCTGGCACAGCGACCGGCTGCTGCATGCCTTGCTCGACCGCGCCTTGCCGGCGGATCGCCGCGCGGCGCTGGAGACCGATCTCGCTGCCCTGGGCGATTACGCGCAGATGGCCTGGCTGCGCGCTGCGCGCACCACCCGCCGCAAACCGATACTGACGCAGTGGGATGCATGGGGCCAGCGGGTCGACCGCATCGAACTCACCACCGCATGGCTGGAAGGTCCGCAACTGGCCACTCGGCACGCGGTGCTCGCTGCCGGTCACGAGGCCCATCCCGACGCACGTCTGGAGCAATTCGCCCGCGTCTACCTGTATCACCTGGCCAGCGAGTTCTATACCTGCCCGCTGGCCATGACCGATGGCGCCGCCACCGCGCTCAAGGCCTCCGGCAATGCCGCGCTGATCGAGCGTGCGCTGCCGCATTTCCTCAGCCGCAACGCATCCACGCTTTGGCTCAGCGGACAGTGGATGACCGAGAACATCGGCGGCTCCGATGTCGGCCAGAGCGAAACCATCGCGCGCCAGGATGCTTCTGGCCAGTGGCGGCTGCATGGCCGCAAGTGGTTCGGCTCGGCGGTGATCGGCGAGGCAGCGCTGGCGCTGGCGCGGCCCGAAGGCGCCGCTGCCGGCCCCGGTGCGCTGGCGCTGTTCTACGTCGAGACGATGAACGGCGAGCAGCGCAAACCCGAGCTGCGGATCGACCGCCTGAAGGACAAACTCGGCACGCAGGAGCTGCCCACGGCGGAAATCCACCTCGAAGGCCTGCCGGCCTGGCCGCTGGGCGAACTTGCCCATGGCGTGCGCCAGGTGGCGCCGATGCTCAACATCACGCGCACCTGGAATGCGGTCTGCGCGGTGGCCAGCATGGCGCGCGCGATCAGTCTGGCCCGCGATTACGCCGCACGCCGGCAGGCGTTTGGCCGTTCGTTGATCGAGCAGCCGCTGCATGCACGGACGCTGGCCGACATGCAGGTCGAGTTCGAGGGCGCGTTCGCGCTGACGTTCGAGGTCGCGCACCTGCTCGGCCGGGTCGAGAACGGCAGTGCGCAGCCGCATGAAGCCGCCCTGCTGCGCCTGCTCACCCCGCTGGCCAAGCTGTGGACCGGCAAACTGGCGGTGGAGCTGTGCTCCGAGGCGCTGGAGTGTTTCGGCGGCGCTGGCTACATCGAGGACACCGGCCTGCCGCAGCTGCTGCGCGACGCGCAGGTGTACGCGGTCTGGGAAGGCACCACCAATGTCCTGTCGCTGGACGGCCTGCGTGCGCTGGCCAATGGCAGTCTTGCCGCGCTGCGCACCACCATTGACGCCTGGTCGGCCGGTACCGGCGATGTATCGGCTGCCCATGCGATCCATGCCGCACTGGATGCGGCAGCGGCGTATCTCGACCAGCACAGGGAAACACGCGAATCGCTCGAAGCGGGTGCGCGCGGCTTCGCCCTCACCCTGGCCCGCTGCGCGGCCGCCGCCCTGCTGGCGCGGCAGGCGACCTGGTCGAGCCAGCACGGCGATCCGCGCCCGGCGGCGGCGCTGCGCGGTTTTGTCGGCCACGGCCTGGATCGGCTGGTGTCGCAGGACATCGACGACACCGCTCTGCTGCTGGGCTGACGAGCTTTTCTGTTAGAGCGGCTTCAGCCGCGATGCTTTTCGCCAGAACCACCCAAAAGCATCGCGACTGAAGCCGCTCTCATCAAACATCGCGCGTCCCATTGATCGAAAGGAGCTGCAAAAGCGGCCCTGGTAGGGCGGGCACTGCCCGCCGGCTTCTGCCCGGATCGTCATGGCGCAGAGCGGCGGGCGGTGCCCGCCCTACGCAGCGAGCCAATCCAGCCCATGTTTGTTGCGCGACAGCACGCCGCCAAAGGCGGGGCGAAAACTCCTACAGAAGCCGCTCCGACAACCGCTACCGCGCCGCAACGGACTAAAATGCGGCCATTCCCCCCTACGGCCACCAGCATGCAGCATCTGACCATCGTCACCACCGGCGGCACGATCGACAAGATCTACTTCGACGACAAGTCGGATTACAAGATCGGCGCGCCGCAGATCGACGAGATCCTCAGCCAGCTCGGCGTGGCGTTCCAGTTCAACGTGATCCCGATCCTGCGCAAGGACAGCCTGCACATGAGTGCCGAGGACCGCGCGCTGGTGCGCTCGACGATCGAGGCGCAGCCGCATCGCCACGTGCTGGTCACCCACGGCACCGACACCATGGTCGAGACCGCCCGCGAGCTGGCGAACATCAAGGGCAAGGTGATCGTGCTCACCGGCGCGCTGAACCCGGCGCGCTTCCAGGGCTCCGATGCAGTGTTCAACATCGGCTGCGCCGTGGCCGCCGTGCAGACCCTGCCCGATGGCGTCTACATCGCCATGAACGGCCGCGTGTGGGATCCGGCCAAGGTGCGCAAGAATCGCGACGCCAACCGCTTCGAGGAAGTGTAGTTCTCCGAAATCAGCCGGCCCCGCGCTGAAATCTCCTATGGACGGCCATCAGCAGGAGGCATGCAGCAACGCCTGCAATGCCTGACCGCGCGACGCCTTCGACTCCCGCGCCAATTCGCGCACGCTGGCGTAGAACGCATGCCAGTGGCGTCCGGCGCGCTGGAACAACACGCCGAATGCCGGGGTCCACTGGTCGTACAGACCGAACGGCAGCAGCCGCGCATTGTTGATCGGCTTCGCCACCCAGGCGTCGTAGCGATGATCGTCCGGCCACTCGCGCTGTTGCCATTGCCGGTAGCGCACGCGAAATGCCGCGATCTCGCGCCGCTTGCCGGCGGCCATGGCCGCCTCGTCCGCGCCGCTCGCATACAGCGTCTTCAGGCGCTCGCGCAGCCCCAGCACGAGCCGGGTGAAGCCGCGTTCCATCGCCCGGGCCGGATCGTCCTGCGCGGGCAGTCCGCGCGACTGCCGCCATTCGCGCAGGCCTTCGGTCTGCACGAAGGTGGCGAAGGATTCGTTGAACGCGGTGTCGCCCTTCACGTAGATCAGCTGGTGCGCCAGTTCGTGGAAGATCGTGCCCGCCAGCTCGTCGTCGTCCCAGCGCAGCATGCTCGAGAGGATCGGGTCGGCAAACCAGCCGAGGGTGGAATACGCCGGCACGCCGCCGACCCAGACATCATCGCCGCGCGCCTGCAGGCGCGCGGCGTCGGCTTGCGCGGCGGCCTCGTGAAAGTAGCCGCGATAGGCGACGCAGCCGGCGATCGGAAAACACTGCGGAATCGCCTCCACCGAATAACGCGGCGCGGCGAACACGTTCCACACCACGTAGGGCCGGTGCAGATCGACGTAGC
>Ga0307375_10002426_pt1 | contig 19096 bp, 16 predicted proteins | sample TR1MG_FD_202531 | JGI IMG/M metagenome (GOLD analysis project Ga0307375, IMG submission 202531) | Soil microbial communities from Risofladan, Vaasa, Finland - TR-1 | ecosystem: Environmental > Terrestrial > Soil > Coastal area > Acid sulfate soil | place: Finland: Risofladan, Vaasa | collected...
GAGATCGTAATGCGAATCTCCAGGTAAATCCGAAACGGAAAGTATAGATGCAACCTTTAGATTGTAAAGTTGTCCCAATAAAAATAAAATTGAGGATTCCATGTCGATTGCTCTAATATTGATTGAATTTAGGGCACGTACAAATTCATATGTTTCACAAAATAACGCATCTGTAGTCCAAAGATGCGATTCTCTTACTTTACTAGGGTAAAGAGAACGAGCTTCCCTAATAAGAATTTCTTTTAAAATTTCGTTAGGTTTAGATATAAAAATAGTTTGTGGACTAGCGATGAGATTTAGGGTTGCTGAAAGGGGATTGATTATTGATTCTAATCGATTCAATAGAGTTTGATTAGCTCTGATGTATTCAGAACTAGTTCCATCGCCACAATAAGCAGTTTTTGGTATCACGATATCACCTACCCTAATTTCATCTTTCTCATAATTAAGTCCTCCACAGAAGTCCACTCTTACAACAATTTTCGCTTTTGACCTTTTTAAGCATTCTAACACGAATGCTGCGTTAGGACATCCTACTTGAGACCGGATAATACTTACTTTTATTCCATTCAATATACCGTTATAAACTCTACCATGAACGATTTTATTTTGTAGTTGATTAATTAACTTTTTCATAACAATTTTAACAGCGGGCATTAACACGATTTCGTTAATGTTCGAAGAGCTTGTTTCCAAGATCATTCTTACAATTTTATCATCCACGCTTATGAACTTCAGTCCTAAATTTAGCATCTGACTTTTAATTTTATTTAACATTTTTTACACTATTAGAAATTTTTCAAAAATCCTAATTATATTTTATAAGTTTGTTCCTAATTACATAAGTACTTATAATTCTAAATAATAATTTTTAATATCTAAAGTAGATACATTAACCTATAATTATAATCTACTAAGTTACGAACAAAAATATGGTACTGGAGAATGACGAATCCATATATTATTGACAATAAGATTACTAATGAGTTTGTTGAAGCATATTCAAAAACAACTTATCGTATTATAGGAAAAAATAAACACACTGCCATTAAACCTTGTCATTGGTTAGAACAAAAACTGATGACAGGTAGAAATAATAGAAATTGTTATAAGGGCATTTTTGGTGTTGAAAGTCATCGATGCTTACAAAATACTCCTGCTTTGCCATTTTGTAATCAGCAATGTGTTTTTTGCTGGAGAGATAACGAATTAGGAAATTTAAGTAGAGATTTTATTGTCAAACCAGATGAACCCAAGGAACTCGTAGATGAAATGATACGCCACCATCAAGATATTATTAGGAACCATTTACCTCTAAGACGGTATCTTGAAAATTATGAAATTATGGTAGATCTACTTTATTACATGCTAATTAATAGCGAAGATCATAGTGTAAATTCTCTTTCCAAGAGCCTTCATGTTAGTAAGAACAAAGTTGAAAGAGCTATAAATCTTTTAAAAAATCAAGAATTTATTCATCCCTCAGATGAATCGTTAAAAAATTATAAGCTTGATGATGAGATATCATGTTGTATAGATTCTAGGGAAGAAATCATGAGGTTAATCAATATATCTTTAACCACGCCTGATGAAATCATGCAAGCTCATAGCGAAGCATTGAAACCTAATCACGCTGCTATTTCTCTAGATGGCGAACCATTCTTATACCCGAATCTAGGGGGGTTAGTTAAAGAATTCCGTGATAGAGATATGACTTCGTTTATTGTAACTAACGGAACCTTACCCGAAAGGATTGAAGGATTAAGTTCATTACCCTCACAACTCTATATTACATTACCAGCTCCAAATGAGGAAATTTATAAAAAAGTTTGTCGTCCAATGATTAAAAACGGATGGGAAAAAATAACACAGAGTCTAGATTTAATCAATTCTCTCTCCTGTAGAACAGTAGTAAGGTTAACTGCTATAAAAAATTTAAATTTGACGGAGAATTACTTGGATGATTATATCAAGATAATCGATAAAGTTAATCCCAATTTTTTTGAAATAAAGGGTTTTACTCTTCAAGCTCGGGCGCTAAATATAACTAAGAGATTAAATAGTGAGAAATCTATGCAGTATTACTTTCCGAGTTACGAAGATTTAGAAGATTTAGCGAAAAAATTCGAGGCAAAAAGTAATTTTCCACTTATATATAAAAATAAGGCAAGCAGGGACTTTTTGTTTGCTGTAAATTGGAAGAAGGATAAAAAACCAATTATAACTTAATTGTAATAAAACTAATAGATTTAACTTCTGCCGAATTGTAAGTGCTCATTAATTTTTCTTTTTAATACATCTAAATTAATCTTTTTTAGAGCAGAAAATTCTAAAAAAGGTACCACACTTTGATCTTCATTTTTTTCTTCATCTACTTGATTTAAATGGATCCCATAATCGTAACTCGTCTTAATCATTGACGAAATAATTCTTTTTCTATCAAAAATAGAAACCTTATCGATTTTATTTAAAATAACAAGAAGAGGCAAACCAAATTCCCTTAAAAATTGGATTAATTCAATTGTTAAAGGAATCGTAGTTGTATTTTGAATGTGATACTTAATTAACTCATCCTCAATTCGGGTAATATTTAGAATCACCAAACCTAAGAAGTATTCACTGTGATGTTTTTCAATGTGGATAATTAACTGCTTTTTCAAATGTTCCTCTCTTCGGCGGCTCGGACTTTTCATATAGCCAAAACCCGGTAAATCTACGATTTTGTAGGGCATTTGAGGAAATTCAATAGATTTAATCATGAGTGTGCTTCCTGGTTGTTTACCTGCTTTACCCTTAAACTTTCTTGGATTTGGAAGTAATAGTCTTGTTATTGAACTTTTTCCTACATTTGAATTTCCGATAATAAGCAAAGAAGGTTTATATTTCATGACTTTGAATAATCTTATATTGCTATATGGATGATATCTGCTTATTAATTAAATATTTTTAATCTTTTTAACATTCACAGTTTTCTAAGCGAAGAAATTCTTATATTATGTAAAAAAAAGAATTTAATCAATAAAAAAGTAAAAAAAAATTATTGCATAAAAATTTCCTTCATCCAGCGTGGTAAGAGAAAACCACCATAAAATGCAATCGCGCTTGAGATTAATAGTAATCTCACAACTACTAGCATCACTGATAATAAAAGAATAGTTGGATCAGCAAAAACCGTTCCTATCAGAATAGATCTTGCTGTTTTCTCTAACAGAGCGGCAATAGTAAAAGCGATAAATGCAAATTGAAGGAGTTTCCCTTTTAATCTAACTTCTTTATTTTCAGCTTTTATTGATTTTCTAGCAAACTTAAAACCAGTCACAAATAAGATTAGAAATGATATGAACAATAATATTGTTAAGAAATAACCCAAATCGGCACTAAATGGTCTTAACGGATTAATCACACCTATTAAATTAATATCCAAAAAGAAATAATAGAAAAACAGCCCTTCAAAGATAATGCTAAAAATTAAAATAAGTCCTACAGCTAGCTTTTGTATCTTTTTATTGGTCATATCTGTGTAAGCAATTACCCAACAAATTATAGCAACTGGAACAAAAGAATTGCCTATAATGAAATACCACTCTATACTGAGAGTTTGTTGAATAATTAAGCTCATTAGAAACGAGACTGCCTCTGGCAACCAAAGAGTGGACAGCATAAGCCAATAGAGTCCTACAAGAATATATAATCGATTCTTGTATTTGCCATATTTGGAGATGATTGTGACTCCGATAATAAAAGAAATTAGAACAAAAATTAGACTAAGGCTTCCTTGTAAAATATCTACTATATCCATAACTAACCACTAATTTTTCTAATTTTTTTAAATCAAATGGTAAATATATAATTATCCATTGATCTATTTATAATTTTATTTATCAAAAACAGTTTTCTTTAAAATTACAATTTTATTCCATCAAATCTCGTCGAAAAAATCATCGTTTAAAAATTCTTCGTACATTTTCTTTTTTTCATCATCTTTAAGAAGGGGTCGTCTACTTATTGGTTCACCTAATTCTTCTAAAAGATCTCTCATTCCTTTTATACCTACATTAACCTTAAATTTACCTCCTTTGATGTATTTAACAACTTGTTTTTCATTAAGCGATAATCTTAAAATATAACCTAATCCAAAATAAAACTGGTTTTCTGGAATAGGATCTATAGGACTTTTACTCGTAACTTCCTTCAACATTTCATATAATAATATCTTACTCGCAAAGTTATCTTCTGCTTCATAAATTAGATAATATAGCGCATGATACCAAATTTTATCGCGTTTATCCTTATTGCGCTCAATGAAAATTTCAGGTGTGATCACCTCTTTTTTAGCTTCCAGTTTTCTTTCTAAAAGTTCTTCTTTGATGCGTTCTTCCAAATCTGAAGAAATTAAATCGTTTTTTGCCATTTGGTTTATATCCGATCCAGTCTCTTGAATCTCTTCTTGTTTTACAGATTCAATTGCTTTTTGCATTTCTTGTAGTTCCTCAAAATCAATTTCTTCGATATCTGAAAAATCGCTTTTCATCGCTTCTTTTTGCGATAAATAAACTTCTTGTTCAGATGATTGAAGATCAGGAGAAATTTCCTCGAGATTATCGTCATCCTCTAATTTTTCGAATTCCTTTACTTTAGCAATTGCTTCTTGCATTTCTTTTAATTCTTCGAAATCTAAGTCTTCCAAATCAGAAAAGTCGGATTCGAGAGTTTTCATATCTGATAAGTATGCTGCTAAATCGTCTTCCTTTTTCGAAAATGCTTCTTTTTCTATTTTTTTTTCTAAATCTTTTCCATTTTCTTCTTCTGTCATACTCCAATCAATTATATTCTATTTGTTTATTTCTAACTAGTATTCAATATTAATAGTAACTCTTCAATTCTTTAAATGTTAAGATTTGAAACATTATAAAGAGATAAAAATAATCGAGTTCATTATTCATTGTAGATATTAAAAATTATTATTAAAAAATTTGAAATAATCTTAATTTCCATAAAATATAATGTCAGACGACGAAAAAGATTTTAAATTTAAAGTAATAGTAGTTGGAGATCCCGCGGTTGGAAAGACGACTCTAATTAGGAAATATACCACGGGAACTTTTCAAAAGGATTATATTGCCACTTTGGGTGCTCAATTTTCTAATTATGAAGAAAATCTAGAAGGTAAGAAAGTGAGATTATTCATTTGGGATATTGCTGGACAGGAAACATTTGAAATAATGCGCCAGAAATTTTATAAGGGAACTAGTGGAGCAATAATTGTTTTTTCCCATGCTTTTAATGAAAAGGATAGCTTTAATCACCTTGGAAAATGGTTCGACGAACTTTATGAGTACTGTGGGATAATTCCAATGGCATTATTTGGAAATAAAATCGATTTAGTGGATGAAAGCGAGATGAATCATGGTACGGATAAAATTGGATTGGATGTCGAAGTTAATAAATTTGTCAACGATCACGGATTAATTGGTTATTTTAAAACGAGCGCTTTAACTGGACATGGGGTAATTGATGCGTTTCAAAAATTAGTCAGAATGCTTTACTTTAAAGCTTCATATGAATAATATTTAATAAAAAAAAGTAATAGAAATAAAAAAATTAAGTCTTCTTGTAAATAAATCGATCCCAGCTTGAAGTATTGGGCATTTGGACCGGCATTCCCTTACGTTTGCGAATTTCGAGGATAAGATCTTCTTCTAAATTATGTGGTACCTTTTCAAAACCAGAAAATTCGTATCCAAAAAATGCTCTTCCAGCAGTAGAACCGCGAATATCGTCAGCTATGCCAATAGTTTCAGCTGCGGGAATTTCACCATGAACTCTTACGTATTCTCCTTCTGGAACTACATTTGTAATTTTGCCACGTCGCTTGCTAATAATAGCATTAACTGATCCCTCTGTCCCCTCTGGAGTTTTCACATCAATTATCTGAATGGGTTCAAAAAGGTGAGGCGAAGCGTCCAACATTGCAAGAGACATCGCTGAAAATGCCATACCCGCGATTTGACCATAAGAGGTATGCCTTGTATCTTCGTGGATTGTCATATCTGTAAAAACAATCTTAAATCCAGCTGCTGGCTCTTTTGCGAGTATACAAGCGCCTAACCAATCCCTAAAAGCGGCTGTTAAATAAGATTTAACTCTATCAAATCGTTGTAATCCTGAGGTGCCATTTACGAGTAAACTTCCTTGGTACACATCAACGATCCTTCTAGCTTCTTTTGCGTCCCAACCGGCTTCTTCTCTCAAGATTTTTGCTCTATCTTTATCATGCATCAAATCTGTTATTTTTCCGGATTCAATTAGTTTTTCTGTTTTCTCGTCTAGTGGTTCAATGTATAACAAGATGCGATTATGGCTGTTAGCTGATTTCGTATAAAAATCTCTGCTTCTTTTAGTAATTTTTTCTCGATACACTATAATCGGTTCTCCGATTTGAATTGCAACTTGATTGTTAATACGTTTTGTAAGTATCTCAATTTGAAGCGGATCAATTCCACTTAAAATAAATTCTCCAGATTCTTTATCTAAACGATACATCGCAGTCGGATCTGCTTGAAGCCACTTGCTTACTACTGTATCCAATTTATCTATTTCCTGTGGATCTAGGGCTCTTATACTTCTTGAAACAACTGGTTCACAAGCGTATTGGATTTTTTCAAAGGTAGGTAATTGGTATGCTTCCTCCTTATCTTTTGGTACGTCACTTGCAGACATAAAAGTTTCTCCAGATGGACAAATAAATCCGTATAATGCAAATAAATTACCTGCTGGAACTCGGGGGATGTCTAAAAGATCTGTGATTTCCATAACACCTAATCGTTTTACTCGATTTGTACTCCTACCACCTATCAAATAAATTGAGTCAGATTGATCGAAGGTACCAGAAAAAACACGACCAATTAGAGTAGCTTGGTACCCTCTTCGTGGGTCTAAGAATATTTTTGTAATCATGCCATAGAGAGGACCTTTAGGATCGCATTTTTGAAGTGATTGTCCTAGTTCTGAGTCCAAATCGCCCCCCCAGATGTGAGGGATTCTATACTTTGAAGCTTCTACTGGATTAGGTAAATGATCCACAACCATCCTTAACATAGGCTCGTCAAGTGGAAGACTATCTCGTAGCCATTGAATGTCGCCTTCCTTATATTTTGCGAATACATCTTGTGGCTTTAATCCTTTTTCCAATAAAATTTCATATGTAAATCCCCAACCATGTTTCGCTGAACCAACGGCAACGCTATTTTTTGAAAAATCGACACTCCAACCCGATCCTTCGGGTCTAATCTTTTTGATTAATTCATTTATCTGTCTTGATATTTTATCAATCTTCGTAAAAGTGTCTTCTGGACTTAATTTAAGCTCACTTATTAAACGGTCTACTTTATTAATAAATAAAACGGGTTTACAAAACTCTTCACCAACGGATAGTCGGATATTTGTCTCTGTTTGAGTCATAACGCCCTCTAAAGCATCAACGAGAATTATAGCACCATCGCTACCTCTAAGAGCACGCGATACTTCTCCGGTAAAAGAAATATGTCCAGGAGTATCGTTAATCTGAAGGATGTATGGTTCATCATCATCCGGTTTTCTTGGGTCATTGAATGCTAGTAGAACAACACTCGTGAAAATAGTAATTCCTCTTGCCTGCTCCTCTTCATCAGAATCAGTCATCTGAAGTTGACCAGCATCCTCTTCTCTCATTAAACCAGCACGTCTTAACAAGTAATCAGTTGCCGTCGTTTTACCGTGATCTATGTGTGCAACTATGCTAAATAACCGTTTTTTCTGGAATGAACCTGATGTAATGAGTTGCGCAATCTCCTCGGGATTTTTTACTTTAACCATTTCATTTTCACTCTTTAAACTTAAAGATCATAGTAATTAGCTATGAAATAATAAGAATAATATTTAAAATCTAAATTAGTAAATTAATAAAATCATAAATATTTTATGGAAAAAGCAATCTACTACTAACTCAAATGATTTATTAAAAGCTTTTTTTCACAAAATGGTGTAATAAATTTTATGATATTACCAGAATCCTACAAAAAATTAGAACATATCTTTAAAAATTAATAATGGTTTAAAGCTAAAACTCATATATAAAATGAAGTAATCGTGATAAATTTGTTTTAGGTTAAATTTAACAAAGAAATCGTAATTAACAATCTATACGCTCAACAAAAGCGTCAGTAGTTTTTATTATTATAGTTTTTTTTTCATACTTGTTCATTTATATTTCCCTCTTTTTATTGGTTTTTTTGGTATTTTTGATTAAAAAAATTAAAAAAAAAATTATTTCATACTTTCCTCGCAGGAAAACTTAAGGTATTGAAGCTCAAATGAATTGAAGTTCATTTTAGCTTTTAACGCTTTAATATCGGCTCCTTCCATTAGCTTTTACCTCCTTTTTATTATTTTTCTTATTCTGTTTTTTTTAGTTCTTAATTAAATTAAGGTAAAAATACATAATTAGTTTTTAGTACTAAACTATAAATGGACTCTTGAACATTTGATGAACCGATCTAAAAAACATAAAGAAGCAAAAAAAAGGCGTTTATGAAAAAGGTAAAACCATATTTACCAATACATAGATACTTCTTTTACCTGATTTTGTCATTGTTTCTTTAGAATTCGATAAATTTACAATTCTTAAATTATCTGGAATTTTGTTTGTGATGAAATCTTTTAAGTATTCTACAAAAATGTAATAATCCCTTGTAGTTTTTATCCATAAATAGCCATCTTTCTCAAAAAAATCCGGATTCTTTCGTTTAAATTTGTCTGAGTGAACTTTATCTTTAATTGGAGGGCCTCGACGTAGATAAGATTTCTCTATTTCAGGACTTTCGCAGTAGATAGCGATATTATAATTCTCATAATCTGCTTCAAAATACACTTCAAATTCTATTTTACCAAATCGCTCCGCGTGCGAGAATTCTTTTTCTCCGTTGGTTTTTACATTATCCCCTATGGAGTATAATTTATCCCTATTAATCGTATAATGAATCTCAGTGTTTTCGTTTTTAAGCTCGATTATGAAGATATTATCAACAAGGGACCTTTCTATAGTGGAGATGTTTATTTCCGGAATTTCTTCTATAACAAAGAACTTCTTATTGGGATTATCTAGAAATTCCTTGATTCTCTGATTACAATATTTATATGCTTTTTCTGAAATTGCAGAAGCTACATTTCGATTCTTATCAATAGGATCAGAAATGATGATATAATCGTTTTGAAAATGTTGAATCTTTCTTAAATCATTAATGGATCTATTATGGAAATCAATAGGGTTATCTTTAAGTAAACTGAAATTAGAAAACAAATTTTGCAGAGTTTTGTGATGGTATACAAGAAGCTCTGCACTATAGCCAATGAATCCTACTTTTCCTACAGCACTTTTGTCACCGTAGCAATGATTAGCTTTAAAAAACTGCTTTAATATTCTTACTTCATTCTTTTGTTCTTCCGTTAAATTATTTTTGATAAAACGACCGTGCCAAGGTGATCTATCGACTGCCGTTACGGGACCATAAGTATTTATAAATTCTAAATCGAAATCGAAAAAGAGAACGATATCGATTTTAATTTTATGATTTTCAGCGAAATAGTCTACCGTTACATAAGGATGTTCAGCATAAAGGAGCCGTGGATTGTGAAATTCTTTTGGATTTAACGATTTTATTATCCAATTATTACACAAATTAAGAAAATCTTTCTTAGACTCTTTTTTTAATTTATTTTTGCTTAAACCCTCGTAATTTGGTTTATATAGCTCATAATTCAGTCCAACAAATAAATCAATGTCAAAATCGTTTTTTAATTGCGTTTGTTTGATTCCTGTTGAGCCTTGAGGTTCGATTTTAGTATATGAAATATTTAATTGTTGCGCTTTCTCATCTAATATCTTTCTCAGTTTTTCTGTAATGTTATTGATGATGGAAAGTTCTTTCTTTGTAGGAATAATTTCTTTAAGAATTTCATTAAAAATACTTTTAATCAAGGCCATCGAAAGAGTCTAAAATTAATTTTAAAGTAAAATTTTATTATAATATAAAGGTATTCATAATTTTAATAAAATCCCATGTAGAATAAATTTAAATTCTAAGAAGGAAAATTAAAAATAACCTAAATTCTCGATAAATTATAAATAATAGTTAAAAAATCAACAACAAGATGATTGGTAAAATCAAAAACTACCTTTATGGCGTGAGATTCTCGCTTTTTTACTGAAATAACATGTTATATGAAAAACCGAAAAAGATTTTTAGTCGAATATGATATTTCTTATAATATCCGTATTCAAAACATTAATAATTAAATTAATTTCTTAGTTTGCTAAAACCTTTTAGAGTAATAGTTCTTCCTTAGTAACTAGTTTTGCTTTCTTCCAATAATAGTTGAAAAGATTTTTAGCCCATTTAGTGAAATCCGGGTTATTTTTAGCATATAAGCATTCAGAATAATCTATTTTTTTTTTATTAGATAAAAATAAAATTACTATCGATTCTGTTATTAATAATACAAGTTTTGCATCGTCAGTCTTTCGGAGACAATCAGGTATACCTATTTTATTACTTAAATTTTGAAAAATCTCAGGTTTCGGTCCTTCAAAATAACTTTCCCATTCTTCAGTTTGTACATATTTCTTCAATAAATTTACATGAATAATAGTTCTTATTTCAAGATTTTCATTAAAAATTTTTTGTTGAATCATTGGAAGATCGGTATTTATCGCTTGTTCGAGGATTGACCAAATAAAACTTTCAGCTTCTTTAATAATTGATGACCAGAGCTCAATATTTTCCATTGTTTTTGTTAATAATTTACAATTTTTTAATATTCCTAAATTTAACAACAATTCAGAAGGAATTACATCAATATCATGGGAATTGATAAAGTCCCTAAACATTACATTAAACTCAAAAAAATCTAAAGCCTCATTAATTAATTTACCAAAATTAGTCCGAAAATATGTCCTGTCAGAATTCTTTTCAATTAAATTGTATTGTAAAAGCCTTTTTAAATGTCGTGTTATTTCAGGACCAGGTAAATTCAATTTTTTTTCAAGTTCCGAATGCCTATATGGATTTACATTCAGTTCTCGAAAAATTTCATATCTTCCTTCATTAGAAAGTTCAAAAAAAAGTTTAGAAATTATCATTTTATTTAATTTCTTTATTTAATTATTTAAGTTGGTCTAAATTATTTAAAGTAGTCTAATGAATTTAAGCTTTCTAAATAATGTAATTTTGTTAAAGAAATATATCAAATGCAGACATTTTTAATTCTAATTATAGAGCCGATAAAATAAGAAAGAATAGATATTAATTTAGTTAGGATTGATTTTAACTCAACTTTTATTAATATTATCATTATAACTTAATATAAATAAATCAATTACTCTTTGAAAAGTTTTCTTTGAGGAAGATTTTTGAAAAAATAAAAAAATTAAAATAAAATTTACACTTAAGGAGGATTGAATTGAGGTGCAAGATGCTAATAAAATTAAGGAAGATATGAGATTCACTATCCAAGATATATGTGAAAAAGTAGGTCCAAGAGCCCCTTGTAGTGAACAAGAAGCTGAATGTGCAACCTATATAGAAAATCATTTTAAAAGTTATACTGAATATACTGGAATTGAGAAATTTTATTGCCACCCAGGGTCATACCGAGCTGCATTCAGAATTCCAATGATTAATTTAATGATTGCGACTATCTCATATTGGATATACTTTTATTACCCTGATATAGTGTTCTTACTAATTTGTTTTGGTTTGATGCTCTTTTCAGTGTTAGTTATTCAAACTAATTTGATACGAAATATTGAATTCATTGATCCTATATTTAAAAAAAAGGAGTCTACTAATGTTTATGCAAGATTTAAACCAAAAGAAACCCCTAAAAGAATCGTTGTTATTGGAGGGCATCACGATTCTAATTGGGAATTCCCAATTCTAAAAAAATGGCCTAAATTTTTCACTGGTTTTATGTCATTACCAATTATGCTTAGCTTTTTTATGGTAGGAGTTTATATCTTAAAATTAATTTTGTATTTTCTCTCCATTCCTTACCTATTTTTTTCACAATTAGACTTAGTGGTTCTAATTATTCAAACTGTTTCATTCCCGATTTTAATTTTTACTGCGATTAACTGCGTATCAAGAGATCCAGTTATGGGAGCAGATGATAATTTAACATCAACTGCAATTATATTTGAAATAGCCAAGTTTTTAAAGAAAGGGGAAGGATTAAAAAATACAGAAATATGGCTAGTCTCTCATGGATGTGAAGAAATAGGAGATAGAGGAAGTAAACATTTTTCCAAAAAGTATTTAGGCGAATTAAGAGATGCATATGTCATAAACATTGATATGGTCGGTGGTATAGATTCAGAATTAAAGGTTGATGTTGTTGAGGTAAGATCCATTGTCGAACTCAGTAAAGAGTTGGGTGATGAATTATCAAAAATTGCAGCTGAATTAAACATACCCCATAATGTCGGCAATGTCATGTTTTTTACTGATTCAATGGCATATTCCAGAAATGGTATTAAAGCTTGTTCTCTAGTTGGATCTTCTAAAAAAGGTTTTGCTACACATTATCATACATTAAATGACACGATTGATAAGTTAGATTTCAATAATATTTGGAATTGTTATAGAATTTTAATTGAATTCATTAAGAGAGTGGATGACGAAAAAATTCTAATTTAAGAATCTAATTAATTTTACATTTTATGTTTCTTTTTTTTTTTAATTAAATATTTTAGAGAAGTAGTTGGAAATAAAAAATTAAGAAATTAGAAAAAATAAAATAGAATTGTTAGTATAGATCCTTTATCACATACTCTAAATTAAGATTCTTTAAAGTTTCCACTTTCGGATAACCATTCTCAGGATTCCATCCAATTTTTTCGCAATAGCGTTTATAATCTTCTAAATAATTCATATCGTAAGTTCTATCAGGCAATTTGTTATTAATGAGATTTACTCCTTCACGTAAAGTAAAAGCTTGTCTTAATGTCTGTATTCTTTGACCTATTTTTATCGCTTCTTGGGAAAATAAATCCCATCCTACAACTGCTTTAATTAATTCAAATAAAGGATATTTTTGCATGAACCAAGCGAATTGACATAATCCTACGCAATTAGTGAATTGATAAATCGCAGCAACTATTTTTTCTGCCTCGTATCGATCTTCTTCTCCTTTTCTCTTAAATTTTTTTGGAAATGTAATCCCTTCAAATAGGCCATTAGGGGTTCGTATTGGACCTTGTACAAACATGTCTAGTGTAGCAGAAGTGTGTCTTCCTGGGGTTGGATCGAATGCATAAGATGCTCCTAGACTTTTATAATATTTAGGAGAATGCATGCCTAACTCTTGTCCTAATGAGTGAATAGCAAATTCCTCACCTTTACCTAATTTCTTAGATGCGACTTTTGAACCATCAGCCAAAATATCTCCAAAGCCTTCCCGTTTAATAATTTTTTTCACTAATTCTATGATAGCTCCTGAATTACCCCATTTTAATTCTATTCCATCTGTATCATTTTTTGATAATAAATTGTTTTCAAAACATTCAATTGCAAAGGCAACTGTACCGCCTGTAGAGATAGTGTCTATTCCTGCACGATTACACAAATCATTTAGTAAGAAGATAGACATTAAATCGTCATTAACTAAGAGACACCCAAAGCTTGCGCAAGTTTCATATTCTGGGCGATATGTTTCTTCTAATCCTGCTTCTGGTACTTTTATTATTGCCCCACAATGAATTGGACATGAAAAACAATTATAGGATTTTTGTTTATATTTATCAATTTCTTCTCCAGAAATTTTAATTATATTAGGAAAATCCTCTTTTGTTCCCCCCCAATTTTTTACAGGAGTATCTCCGGATAGAAAAGAGATCATATTTCCGAAAGTAGTTCCCTGTGTTTTATAAGCAGTTATAACACCAAGAGGTGCAGAGTTTATTCTATCGTTATATTCTTTTGTAAGTGAAAGCAATAACTCCTTATTTGCTACTTCAAGCTTCTTATTTCCTTTGAGAACTATTGCTTTTAATTTTTTAGAACCCATAACCGCTCCAAATCCAGACCGGCCAGCAATTCTTGCTTTATCGTTAACAATCCCAGATATTAAACTTAATTTTTCGCCCGAAGAACCTATAATCGCAGTTTGAACTTTACCATGTATTTTTTTTAATTTTTCTTCTGCTTCAACTACATCTAAACCCCATATTTCATCAGCTTCAAAAATTTGTTTATTATCATCAATTAAAGCGAGATATTTAGGGGATGTTGCCATACCCTTGATTAGTATAGCATCATATCCACATTTTTTTATTTCAGGCCCAAAATATCCTCCACAATTAGAATCTCCCCAAGTGCCTGTTAAGGGTGACTTTCCTGCAACCATAAAACGTCCAGTCATTGGAGCGGGGGTTCCGGTTAACAATCCAGGGAAAAAACCAAAAACCGCATCGTACCCTAAAGGGTCATATTTCTTGGGGGTATTTTCATAAATTAATTTTGCAGCTAATCCATAACCACCAATATATTCTCGATAAATCTGTTCTGGTAACTCCATTTCTTCAAATTCTTCATTTGAAAGATCGATCAAGAGTACCTTTCCAAATAAGCCTTTCATTATTTATATTACCTCAATTTGGGATTACAGTATTTACGGGATTATAATTTACTTTAAAAGATGTGATTATATATTGTCCATTTCTTACTACATTCCCCAATAACCAAGTTCTTCTAAAATTTCCATAGCGAACTGAAAATAATCTCCAAAAGCCATAGTATCTTGAACATTGCCTTCCATTTTAAGGTCTCCAGACATATACACTACAGTACCATCGATCTCTCCTGTCATAACTCCTGATAATGTTTTCCAACCAGATAACATAGAAAAAGAAGCATCTTTATTTTCACCTTCACCATATTCGAACTTACCATCGCCAAGTTTAATCCACCATTTAAAATCCTTGTCGGTTATAACCATCTGAGCTAGAACTTCATCCATATTTTTTAATTCTTCTATCAAGTCTTCATTTTCTAATGAAACCTGCTTAATAAGTTCCATAAGTTTAAGCATATTTTTTGGATCTTCACTCATGGTACCATTTTCTTTCATTTTTACTAAATCTTTCGCTAAATTTTCATCAACCATTTTTTTCATCTTCTTTTTTTTGTTTTTTATTATATACTAAAAAGAATTGATGATAATAAAATATTTAAAGATTTAGTTAAAATCAGTTTTAAGTCCGATTGTAACTTAGAAAAATAATCCAATATTGATTATATAGTCTAAATTGAGAACTATTCATTTATTTACTCAATTTTAAAAACAAAATGTTGATATTGTTTAAATCCTCTTATATTCTTCAATTTAATTTAAATAATTTAATCTTATTTTATTTTTTATTGTGTATTGAAAAAGAAGTATAATAATGGTATTTTAAGTTTTAAAAAGATCTTCATATCTCGTCTTGAGAATATTTATATAATTTTACTTAAAATTGATTTTAAGACAAGATTTATTAATTCGATTAAGATATTTTATATTAATCTTTTTAAAACTTAAAATTAATAGATTAAAGGTTTTATTAATGAAACTTGATGATAAAGTCTTCATTATAACTGGCGCTGCTGAAGGTATTGGAAATGCTATTGCTAGACTATTCTCGGAAAATAATGCTAATTTGATATTAGCTGACATAGAAAAACCAGATCTTCAATTAAGAAATTCTGTTTGCCTAAAATATAATCCATTATCCCTGGTAGAATCATTAAGATTAGTAAATGAAACACTTAATAATTTTGATAATAGAATTGACGGTATTGTTAACGCATTGAGTACATGTATAGTAGCAAAAGTGTCTAGATTAGATGTAGAAACATGGGACTATCAAATGGATTTCAATTTTAAAAGTGTATTTTTCTTAAATCAGGCTGTAGCAAAACAAATGATAAAACAAGGGAATGGGGGGATAATTATAAATCTAGTCTCAACAGCGGGGGTAACAGGAACAGATCAAATCTCTGCGTATTCAGCAAGCCAAGCAGCTTTGATGAATTTATCAAGCACCATGGCTTTGGAATTGAGAACTGATAACATTCGTACAAATAATATAATTGCCCCATATATAGAAGCTGTTGCGATCAAAAATGGTGAGTTATTTAAAGGAAAAGACCCAGAAAGAATAAGAGGTGTTGCCTATACATTTTCACCAATGATGGATTTAATTGATCCGGAACAGGTAGCTCAAATAGCCTTATTTTTAGCATTAAATGATTCGTTAATAATTAATGGGCAAAATATTGGAATCATTGACGATGAGTTAACGAATATAAGAAATATATTAACAAAAAAGAGGTTAAAGAGTTGACTCAAATGAAATTAAAAGATAAAATCGTTATAGTTACTGGAGCTGGGACGGGCATCGGAAGGGCCATTGCTATAAGGTTTGCTCAAGAGGGTGCTACAATTGTGGTAGCTGATATTAATGAAGAGAATTCTAATGAAGTCGCTAAAGAGATTAATAAAATTGGACATCAAAGCCTTGTCATTAAAACTGATGTTGCTAATGAAGAAAGTGTAAAAAATTTGGTAGATAAAACTCTTGAAAAATTTAGTCGAATTGACATAGTTATAAGTAATGCTGGAGTTTCAAGAATGGCAAAATTCATAGACATCACAGAAGAGGATTTCGATTTTAATATGGATATAAATACAAAAGGAGGTTTCCTTGTTTCAAAAGCAGTTTCTGAAATAATGGCAAACCAAGAATCAGGGAAAATAATTTTCACAATTAGTATGGCAGGAAAATGTGGTAGTCCTTTATATGCACATTATAATAGTTCTAAAGCAGCTCTTCTTGCATATATGCAAGCTCTTGCATTGGAGTTAGCTCCCACTATAAAAGTTAATGGCGTTTGTCCAGGGTTAGTTAAAACTTCGATGCAAGAAAGAGAAGTAAAATGGTGGGCTGAACTTCAAGGAATAAGCGAAGATTTAGTGAAATCACAATATCTTTCTGGAATACCACTTGGCCGTCTTGAAGAACCTGAGGATGTAGCAAATCTAGTAGCCTTTTTAGCTTCAGAAGATGGAGATTATATTACTGGACAAGCAATTAACGTAACCGGTGGAATGATTTTAAGAAGATGATTTAAATACTTATAAATTAAAAAGGTGGATATAAAAATGGTTGATTTAGAAAATAAAAAAATAGTTGATTTATCAATAATGATGGATCCTACGGATCCAAACCATGCTAAAGAATCGGAATGGAAGCACGCAAGAGGTTCAATTCCTCCCGCATATATACCAGAAGAACAGATTAAAGTAGAACCTTATATTTTTATGGCTGATCGATGTATGTGTGAATGGTTAACGATGTGGAGTCATGCAGGGACACATCTTGAAATTGCAATTCATTCATACGTCCATGGGGCAACAGAGATTCCCGAGAAAATGAAATATAGTATAGGAGATGTACCATTAGAAGATTTATGTGGTTTTGGGTATGCTATTGATTTAACATTTGTAGGAAAAGAAAAAAGAGAGACTGATCCTGATGTTATTATGGATCGATTAGAAAGATTGTCAGTATCTGGTCCACAAGTCAAACCTTCAGATATTGAAGAATGGGAAAAAAGAAACAACACTCACATCGAAAATGGAGATGTTGTTTTCTTTCATACTCGACTTGATATTCCTGATATTCCTATTATTCCAAAAGAAACTTGTATGTACCTAATGCGAAGAAGAAAGATAAAAATGATTGGGACAAATGATCATACTATTATATATGGAGGAATGGGACACATGGCCCTTCATGAAAGGAAACTTCCTGTGGTTGAAATGTTAACTAATTTAGAGAAGATTGGCAATCAAAGGGCTTATTTCATTGTTTCTCCGCTCCCAATTATGGGAATTGGGGGATCTCCTTGTCGGGCATTTGCTTTCGTAGATAAAATCATAGAAGAAGAAAAAACGGAATAAAAATTAAAACAAATTCTATATTTTTTTTTATTAAGAAATATATAAAAAAAAGTCTAAATACGTGATATAATATGACTGAATTAATTTTTATGTTAACATATAACGATGTAACCAGAAAAGATGCGATAGAGGTTTATAAAGGAATTAGAGATATTTCAGATTTAAATTTTGTAGGATTCAAAAATATTGGCTTGGAAATTGATGAATATAAGACTTTAGTAAAAATTATGAAAGAAGATAAAAAAACAATCTTTCTAGAAGTTGTATCTGATTCGGAAGAAGAATCAGTTAAATCTGCTAAAGTAGGATTAGAATTAGGAGTTGATTATTTAATAGGTACCATGAAACCTTATATTGATGCTACCCTAAACTTCATTAAAGGAAAACCAATAAAATTCATGCCATATATCGGAGAGGTTATAGATCATCCTTGTATTCTAAGAGGTACCATTGAGGAAATACAAAATGACACTAAAGAAGTTGAAGCTAAAGGAGTTGACGGAATAAATCTTTTGGCTTACCGTCATGCTACTGTAAATGTAGAGGAGTTAATAATAAAAGTAATGAAAGTTATGAAAACGCCATTAATCGTTGCAGGGAGTATAAAAACCCATGAACAAGTGACAAAAATGAAAGAATTAAATGTGTGGGCGTTTACGATAGGAGGGGCTATTTTTGATAAAAGATTTGTCCAAGACGGTTCACATGCGGATAACATTAAAGCTGTTTTAAAATTAATTAAATAAATTTAGTTTTATTATGTCGAATTAAAAGTTTAAAAAAAAAAATTAAAAAATTTAGGAGTTAATAATAAATGTCAGAAGATTCAAATGGTAGGTTTCAAAAATTAACGTATGGTATAGGTTCTATAGCCGATACGGGGTCATATTCAATAATAAGCACCTTTTTACTTTACTTTCTTATTGATGTTGTGTTTCTTGATGCTGGGTTAGCTTCATTAATTTTTATGATATCATACGGTGTCTGGAATGCAATTAATGATCCTATTGTTGGCGTGTTATCAGATAAAACCCACACTAAATGGGGACGCAGAAAACCA
>Ga0307375_10002429_pt1 | contig 19075 bp, 15 predicted proteins | sample TR1MG_FD_202531 | JGI IMG/M metagenome (GOLD analysis project Ga0307375, IMG submission 202531) | Soil microbial communities from Risofladan, Vaasa, Finland - TR-1 | ecosystem: Environmental > Terrestrial > Soil > Coastal area > Acid sulfate soil | place: Finland: Risofladan, Vaasa | collected...
CCAACGCCAGCGCATCCGAACCCGCCGTGCGCTTTGCAAGGTACCAGATGGAGGCGAGAAAGTTCACGAAGAACATGGCAAAGGCCACCCACGCCGATGGCAGGTGATAGTAGAAAATCCTCTGCACGTTGCCCATGGTCACTTCCGTCGGCGCCACCACCAGCGCTTGGTAGAGCGCGTACGAAAGCAACCCGAGCGTAGCAATCGCAAAGATTGGAAATATCTTTTTCATTCCGCGTTTAACACCGTTTCAAACAATGATAAGCAAACCGTGGTAAATACCAAGTCATAAATCGCCAATAACCGAATCCAGAACGCCGGTGAAGCGCTCCCCGTCAGAATCGACGTCGTCGCGTCCACCATCGCCAGCAGCGCCGGAATTGAGATTGGGAACAGCATCAGCGGCAGCATGATCTCGCGGCTTCTTGTGCGAATCGACATCGCGGCAAAAAACGTGCCGTTCACCACCAGCGCCCACGTTCCCAGCGCTCCCACTATCAGTAATTGGTAGATCGGCCCCACTGATCGCAGGTTATAGAACACCACGAACAGTGGCGCCATCAAGGCTTCCAGCACCACGACGAACAGAAAATTACCCAAAGCCTTCGCCAGGAAGAGCGCCGTCGCCGGGGCCGGAGATACGCGATACGCGTCCAGCACCTGGTTGCGAAGCTCGCGCGCCCACGTCTGATTCAGAGCGACTACCGCCGCAAACAGGAACGCCACCCAGATCAGTCCGCCGGCGATCTGGCGTGACTCTTCGGCAGTTGGGTCAAACGCGAAACTGAAGATCACCACCACCAGCAACGCGAAGAACAACATGCTGTTGATGGCGTCCTTCGATCGCCACTCCAGTCGAAGGTCCTTCCGCAACGTCCGCTGTGTCACTCCCAAGATGCTCATCGCCGCACCTCGGAAGGCCGCGCATACGGCGACAGGAGAGCTTGAGGAATTCCCTGCTCCCGCGCAATCAGCCGCCCTGTGTGCATCACGATCGACTCGTCAGCCACGGGTTCCACCACCGCTGCCTGGTGAGTCACCACGAAAACTGTCTTACCCTCGTCGCGCATCGCACCCAGCAGCCGTGCCATTTCATGCGCCGACTTTACATCGACATTTGAGAATGGTTCGTCCAGCAGGATCAGTTCCGGGTTGTGCAGGATCGCTCTCGCCAGCGACGCCCGCTGTCGCATTCCCTGCGAATACTGGCCAACGCGGCGCTTCAGTTCCGGGTTGAGACCTACGCGCTCGATGGCGGCAGCACAGACACGGTCGTCGTGGATGGAATAGAGTCCCGCAAAATACCGCAGGTTCTCCATCGCATCCAGTTCGTCGTAGAGCAACGGCGCGTGGCCCATGTAGCCCATGCGCGGCGCCACGGATCGTATATTTGTCTCTCCCAGGATGCGGATCGTCCCGCGAGTCGGTTGCAACAGTCCCGCCATCATGCGCAGCAGAGTCGACTTTCCCGCGCCGTTCTCTCCCAGTACGACGTAGAGCCTTCCCGGCGCGAAGTCCGCTGTCACTCCCCGCACGGCGGCAAAACGGCCAAAGTGCCGTACTACCTCAGACAAAGCAACCGCCGGTTGTGTACCGGCGGCGTTGTCGTTCGAGATGTGCTCCAAGCTCACTTGGGAAGATTCGTACTCGCGGCTTCCGTGTTGGGAGCCGGTGTGTTTGCTGCCGTAGCCGTTGGCGCCGCCGCATATTTCGACGCGCACTTGGCCTGCAGCATCTGGGCGTGGAACACTCCATCGCGCCCGTAGTTGCCTTCGACCAGCGCCTGGGAGTTGTCCTTGAAAGTATCTGGCGGAGTTTCGCTTCCCGTGTACACCACCGGCAATACCAGTCCGTTTTCCACCAGGTTGAATTCAACCTTCGGTCCCTGCCGTTTGATGGAATCCGGTTGCACGCTTCCGGCGACACGCAGACGTTTGCTGTACGCACTGCCGCCCATGCTGTTCAGTTCCTTGATCGTGACGTAGTAGCTCTTTGTTTCCTGGACGCCGCTGTATGCGAGGTATCCCAGTGCGAGAACGATGATTGTGATCGGAATGCCGAACTTAGCGTATTTGCGAGATTGTGGCGACATAGTTAATAAAGGGATGCACCGGCGCCCGCTTACGACGCAAAACCCTTGCCATCGGCACCCCTGTTCTTTTGAGGTTACTTCTCCGCAAGGCGCGGGTCAAGGCAACTGCCTCTTATGTGTGATGAACAAAATGTGCGGCCCTCGGAACGCCCCGGTCTGCCGCCTCGCAAGCCGTCGAAAGACGCACGCTTCGAGCCGAAACCCGCGCCGAATCAGGGCGTATAATGTTCATTTGAATGCACCCGCGAGGTTGATTTACACATGAGTGGAACAAACGGAAACAGCCCATCGAACGGAAACGGCACAGGGATCCCCAAGCTGCGTTCCGAGTGGATCACACGACGCCGCGAAGAGGCAGCACGCACTGGTGACACCAACGTGACCCAGATGCACTTTGCCCGCAAGGGACTTGTGACCGAAGAAATGTTGTACGTGGCAGACCGGGAGAAAATCTCTCCGGAGCTGGTGCGTTCGGAAGTCGCGGCTGGTCGCATGATCATTCCAGCCAACATCAATCACCCTGAACTTGAACCGATGGCGATTGGCGTGGAGTCGCTCTGCAAGATCAACGCCAACATCGGCAACTCCGCGGTCACTTCAAACGTGGACGAGGAACTGAAGAAGCTTCACACCTCCGTCCATTACGGCGCGGACACGGTCATGGACCTCTCCACCGGCGGCGATATTCATGACATTCGCGAAGCTATCCTTCGTCACTCGCCCGTGCCCTTAGGCACTGTTCCCATCTACGAAGCTGTCTCACGCGTTCGCCGCATCGAGGACCTCAACGCACAGATTATGCTCGAGGTGATCGAGGAACAGGCGGCGCAGGGTGTGGATTACATGACGATCCACGCCGGCATCCTCGTGCAGCACCTGCCGCTCGTGGCCAACCGCATCACGGGCATTGTCAGCCGCGGCGGCGCCATCCTTGCCCAGTGGATGGCTCACCACCACAAGCAGAACTTCCTCTACGATGCGTTCGAAGACATCTGCAAAATCATGGCGAAGTACGACGTGTCGTTCTCGCTGGGGGATGGTCTCCGTCCGGGATCCATTGCCGACGCCAGTGATGAGGCGCAGTTCGCGGAACTCAAGACACTCGGCGAACTCACGCGCATCGCATGGAAGCAGGATGTCCAGGTGATGATCGAAGGACCCGGCCACGTACCGATCGACAAGATCAAGGAGCAGGTGGACAAGGAAGTCGAATGGTGCGATAGCGCTCCGTTCTACACTCTCGGACCGCTCGTCACCGACATCGCACCTGGCTACGACCACATCACTTCGGCCATTGGTGCGGCAATGATCGGCTGGTACGGAGCTGCCATGCTCTGCTACGTTACACCCAAGGAACATCTTGGCTTGCCCAATGACAAGGACGTGAAGGACGGCATCATCGCCTACAAGATCGCCGCGCACGCCGCCGACCTCGCTCGCCATCGTCCGGGAGTGCAGGACCGCGACAACGCCATTAGTCATGCGCGCTATAAGTTCGACTGGGAAAAACAGTTCGAACTCTCGCTCGACCCCGAGACGGCGCGCTCCATGCATGACGAAACCCTGCCCGATAAGTTTTACAAGGAAGCCGCGTTTTGTTCGATGTGCGGTCCGAAGTTCTGCTCCATGAACTACTCGTCGAAGGTCGACGAGTACAACAAGCAGGTCCACGGACTCGACAAGAAGGACTACTCGGATCTTGTCAACAAGCTCGTCACGCTGAAGTAAGACTAAAATTCAAGCAGGAAACAGGCCGCGCACTTTCGCGCGGCCTTATTGTTTTTGGAGCACCGTGCGGACGTCAGCGCTGCCCATCACCGGAGTTCTACGCTGTTCCGCCATTTTGCGTGCAGCCAGATGAGAACGCCAATCGCGCACGTCTCAAGCGGCCCACGCGGCAAAAGCAAAGTTGACAGGTTCGTGAACCTTGAGGTTGCAGCGTACACAACCCACACAGCTCCCCCACCAGCCATGAGACTGGCCACTCTCGTTTCCCAGTAAACAGTCATTATTGCCGGAATCTATCACATCGCATGTAGCCAGACTATCCGGCAAAAGTACACTCCCAACGACTGTACTAGTCACCACTCTAATGTGCGGACTCCAGTGTTTCGGCCGCTCGATTCAGTGCTTTGGTAACCTCCGCAAGCTGCGCTGCGGTCCGCGTCGGATCGTTGCGATCAATCGCTTCATTCACTCCCGGAATGACAACCGCTGCATAGCCCGTGTATTCGCCTGGAGCATAGATTGCGTGCTTGAACCACGGCCGGTTTGGCAAACCTTTCGTCAGCAGCGCCCGCTCCGCTTCCATCAACGCTTCATTCGCCTTCTCCGCGTGCTCCGGAGGCTCCTTCTCGACCGCATTCAGCTTCTTACCCGCTGCTGCAAACCGGTCCGCAGCTTCAAGGGCCGGACCAAAGTCGATGTTCGTACTCCAGTGCGCCTCTTCCACTCGACGGCGAGCGGCCTCCAGGTATCCCCGGATTGTGTTTCCGTACAAGGCATAGTCCAGTGGCAACACGTCACTTTGGGCCATGCGCAGTACTTCCAATCCGAATATTCGCGCCATCTCCTGCTCATACGCAAACGTCGGGTCTGCGTTCTGCACGAACCATGCGTAATCATCGAACGCCGAGTGATACACGCCATACGGCCCGCCCGAGCTCACATCGGTGGATGGAATGCCGAGGTGCTGTAGGAACGCCGTGTAATCCGATCCACTGCCCAGGGTTCCAACCGGCACATCGACGCTCCTTCCAGCCGCTTCGTGACCGCGCGATCGCCGCGCCCGTTCACCTTCACTCTTCCACGCGTCGTAAACCGTTCCACCCTTCGGGCTCGGCACAGCTTGTGTAATGTCGCGGATAAACGGCTTCAGGCTCGGGACCGCGGACGCTCCAAAATTCGGCCCGGCGACTCCCACATCCATGTTGAAGTATGCGACCGCTTTCTTCAGTTGAGTTGCATATTGCTCGGCGAATTCCGTTGAGCCGATCAAACCTTCTTCTTCGCCATCCCAGCTCGCGAACATGATCGTCCGTTTCGGTTTCCAGCCCGATTTCAGCAGGTTGCCAACGCCGTGTATCGTCTCCAGCATTGCCGCGGTTCCGCTGTTCGGATCCACCGCGCCAAAGACCCAAGCATCGCGATGGTTGCCCGCAATCACCAGTTGGTTGGGATGCTCCGTACCGCGCACGGTTCCGATCACGTCCCACAAGGTCACAAACTTGTAATCCTGGATTGCCCGCAGGTGGACCTTCATCGGCCCGGGGCCAACGTGATACGTGAACGGCAGCGCTCCCTGCCATTCACGCGGCGTGTCTGGCCCACCGAGGCTCTCCAGGATTGGTGCGGCGTCGTGATACGACAGCGGCGTCACCGGGATACGTCCCAGGTTCGCGGCCTTATCCGGAGAAATGCGCTCAGAATCCGGCAGGTTCATCGTGGAAGCAACGCCGGGCGTCGTCGGATCCCCCGGATACTCGAACATATATTCAATCGAACCGCGCTGCACTCCGGTCGCCGGACGCCACGGTCCCTTCGGATACGCATCTCCCCTGAAGTAGCCGTCATCCATCGGATCGGAGTAGATGATGACTCCGGCTGCTCCTTCCTGTTGCGCGATAAACGCTTTCACTCCGCGGAAATTCTGCCCATAACGCACCAGCACGATCTTGCCCTTCACGCTGATGCCCATGTCCTTCAGTTTCTTGAAGTCCTCTGGACGTCCGTAATTCGCATACACAACGTCAGCCGTCACATCGCCTGACGCAGCACCTCCGGTGTAGGGTGTGACCACGCGCGGATCGTTGTCATACGGATCGCCCGGCACATGTTCTCTCGTTGGCCCCAGCAGCTTAGGTCCGTCCGGCGTCATCAACTCGACGCGTATGTCTTTCGGGTAGTTGATCCAAACCTTGTACTCGTCGATGCGCGTATCCAGTCCAGCCTCGCGAAACTTTTCCGCCACGTATTGCGCCGTCTTGTAGTCCTCGGGAGAACCCGCAACGTGAGGCGCTGCCGTGAGGATCTTCAGGTGCTCGCCCGCCAGTTTCGCGTTCGGAACCTGCATGAACTTCCGTTCCAGTTGGTGTTCGACGGCAGCATTGCGAAAACCGCGAATCGCTTCGTCCGCGGAATTTCCAGACTGTGTCGTCTGGCTGAATGCCGTAATCGACAGGAAGATTCCAAGGAGAACAAAACCAAGTTTGCGAATCATGTACTCTCCGAAAGCTCCGCACGGACTGGAGCAAATTTTGAGGACAAAAGAATACACTATGGCTACCGGCAGGTGGATGTAACGTTAGGTGCTTGCCCGGCAGCCATTGGACAACGCTCACTCCCCAGATCCGTCCACAAAGAAGCCGGCAGATCTTTACGCCGACGAGATGCGTGGGCGCGTCATGAGCATCTATGCGTTGCTCTGATTGATTGCACTACGGAAGAGACCGCACACTCTACGGCGTTTACGAAGGCACAATTTCCTGTGGTTCTGCTTTGGGACCAGTCTTTTGTCTGAGCGTTGGTTTTACGGTAGGCTCAGTCATTCCCAGCCACTTCTTCACCGTTGGCAACGCCGCCCGCATTGCTTCCTCACCGGCGTGAATCAGCTCTGGCGTCCGCTCGAATGCATCGTAGGAAAATCCCTCTACATTCGGCTCCACGATCAAGTCGGCGTCCTTCTTCCACTCGTTGCTCATGCGATCCTGCGCGATCGAAAAGCACTGCCCGATAACGTCGAACGGACTGCGTGGCCCGCGCATCTGCACCCAATGCGCGCTCAGGTAGACACCGAGCACCCGGTCCGCGCCCATCTGCTTGAGTGGCGTCGTCGGCACTGCGTAGCTCAGCATTCCGTCCACCAGCATCCGCCCGTCTACTTCGACCGGCTGAAACATTCCAGGGTACGCACAACTCGCGCGCACCGCATCCGCAATGCTGCCGCTGCGAAATACCACTGGCTCGCCGGTTTTGAAATCCGTCGCCACTACTGCCAGCGGAATCTTTAGATCTTCAAACTTCGAGCAATGCAGATATTGCGTCAGCCAGTTTTCCATGCGGTCGTTGCTGAAGAACCCGTAGCGCGAGAGCGTCCAGCGCGCGAACGTGCGAAATCTCACGTGTGACGCAATTTCCTTCATCTCGTTTCCAGACCGCCCGCTGCAATACACCGCGCCGATCAACGACCCAACGCTCGTCCCCCCAACGAAGTCCACCGGAATGTTCTCTTCCTCCAGAACTTTCAGCAGCCCTATGTGCGCGATGCCGCGCGCAAAACCGCCGCCCAGCGCCACTCCCAGCGTCGGTCGAGTCGTGGATATGCATTTTTCTTCCGGTTTGGGTGCTCCCGACAAATGGCGGGCGAAGGTTTGCACTGATCGGACGATTTTGCGGAACTGGCTCACGTTCTCACCTCGCCCTGCACCTCTCTGGCTTATACGATGCCGGGACTCTTCCAGTCGCTACAGCTAATTTCAGGCCTATGCATCCGCTCCAAATATCTCCAGCGCCATGCGAAACGTATTTGCATGTGCCAATGCCGTCTGCTCAATCGGATTCCCGTATCCGCCGCCCATCGTGATTACCAGCGGCGCTTCCATCTTCCGGCACATCTCCGCAACCAGCCGGTCGCGCGCCTTCAGTCCATCGTGGGTCAGCGAAAGCCTTCCCAGTACATCGCACTCCAGCGCGTCCACACCTGATTGATAAAACACAATCTTTGGTACAAACTCTTCCACTTCTCCCAACGCCAGTTCTAGTACCTTCAGATATTCCTCGTCACCAGTCTGGTCTTCCAGTTCAATGTCCAACCGGCTCTGCTGTTTGCGAAAAGGAAAGTTCTTTCGTCCGTGCAACGAGAGCGTGAAAACATCTTCGTCTGCCTGAAAGATCTGCGCCGTTCCGTCACCTTGGTGGACATCGCAATCCACCACCGCGATACGCTTCAGCCCTTTCTCCCGGCGAGCCCACTCCACTGCTATCGCAATATCGTTGAAGACGCAGTAGCCCGAACCCTCCGCGCGAAACGCGTGATGCGTTCCACCTGCCAGCGTGCCTCCGAATCCTCCTGCAATTGCCTCCTCTGTCGCTGCCAGTGTTCCACCCACGCTCGCGAGTGTGCGCCGGACAAGCTGCTCCGACCACGGAAACCCTATCCGCCGCATCGCCTGCGAATCCAGCGACCCCGCCAGGAAGCGCGTCACATACTCCGTGTCGTGGACAGTCTCTATCGCTTCCCGTGCGGCCAGTGGCGCCGGTTCGAACTCGTATGCGCCGTCTTCTGCAAGCAGTTCGCGCACTAGCCTGTACTTACGCATCGGAAACTTGTGTCCCGACGGAAGCACAATCTCATGGTGATCGGTGTAGAAGAGCCTTCGCCGCATTTGTCTCAGTCTAGCAAGAATAGCGGCCCTCGCTCTTCGGCCCCCGCTGCGGTAAAGTACCGTCAATCGTGGAGGGTAAACATGACGGACTCCAGGCCGACCTGCATTGTCATATCGCCCGGTGACGAATTCGCCGGCAAGCAGCAGCTTCAATATTTCGCCGGTATCTCCGCGCAGAGCGCCGGAGCCATCGGCATCTGCATGCACCTTGTTACCATCCCGCCTGGCGCGCGCTCCACGGCCCATTTACATGAATCGCACGAGACCGCCATCTATGTTCTCTCCGGCCAGGGCGCTATGTGGTACGGCGAGGGTCTACGCGAGCACGTCATCGTCAGTGCCGGCCAGCTCCTCTACATTCCCGCCAACATGCCTCACCTCACCTACAATCCCAGCAACACGGTCCCTTGCACGGCTGTCCTTGCCCGCACGGGCCCCAACGAACAGGAAAGTGTGAGGCTCTACGAACCGCCCGCGTCGCACAATGTATAACTTCCAGCTCATTCTCATTGCCAGCGGTACACATTGTTTGCGAACATGGAGTCCTCGTCGTTCATATCACTTCCGGACTGCCTGTTGACCACTTCTGCCAAAACCGTACGCGAAACCTCCGCCGGCGGCATCGTCATCCGCATGCTTCGTGGCAAGTGGCACGTTGCCGTTATTGAACCCAACACGATTAACGCTGACAGCGTCACCCGGCGCGCCCGTGCCCGGCCCGACGGCACAGTCTTTGCTCTGCCCAAGGGCGGCGTGGATGACGGTGAAACTCCACAGCAGAGCGCCGAGCGTGAGGTGTGGGAGGAGACCGGACTGCGCGGCGAGCGCATCACTCGCCTCACCTCCATCCGTTACTTCTATGTGCGTTCCTGGGGAGGCCGCGAGCGCGTGTCCAAGGTTGTCACCTTCTATCTATTCCGCTATCTCTCCGGCCGCCTTGGCCAGATTTCGCCAGAAATGCGCATAGAGGTCCGCCGCGCTCAGTGGGTTCCGCTGGACGCTGCTCACAAGAAACTCACCTACAAAGGCGAACGCGACGCGCTCCGGCTCGCCCAGCAATACGTCCGCACCCATCCCGGGCTCGGGAACACACCCCCACAACGGATGAAGGATTCTCATGCCAGCCACCCCGCACACTGAAAAGCACTTCACGTCTGGCGAAGTTGTTCGCGACATCGTCATTGGTATGTCCGATGGCCTCACCGTTCCCTTTGCGCTTGCCGCCGGACTTGCTGGCGCCGCTGACATTCTACACAGCACTTCGGTCATCGTTATCGCCGGACTCGCCGAGATCGCGGCCGGTTCCATCGCCATGGGACTCGGCGGCTACCTCGCTGCCAAGAGCGACTCCGAGCACTATGTGAAGGAATATGATCGCGAAGTCCGCGAGGTTCGCGAAATCCCCGACGAAGAGGCCGACGAAGTCCTGGAAGTTTTCCAGAATTATGGCCTTACTTCGGAAGACAGCATGCCGATCGTGGATGCCCTGCGCAAGCGCCCCAAGGATTGGGTGGACTTCATGATGCGCTTCGAGCTCGGCCTGGAACAACCCGACCCCAAGCGGGCTTTCCGCAGCGCCCTCACCATTGCACTTTCCTACGTGGCTGGCGGTTTCATTCCGCTCTCGCCTTACATCGCCATGCAGTCGGCTCACTCCGCGCTGCCCGTCTCCGTTTCCGTCACTTTAGTGGCGCTCGGCGTTTTCGGCTATATCAAAGGACGTTTCACTGGGTTAAATTCCCTGCGGAGTGCCCTGCAAACCGTGGTGATCGGCGGACTGGCCGCTGGAGCCGCCTTCGCCATTGCGCGCTGGATATCCTAAGTTACTCCTGTGCAAAAGTTTGCGAAAATTTCTGTTGACTGAATGAGTATTCATTCAGTATCTTGGATTCAACTTAATAGGGCGCGCGTCGTTGCCATCCTCACCCCACATTATCGACGCGCGCCGTTTCGTTTTTAGGGGCTTTTCTTATAGCTAATAAGTGGTGATTAACCATGCTCAAGAATCTGCCGCGAAGAACGATTTTGATCCTCCTCCATCGCGCCCGGCGCTGATTCCCTTCTTGCGCGAACCCGGGTCTTTGCTGCTAGCTTTACTGTCGCAACCGTAATTTCCGGAGAGTTTCTCGCACATGCATAAGCGAATCGAAAAGGTCGCCGTACTCGGCGCGGGCACCATGGGCTCCCGCATTGCCGCTCACCTCGCCAACGCTGGTGTTCCCTGCCTCCTGCTCGACATAGTGCCCCCCGGAGCCATCGGAGCCGATCGCAACAAGATCGCCGCCGCCGGTCTCGACGCTGCGAAGAAATCCAAGCCTGCGGCATTCTTTGAGCCGGGCCTGGCCCGCTTTGTCACTGTCGGCAACTTCGAAGATGACCTCACTCTCCTCGCCGGTTGCGACTGGATCATCGAAGCCGTCATCGAGAACCTCGATATCAAGCGCGACCTGCTCCGCAAAGTCGAATCCGTTCGCAAGCCCGGCACTGTCATCACCACCAACACCAGCGGCCTTCCCGTCCATTCCATCGCTGAGGGCTTCTCCGACGATTTCCGCCGCTGCTGGTTCGGTACACACTTCTTCAATCCTCCGCGCTACATGCGCCTGCTGGAGATCATCCCCACCCCCGAGAGTGATCCCGCGGCCATCGCTGCCATCGAGCAGTTCTGCGATCTTCGACTCGGCAAAGGCATCGTCCGCGCCAAGGACACGCCCAACTTCATCGCCAACCGCATCGGCACCTTCAGCGTGCTCAACATCATCCGCCTGATGCAGGAGATGGATTTTTCCATCGAAGACGTCGACGCCCTCACCGGCACCGCCATTGGATTTCCCAAGTCCGCCACCTTCCGCACCATCGACATGGTCGGACTCGACATCCTCGGCCACGTCGTCTCCAACATGCGCAAAGGTGGCATCGCGCTTGACGAACGCGGCGACCTGAAGATCCCCGCCTTCTACGCCCAAATGCTCGAGCGCAAGTGGCTCGGCGACAAGACCAAGGGCGGTTTCTACAAAAAGACTAAGACCGCCGACGGCGAAGAGCGGTTCGGCCTCGATTGGAAAACGCTCGACTATCGTCCGCGCCAGAAACCAAAATTCCCTGCCCTTGAAATGGCCAAGCAGGTCGAGGACCTTGGCGAGCGCGTTCGCATGTTGATTGGCATGGATGGCGGCAAGCTCGACAAGGCCGGACAATTCCTCTGGACCGCTCTCAGCGAGCTTTGGACCTACGCGGCGAATCGCATCCCCGAAATCTCCGACACTGTCGTCGAGATCGACCGCGCCATGAAGCTCGGCTTCAACTGGGAGATGGGTCCGTTCGAACTCTGGGATGCCGCCGGCGTGGAAGCCACCGTCGCGCGCATGAAATCCGAAGGCAAGCCTATCAGCGCCGGCGTCGAGAAGCTCCTCGCCTGCGGCCGTAAGTCCTGGTATCTCGACAGCCCTGGCACGGCCAGCGGCCGCACTTATTTCGACCTCGCCTCCAGCGCCTACGCACCCGAGCAGGTTTCTGAGGGCGTCTGGTCTGTCACCGTCGCAAAGAAATCCAACGGCGTCGTCAAGAAAAACGCCGGTGCTTCTCTCATCGATCTCGGCAATGGCGTAGGTTGTATCGAGTTCCACTCAAAGATGAACGCCATTGGCGGCGACATCCTCCAGTTCGTCCAGCAGACCCTGGGATTTCAGGGTGTCGCTCCCGCGCAGACCGGTGCTGCCGGATACAAGTCCGGCGGCATCGGAGAAAACTTTGACGCCTTCGTCATCACCAGTGACGCGCAACACTTCTCCGTTGGCGCCAACATCATGTTGCTGCTCATGGCAATTCAGGAAGAAGAGTGGGACGACATCGACCTCATGTCCCGCCAGTTCCAGAACATGACGCAGTCCATCAAGTTCTCGCCCAAACCCGTCGTCGTTGCACCCTTCGGCATGGCGCTCGGTGGAGGCTGTGAAGTCTCCCTCCACGCCCCCGTTCGCCAACCGCACGCCGAACTCTACATGGGCCTCGTCGAAGTCGGCGTCGGACTCCTCCCCGGCGGCGGTGGATGCAAGGAGATGACACTCCGCGCCGTCGATGCCGCGTCGTCCATTCGCCCCGACGGCCGCGGCGAATCCGTCGAGTTCATGGAAGCCGTGAAGAAAGCCTTCGAAACCATTGCCATGGCCAAGGTCTCCACTTCGGCCTTTGAAGCCAAGTCCATCGGTTATCTCGCCAAGTCCGATGACGTCACCATGAATCGCGAGCGCGTCCTCTCCGACGCCAAGGCCCGCGCGATTGAAATGGTCAAGACCGGCTACAAGCCGCCAGTTCCGCGCAACGACGTCCCCGCACCCGGCGAGAACATCCTGGCAACGCTCAAGCTTGGCGTGCATCTCATGCGGCAGGGAGAGTTCATCTCCGATCACGAAGTCAAGATCGGCAACAAGGTCGCCGAGGTGCTTTGCGGTGGAGCCGTCACGCCCGGCACTTTGGTAAGCGAACAATACCTGCTCGACTGCGAGCGCGAAGGCTTCAAGTCACTCTGCGGCGAACGCAAGACCATGGAACGGATTCAGTACACGTTGAAAACAGGAAAACCGCTGCGCAACTAATCACGGGATAGGCAACGTTATGAGAGAAGTCGTCATTGCATCCGCCGTCCGCACGCCGGTCGGCAAGGCTAACAAAGGAACCCTCCGCGCCACGCGTCCTGACGATCTCGGCGCGATCGCCATCAAGGGAGCGCTCGCGCGACTGCCGCAACTCGATCCGCGCGAGATCGAGGATGTCATTCTCGGATGCGCCATGCCGGAGGCCGAGCAGGGCATGAACGTTGCTCGCATCGCTTCCCTGCGTGCCGGGCTGCCCGTCGAAATTTCCGCCATGACCATCAATCGTTTCTGCTCCTCTGGATTGCAGTCGATTGCCATGGCCGCCGAGCGCATCATGGCCGGTGGTGCTGAAGTCATCGTCGCCGGAGGCGCCGAGTCCATGACCATGATCCCCATGGGCGGACACAAGGTCTCCTGCAATCCCTGGCTCGTCGCCAATTATCCCGACGCCTACCTCTCCATGGGCCTCACCGCCGAGCGCCTTGCGCAACGCTACGGCATCACTCGCGAGCAGTCCGACGAGTTCAGTTACCGGAGCCACCAGAAGGCGCTCAAAGCCATTGCCATCGGCAATTTCTCCGACGAGATCGTTCCCGTGCCCGTCACCTTCACCGCGCCTGCCGTCTCCTCGCGCGGATCGTTGGCGGTGAAGTTGCAAACGCAGACCATCCAATTCTCCGTCGATGAAGGGCCCCGCGCCGACACCACGCTCGAAGCTCTTGCAGCACTGAAGCCCGCCTTCCACGCCAAGGGCACTGTCACCGCCGGCAACTCCTCGCAGATGAGCGATGGCGCTGCCGCTGCCGTCGTCATGTCTGCGGATCGCGCGAAAGCGCTTGGCATCAAGCCGCTCGTTCGCTACGTCGCCTTCGCCACCGCAGGATATAAGCCTGAGGAAATGGGTCTCGGCCCGGTCTTCGCGATTCCAAAAGCGCTCAAGTTGGCCGGCCTCACACTCGACCAGATCGACGTCATCGAGCTCAACGAGGCTTTTGCTGCGCAGTCGCTCGCGGTCATCAAGGAACTCGGCCTCGATCTCAACAAACTCAATCCCAACGGCGGAGCCATCGCGCTCGGACACCCCCTCGGCTGCACCGGCGCCAAGCTCACCGCTACCGTCATTCGCGAACTCAAACGCCGCAACGGACGCTACGGCATGGTCACCATGTGCGTTGGCGGAGGCATGGGCGCGGCAGGAATTTTTGAAAACATCATGTGAAATAAAGCCACGGCAAATGCAGGGAACCATGAGAAAGAGTCGACAACATTTGTGAGCTTTGATTTTCTCCGTGCCTCTCTGTCTCTGTGGTGAAAGATTTTAAGAAAGGACCCGAGGATGGCATCGACAACTTCCACGCGCAAGATTGCGGGCGGCAGCTTCCTTATCGAGGAGACCAATCCCCGCGAAGTCTTCACGCCCGAGGATTTCACCGAAGAACACCTTCAGATTGCCAAGACTGCGGAAGAGTTTTACGTCAACGAGATCCTGCCGAACGCTGACAAGATCGAGCAAAAGGACTTCGCACTTTCGCGTGAACTCCTGAAGAAGCTCGCCGAACTCGGCCTTACCAGCGTTGACGTTCCTGAGCAGTACGGTGGCACTGACATGGACAAGGTCACCTCGTCCATCATCGCGGAAAACATCTCGCGCTCCGGCAGCTTCAGCGTAAGCTTCGGAGCCCATGTCGGTATCGGTACGCTTCCCATCGTCTGGTTCGGCACCGAGGAGCAGAAGCAGAAGTACCTCACCAAGATTGCCAGCGGCGAGTGGATCAGCGCCTACGCGCTCTCCGAGAGTTCGTCCGGCTCCGACGCTCTCAATTGCCGCACCAAGGCCGTTCTCTCGCCCGATGGCAAGCACTACATCCTCAACGGCGAGAAGATGTGGATCACCAATGCCGGCTTCGCCGATGTCTTCATTGTCTTCGCCAAGGTCGATGGCGAAAAGTTCAGCGCATTCATCGTCGAACGCAACTCCCCTGGTTTTGCCGTCGGCACAGAGGAGCACAAGCTCGGCATCCGCGGCTCCTCCACCGCGCCGCTCATTCTCAACGACTGCAAGGTTCCTGTCGAAAACCTTCTCGGCGATATCGGCAAGGGACACATCATCGCCTTCAACATCCTCAACGTGGGCCGCTTCAAGCTCGGCGCAGCCTGCATCGGAGGCGCGCGCGAGTCGCTCAAGCACTCCATCCAGTGGGCCAAAGACCGCAAGGCCTTTGGCAAGACCATTGCAGACTTTGGCCTCATTCGCGAAAAGATTGCGCAGATGGCCGTTGGCATCTATGTCGGCGAATCCCTCGTCTACCGCACCGTCGGCATGATGGACGCCGCACTCAGCGGAATCGACAAGTCCGGTCTCGACGCCTCCCGTGAAATCCGCAAGGCCATCGAGGAGTACGCCGTCGAATGTTCCATTATCAAGGTCTGGGCCTCGGAAATGCTCGACGGAATCGTCGACGAAACCGTACAGATTTACGGCGGCTACGGCTACGTTGAGGAGTACCCTGCCGAACGCGCCTATCGCGACTCGCGCATCAACCGCATCTTCGAGGGCACCAACGAAATCAACCGCCTCATCATCACCGGATGGCTGATGAAGCGCGCCATGAGCGGACAGCTTGCGTTGCTGCCCGCCATCAAGCGCCTCATGGATGAAGTGATGAGCGGTCCGTCGATGCCGGAAGAAGATGATCGTCCGCTCGCAGCCGAGCGCGCCATCGTCGCCAGCGCCCGCAAACTCAGCTTGCTCATTGCCGGTGCCGCCTCGCAGAAATACATGCAGGCCCTCGCCGACAAGCAGGAAGTCATGGGCGCCATCGCCGACATGGTGATCGAGACCTACGCGATGGATACCTGCGTCGCCCGTGCGGAAAGACTGCTCGCCGCCAAGGGTGAAGCCGGCGCAAGTCTCGCCATCGCCATGACCCGTGCATATCTCGCGGGCTCCATGGCAATCGTCGAGCGGATGGCAAAGAAAGTCATGGCCGACGTCGCCGAGGGCGACATGCTGCGCACGCAGATGTCCATCCTCCGCCGTCTCACCAAGTACGAACCCATCAACGTCATTGCCGCGCAGGAACAGATTGCCGCAAAGGTGCTTGAGCAGGGCAAGTACGTCCTTTAATTCCTCCACGCACACCAAAGGCGCGAGCTTCTCCCTCGCGCCCTTTTTCTTGTCTCGAAACTATTGTTTCGCGTCGCGCTCCCGCTTTAACTCCTCCATAACGCTGCTCACCAGTTCCTTCGCATCGTTCAGACATTGCAGCACAATCTGTATGTCCATTGCCGGTTTGCCCGGTTGCCGAGCGCTTTGGCAATAGACGCCGTGCTGCCCCACCATGGTTAGCGCGTCCGTCAGCACGTCCATCGTCACGGCAAGCCGCCCACGCGCCACGCCCATCATGAACTCATGTTGCTCCAGTTCTTCCCGCTTCTCGTTAAACACGCTCATTCTTTGATTGTACTTGCCGCAAATGAACAACTCCACGTACTCCCTTTTCGTCCTATAATGCTCCCCGTCATGGAGGTCCGTAATGGCCGCTCTTGTTCTTCTGATTAATGGCACGGAACGGCGTGTGGAGGCCGCTCCCGACGAGAGTCTTCTTTCTGTGCTGCGCGATCGTCTACAAATGACCGGCACAAAGTACGGTTGTGGAGAAGGCCAGTGTGGCGCATGCACTGTTCTCATCGACGGCCGCCCCGCTCGTTCCTGTCTTACTCTTGCTTCGCAGGTTGCCGGCAGAAAGATCACCACCATCGAAGGCCTCGAGCACGAGGGCAAACTCCATCCCGTGCAGGAAGCATTTCTCCAAGAAGAGGCCTTCCAGTGCGGCTATTGCACTTCAGGCATGATCATGTCTACCATCGGTTTTCTGGCTAGCACTCCCAAGCCCACCGAGGACGAGATCAAGCGCCACATGGATGGCAACGTCTGTCGCTGCGGAACCTATCCTCGCATTGTGCAGGCTGTCGCCCGCGCTGCGGAAATGGCGCGGAAGGGGTGATGCGATGAACAACCACATCGACCACGAACTCGAACAGGATCTCATCCAGCATGAAGTGGATGGCCGTCTTCATTGGTTCGAACTCGACCGTCGTGATTTCTTCAAGTTGCTCGGCTGCGGAGTCGTCGTCTGCCTCTGCACCCGCGATGCTCTTTCGCAGGAATCTGGTCGCGGCTTCTGGCAGCACGAATTGCCAAAAGATATAGCCGCATGGATTCACATCTCCGACAACAATGCCGTTACCGTCTTTACCGGCAAGGTCGAGATGGGGCAGAACATCCGCACCTCCCTCGCGCAGCAGGTCGCTGAAGAGCTGCGCGTTCCCGTCGATGCCATCGCGATGATCATGGGCGACACCGACCGCACTCCCTGGGATGCCGGCACGTTTGGCAGCCGTACCACACCCACCATGGGCCCGCAGCTTCGCGCCGCCGCTGCCAGTGCGCGCGACTTGCTCTTCGCCACGGCCGCGCAGCAATGGAAGGTCGAACCCACAGCTCTTTCCGCCGCCAACGGCAGAATCACCGATCCGAAGTCGCGCAAATCCATTACTTACGGCGAACTCCTACACGGCCAGCAGTTGGTCAAGCTGATCGCGACTCCCGCGCCGCTCACGTCTCCTGCCGACTGGAAGATCGCTGGAACTCCCGTCCCCAAGGTCGATGGCTGGGCCTTCGTCACTGGCCGGCACAAGTATTCGGCCGATCTATCGCGTCCCGATATGTTGTTCGGCAAGGTCCTTCGCCCCTCTGGATTCAAGGCCACGCTCACTTCTCTGGACACGAAAGCCGCGGAGGCGATTCCGGGCGTCATCGTCGTTCATGATGGCGACTTTGTTGCTGTTGCCGCCGCCGATTCGTCAACTGCCGAGCGTGCTCTTCGCGCCATCAAAGCTAAGTGGAGCGTTCCTCCCCAGCCATCCAATGCCGACCTCTTTTCCTACCTCAAGGATCACGTCACTGCTTCTCGCCGCGACGAACCGCACATCGTCGGCTCCGTAGACCGCGCTCTTGCCGATGCCGACGTCAAGCTCACGCAAACTTACACTATCCAGTACATCGCGCACGCGCCGCTTGAACCTCGTGCCGCGCTCGCCGAGTGGCAGGGAGATAAACTCACCGTCTACACCGGCACGCAACGCCCATTCGCTGTACGCGACGAACTCGCCGACGCCTTCCATATTTCTTCCGATAAAGTTCGAGTCCTCGTCCCCGACACCGGTTCCGCGTATGGCGGCAAGCACACCGGGGACGCAGCCGTCGAAGCTGCGCGCATCGCGAAGGCCGCGGGCAAACCCGTGAAACTTGTCTGGACGCGCGAAGAGGAATTCACCTGGGCCTACTTCCGCCCCGCTGGCGTCATCGATGTCCACAGTGGTGCTCGTAAGGACGGAACGATCGTTGCATGGGAATTTCACAACTACAATTCCGGCCCCGCCGGAATTGGCACTCCTTACAGCGTCGCCAATCAGAAGATCGAATTTCACCCCGTCGATTCGCCGCTCCGGCAAGGCTCTTACCGTTCTCTCGCCGCTGCCGCAAATCATTTTGCTCGTGAAAGTCATATGGACGAACTGGCGCACGCCGTCGCCATGGACCCGCTCGACTTCCGTCTCAAGAATCTCGACGACGATCGCCTTCGTGCAGTTTTTCAAGCCGCGGCGGACAAATTTGGCTGGCGCAATCGAAAGCCATCCGCCACTCGCGGCTTCGGCATCGCTGGTGGTTTTGAGAAAGGCGGTTATGTCGCCACTTGCGCTGAAGTCGAAATCGTCGGCGGAAAACATGTCCACATCCGTCGCGTGGCGGAAGCCTTTGACTGCGGCCCGGTCATCAATCCCAACGGACTGCGCAATCAAATCATGGGTGGAATCGTTCAGGGCATTGGCGGTGCGCTCTTCGAAGCCATCCGTTTCTCCAATGGACGCATTCTCAATCCATACTTCTCGGAGTACCGTGTGCCTCGCTTTGCCGACGCACCGGAGATCGAAATCATTCT
>Ga0307375_10002433_pt1 | contig 19068 bp, 17 predicted proteins | sample TR1MG_FD_202531 | JGI IMG/M metagenome (GOLD analysis project Ga0307375, IMG submission 202531) | Soil microbial communities from Risofladan, Vaasa, Finland - TR-1 | ecosystem: Environmental > Terrestrial > Soil > Coastal area > Acid sulfate soil | place: Finland: Risofladan, Vaasa | collected...
GGCTCCTCTTGAGAATGAGAATTGTTCCGATGCCGATCGCCGCGAGGCCGAAACCCGCGAGGTCGGTCCAGAGGCCGGGAGCGATGAGAAGGATGGCGCCCACGAAGAAGACGGGCCGGAGCCACATCGGGAACTTCATCAGGAAGTAGCCTTCCACCGAGACCGCGAGGAGCCAGACGCCGAAGAGGCCGAAGACCACGGAGTGGCCGATGTCCAGGAGGGAGGCGCCATTGAGCACGAGGTTGCCGGCGGCGTCGGGGCCCATGAGGAGCATGCCGGGCTGGTAAATGAAGAAGAAGGGGACGATGAAGCCGGCGAGGGCGAGGCGGAAGGCCATCCAGCCGACCTTGTCGGTGTTGGTGTTGGCGATGCCGGCGGCCACGTAGGCGGCCAGGGCTATGGGCGGCGACACCGTGGAGAGGCACGAGTAGTAGAAGACGAAGAAGTGGGCCTGGAAGGGCGAGAGGCCCACCTTGATGAGGATGGGGGCACAGATCGAGGCCGTGATGACGTAGCAGGCGCTCGTCGGAAGGCCCAGGCCCAGGATGATGGCGACGATCATGGTAAGTACTAGGACGATCATGAGATTTCCGCCGGAGATGGCGACGATGGAGTCGGCGAGGATGATGCCGAGGCCCGTCATCGAGAAGGCGGCGATCATGAAGCCCGCGGCGGCCATCGAGATGCCGATGGCGAGGCTGGAGCGGGCCGCGCTGACGGCGACGTTCTTCCCTTCCTTGGGGCCGATCCGCGTCTCCTTGTGTATCCAGGAGAGGATGATCGTGAGGCAGACGGAGAAGAAGGCCGAGTAGAGGGCCGTGCGTCCCTGCATCATGAGATACACCAGGACGATCATCGGGATGATCATCTGGCCGTAGCGCATGACGGTGCGCTTGACGTCGGGCATCTCATCCTTGCTGAGGCCCTTCAACTTGAGGCGGCGGGCCCTGAGGTCGACCTGGAAGAAGACCGAGCCGAAGAAGAAGAGGGCGGGAAGGACGGCCGCCGCCGCGATGGTCATGTAGGGGATGCCGAGGTACTCGGCCATGATGAAGGCGGCCGAGCCCATGATCGGGGGCATGATCTGGCCGCCGGTCGAGGCCGCGGCTTCGACGGCTCCCGCGAACACAGGCGGGTAGCCGATCTTCTTCATCAGCGGGATGGTGAAGGATCCGACGGTCGCGACGTTCGAGGCGGCGCTGCCGGAGATCGTGCCGACGAGGGCCGAGCTGATGACAGACACCTTGGCCGGACCGCCGGTGAAGCGGCCGCCGGCGCCCATCGCGAGGTCGTTGAAGAGCTTGCCCAGGCCGCTCTTGTCGAGTATGGCCGCGAGGATGACGAATATGATCAGGTAGGTGGCCGAGACGTTGAGGGGCATGCCGTAGATGCCGTCGCCGCCGAGGTAGATCGCCTGGATGATGCGGGGAACCGAGGTGCCGCGATGGGAGAAGACGCCCGGCATCCAGGGACCCGCCCACATGTAGGCGAGGCAGATGATGGAGATCCAGAGCATCTGGCCGCCGACCGTGCGTCGCGTGGCCTCGAGGACGAGGACCATCGTGGTCAGACCGACGACATAGTCTCCCATATTGAGGATGCCGCCCCGGAGGAGGTAAGAGTCGCGATTCACGACCGTATAGACGGCGCAGGCGACGGAAATGAAGAACAGGACTATGTCAAAATTGCTCGGTCTTCCCCGCGGCGATTTCTTGCTGGCGGGAAAGTAGAGGAAGCTGAGCGCGAGAAGGAAGCCAAGGTGGATGGCGTTGTGCTTCATCACTTCGGGCATGCCGATACCCGCGGTGACGAGGTGATAGCCGATGAAGAGCACCGAAATCACCATGATGATCGTCAACCAGGTCTTGGAATCGAATTTCTTGCGGTAGTTGTATTCAGCCTCTGTATCTTCAAGCATTTCATCGGTGTCCGCGACGACGACCGGTGTCTGTTTCATCTTCTTAAGACCCTTGAAACCCACGACTCCCCCCTCGAATTTCGCTGCCGCTGCCAGAAAGGCAGGTATGTATCTTCATTGCCGAATATAGAATTTTATATCCTATATCCTATATGATCGATTGTAGCACGCGAATTTTGAGAGCGCAAGAAAAAACGCAGCCTCATCGAGTCAGCGCACTCATCGTACGCTTTTCTCCATTCAGCAAATGGACATAGACGCACTCCTTGACCCGCTCCGAATCACGGGCCCGGAGGGCGTCGAGGATGGCCAGATGCTCGCGCATCACCTCCTGGACGACCTGCTCATGCATTTCGCGCGAACCTTCGGGGACGTAACGGATCCGCGTCGCCATCTTGTGCACTTTGCGGATCGTGTCGTTCAGGAAGCTGTTCGAGAGATGCTGGTAGAGGATCTCGTGGAGATGATTGTCGCAGGCGATGTAGCGCTCGTTGTCGAAGGGCTCGGTCTTGAGGCTTTCGATCTCGGCCTGCAAGCCGTCCAACTCCTCTTCCGGTATGAGGGAAACGCTTCGGCTGGCCGCGTAGGGCTCGAGAAGTTTGCGCATTTCCCAGTTGTTGCGAATGTTTTCTTCATTAATATCCGTGACGACAGCCCCCTTGTTGGGGATGAGGCTGACCAGGCCGTCGGCCTCCAGGCGAACGAGGGCCTCGCGCACGGGCGTGGCGCTGACCCCGAACTCCTCGGCGAGACGGTCGATTTGCAGGACCGAATTAGGGACATAGCTGTTGTTCAAAATGAGGTCATGTAGGGCGCTATACATCTGATCCCTCATGGACGTCGTCACAATCTTCGTCTTCACAATTCCTCCGTCGCGCATTTCGACAACCATCCTATAGGAAATATCCTATTTATGGTGTACTGTACCACGGCTTCCTCTTCAAGGAAAGTCAAACTCGATTAACCATTATCAGCATGAAATATGCAATTCGTCATTTTATCTTGCCAAAACGCCGAGGGGATGCTAATAATATAGGATATAGGATGTTGGATATATCCTGTCAGTTAAAGCCGCCTATGTGCCAACCTGCGGCAAGCCGACAGCGAAATATCCTCTCCATTTCGAGGAGAATCGAGGTTATGGCATGATCACGGTCGCAGAACAGCTCATTCGGCGTTTGCGCGAACAGGGGATCCGTTACGTTTTCGGCGTTCCCAGCGGTTCCTGGCTCTATTACATGGAGGCCATGCGCAAGGAGGGCTTGGAGTTCGTCCTGGTCAGCAACGAGGCCTCGGCAGCTTTCATGGCCGATGTCAGTAGCCGCCTGACGGGCATACCCGGCGTCTGTTACGGGACCGTGGGCCCCGGCGCCACCAATCTCAGCACGGGAGTCGTCTGCGCCCTCCTCGACCGATCATCGATGATCGCCCTTTCGAGCGAGCCGCCGGAGAAGCTGATCGGCAGGACTATCCAGATGGCTGTCGACCATCAGGCCTTCTTCAAGCCCCTCACCAAATGGACGACCCGGCTGACGGCAGAGAGGGTGGACCAACAATTGGACCAGGCCTTGCGAATCGCCACGGCCGAGGCCCCCGGCCCCGTCCACATCGGTCTGCCCGAGGATCTCGGGCAGCGCCCCGGACAGGAATCCTCGGTCGCCCTGCGGCCCATCAGAGCCCTGCCCATCCCTGCCGCCGAGGAGGCCCTCCTCGCGGAGATGGAGTCGGTATTCGCCCGCGCCCGCAAACCCATACTCGCCCTCGGGCTCTCCGCGGTGCGCGCGAAGGTCGGCCCCCTCCTCCTCAAGCTCGCCGAAAAGCACAGGATTCCCGTCCTTCTCACGCCGATGGCCAAGGGCCTCCTCTCCGAGGACCACCCCTGGTACGCGGGAGTCCTTTTCCACGCCCTGAGCGACCGGGTTGCCGAGACCCATAGGCAGGCCGACCTCGTCGTGTCGGTCGGCTACGATCCCATCGAGTTCAATTTCGAGGATTGGATGCCCGAGGTTACCCTCCTCCACCTCGACACGGTCGCGGCCGACATCGACCGGAGCGTCTATCGCGAGGTGCACGATATCGTCGGTAACATCGAGGCTTCCCTGCGTCGGATCGCCGACCTTCCCCCCCTCGATTCGGCCTGGGACAAGGCGGCCCTCGCCGAGCGCCGTTCGGCCATGTTCAAGCTCATGGAGCCGCCTAAGGGCAGCTTCGGCCCCAGGGCGGCCCTCGCCATCCTCAGGGAGCTCCTCCCGCAGGACGGCATCATGGCCTGCGACGTCGGCGCCCATACCCACCTCATCGGCCAGATGTGGCGGACCCCGGCCCCCGGCCTCCAGCTCATGACCAACGGCGGATCCTCTATGGGCTTCGGCGTGCCGGCGGCCATCGCGGCCAAGCTCAGCATGCCCGATCGCAAGGTAGCCTGCGTCACCGGCGACGGCAGCTTCCTGATGATGGCGGGCGAGATGGCTGTGGCGAGGCGGAAGAAGCTCCCCCTCGTCTTCATCGTCCTCGCCGACGAATCCCTCGAGCTCATCCGGATCAAGCAGGACAAGAAGGGTTTCTCGCGGTACAGGACCGAGCTCCACAACGAACCCTGCCCGACGCCCAATTTCGTCTTCGGCGTCCCGGTGATCAGGGCCGACAACGCTGAGCAATATCGCGAGGCACTGACGAAGGCCTTCGCAACCGACGGCCCGGTGATCGTGGAAGCCCACATCGACGGCTCGGAATACGACGACCTCATCCAGCGGAAACACAAATAAGCGAAGCGAAAGCAGGAGGAAGCTTAGACATGGAACAGAACGGAAACCAGGTCTTCAAGACCGACACGATGATGGCGACGAGACTGGCGAGCGTGCCCTTCTCCGGCATCCGCAAGGTCCTCGACGCCGTCACGGCCCTCCAGGCCAAGGGCGTCGATGTCATCAAGTGGCAGATCGGCCGCACCGATTTCGACACGCCCGAGCACATCAAGAAGGCCGCGGCCGACGCCCTGATGCGCGGCGAGGTCCATTACGCGCCCAACCTCGGCATCCCCTCCCTGCGCAAGGCCATCGGCGCCCGCACGGCCCTGGACACCGGCGTCCCCGTCGACGGCGAAAAGCAGGCGGCGGTGATGGCCGGGGCCAACGAGGGCATCCTTGTTGCGATGACGGCCTTCGTGAATCCCGGCGACGAGGTCCTCATCGCCGATCCCAACTGGCACCACTACAAGTCCATCGCCTCCCTCGTCGGCGGCGTACCCGTCGAGGTGCCCACCAGCGAGAAGGACGGCTTCGTCCTCGACCCCTACGAGGTCGAGAAGCGCATAAGCTCCCGCACCAAGATGCTCTGCGTCACCTCGCCGGGCAATCCCACGGGCGGGGCCCAGAGCGCCGAGAGCCTCAAGGAGCTCGCGCGCATCGCCATCAAGCACAACCTCGTCGTACTCTCCGACGAGATCTACGCCCGCATCTGGTACGGCACGGGTCCCGTCGCCCCGAGCATCTACTCCCTGCCCGGGATGAGCGAGCGTACGATCATCATAAATGGTTTCACCAAGACCTATGCGATGGACGGCTGGCGCCTCGGCTGGACGGTCGCCTCGGAAGAGAATACCCGCGCCCTCCTCAAGGTGCGCCAGTACACCACGGTCTGCGTCAATACCTTCGCCCAGCACGGCGCCACGGTGGCCCTCACCGGCGACCAGAAGTGCGTCGACGACATGGTCGCCGAGTTCGCCAAGCGCCGGAAGATCATGCTCGACGGGCTCCGCGCCATTCCCGGCGTGAAGGTGGGCGATCCCCTTGGCGCCTTCTACGTCTTCCCCGACATCTCCTCCTTCGGCCTGAGTTCGGCGGCGATGTCGGACTATCTCATCGAGAAGCACGCTATCGCCACCGTGGCCGGATCGGTCTTCGGACCGGCAGGCGAAGGCCATCTCCGTATGGCATACTCCTGCTCCACCGACGAGTGCGCCCGGGGCGTCGCCCGCCTCAAGACCGCCCTCGCCGAACTCAAGAAGTGACCGAAAGGCCGCCGGGCGATGGCTCCCGAAGGGGAGCCTCGCCCCGGGCGGCCTCAAGACAGGAGGTAGCATGATCCAGTATCGAGTCGCGGTCGTCGGCGCCCTCGGCGCCGTCGGCCAGGAAATGATCAAGACCCTCGAGCAGCGCGATTTCCCCATATCGGAACTCGTGCCCCTCGATATCGAATCGAAGGCCGGTAGCCTCGTCATCTACAAGGGCGCCAAGGTTGCCGTCCGCGCGGCCAAGAAGGGCGCCTTCGTCGGCGTCGACTTCGCCCTCTTTTCCGCGGGCTCCGACGCCAGCCTCGAGCTCGCGCCGGTCGCCGCCTCGGAGGGAGCCGTCGTCATCGACAACTCCGCTGCCTGGCGCATGGACCCCTCGGTGCCCCTCGTCGTACCCGAGGTCAATCCCCAGGCCCTCGACAAGCACCACGGCATCATCGCCAATCCCAACTGCTCGACCATCCAGATGCTCGTGGCCTGCAAGCCCATCCACGACGCCTTCAAGATCAAGCGCATCGTCGTCGCCACCTACCAGGCCGTCTCCGGCACGGGAGCCCCGGCGATCGAGGAGATGAAGGCCCAGGCCGCCTCCTTCGTGAAGGGCGAGAAAATAACCAGTTCTGTGTATCCCCGCCAGATCCTCTTCAACGCCCTGCCCCACATCGACGTCTTCCTCGACAACGGCTACACGAAGGAGGAGATGAAGATGGTCAACGAGACCCACAAGATCCTCGACCCGAACATCTCCGTGAGCCCGACGGCGGTCCGCGTGCCCGTGTTCCGCGGCCATTCCGAGGCCGTGAACGTGGAGACCGAAAGGCCCTTCACCATCGCCGAGGTCCGCGCCCTCCTCTCGAAGGCCCCCGGGGTCAAGGTGATGGACGATCCCTCGAAGCTCGTCTATCCGACCGCCCTCGACGCGGAAGGTCAGGACGCGACCTTCGTCGGCAGGCTCCGCATGGACCCCACCCTGCCCCACGGCCTCAGCATGTGGGTGGTTTCGGACAACCTGCGCAAGGGCGCCGCCCTCAACGCCGTGCAGATCGCCGAGACCCTCATCGCGAGGGGCTTCAAGAAAAGGGCGTCCTGATGGCCCTCCTAGTTCAGAAATTCGGCGGCACCTCCGTGGCCGACGAGCGGGCCCGCGGCTTCCTCATCGAGAAGGTGCGGAAGGCCCGCGAGCGGGGCGACCAGGTGGTCCTCGTCGTCTCTGCCATGGGAAGAAAGGGCGCGCCCTACGCGACCGACACCCTCCTCGGCCTCCTCCGCGACGCGAATCCTTCCGCCGATCCCGCGACGAGCGACCTCCTCGTGTCGACCGGCGAGACCATCTCCGCCTGCCTCCTTTCGGCCCAGCTCGCCGCCAAGGGCATTCCCTCCGTCCCCATGACTGCCTATACCGCTGGCATCCGCGCCGGGGGCCCCGCCCAAGACGCGACGCCCACGGGCATCGACGCGGCGGCCATCCGCGCCAGGCTCGAGGCGGGATTCGTTCCGGTCATCACCGGCTTCCAGGCCGTCGACGCGAAAGGCGGCATCGTCACCCTCGGCCGCGGCGGCAGCGACACCAGCGCCGTCATCGTCGGCGTCGGACTCGGGGCCGACTACGTCGACATCTATACCGACGTACCCGGCGTGGCCAAGGCCGATCCCCGCGTGGCGAAGGATGCTCCCTACATGGACTTCCTCGACTACGAGTCCATGTTCCGCCTCGCCAAGCACGGCGCCCGCGTCCTCCACGACCGCTCCGCCCTCATCGCCGAAAAGGGCCGCGCCATCCTCCGCGTGCGCTCGACCTTCGACGATGGCGAGGGCACCCTCATCGGTCCCGAGGGCACGAAGGACGCGACGGGCGCCGCCCGCCGCGTGCCCGACTTCATCGGCCTGGGCTCCGTCACCCAGGCCGACGGCCGGGTCCGCGTCACCGCGGTCTTCGCGAAGGGCAGGGCCAAACCCGGCAGCGCCGCCGAGGTCGCCGATACCTTCGGGGCGAAGGAGATTCCGTCCGGCGACGGCGACGCCGTCGCCTTCGTCTGCGATGCCGAGCCGGCCAAGGAGCTGACCCGGAATCTCCTCGCCCGCCTGCAGCAAGCCTGAGGGCTGTCCGGCGCGGCCCACCCTGTCAGGGTGGCGCGCGGCCCCCGTCAGGGTCGCGCGCGGCTTCGGCGCCCCCTTCGGAAGGCTCGGGCGAGGAGCTCGGAGCGGAAGGCCGCCGGCCCCGAACTCTTCGCCGCCCTGGCCAGGGCGCGCCTTTCTCCGGGGTCGAAAGCCCTTCCCCCGTATACCTCACTTTCCATCATCGTAATTATGAAGGCCGCGTCCCGCGCCGACCGGGGAAAGGCCGAGCGTAGCCTCGCCCCGTACTCGCCCGGCGTTTCCGAGCGCCGACGACCGGCCTTGACGGCCCGTCCCCCCGCGAGGAGCCTGGCGTATGCCGCAGCGGCCGGTCCTGCCCCATCGCGGCGAGGGCGAAAAAGGGCGACGAGGCGCGAGGCCAGACGCGAGAGAAGGCGAAGGCCATCCCCGAGGAGGCGCCCGATGCCGAGCGCGAAGGCCGCCCAAGAACGGAGGGGCCGGGGACCCCGCTGCCTTCCTTTCAGGCTCCGCGCGAACATGACTGCCACCATGACGAGCGCGGCGACTGCCAAGGTCCAAATCATGACAATTATGAAGATTTCCGCGAAGGGCCCTCCCTGCTTCGCGATGCGCTCCGGGTCGATGAGATTCTTCTGGAAGCCTTCCATCGCGGGACCGCCGCCCCGCGGAGCCGCGAAGATAGTATCGAGGAAGGCGCCGAGGATGGCGAGGAAGGCGGCGAGGCCCGATCCGATGGACTCCTGGGCCCTGACCGCGGGGGCGACGAGGAGGGGAGCGAGAAAGGCGAGAGCTCCGGCGAAACAAACCAAGGCGAAGGCGAGGCCGACCAATGCGACGGCGCCTTGCGAGTCACCGGGGCTTTTCCCCGCGGAGGAAGGCTTCGATCCTCCGGCATGGGAGAGCCTCGCCGAGCCGAGGGCGAGGGCGGAGGCGAGGAGCCAAGGTATCGCGAAGCGACCGGGCCAGGGATCGGACAAACCGGCGGGCGAGGAAAGCAGGAAGGCCGCGAGGAAGACGATAGCGCCTCCGTCGAAATGTTCCACGCAGGCTTCGTGATCGGGAAGTGGCCGGAAACCGCGATGGAAACCGAGGGCCAGAAAAAGCACCGAAAGCAGTGCAGCGAGGATCGAGAGGAGAATCGCGGCTCCCTCGGGATATTTGCCTTCGATGCCAAGGGCTGCCGCGCGCAGCGCCGAAAAGACGAAGGCGAAATCCGCTGCCGCGACGATCGGTATTGTGATGAAAAACCCGAGACTCCAGACTCCCCTCCCCCTCCTGAGGGCGCCCATGCCTAAGGCGAGTAGATAGCCGAAGCAGAGGGTGAGGAGGGGCAGGGGCAAGCCCAAGGCCGCGGCGATAAGGGAGGCGCCGGCCGAGAGTTCAAGCAGTTCCATCGCGACGAGAAAGAGGAGGGACATCCTCATCGGCGATCCTCCTCGCTTTCGACGAGATCGGCGAAGGAAAGGAGCTGCAGCCCCTCCTCGCCGAAATCGGGCTCGGCTGCCGTGGCATGCACGACGATCTTGCCGTGGCGTCGCGAGGGAGCGAGAGCCCTGACGCTGGCCATGCCCTCGGCCGCGCCCCGGGCCACGACGACGAAGCCGCTTCCCATGGCGCCGGAACTGCCGAGCCCGGAGAGGAGCCGGCGCGTCGACCTGCCCCGTCCAGGCACGATTCGCGCCAGAAGTTCAAGGACGGAACCGAGCTGCTCGGGGCCTCGGCCGAGGGGAAGTACGGCTGGATGAGTTCTCACCGCTCGGTCGGTCGCAAGGGCGAAGGAGGCGCCTGACTCGGCGATCGAGGTGGCGATCGAACCGAGAAGCTCGAGGGCCGATTCGAAGCCATCCGGGTCCTCGGCCTCCTCGAAGCCGGCCCCCTCGAAAACGAGGAAGACCTTGCGATGCGAGGTGGGGGCGAAGATTTTTTCCTGGAGGACTCCGAGCCTGACGCTGGCCTTCCAGTGGATGTTCCTTGCCGGACGCAGACCGTCATAGTCGCGCGTGCCCTCGTACCAGGCCGGATCCTCGACGACACCCTTGGAAGGATGGATGCCGAAGAAATCTCGGAAGGGAGTTTCGAGAGGAAGCGTGCGTAGCTTCCTCGGAAATACGACGATCTCATCCTTGAAGTTGAAGGGACTCGTCTCGCGATAGAGGCCGAGGAGGTCGCCGGAGGAGATGCCCGCAGGTCCGAGTCGATAGACGCCCCGCTTTTCCGCTCGATAGCACCAGCTCATCTCCGCGCCGCCGAAGGCCCGAAGCGCCGCCTCGCCGGAGGCGGATTCCGCAGGGAGCTCTGTCAGCCCCTCGGGATGCGCGAGCTCGAGCCTGATCCTGACGGGAAGGGGCTTCGCGTTGTGGAAGGCGGCTTTGATCCTGAAGGTTTCGCCTGGATAGAGTCGATGGCCCTCAAGCTCGGCGCTCGTCTCGACGCGGAGAAGGGCGAGCCTCGCCCAGGCGCGGAGGGCGAGAAGAAGACAGAGAAGGGTGAAGGCGAAGAAGGCGAGTCCCACAGCCGAATAGGCCAGACCTGCGGCGGAAAGCACGGCGAGGACGACGAGCCCCTTGGTTCCGCCGAAGAGGCTTCTCTTCTCGAGGGGTATCGGCGCGCGGGCCATGCGGACTCCGGTCAGGCCGGAGAGGGGGCCGGGAGCCTATCGAGCAGCTCTTCCAACACGCCACGCGAGGTGGCGCCCTTGGCGCGCTCCTCATGGCGGAGAATCACGCGATGCGCGAGAACGGGAAGGGCCAGTTCCTTCACGTCTTCGGGGATCGCGTACTCACGACCCCTGATCATCGCCAAGGCCTGGACGGCCCTGAACAGGCCGAGGGATCCCCGGGGACTCGCGCCGTAGCGCACCTGCGGATGGCCGCGCGTCGCGCCCACGATCTCGGCGATGTACTCGCGAAGCGGTTGTGCGACGAGTATGGAGGTCCTGGCCCGCTGCCGCGCCACCACGGATTCGGGCGAGGCCACGGGCCCGAGGGTCTCCAGCGGATCGCCGCCGCCGTAGCGATCGAGAATGGCGAGTTCCTCGTCCTTGGCCGGATAGCCGAGATCGATTTTCATCAGGAAGCGATCGAGCTGGGCCTCGGGGAGAGGGAAGGTTCCGTCCATCTCGATGGGATTCTGTGTAGCTATGACGAAAAAGGGCCGAGGCAAGGCGAGGGTCCGGCCGTCGACCGTCACCTGGAATTCGCCCATGCTCTCGAGGAGGCTCGCCTGGGTCCTGGGAATTGTGCGATTGATCTCGTCCGCCAGGAGGACGTTCGACATCACCGGTCCGGGATGGAACACGAATTCGCCGCTTCTCTGATCGTACACCGAAAAGCCCGTCACGTCTGAGGGGAGAAGGTCGGGGGTGAACTGGATGCGCTTGAAAGTACCGCCTATGGTCTTCGCCAGGGCCTTGGCCATCGCGGTTTTCCCGAGCCCCGGCACATCCTCGAGGAGGACGTGGCCCTCGGCGAAGAGGGCGACGGTCATGAGTTCGAGGGCCCTCGCCTTTCCCACTATCGCGAGGGCGGCGTTCTCGACGATGGCCGCGCCGGTATTGTCGCCGTGCATGCGGCACTATAGCCCGATAACGGGCCTCGATACAACGACGAGGGCCTCGCCGAAAGCGGCTTGACGGCGAGGGAAATATAGCGAATAATATATTCACTGTAGTTAACAGATTCATTCCCCCCGTCAAATGGAGACCACGCATCATGAGCACGAGACTCGACCTCCTGAAAATCGCCCAGGAAGAGCAGAACGGCGATCTCTTCAAGCATCTCGATAGCCTTTACAAGCGCTCGAAGATCCAGCCCAAGGGCATTTCCGACGCGATCATCTGGGAAGGCGGCAATTCCGCCGGCGGAGTCAAGCCCGTCGCCCACGCCTTCACCGACATGTTCGCCCTGAACGGCACGATCATGGCCCTCGATGTCCTCGGCCTGCCCTTTCTCGGCGTGCCGATGATGGCCCAGTTCCGCCACGACACCAAACTCGCCTCCCTCGATTGGTTCGGCAAGCTCGACTACACGGCCATCAAGTGGTCGACCGCCGGCGACTTCCTCGTCAACGACGGGGGCAAGAAGGTCGTCGTCAACGGCAAGTCGGGCAACGCGCCCCTCCGCACCGCCGCCGGGGTCTACTGCAACGTGCGCCCCTACGGTCCCATCACGAGCATCCGTTTCATGCCCGGCCTCCCCTACTCCCAGGACAAGAAGAAGTTCAACGTGTCGCGCGAAACCGGCGTCATCCACTCCGAGATGAACACCCCCGGCGTGCGCATGGCCTACGCCATCCGCCTCTTCCTCAAGATGGTCAACGACACGAAGCAGATCGGCCGCGTCGCCACCAAGCCCACCCAGGCCCAGGAAGACGCCATCAACGCCGGCCTCGTGCGCTGGCTCCTCAAGGGCACCAAGTTCGAACTCAAGCGTTCCTACGCCGTCGACGCCTACGAGGAGCACAAGGACAACATCGACGCCATCGTCGCGCTGCTCCCGAAGGACTTCAAGGCGGGCATGGAGAACTGGAGCGGCGAGATCACCGAGCACATCTCCGACACCAACTTCGGCATCATGCTTCACGACATGATCAACGAGCGGAAGTGCATTATTTACGCTACGGACCTCGATGGCGACCGCCTCACCGACCTACTCGCCGACGCCCCCGACGCGCTGCGCGCCTGGGGCCAGATGGTCCTCGACCATGTCAAGCCGGGCATGGACATCAACAAGGTATGGAACGAGCTGGGACACGGCGCGATGAAGAACGGCAAGGACATGACGAGCGTCATGTACCGCACCGAGGGCGCCCCGATCTACGAGCAGACCCTCGGCTCGGCCGACGCCATGCTCCTCCGCCTCCTCGCCGGCGACGAGACCGTGGGCGGCACGAAGAACCCCTACGATCCCCGCATCCACTTCGTTCTCATCAGCGACGCCTACAAGGCCGCGAACCCCGACAACAAGGAGCTCGCGAAGTGGCTCGACGATCAGCTCGCCACCTTCGATCGCATCTACGCCGGCAAGACGCCGAAGTACCTCGAAGGCTACGACAAGCTCAAGGCGGCCATACGCCCTTGGGGGGCGTAACGACCCTGGGGGAGCTGAGCCCCATTCAGCCCGCGAGCGTCGGCCGCGGGCGATAGCGGAAGCGCCTCTTCAGGGGCGCTTCTTTTTTATCACCTGACTTCGATCGGGAGCGCGGACCCGCGGACTTCGCTTTGCGGCTGGACTACCCGTCGGCGAGCAACTATATTGCAGCATTCCACCGACTGGGCCGCGCAGAGGCCCGAGCCTGCGGGCGGAAGGAGCAACGATGGCAGAGATAAACGGGAGGGCTTCACCCTGGCGCTGGGTAGTGCTCGGCGCCTTCATGCTCGTCAACTTCATCATCCAGGTGCTCTGGATTTGCTACGCCCCGATATCGGCCGAGGCCGCGAAGCTCTACGGCGTGTCGGAACTTTCGATCGGCTTTTTCGCGATGCTCTTCATGATCGCCTACGTGCCCCTCTCGGTGCCCGTCGCCTGGCTCATCGACCGCTTCGGCTTCAAGAACATGGTGATCCTCGGTTCGGCGATCATGACCCTTTCGGCCTTGGCCCGCGGTCTCGCGGGACCGAGCTACGTCCTCGCCCTCGCCGGCACCATCGGGCTTTCGGTTTCACAGCCATTCTTCCTTAACGCCTGGACGAAGATGCCCGCCCACTGGCATCCGCAGGGCGAGCGGGCCACGGCCGTCGGCCTCATCACTCTCTCCAACCTCGTCGGCATCGCGGTCGGCATGGCCCTGACCCCGCAGCTCGCGCAGAGCATGTCCATCCCGAACATCCAACTCGTCTACGCCGCTGCGGCCCTCGTCGCGGGCCTCGTCTTCGCCCTCGTAGCCCGCGAGTATCCGAAGGTTCCCGTCGGCCCCATGGGCTCGGGAGAAAAGGCCCTGATGATCGAGGGATTGAAGGAAGCCCTCGCCAGTCCCTCCTTCAGGCTCCTCTGCATCGTCGCCTTCGTGGTCCTCGGCCTCTTCAACGGCGTCAACACCTGGATCGAAGCCATCGTCGCCTCGCGCGGCCTGAGCGCCTCGGACGCGGGCACCATCGGCGCCATCATCCTCGGCGGCGGCATCATCGGCGCGGTGCTCCTGCCCGCACTCTCGGACCGCAGCGGGCTCAGACTGCCCTGGCTCATCGTGGGAATCGTCGGCGCCATCCCCGCGATCCTCGGTCTCGCATTCTTCGCGAATCATCTTCTAATTATGATTTCCGCCTTTTTCTACGGCTTCTTCCTCACGAGCGTCCTGCCCGTCGGCATGCAATACTCGACCGAAGTGACGAGACCCGTGCCCGAGGGCACGACCGGCGGACTCATCCAGCTCGCGGGACAGGCCTCGGTGGTCTTCGTCTTCCTGATGGATGTCGTGAGAGGGCCCTCGCGCTCCTTCGATCCCGCCCTCGTCCTGTCCGCAGTCCTCCTCGCGCTCTCGGCAGTCCTCGTGCGCTTCATGAAGGAAGCGCCAAAGACGGAGACCGGGGCGGCGGCCGCGGCGCCAAAAGCCTGAAGCCGGAACGAATACGGCCCCTGCGCGCAAAGGAGCGTGGAATGATACCCGACGACTGGCATCTCAGGCTTTTCGAGACCTTGACGCAGCTTCCCGGGATCTCCGCCCACGAGATGGCCGTGCGGGAGTTCATGAAGGCGGAACTGGGAAAGCATGCCGACGAACTCGTCTACGACAACCTTGGCTCGATCTTCGCCGTGAAGCGATGCGGCATCGAGGGCGCGCCGCGCCTCATGATGTCGGGCCACATGGACGAGGTCGGCTTCGTCGTCAAGCAGATCACGCCCAAGGGCCTCATCAAGATATACCCAATTGGGAGGACATGGGAGCACGTCCTCCTCGCCCAGCGCGTCAAGGTCTACGCCGGCCTCACGGGCGTCGCCTATCCCGGCACCGTCGCCTCCATACCGCCCCATCTCCTCCCCGAGGAATCGGCTCACAGCCTCATGCCGATCGACCGGATGCTGGTCGACATCGGAGCCTCGGGCCGCGACGAGGTCCTCGCCGCGGGCATCCGGCCGGGCGACATGATCGTCGTCGACGGCCCCTTCGTCCCCCTCTTCGGCGGGCGGAAGCTCCTCGCCAAGGCCTGGGACAACCGCTTCGGCTGCGCCTTGGCGATAGACGTCCTCCGTTCCCTCGCGGACGAAGAACTCGCCGTCGATCTCTACATCGGCGCCACGGTCCAGGAGGAATCGGGGCTCAGGGGCGCGCGGACCGCCGCCTACGCCATCGAGCCCGACCTCGCCTTCGTCTTCGAATCTTCGGCCGCCAACGACAACCAGGGCGACGAGGAGGAGTTCGGCCAGCAGGGCAAGGGCGTCCTCATGCGCTTCCTCGATCGGACCTCGATCACCCATCGCGGCCTCTTCCGCTGGGCGACCGGCCTCTGCGAGGCCGAAGGCATCCCGTACCAGCACTTCATGGCCCTCGGAGGCACCGATTCAGGCGAGATCCACACGAGCCGCTCGGGCTGCCCGGCCATGACTATCGGCGTGCCCTCGCGCTATATCCATACCAATTCAAGCATTATGGACTACGCCGATTACGCGGCGGCCCGGGACTTCGCCCTCGCCGCCTGCAGGAAACTGGACGCCGCGGCCTTCCGCGACGAAATCCTCGCCTACAGCCGCTAGGCGCTCCTCTTTCGCACGAGCGGCCTCCGAAGCAGTATCTTTCCCCTCGAGCCCTTCCCGCCCGCGAAGGGCGGGGAAAAGGAGCATCCATGGCCGACCTGGAAGAGGACTACGATTTCACCCGAGACGGGGAAGCACCGCAGCCTCCGGAACGGCCGAAGGGGATGCTTCCCCGATTCGTCGTCGTCCTCACCTCGATTGTCCTCATCATCGTTCTGGCGGCGAGTCCGATGAATCAGACCTGGGAGCCGCGACCCTCCCTTTACAAGACCCTGCCCTTCGCGCGGATCGAGTATGCCGTCCTCGCCCAAGCCCTGTCGCAGGACGGAGGAACCCTCACGGAGGTCCTCCTCGTCGCGCCGGAACATGCGAATGCCGAGGATCTCGACAAGCTCGCGCAGGAGCTCAAATGGGAAAGCCCCGAGGGCCCCAGGTTGACCATAGTCCTCTTCAAGGATGCGCGAGCGGCAGCACTATCGGGAGCCTATTTTGACGAAAAGGCCACGCCCGAGGAACGAAACATCTTTCAGGCGGGCTTCATCGGCACGATTACCAGGAGTCGGCCCGGCGGGCCGGTGACCCTCGAGGCCGATCTCGGCCCGGGCCTCGCATTCCGAAGGCAGTATTGAGGGCCGAAGCCTACCATCTGCCCCTATGAATCTTGTCCGCACTGAACTTGTCGATAGCACGGCCTTCGCCGCCCTTGGAAGCTGGTTCAGCTCCGATTCCGACACCGGCTCGGCCGAATAGGAGCGGACGCTCCTCGAATGGGGTGGCCTCGTCGGCTCTCGATCCAAACGGAATTACGATCTCGTCTTCTTATGTCGACTTGCGTGGGATTCCGCCATTCGTAAGATCCGGGAATTCTATCTGAGCCTCAAAGATCCAGCCACCTCTTCAATGAGAAAGGAACCCGAATGCGCGAACGCCGAATAATGCTCCATCTGCGCCGAGCCGTAGACCTTCTTGCCGCCGATCGTCACGTCATTCACTGGGGAAAGTTCGGATCGTGCGCCGAATCGCGCCATGGCCCTAATCGCGGCGTTTCCGAAAATGCCATAGAGTCCTTCCGCATCCTTGACGCCCAGGCGATCGAAGAGGACGCGCTTCGTAATGAAATGGGAAAAGCAGAGAGTTCCCTCGTCCTGGTAAAGGGCGACGCCGGGGTTCGGGCGCCTCATGATCGGAACGCACAGCTGCCGCGCCGCCTCGAGATCGAGGTCCTCCTCCGCTCTCTGGAAAAGACCTATCCAGAGGGCCGGAATGGATCGGCGCAGCCTGAGAGTCGGCGGCGAAAGCCCTTCGGCCACGCCACGAAGGAGCGCCTCTTCGATGGCGAAATGCCGAGCCGGGCGCCGCTCGCCATCGCGGAGAAGCCGAACCTTCATGGTAGCCCGTTTCCGGCGGTCAGCGGGGCCATGTCCTTGAGGTGATAGGGACAATGCCTTCCTTTGCAGTCGCTCATAGTTGTGGAAAATCTGCAAACGACAGTTCGCCGCATGGCCTCGATTGCGGGGATGACTGGCGCAAGGGCCTCGATCGCCCCTTCCAAGGAGGCGTAGACCGCCTCCTTGCAGCAGCGGAGCCCACCTGTCCTGGCGAGCGCCCCGAGAGAAAGGGCCGTCGCGCGAAGTGCGACGCCCCGGTCAGGGCTGGAGATGACGAGGTGCAGCACGGCCGACACGGCCGCCCCTACCCCGACACAGGCGCCGCAGGTGCCTCGAAGGTAGCAGGAACCCTCGCCGATCTCCCGCCCGCGCCTGACGGCAGCGAGAATCCGAGCATCCGATCCATCCCATAATTCGGCGTTGCGCAGGCTTGCGAGAAGAGCCAGGGCCGAAAGACCGTGGTGGTCAGGGCCGTAGGATTCCTGTCGCATCGCGGGATGGGACATCAGGAGATCGGCGATCTCGAAGGGGTCGGTCTGCCGCAGCGATGGGAGGACTCGCCGCGGCAATTCTTCGGCCGTGCTCGTGCGGCAATCCTCACAGAGATAATGTCCCGAAGGGCAGCGCCAAGGAGCCTCCCTTTCTTCCGCGTGATCTCCATCCACCGCCCCGCAATAGGCGCATGTGACGGCTTCGTGTCGGCGTTCGAGAACGAGGCCGCAGATTGGACACCGCAGGACCGGAAGCGGCATTATTCCTCTATCGCTTCGGTCTCGATCTTCCGTCTGGCCGCGTCGAGGATATCATCCTTGCTGATACCGAATTCAATCTCGCCGTTCGTCATTTCGAGGAGAGTCTTGCGGCTCGGGATCCCGCCGATCATCGCGAGACTATCCCCGATATAGACTAGGGGGAAGATTTCGTCCTGAAAGCAGGCCTTGGCCACCGCGGCCAGACTGTCCGGAGCCCATTCATCCCTTTCCCGGTCAATTACGATCAGTTCGACGTCATCGGGCAACCACTCCCGCACCGATTTGCGTACGAGTTGCGTCGGCGTTACGGAGCAGCAGGATTTGACGCCCCCGTCGAGCACTAGTTTGACTGTCATGCAATTCCTCCATCTCCGGCATCGGCGCATTGTCCGCAATCCGCGCATTCGAACTGGATAGTCGTATGCTCGATGCCGAAACTCTTGGCCAAGGTCGTCTTGATGCTCGCCATCAAGGCGGCCGCCTGGCTGAGCGGACGATCCGTCACGACAACATGCGCGCTGAGAAGCCGATACGACGGATCGAGGGCCCACACATGGGCATCGTGGACGCCTTCGACGCCCTCGATCGCCCGAATAGATGCACTCACCTCGTCGATCCCCGCGCCTTCCGGCGCCCCCTCGTTGAGAAGGTGTATCGTCTCCTTAAGGACGCGGAATGACCCGGTGATTATGACAACTCCTATGAGGAAACTCGCCGCCGCATCGACCCAGAACCAGCCGGTGAACAGGATGAGAGCGCCGGCAACGATGACGCCGATCGAGGACAACGCGTCGCCCACGACATGGAGAGAGGCGGCCCTCGCGTTGAGATCGTCGTGATCGTGCCCTCCGAGGACGAGGCGACGAGGAGATTGGCGCCGAGACCGGCCGCGAGCACCTTCATGCGTGAAAAGCCGTAGCTGTGCTTCGCGCTGGGCGGAAGGGTAGCCATGCGAGTCGCGCCATAGCTCAGGCCCAGGGCGAAAATGTCAAGGAAGACGTGGGCGGCGTCCGAAAGGAGAGCGAGACTTCCGGTGAGAACTCCCGCGACAATTTCCGCGACGAGGGCGAGGGTGGTAATGACCATGGAGAGGAGAAGCTTGCCCCCGAAACCCGCCTCCCCATGATCATGATGATGCCCGGCCTTGTCGCTCATGCGGCGCTCCTTTGCTGAATACTCTCGCCGCGCGCCGGCATGGCGCCTGCCGCGAATA